>Ga0207677_10000873_pt1 | contig 17129 bp, 15 predicted proteins | sample KBSMisM42_FD_184311 | JGI IMG/M metagenome (GOLD analysis project Ga0207677, IMG submission 184311) | Miscanthus rhizosphere microbial communities from Kellogg Biological Station, Michigan, USA - KBS Miscanthus M4-2 (SPAdes) (version 2) | ecosystem: Host-associated > Plants > Roots >...
CAGGGTGGCTCCTGCCGAATCGCGAACCGTAACCGGAATGTTTACCTGGGCCGCGGAAACCGCGTTGACGGCGACACCCGTGGCAGTTCCGCTGGTGTTGTCGAAAGCAATAATGTAGCCGTTGGCGTTGCGGCTCTCTAGCGGCACTACCGCCTCCTGATTGTTGTGGCGGAAGACCACAAACCCGCTGACGTTTCCAGTGGTGGTGAGCTGGGCCGATCCCGTGAGCAGGTTCGCCGCCCCTCCGCTTACGATCACGCGCGTCGCTCCAGCCGCCAGACTCTGCGTCACCGACGGAGCATCGACGTCGGCTCCGACGTTGGGCTGTGGAAATGACATGGGCAATGACATAGGTGCGCCGGTTTGATCGCTAAAGAAGCTAAGCGTGAACTGCGAAGAGCTGGTTCCCGCGTTGACCAGGACGAACGTAGTTTGCCATCCGTCGCCGCCCGAAGCCAGATGTGCGATACTCCCGCCACCTGTGCCGATATTGGCGAGTGCGGGAATTGTGGTCAGCGCGTTGTTGGGCGGCGTAAAGCGGAGTCCCAGCACGCTAATGCGTCCGCCTGACGGGGTAACGAATTCGATCGTCCCGCGCGTATTCGCGGTAAGTGGAAATCCCTGAGCCGTATCCGAAAGCACGAACGAAGTGTGGCCATTGCCGCCGAGCGAAATACTCGCTCCCGGGCTGCTAATCACACCGCCGTTTTCGTCGCGAATGATCACCGGGATAACCGCGTTCTGCGGCGAAACGTTCTCCACCGCGACGCCCAGCGCCAGACCATTGGTGTTGTCGAATGCTAGCAGGTAGGAACTGGCATTCCGCGTTTCCATCGGCACCACAGCTTCCTGCGTAGTTGCGATTTCATGAAAGATGCCAAAGCCATCGACAGCTCCGGTGGCCGCGAGCTGTGCGGATCCCACCAACACGGGTGGGGTCTGCGAACCCGCCGAACTGACATTCAAGGATGCATTGGCCCCGAGCGTACGGTCAAATGTAGTAGCCAAGAGCGGTCCAGCCAAAGACTGCGGCGAAAAGGCCAAAGGCAAAGCCAGCGGACCGTTGCCCGTAGCATCCGTCAAGTCGCCGAACAAACTCAAGCGCACGGTCGCGCCGCTGTTGCTCTTGTTCACCAGCGTAAAGGAAGTGGTCCAATTTTCCTCCGCCGCAAGATGCGCCAAGGAGCCAACGAAATTCAACCCTGCGAGCGAGCTTGCCTGCTGCTCAACAGTGAAACTCTGGCCGGCAATCGTAAACGAATTAGAAAGATCCCCACCGTTATTGGCGCCCACCTGGAACGTTACATTAGCGGTTCCCGTACCTGACGCCGGGCTCGTAAGAGCCACGGAAGCGGGAAGATTCCCCACGTTCCACGGGCATCCAAACTGGGTATTAATTGTGATTGACCCAGTCCCGCCTTGCGAAGTAAACGCCTGGCCGCCCAGATTGAGCGCGTAGGTGCAGCCAGACTGCGTCAGCACCTGAACGTGTTGGTTGTCCGAAAAATAAATGTGGCCCGCGGGGTCGAGAGCAAGTCCGTTGATACCCAGCGCGGGATCGGTAGTTGCCACGGTGCCAATAACGCCGTTGGTGACCTTGCGGATACGGCCATTGCCGGCATCCGCAATAAAAAGATTGCCCGCGGAATCCACTGCGACGCCGTTGGGAGAAGACAATTGCGCGCTCGTGGCCGGCCCGTTGTCTCCCAAAGCAGCTCCCCCGCCCGCTACTGTAGTAATCACCCCACTGGCAACCTTGCGGATACGATTGTTGCCCGTATCGGCTATATAGAGGTTGCCCACGGAATCGACCGCAATGCCCGAGGGCGAAGATAATTGGGCGCTGGTGGCTGTCCCGTTGTCGCCGCTGAAGCCGCCCGGGAAGCCACTGGTTCCCGCGACGGTAGTGATCACGCCATTTGAGACTCTACGAACTCGGTTCGCCTCCGCGATATATAGGTTACCCGCCGAATCCACAGCGACGCACTGAGGATTGATCAGTTGTGCGCTAGCGGCAGGGCCAGTGTCACCGCCGACTCCATTCGTCCCGTTTCCCGCGACTGTAGTGATCACACCGTTCGAAACTTTGCGGATTCGCAGGTTGTTGTTATCGGCGATATACAGGTTGCCTGCGGAGTCCAACGCGACGCCGGTCGGAAATGCCAGTTGCGCATTTATAGCGGGCCCGTTGTCGCCGCTGAACCCTTCTGCAAAACCGCCGATAACCCCGGTTCCCGCCAACGTGGTGATCACGCCATTCGAGATCTTACGGATACGGCTGTTGTTATAGTCGGCGACATAAACGTTGCCACCGGAGTCCACTGCGACGCCCTGGGGAAAATCCAATTGGGCGCTGACGGCGGGACCGTTGTCGCCCAAGGAGTAGCCGCCCCCCGCCACAGTGGTGATCACCCCGCTCGCGACCTTGCGAATGCGTTCGCTGTCATGGTCCGCGACATACAAGTTGCCCGCAGCGTCTACCGCGATGCCATAAATATAGAGAAGTGGGGCCGCGGTGGCCGGACCGTTATCGCCTACCAAAGGCCCGAGATCGCCCCCGCCCGCCACCGTAGTGATCGTGCCGTTAGAAACTCTGCGCACCCGTTCAGCGCCCCCGATATAAAGGTTGCCTCCCGAGTCGACAGCGACACCGGCTGTGGGTCCAACCAGATTCAATTGCGCACTGATAGCCGGCCCACCGTCGCCGCCGGATCCATGGTCGCCATTTCCCGCGACCGTTCGTATCATTCCATTGGAAACTTCACGGACCCGATTGATGCCAACATCCGCGATATAAAGGTTGCCTGCAGCGTCGACCGCGAGACCGGAGGGCATGCTGAGTGGAACGCCGGTGGCTGGGACATTGTCGTCGAAAAATCCGCCCGGCCCACCACCCGCCACTGTGTTGATCACGCCATTCGAGACTTTGCGCACCCGGCTGCCATCCGAGATATAAAGATTTCCCGCAGCGTCCACCGCGAGACCGCCGGGATTACTGAGTTGAGCGCTGGTAGCGAGGCCACTATCACCGCTGAAGCCCGACGTTCCGTTTCCCGCTACCGTGGTGATCGCGCCATTCGCAAACTTGCGAACGCGAAGCCCGTCCGCGAAATAGAGGTTGCCCGTGGCGTCGACGGCGACATACGAAGACACGGTCCCCACGACCGAGGTCACATTTCCTGTCGTGTGGTCCACGCGCAGAATCGTAGGATAATTTCCGCTCGCCAGATAGATGTTCCCCGCCGAGTCTGACGCGACCGCATACACAAATCCCAAGTTCGCTTGCGTGGCCGGAATATTTACGATCGGTGCTCCACCACCTGCCACTACCGAGATGTTATAGTTTTGCCCAAAGGCGGAATATGCGGTGCACCAACTGAGTAGTGTAATCAGTAGGCGCACTTTTACAAATTTCATAAATTCCCCTTTGCGCTGCAGTTTCAGATCCCTGGCCCGATCGAACAAAATAGGCTTCTCGCGTCGGGCGGCTATGAAGCTACTGTCAGCTAATTTGCGCCGGACGTCAAGACTTTCTTTCGTGCAAGGCACGCGCAGGGATATCGCGCGACCGAGAAGAATGGAAGCGCGCAGATATTGAAACGTTCACAGCGCTTGCCGCCGTGACCTGCCGTTAGTTCCCAGGATTTGTATCGCTGCAATTACGCGCAGGCGTAATTGCAACAAATTCGTAACCTGCCGGAGTCGTGCGGAGCGTCCGTACTTCTCCCCACTTCCCCATCGGACCGATCGACTGGTTGCCGATCGCCAGTTCGATCGCGCCGGCGTTGCCGGAATGCACGGACGCCCGGTGCAGGAAAGAAATTTCCGCACTCTCGCCTGCATTGAGTGCTTTCCTAAACACCGCGACGCCATCCGCGCAAGCCGTAATCCAACTCATGTTTGAGGCTTTGATCGAAATGCGATGCGCTGAGGCCTCTTCCGAATTCACTGTCGATATCGAGCGGGCTGCGGGTGCAGCGGGAGGCGCCACAGTCTTGGTGATCGCATGCACGGCTGCTACGGGCGTCGTCAATGGAGTAGCATTCACACGAGTGATTGGCGGAACCGGTAGAGCTTTAGAAGCAGGCACAGCCGCTGGCGCTGCGCTTGCACTGGATTGCGCGGTCGGCTGTGGCTTGCTGACAGCGAGAACTTGCGGTTCCGCGTTCCATTTTGCCAATGCCGGAGCCGCCGCGATCGCATGATCGACATGGATTCCGCCCCATAGGATGCCGAGCACACTCCCGACGGCTGCCGCAATTCCCCCGAACACCAGGCGACGCCTGTCCTTGCCTGTGCTCTGCACGGCGGCGACCCGCGTTTGGACCGGAGCGGCCACAACACTCAGGTCTTTTTCGGGCGCCTCTTCCGAAGCGGTGTTTCTTCCCTCCCAACCGCCCATTCCGTCTGCGATTCCTTCCGCCCCAAAAGAATGGGCCAGTTCCACTGGCAGGCGATAGTGCGAGAGAACCAGCAAATTACCGTCCCCGATGTTGATCTGCAGCGGTTCACCCGGCGCCAGAGCCTGTTTGACCAACATTCGAAAACCCGCTCCGGACGTGAGGCTCACCAGTTTCGCGCGCGCGTCGTCCACGTCTCTGAATTTCGGTTCAATTCGTGAGTTCATACTAGTCTTTCCTATCGAACCGGAGCGGGAAAAACATTAGGACTAGCCTAAGTAGGCCTAAGTAAGCTACTCAGCTCGGCATATCAATTACCACAGAATAAACCTATGCAGAATCAACATGTTCTGAGGCTTTACCCAATGGCGACTGGCAGCCGCTTGGGCAAGAGGCTTATGCTATTAACAGATCCCGCAATCGGAGGATTGTAGTGGCCGTCAAGTGTTCTAAGTGTGGTTGTGCTGAATTGCGCCGTTCTGTAAGGCGCACCTGGGAATGGCTGTTGTTGGGCTTTTTGCTGCCCTATCGTTGCGCAGGCTGCGGTCGGCGTTTCTTCGTCTTTTCGTGGTCCCGAACCTGAGGCCGCCCGGGTTACGCGATGGACACGCCCTTGGGCACGCTTATCCCTGCGGTCCGCAGCAGCCGCTTCCACACCTTCAGGCCGAATCCCATCGGACGCCACCAGCATTCGCGAAGAACTGCGATCTTTCTCACGCGATCCGGAACCCGCCAGATGCATGAGCTCCCAGCCGGGAAGAATCCCAGATCGCCCGGCCCCAGACGTTGCTCCACACCATTTTCATCGGTGATGAAGACCTCGCCCGAGACCACCATTACGGTCTCATCCTGGCTATAGTGGCACTCGAAACATCCAGCTGTGCACTCCCAAACGACAATGTCTTCGGTCAAGTCGCGGCTTCTCAATACCTTCCACGTGCGCGTCACCGGCCCGCCGCTTAGGACCCAGCGGGATAGGACTGGTTGCCACGCCGCGTCGGCATCGAAGGTAGCCGGTCTTGTGACGACGATAGATCGAGCCCTCATCTTGATTGTTCGATCCGCGGTCCGGCGTAATGTTTCGCGCGCCGATGCCGGTAGCAGCGCGTCCGCTGCCCAGTCAAGACTAGGCGGGATCGAGTAGATGAGAGACTTCGTTATTGCGGCTGCGTGACGGCCAGCAGCTTGGTGAACGCATCCTCGAACTGCTTGACGCCTGCGGACACCAGATCGGCGGTCACGGTATCAATCGAGATCCCCGCCGCTTCCAGGTTCGCCATCACGCTGCGCGCACCCTCTATGTCTTCCATGAGCGAAGCGCGCGGCACCCCATGATCGCGGAACGCATCATAGGTTGCCGGCGGAATCGTGTTTACCGTATCCTTGCCAATCAATTCTTCGATGTAAAGCACATCGCGCAGTTTGGGATTCTTAGTGGATGTACTGGCCCACAGCGGCCGCTGCGTCTGCGCTCCCTTAGCAGCCAACGCTTCCCAGCGGGGCCCGGAGAAGACACGCTGGTAACGCTCATAGGCCAGCTTGGCGTTCGCGATCGCGACTTTACTGCGCACTGACTCCAGCAATTTCTTCCGTTCCGGTTCAGCCTGTCCGATACGCTCGTCGATCAGCGCGTCTACCGCCGAATCGATGCGGCTCACGAAGAAGCTGGCGACGCCGGCGATCCCAGCCAACTCCTGGCCCTTCGCGGCCCGCTGCTCCAGCGCGCGGACAAAAGCCCACGCAACTTCCTCATACATATCCTGCGAGAACAGCAAGGTTACATTGACGTTCACGCCTTCCCGCAGAACCGTCTCAATGGCCGGAACACCCGCCGGCGTGCCGGGGATCTTGATCATCAGGTTCGGACGATCAACCGCCTTCCACAAGCGCAGCGCCTCGTCGATAGTTTCCTGCGTCTTGTTGGCGAGATACGGAGACACTTCCATGCTCACGTAGCCGTCGTGCTTCTTGGTTCGGTCGTACACCGGGCGCAGCACATCGGCCGCATCCTGGATATCGCGAATCGCCAGGCCTTCATAGATGCCCTTGGCGTCCAGCGACTTGTTCTTGCGCAATTCCGCCAGATAGTCGGCGTATTCGGCGCCGCCCATGGCTTTCTCGAAGATCGATGGATTGGAGGTCATTCCGCCCAAGCCGTCTTCTTCCACCATGCGGCGGAGATCGCCGCTGGTCATCAGGCTGCGGCGAATGTAATCCAGCCAGATGGACTGCCCGAAGCGGGTCAATTGCTTGAGCGGATTTTCAATCCCGCTGGATACGCTGCTGGTAAGAGTGGACATGAGTTTGGATCCTTTCTTTTAGTTTACGAAAACCGCCGCGCAATTACTTCTGAGCGGTAAGCAAAGATGCCAGCCACCTCGCGCCGGGTCCACAGGAGATCCACTAGGCGGCCCAGCGGACCGAACGGCAGTTCGTAGTCCACATCATCCACGATGCGCGTTCCCGCGCCTTCGCTCACAAAGCGATGGGTATGCCGCCATACGCGATAGGGGCCGCGCAACTGCGTATCGACAAACTCATGCGGCGGGGTCCATCTCTCGATTAAGGTCGCCCACTTCAGCGGAACACCGTACAGCTTCAGTTGATAGTCGATACGCGCCCCGGCCACCAGCCGAATCGGACCCGGCGTCAGTATGTGAAAGTTCAATTGCCGCGGCGTGATGGCTTCGAGATTGTTGGCGTCCGAGAAGAACGCAAAGACTTCGTCCACCGGACGTCCGATCCATTGTTCGGAATGAAAATGATGCATTACGCCGGCTTCCGCAGCCATAAATAACAATGGTTGCCGATGCGCCCCGCAGCCGGAGCGCGAAACAGCAGTAAGTCGACATATCGCAACGGAAACAGCAGCCAGCCGAGGATTCCGTGCGCCGCCACGCGCCATAGCCGGAACGGCAGCAACAGCTTCGCGTATTCGAGCGTCATTACCAGCATGGTAGCTGTTGGACCCGTGCGCCAACCTTCTGCAACCACCTCCATACGCGAGCCCAGGACTTTCAAGCCATCTATTGTGAATCGCCTGTAGTCTTTGGGATATTCGTGAAACGGATGACAGAAGGGTGTCACGAGATGCGCGTATCCGCCCGGCTCGAGCACGCGGTAGATTTCGTCCATGACTTTCACCGGATCGCGAACGTGCTCCAAAACCGCGTCGCACTCGACACGCATAAAGACGCCATCGGGAAACGGGAGATGTTCTGCATCGGCGGCAACATCGACGCCCGGCACCGCGAAAAGGTCGAGATTCACATAGCCCTCGACCACGCGGCCAGCGCCTCCGATGTACAGATTCCATTTCCCCAACGGAAAATCGGAAGGTTCAGCTGGGTTCGTCACAAACGGCGCGGGAGGCTGCAGCGCGCGTGCAAGTCGATCACTCCAACTTCGTGAGCGACGCCGCCGGTAGAGCGCCTCCAGTGAGTTGTCTTCGGTCGCCATGGGGATGGAACAACCAGCATCGCATGCTAATCGCGAACGGTGAATGCGAGCGCTGTACCTTTTCCCCCTCGATCCACACGCACAATCGACTCTGCCGACACCTCACCATTCGCCACCATCGCCGCCAGCGGCTGCGTTAGATCGCGCAGAATCGTGCGCTTCAATTCGCGCGCTCCATACTCGCTGCTGGTTCCCTTGGACAGCAGATATTGGCGAGCCGCGACGGTAACCTCCAGCTCGAAGGCCCGCTCGGCCAGGCGATTCTCGATGTGTAGTTCTAACGCTGCGATCTGCAGATCCACGATTTCAGCCAACGCCTTCGCGTCCAGCGGTTGATACGTGATCACCGTGTCAATCCGGTTCACGAACTCCGGCGAGAATTTTCGGCGCACCGCTCCCATGCCGATATGATGCAGTTTTTGGAGCGTCGCACCCGACGCGTTTCCCGTGATCGCCTCGAATCCGAAGCCCGGCCGCATTCGATCGCGCATTTCGCGGGCGCCTAGATTGCTAGTGAGAAAAATTAGCGACCTCTCAAAGTTCACGGTGTTGTTATCGCCCAGCCGCAGCGCTGCTTTATCCAGCACGCCCATCAACAGGCGCGTCATGCTGGGCGCGGCCTTCTCGATTTCATCGAAGAGCACCAGCGAAAGTTCGCTCGATTCGGTAGTCACCGACGTCAGTTTCTGTTGCGTCAGCACCGGCGGAGTCTCGCGATGCCCCAAATATCCCGGCGGCGCACCGATCAACTTCGCGACTTCATGCTCCATCTGAAATTCGCCGCAGTCCACTTTCAGCATGTGTTTCTCACTGCCGTGCAATGCATCCGCCAGCGCTTCGACGGTGCGTGTCTTGCCCGTTCCTGTGGGACCCAGCAGCAGAAACACCCCCGCGGGGCGCCCGTCGGGTGAAAGCCCCGCCTGATGCATCTGCACGTAAGGCACGATCTGCGTCAATGCCTGCGACTGGCCTACAACACGCGTCGACAACTCTCGAAGGAGGTCGCCCGCGCCGGAACTGCCAAGGCGGGGCCTCACTGCCACGGGCGGAATCCGCAATACGGCGCCCTCCTTTAAACTGCGCCGATTATCCGCCTCCGCCCGAGGCGCCGCGGGCACTCTCAGAGGAGTAACCCACGGCAAAATAGGCCCGAACCGCGTCGCGGATGAGCGTGGCTGCGCGGCCGTCACCATAAATGTGGCGGACTCGCGCCCGCCGTGCATACTCAGCGGCGTCATCCAGCAGCAGCGAAGTCTCGGCGACGATGCGCCCCGGATCGGTTCCCGTGAGACGCGCCGCCCCGGCGGCCACCGCCTCTGGACGCTCGGTTTTTTCGCGCAGCACCAGCACGGGCTTGCCGAGTGATGGCCCTTCCTCTTGGATACCCCCGGAGTCAGTGAGCAGCACGTGCGCCCGCCGCATCAAGTCGACAAAAGGGACATACGATAGCGGCTCGATGAGCCGGATCGCTGCGACGCCGCCCAGCCGGCTCTCAACGACCGCGTGTACATGCGGGTTGGGATGCACGGGGTACACAATCTCGACGTCGCCCCGCGCCGCCAATCGAAGCAGCGCCTCGCAAATGCCGTCCAAGCCTTCACCGAAACTTTCCCTCCGGTGCGCCGTGACCAGGATCAGCTTCGTGCCGGCATCGATTGTGGGAACTCCTTCCGCCCAAAGGCGACCGGAAGCGAGAGCGTCGCGAGTCTCCAGCAGGGCGTCGATGCCAGTGTTCCCTGTGACCAGAACCCGCTCCGGCGCCACACCCTCGCGCAGCAAATTCTCCGCTGCGGCATCGGTGGGCGCGAAGTGCAGCGTCGCGAGCTGCGATGCCAGCACGCGGCTCATCTCCTCTGGGAACGGCTGCCGGAAGTCCCCGCTGCGCAGCCCAGCCTCAACATGTGCCACCGGTACGCCGCGATAGAACGCTCCCAAGGCGCCGCAAAAAGTAGTGGTGGTGTCGCCCTGCACTATCACCAAGTCGGGCGCTTCTTTCGCCAGTACTGGATCGAGCGCGGCGACAATGCGCGAGGTCGATTCAGCCAGCGTCTGCCCCGGCCGCATAACATCCAGATCGTAATCCGGAGCAATCGCGAACGCCTGCAAGGTTTGATCCAACAGGCCGCGATGCTGCGCCGTCACAATGACGCGAGTCTCGAATTCTTGGGGGAGTTCCAAAAACCGGCGCGCCACCGGCGCCAGTTTGATCGCCTCGGGGCGCGTGCCCAGGACGATCGCAATCTTCAGGGTATGAACTTCATCTGCTCCGGATCGAGTCCGGTGGCTTCAGTATGGCAGGTATTACTTGTGCCGGTAGGTGATGCGGCCCTTGGTCAAGTCGTAAGGCGACATTTCAAGGGTGACGCGGTCGCCGGCCAAAACGCGTATGCGATTGCGGCGAAGCTTACCAGCCAGGTGGGCGAGCACGGTGCGTTCCTGATCCAGTTGCACACTGAACAGGCCGCTCGGAAATTTCTCAACTACGGTTCCAGTGACTTCAATACTATCTTCTTTACTCATTGTCCTCCCAGAAAGATTATAGCGCCCCGGCGGAAAGCGCAATACGGAAGGCGGGAATATAAGATCGAGCGCGCGCACCGGCCAAACCCGCGCGGTGAGCCAGATCCAGCAGCTCCTGTCGTTGAAAAGCAGCTTCCACCGAGATCGCTCCGTCATTTACCGTGATCGGGTGCCATCCAAACAACCGCTGCGTTCGCGAAATGAAATAGTAAGGCACCGGATGACGCCACAGGTCGATCACCAGCACCTGCTTTCGCGCGACGCGGCCGAAACCTGCCAACAGTTCCACCACTTGGTCATCGGTGAAATGGTGCAGGAAAAGCGAGCTAAAGACGTAGTCGAAACTGCGCGGCCGAAACGGCAGCGCGAAAGCGTCCCCCGCTACTTTGCTTCCGCGGCACCCTTCTAGATGCGATTCGATGTAATCCAAACAAGTCACCTGCGCCAACGGCCGCCACTCTTTTAAACAGCGAGCCATGTCACCAGACGCCGAGCCCACATCCAAAAACGTGAATGATTCGTCGCGAGGGATGACATCGTCGATCAACTTCCGCAGGGTGCTGTGCCCACCCCAATGTTTATTGATTCGCACGAGGTCCGCCAAACTGCTGCGCGCCTCCTCGGGAGGAAGCGTATCCAGGATCTCCGGCTTTAAGACCCGCCCATTGAGGCAACGCACTTTTTCCAAGATAGCGCTTTTCTCAACTGAACTTTAGTGGCGGCATCGAAGGCCCATCATGCCACAAGCTCGCCGATTCGCACGATAGTCAATACAGCCAATATAGTATTTTTTATACAGTTTATTAAGCCACTATTTATCCTGCTATATGGGAGAATATTTTGCGCAAATACGCTATGATCATTACTCCCCGCCGATTTCGAACGTCGGGAGAGAAGGGTCATATCTTTTGCGCGAGACTTTTCTTTTCGGAGGAACAATTGGACCGCTCTTCGTCCCTACTTAACACCAGGACTTCGGGCCTGCCTATCAAACAGAATACGATCCTAAATAGTCGGCAGCAGAATATACTCTTCCTCGTGTGCAAAGGTTTGCGAAATGCGGAGGTGGCTCGTCAACTCGGCCTATCCGAGCGCACAGTCAAGGGATATGTGAGCCAGCTATTTCTTATATTCGAGGTGACCAATCGGACAGAGCTTGCAGGAAGAGTCGCCATAGAGACCGCCGAAGCTATGCTTGCCGAAGGACCATCCAGATGTTAGCAACAACGACCCGAAAGTACGGTACCGTTGGACGTTGCCGTAGGCTTTGAAAAACTGTATAAATACTTATGCTTGGACGAATAATCTCCGCAAGTCTTTTGGCAGGTTGTCTTTGTAGTGTTTTTGCACAAGCGCCGCCAACAGACTCTATCAACTCTAATCCCGGCAGGAGCACTCTATATATCCTGTTCCTGACTCAACATGCGCTAGATGCAGACAGGCGTAAAGCTGGCACACCGGTTTCGAACCGGGAGAGCTTGGCTCAGCATCTTCGTGTTCGATCCGAAGATCTCCAAGTCCTTGACAGCAACGCCCTCGCCTACGCGAGTCAAGACAAGGGCATCCATCAGGACGCGATGAACTATTTTACGAATGCCAAGCCGCCCATAAATCGCTCGACCCAGTAGTTGTTCACTCATTCACTCTCCGAAGAAGTGCCCTCGCTGCAGCAGCCTTCTCTGACATTCAATCGCGTCTTTCCCCCAAGAGCTTCGGTGGGTTGCAAGAATATTTAGGTTCGACTTTTCTAAAATCCCTTCATGTAATGAGGTAACTACGATGTCGAATATGATCACGCTCCGCTTAAACCTCGTGCTTGGGTTGGGTCTCCTTGCATCACTAAGTTCCTGGGCACAATGCTCTGATAGCAGCACCTTACACTATGCTGTTGATGGGCTCGCACGAATCGCCAGCAATAATGTTCGAGCGACCATTGGCACACAAACTACCGGCGACTATTCCGACTACTGGGATGCCGCTGCTAGCGGTTACGAATACGTCGGCGCGACACAAATTCACTCTGGCGCCGATAGCGTTGGCTGGGGCGGCAACGACGTTCCAGGTTATCCCGGGACAATAGCAGGTTGGTACTGGAATGACTCTCCGTCCACCACTGGAGCAGGTAGCTATACAACGTCGGTTACTCACCGGACCGATTCGCTGTGCTCCGATATATTAGTCACGACAAGCAGCGCTAGCCTAACAGTTAATCAACCAACCATCAGCGGTCCCAATGCCGTGTGGTATTTGGGAAATGGTCAAAATCAAACGGGCTATGCTTACGTGACTAATCTCACCGCCGTCGGAAATTGTGGAGGCTCTGATACATGTAGCAGTACCCCTTCCTGGACGGTAACCGGCAATTCCACCGAGATCTCACTGCAATGTACCTCTTGCGTGAGTCAAACGGTTACCGCACAACATCGCAGCGACACTTTTCTGGATATCGACATTACAATCAGCATTGGTGGTTTTAGCTCGGATCCCTTCCCCTTCACGGTCTATGCGCCATACGAAATATCCTGCTGCTACGCCTTGACCGATAGCCCGGTCTCCGATGGCTTTGTAACACGAGCGTATCTAAACCTTTTGGATAGATTTGGAGACAACCTTCCCGGTCTTGCGCTGAACGAAAGTTTTACATCGGGAGATATTGGGGACTTCACTCCGTTCACTGGCTGGAGCACGCCTTCGGCGTCAGGTATTTCAGCCGGATGGACTTCATTTTACGATCAGATGTACGCATATAGCGGTTGCGCAGGTGTCTCACCTCAATGCGAGAACCCTCAGACCGCCCTCAGCTCAACCAAGGCAATGCATATCCTCCAGAGCTGGCAAGCTGGGAGTAGCAATATTGGGCAGGGTATCCAAGTCAGGACTGACTGGCAGCAGTTTTATATCGACCATGCACGATATTCCCACGAAGTGAGCCCGAGCAATCCATAAATTTGGACGCGAACATAACGACGGTCAGAAAAGAGGAAAAAAGTGTGAGACTACTTCAGAAGACGGTGATGGGGAGCGCATTGTTGGCCGTCCAAGGTTTTTGCGGGATTGTCGGCAATATACCTCTTGGCCCGTTGCTGAACCAAGCGGATGCCGTGGTAGTTGGTACGGTGGCCGAAAGCACAGCCGGGGCTGGTAGTCTCGCCATAAACCTCACGGTTCTCCGCCCCGTTAAAGGATCCAACACCATGGGCTCGTCGATTCTCGCCACCTGGACCTCGCCCCTATTCTCATCTACAGGACTTACCGCGAATGCGCCGCAAGCAAGTCCGTTGGTTGGGCATACCGGGCTGTGGTTTCTCCAACGGCTTGGTAGTGGATGGGCAGTCCTTCCGTTGGCGACTGGCGATGTTCGCGCAAATGGTATTTACATTCCGGTCCCATCTGGTCCGTTGCCTCCTGCGTATGTCTATCAAACCAACGCTTCTCTCCATACGAAAATTCTTCAGGAAATCGGCGCAGCCGCAGAAGATCCGGCAACAGCCGAGCCGATTTCACGACTGGAGGCAAGTAGAGTGCTGGTCGGTCTCGACCAAACGCCTTTGCTGGCGCTCCTAACTCATCTTTCGTCGTCGTCCCAGACCATCGCTAAAGCCACAGGATTGGCTGGACTAGTACGTCAGGGTATCCCGACCGCGCCTTTAGCGCTTTCGGCGATCGACTTCGGGGCCTTTTCGGGTCAGGTGCAAAATAATTTATCGAACGCGATCTGCGAATACCGGAATACCGACACTGCGGGGGTCAGCGCGTTAGGGGTGCTTTTGAATTCGCGGTATCAGGATGGCGTCCGGGCTTGCGCAGCCCATGCGTTAAGGGAAATCCACACGCTGCAAGCGGCGTTACTGCTAGAGGCGCTTTTTGGGGATGCTTCGGCACGGATTCGGTATGATGCAGTAATCGGCATTGCACAATTTGCTATGGGCTTCCCGCAGGCCGGTTTGGCTGATAAAGCCACCGTGATAGCTTCTTTCAACCCTGGGCCTAGCGTAACCCGTGAAATGAAGCAACACTTTCCGTCGCAAAGTCTATTTTCGACGAACGAACAGGAATACCTTTCCTACTGGAAAATGTGGCTAAGTGCGCATTCCGGGCAACAATGATTCGCAACTGCTAGTTCCGCTTCTTGTAACTCATCGCCGGGTTGCCTACGTAAGCCGCCGGCCATCGAGAACATTCGCATCCCCCCTCTCGAAGTGTCTTTGCTATGCTTACGTTTCCACATGGAACTGGTAACAGGCCACATCGGGTGGATCGAAGTCATTTGCGGGCCCATGTTCTCGGGCAAGAGCGAAGAATTGATCCGCCGCCTGCGCCGCGCGCGCATCGCCCGCAAACGCGTTCAGGTATTCAAGCCAGCCATCGACGACCGCTACTCCACAGACGAAATAGTTTCGCATGGCGATCAGCGCATGGACTCGGAAGTTGTCGCAAACGCCGCCGAGATTCTCGCCCGGCTGAGCCCGCGGACGCAAGTGATCGGCATCGATGAAACCAACTTTTTTGGAACGGATCTGATCGAATTGACGGCTCACCTGGCCGATGCCGGCAAGCAAGTGATCGTCGCCGGACTCGACACCGATTTCATGGGCCGCCCGTTTCCGCCGATGCCGGATCTACTGTGCCTGGCCGAATCCATCACCAAGACGCTGGCGATTTGCGTGCGCTGCGGCAATCCTGCTAACCACACGCAGCGCTTGGTCGAGTCCGAGGATTTGATCGTGGTGGGAGCCGCCGGCGCCTATGAAGCGCGCTGCCGCCGCTGCTTCGAGCCGGGCGTCCCCAAGCAAGACCTGCTGGACTTCGCGCGGCCCGTCGCGGCGCGGCCCCAGTGATAATGTAGGTAAGAAACAATACCGCCATCCGATGTAAGATGATTTGAGGAAGGAGAGCCCCTTGTTTTCAATCCGAGGAGATTCACCTATGAGCGATTCCAATCCGCAACCTGTCGTCGTCCAGAGCTCTGGCCCGAAAGTACCCGTTGTTTTGGTTCTCATGGTCATTCTGATCGGAGCAGTGGGCTACCTGTTCTATCAAGTGAACCAGACCCGCACCGAGATGGCGCAGGTGCGTGATCAGTTACTGGATGAAATTTCGAAGATCCACGAGACCACCGCCGTAACCACCCAAACCAGCCGCCGTTCGGTGGAGGCGCTGCAGACCGATCTGGCAGCCGCGCGCCGCCAAGCCAGTCAACTCGCCGGTCAAGCCAAGATCGATGCCGATAAACACGCCGACGAGATTGCCGCAAGCTTGCAGAAGGTGCAGCAGGAGCAGGCAGCGCGAGTTTCGGCGGTAACCACCGAAGTCGGAAAAGTTAAAGAGCAGGCCGTGGCCGCGACCACGCGCATTGGCGAGGTTTCAACCGATGTGGGCAATGTCAAAACCGATGTCGCAGCTACGCGCTCCGAGCTCGAAAAAACTATCGCTACTTTGAAAGCGACGCAGGGCGACTTGGGTGTCCAAAGCGGATTGATCGCCACCAACGGCAAGGAACTGGCGGCGTTGAGGGCGTTGGGCGAGCGCAATTACACCGAGTTCAAGCTGGGCAAGACCAAAGCCCCGCAGAAGGTGGGCGACATCGCCGTGATGCTCGAAAAGTGCGATCCCAAGAAAAACCGCTACACCATCCGCGTGATCGCCGACGACAAGACCGTTGAGAAGAAAGACAAGACTCTCAACGAGCCGGTGCAGTTTCTGTTGTCTAAGGCTACGCAGCCCTACGAGCTGGTGGTCAATGACATCAAGAAGGATCTGATCAGCGGCTACGTCTCGGCTCCCAAAGTGCAGCAGACGCGCAATTAATCGGCGAGCAGCAAGAAGCCGCTCTCGACGGAATCCGGGAGGATGCGTGTCCATACGACGCGCGCCCGGCCCCTAGCCTCGACATGCGCGAATGTGACATATTGTCCCGCGGTGAGTGCCTGGGAATGGTGTGCCATGCGAAATCCGCTGGCGCTCACGTCCACTAGCCGGCCTTGAATGTCGTGTGAGCCAGGACTCTCCGGGCGCACCAGCACATTTCCGTGTCCTTGGCGGCGTTTTTCGCGGCGCTGCTCGGCGACTGACGTAATCATGCCTGCGCTCCTACCGCTTCCGGACGATATAACTTCAGCTTGCGATTGAGCGTCCTGCGAGAGATTCCCAATTGCGCCGCAGCGCGCTGCTGATGCCCGCCGCTCGCATTGAGCGCTTCCAGGATCGCGTGCTTCTCGATCGATTCCAGATTGGCTGCCGCTGTGGATTCCGCGACGCATCGCGACGAGATCGTGAGGGGAAGATCGGCTGCGGAGATTTCCTGGTGTTGAGCCAGAACCGCAGCTTTGGTAACGATATTGCGGAGTTCGCGAATATTGCCCGGCCAGGGTTGGGCTTCGAGCAGAGCAAGCGCAGCGGGCGAAAGACTCATTTTCGGATCGTGCTGCGCTAGAAAATGTCGCGCCAGTGGCGCAATGTCGGCGATCCGTTGGCGCAGAGGCGGAACCCACATAGTGAACTGCGCCAGACGATGATAGAGATCGCCGCGAAAACGGCCCTCGCTCACGGCTTTTTCCAGATCCTGATTGGTCGCGGCCACAACACGTACATCCACCGTTACTTTCTTGACCCCGCCTAAACGGTAGTACGCTACCGCATCCAGCACCCGCAGCAGCTTCACTTGCATGCGCGGATCGAGTTCGCCGATCTCGTCCAGAAAGATGGTTCCGCCGCTCGCCATCTCGAACAGGCCGGGCTTGGACGTATCTG
>Ga0207677_10000879_pt1 | contig 16958 bp, 20 predicted proteins | sample KBSMisM42_FD_184311 | JGI IMG/M metagenome (GOLD analysis project Ga0207677, IMG submission 184311) | Miscanthus rhizosphere microbial communities from Kellogg Biological Station, Michigan, USA - KBS Miscanthus M4-2 (SPAdes) (version 2) | ecosystem: Host-associated > Plants > Roots >...
CTCGCAGGGGGTGGGGGCGGCGGTGATCCTCGCCTCCACCCACTTCGGCTTCCCGCTCTCGACCACCCACGTGATCAACGGCGGCGTGATGGGCTCGGGAGCGGCGAAGCGGCTCTCGGCGGTGCGCTGGGGGGTCGCCGGCAACATCTTCGTCGCCTGGCTGCTGACCCTGCCGGCCGCAGCGGGGATCGGCGCCCTCACCTATGGGGTCACGCGGATCTTCGGGACGGGAGCCCTGGGGCCGGTCCTGGTCGCGCTGATGGCGCTCTCGCTGATCGCGGTCGCCTTCGCGCGGCGGGCGCAGGGGGGCGCGCCGGTGGAGGCGACGGGCGCGTGATCGCGACGATCGTCCATACCGACGAACTGCTGCAGACGGTCGCGGCCTCGATAATCGCCGGGATCGGCGTCACCTTCCTCTTCTCGCTCGGGATCTGGGGCGCGGGCCAGTTCGTCGAGCTGAGCCGGGGCGAGCGGCCGGTGGCGGCGATGGCGGCGCTGGTGGTCGGCGGCTTCTCGCTTGTCGGCGTGGCCGCGGCGATCGTCATCGGCATCGTCGTGATGACCAGCAAGTAGGGGTTTGCCGAGGCCCGGGGGGTGGGGGTCGGCGGACAACAGCGGGGAGGGTCCGGCGACCCCCACCCCCCGGGCCTCCACTCGGGGGGGTAGCTATAGGTGTTGGCGTCCATCCAGACGCGCCAGATTGCTGCGATGGCGGCGGCTAGGAGGAGGATCCAGAGGAGGGTTCCGCCGCCGCTGGCGAAGAGCTTGTCGCTGCCCGCGAACAGCAGCGCGATCAGGCCTAGTGCTCCGTAGAGGAGGGCGCGGCGGCCGTCGGTGAGGGTGGCGAGCGTGAGCTGGTTTTCGCGGCTGAAGGTGTAGAGCATCCAGGCGAGCCCGGCCAGGAGCCCCATCGTCAAGGCGGTCAGCAGGGCGTCGGCAAGGTTGCCGCCGGTGACCGTGAAAGCCACGGGGAATGCCAGCAGCATGATGATCGCGACGTTGCGAGCGGTCCGCACAGCTCCAGTTTACGAAGGCGGCCGTGAGGTGGGACGAAGATTTTGCGATCTGCGCGCCACGTGTGCGCATCGGCTCGGCAGGTTTACCCCATGCCGCCAGGAGCCGGAGACGCAGCGCGCGGGGAGGAGGGGACCGCCTCGGTCGAGTTGGTCGCGGCGGTCCCCTTCCTGCTGCTGGCGCTCCTGGTGGCCGCGCAGATCGCGCTCGCCGGCCAGGCGCTCTGGTCGGCGGGCGTGGCGGCGCGGGCGGGAGCGCGCGCGGCGCTGGTCGGCGGGGACGCCTCCGCCGCCGCGCGGCGGGCGCTCCCGCCCTCGATGAGGGTGGGCGCGCGGGTGGAGGAGGGGGACGGAGCGGAGGAGGGGACCGGGGTCTCGGTCCGGGTCGAGGTGCCGAGGCTGATCCCGTCGCTGCCGGCGGTGCGGGTCGGGGCGAGCAGCGGCCTGGAGGGCGGCGATGGATGAGCGCGGACAGGCGACCGTCGAGCTGGTCGCAGCGCTGCCGGCGCTGCTGCTCTCGGCGCTGGTGGCGCTGCAACTGTTCGCCGCCGGGTACGCGATGACGCTCGCCGACGGCGCCGCGGAGGCCGGGGCGCTGGCGCTCACCTCGGGCGGCTCGGCGGCCGGGGCGGCGCGTGGCGCCCTGCCGGATTGGGCCGAGGACGACGTCTCGGTGGCGGTGGAGGGCGGCGAGGTGACGGTGCGGCTGCGTCCGCCGTCGCCGTTTCGCGCCGTCGCCGAGCGCCTCGTGGTCAGTAGCAGCGCCGCGGCGAGGCCGGCGCGATGACGGTTCTCGTCAACCCGCTGAACGTGGCGCCCCGGGTGCTGGTGAGCGCCGTCGGCGAAGCGGAGGGCGCGCACGGCGCCGCGGCTGCTCTTGCCTGCGCGCTTGTCGATCTCGACACGGCGCCACTGATGATCGACGTGGGCGGCCGGGCGCCCCGGCCGACGCTGATCGCTTCCGCCGCGGCGCAGCAGCTGGAGAGCAGGCTGAAGGCTCACCTCGGGGACGCGAAGGTCGCCGCCCGCGGCCAGGTCTGCCACCTCGCCGTCCCAGCCGACGCCGACGGCCTCGAGAGCGCCGCGGCCGCTGCGAGCGCTGCGCGCGAGGGCGGGGTGGCGGTTCACCTGCCGCCCGAGCTCCTCCATGAGGTTCTGGCTGAACCGGCCGGCCAGGTGTCGGCCGTCCTCCTGCGCGCCGACCTCGGCCGCGACCGGGCGCTCGTCGCACTCGCGGTGCGGGATCTGATCGAGCGCGGCGTCGCCGTTGCGGTTCTGAAGCGCCGTCTCGGCTGGGTCGCGGAGCGGCGGGCCCTGTTCGGCGCCCTCCCGGCGCGGTCGCCCGTCGGGCTTCCCGAGCGATTGGTGCGACAGCTGACCCCGGCGCCGCGATGAGGACGAGGGCGAAGGAGGAGTCGGGCCAGGCGCTGATCCTGGCCCTGGGAGGGTCGCTGGCCCTGCTCGCCGCCGCCCTCGCCCTGGTCGCGATCGCCGGGGCCGTGACCGGCAAGGGACGGGTGCAGCGCGCCGCCGACCTGGTCGCGATCTCCGCCGTCCGCTCGCTGCGGGACGACCTGCCGCGATTGCTCTCGCCACCGCGGCTGGGCGACGGCCGCCCGAATCCCGAGCATCTCGGAAAGCCGGCCTACCTGGCGCGGGCGCGGGCCGCCGGGCTGACCGCGGCGCGGGGTAACGAGGTCGACCCGGATCGGGTCCGGATCGAGTTTCCCGACGCCGAGAGCTTCGCCCCGGTTCGGGCAAAAGTCACGGTCGTCGCCGGCCTGCGGGAAGGGGAGGGGCAGCGGGTTGAAGCCTCGGCCGTGGCGGAAGCCGCCGCGCCCTATGGAGGGACGGTCGCGGGCGGGGAAACCGCGATGGCCAGTGGCGGCGGCTACGGCGGCCCGTTGGTGTTGCGCGACGGCGAGGGGATGAGGCCGGACGTCGCGGCGGCCTACGACCAGATGGCGGCGGCGGCGCGGGCGGACGGCCTCGTCCTCATCGTCGTCTCCGGGTTCCGCTCCGACGCCGAGCAGGCGGAACTGTTCGCCGCCCACCCCGACCCGACCTGGGTGGCGCCGCCCGGCCAGTCGCTCCACCGCTGCGCGACCGAGCTCGACCTCGGCCCGTCCTCCGCCTACGGCTGGCTGGTCGCCAACGCCGGGCATTTCGGGTTTGTTCAGAGATACAGCTGGGAGGCATGGCATTTTGGTCTTGCGACGGGTCCGGCTCCCTGCTCGCCCGCTGGTGAAGCGGTCTCCGCAACCGGGGCGGGCGCGACCTCGCCTCTCGCCTCGGCCGGCCTGCCCAGCTTCGTCCCGGCGCAGTACCGCGAGCCGATCCTCCGCTCCGCCGCCCGCTGGAACGTGCCGCCGGCGCTGATGGCCGGCCAGCTGATGGCCGAGTCGGGCTTCGATCCGACCGCGGGCTCGCCGGCAGGGGCGCAGGGAATCGCCCAGTTCATGCCCTCGACTGCAGCGGCTTACGGGCTCACCAACCCGTACGACCCGGTCGCCGCGATCGAGGCCGAGGCGCACTTAATGTCCGACCTGCTGCGCCAGTTCGGCTCACCCGAACTCGCCCTCGCCGCCTACAACGCCGGCCCTGCCCCGGTCGAAGCCTGCCACTGCATCCCGCCCTATCCCGAGACCCAGGCCTACGTCACCCGCATCCTCGCCCTGATCGGCGGCGCCGGCGCGATCGCGATGCCGAGCTTCGAAGTCCGCCTCGTTCAATAATGAATAAATGCTGTATCACCGGTGATACATTGGAGGAATGACCAACGTGAGCATCAGAGAATTGAGGAATCAAGGAGGGGAGATCGTTGATCGGGCTGCCGGCGGCGAGCGGATCACGATCACCCGTGACGGCAAGCCGGTTGCCGAATTGAGCCCACTACGTCAGGAGCTGGCTACCGAGGTTCTTCTCGAGCGCTGGCGTCATCTGCCGTCCATCGATTACGAGCAGTTTCGTGCCGACGTCGATGAGGTCATGGGAGAGCTGTTGTGAATACGCGCCGAGACAGGCACCAGCGAGGAATCCTGGATACCTCGGCGCTGATCCTTTTCAATCGCCTACAGGAGGTCGAGTTGCTCCCGGTGGTGTCGGTGATCACCACGATCACGCTGGCAGAGCTCAGTGTCGGACCACTAGTTGTCAAGAGCGACGTCGAGCGTGCCCGTCGGGTGGCGCATCTCCAACAGGTTGAGGCGAGCTTTGAGCCTCTCCCGTTCGATGTCGATGGCGCGAGGGCGTTCGGAAGCGTTGCTGCATCATTGCGTCAGGCGGGACGAAAGGTCGAGGCACGTCGAAAGGACGCGATGATTGCGGCCATCGCGCTGGCAAACGACTTGCCTGTCTATACCTGTAGTGCCCGGGACTTCGAAGGAATCGACGGTCTCGAGGTGGTCACCGTCTCGGTCCCAGCATGAGCAGGGGGCAGCCCACTCTTCTCGTCCAGCTCAGCGACCTCCACGTCGGCGGCAACGAGGACGGTAAAGATCCGATCTCGCGGCTCGAAGCGGTGATCGACGCCGTCCGGTCGCTGCCGAACGCGCCGGATGCAGTGCTCGTCTCCGGCGACATCACCGATGACGGGGCTGAGGACGGGTATCGGGTCGCGCGAGAGATGTTCGCCAGGCTCGATGTGCCGCTGCACGTTCTTCCCGGCAACCACGACGATCGCGGGCGTCTGCGTAAAGCGTTCGACCTCCCCGGTGGCGGCGACGAGCCGATCAACTACTCGACCTCGGTGGGCGATCTGCGCCTCGTTCTCTTCGACTCGAACGTGCCGGGACGGGACCCGGGGAGCTACGACGCCGAGCGCATGGCCTGGCTCGACGAGGAGCTGGCATCCGAGCCCGAGCGGCCGACGATCCTTGCCGTCCACCACACGCCGCTCACCACCGGGATTCCGGAATGGGACGCGATCAACCTCGACCGGGGCGATCGGGAAGCGCTCGGCACGGTGGTCGCGCGCCACCCGCAGCTGCGGGCGATCGTCGGCGGCCACCTTCACCGCGTCGCCACCTCGGCGCTCGCCGGCTGCCCAGTTCTCTCCGCGCCCAGCGCCTATCTCCAGGTCCGCCCCAACTTTCACCGCGACGAGGTCAGTTGGGTTGACCCGCCGGGCTTCGCGATCCACGCCCTGCGCGACGGCGAGCTCTCCTCGCAGGTCGAGATGGTCCCGTTCGTGTCGAGTTAGTGCCCTCAGGGGCCACTAAGTCGACACGGCCGACGCCAGGTGCTCGTGGACGAAGCGCACCACCGCTGCGCCCTCGCCGACCGCGGTGGCGCAGCGCTTGATCGAGCCGGCGCGGACGTCGCCGGCTGCGTAGACGCGGGGGACGCTGGTTTCGAGCAGCCCCTCGGCACCGATCTCGGGGCCGGTGAGGATGAAGCCCTTCTCGTCGCGGGCGACCGCGTCGCCGAGCCAGTCGGTGCAGGGTGAGGCGCCGAGGAAGAGGAAGAGGAACGAGTAGGGGAGGCGGGTGCCGTCGCTCAGCGTGACCGCCTCCAGTTCGTCGTTGTCGCCGTGCAGCTCGGCGATTTCGCTGCGGTCGCGGACGCTGACGCCGTAGCGGTCGAGCTCGCCGATCAGGTAGTTCGACATCGTCTCGCCGAGGTCGGCGCGGCGGTGGAGGAGGGTGACGAGGGCGCCGCCGCGAGCAAGCCAGACGGCCGCCTGTCCCGCCGAGTTGCCGCCGCCGACCACCGCGACCCGCTGGCCGCCGCAGATCTGCGCCTCCGGTGGGCCGGCCGCGTAGAAGACGCTGATCCCCTCGTAGCGCTCGAGGTTCTCGACCGGGAGTTTGCGGTATTCGGCCCCGGTGGCGATGACGACGGCGCGGGCGGAGATCTCGTTGCCCTCCTCGAGGCGGACCGTGTGGCGGCCGTCGCCCGGCTGCAGCTCCCGGGCACGGTAGGGCGTCGCGGTGCGGGCGTTGAACTTGCGCGCCTGGGTGACGGCACGGCTGGTCAGCTCGGTACCGGTGATCCCGGCCGGGAAGCCGAGGTAGTTCTCGATCCGGCGCGAGGTCCCGGCCTGCCCGCCGAGCCCGGTTCCCTCGACGACCAGCGTCTCCAGGCCCTCCGAGGCTCCGTAGACGGCGGCGCCGAGCCCGGCGGGGCCGCCGCCGATCACCAGCAGGTCGACCTCCTCGCGGGGCGCGAGCTCGAGGCCGATCCCCAGCGTCCGCGAAAGCTCGCCACCGCTCGGCGCCCGTAGCTCGCCGCCGCCGGGCAGCCGTACCAGCGGCAGCTCCGCCGGCTCCAGGCCGTCAACCAGCTGCGCCGCCTCGGCGCTTTCGGCCGGATCGGTCCAGGTGTAGGGGAGGCGCTGGCGTTTGGCGAAGTCGATCAGCTGCCGGGTCGGCGCCGAGTCGCGGGCGCCGACGATCTCGATCCCGATCCCCTGCCGCTGCTGCAGCTGTTCGCGCCGTTGCACAAAGGCCGAGAGGAGGATGTCTGAGAGGGGCGCGTCCTCCAGCAGCAGCCGCCGCAGATCCCCCCGCTCGACCGCGATGTAGCGCATCGGCTTCGTCACCACCGCGGTGAGGAAGACTTCCTGGCCGGTGAGCAGGTTCATCTCGCCGAGGAAACCGGAGGTGCCGTGGCGGACGATCTCGTTGCCGGCGGGGTCGAGGACGGCGACCTCGCCCTCGCGGATCGCGACGAACGGATAGCTGTGGTCGCCGATCCGGAACAGCTCCTCGCCGACCTCGGCGGTCCGCTCCTCGCCGTATTCGGACAGCGTCGCGAGCTGGCTCTCGGAGAGGACGCGGGTGACGGGGTCGGCCACGCATCAAGGCTACTGCGGCCGGGTAGCCTGCCCGTGACCTCAGCGACGAAAGGATCCGGATGCGCAACCCCTTCACCCACAAGAAGCTGGAGGACGTCAAAGATTCCGCGGCCGATTTCGGCCACGGTGACGCGATGGAGGCCCGCTTCGCCAAGGGCGACCTCGAGACCGAGGACACCGGGTTCAGCTTCCACCGCCTCAAGCCGGGCAAACGCCAGCCCTTCGGCCACAAGCACGAGGACGCCGAGGAGGTCTACGTGGTCGTCCGCGGCGCCGGCCTCTTCAAACTCGACGACGAGATCATCGAGGTCGAAACGCTCGACGCGGTCCGCGTCTCCCCCGAGGTCACCCGGGCCTTCGAGGCCGGCGACGAGGGGCTGGAGGTGATCGTTTTCGGCCCCCGCAAGGACGGCGACGGCTCACTCGACCACGATTTCTGGACCGACTGAACGCCGAGACCGCGAGAACCCTTCTCCAAGACGGGTTCTCGCGGTCTCGCGGATAGACTGCGCGCCGATGCCAACCGAGGTACAGGGGATCGAGGGGATGAAGGCGCTGGTCGGCCAGGAGGTCGGGCCGAGCGAGTGGCGCACGATCACCCAGGCCGACATCGACGCCTTCGCCGAGCTCTCCGGCGACCACCAGTGGATCCACGTCGATCCCGAGCGAGCAAAGACCGAGAGCCCCTACGGCACCACGATCGCCCACGGCAACCTCACCCTCGCCACCGTCGACGGCTTCCGCACCGAGCTGATCTCCTCCACCGGCTTCGCGATGGGGGTCAACTACGGCTGGGACAAGATCCGCTTCCCGGCTCCGGTCCCCGTTGACTCCCGCATCCGCGCCAAGGCCGAGGTCGTCTCGGTCGAGGACAAGGGCGGCAACTGGTACCAGGTCATAACCCGCTTCACGATCGAGGTCGACGGCGGCGAGAAGCCGTGCTTCGTCGGCGACTCGGTGACGCGGGTGATGGCTGCCGGCTAGCGCCGGCCCGGCACTCGGTCGAGCGCGTCGACAGCGACAGCGGTGCGACTTTTCCACCCTATGAGGGGGATAAGTCGCACCGCTGCGCCCGGCGCAACTACTTGACGGTCAGCGTGCCTTCCATGCCACCCTGGCGGTGGCCCGGGACGGAGCAGTAGAAGGTGTATTCGCCGGGTTTCAGTTCGGCGGTGGTGGAGTCGGAGCCTTCGGCGAGGGTTTCGGTCTCGGCGATGGTTTCGCCACTGGAGTCTTCGATCGCGACGTCGTGCGGGACGGGCGAGGAGTTGGTGAAGTCGACGGTGACCTTGCCGGCCTTCGCTTCGGCCGAGTCGCTGGTGAAGGCGAGGGCGCCGCTGGGGTCGGCTTCGAAGTCGACGGTGGAAGCGGAGCCGGCGCTACCGCCTTCGGCTTCTTTTTCGGATTCGGCTTCCTGGGTGGTTTCGGGCGAGGCGGCGGTTTCTTCACCGGTGGTGTCATCGCCTCCGCCACAGGCGGCAAGCGCCAGGGCTGCGAGGAGCAGGGCAAACAGCGGTACGAGCTTCTTCATCTCGGTCCTTTCCCGCGGGGACTGGGTCAATCTGACTGTAGCCGCGATACGGGCGCCGCCGCCGCCAGGTTCAGCGCCCGTGGAACTCCGGCGTGCCGCCGCTGAAGAAGGTCTCGACCCCGTTGCGGAGGTCTTCGGTCGCCATCGAGTCTGCGATCCCGTGCCGCTCCAGCTGCAGGTGGTCGTTGATCGAGTTCTCGATGCTGACGCCGACCAGCTTCTTCGCCATCTTCACGTAGTGCGGCGCCTTCTTCGCCAGCTCCCCGGCCCGCACCTGCGCCCGCTGCATCAGCTCCTCGGCGCCGACGACCTCGCTGACGAGCCCCAGCTCCTTCGCCTCCTCGGCGCTCAGGTTCGGGTCGTCGAGTAACAGTTCGAGCGCTTTGCTCGGGCCGACCACGCGCGGCAGGAAGTAGGTCATGCCGCCGTCCGGGGAGGCGCCGATCCGCCCGTAGGCGGGGGCAAAGAAGGCGGTGTTGGCGGCGATCCGGATGTCGCAGGCGAGCGCCAGTGAGAACCCGGCCCCGGCCGCCGGCCCGTTGATCGCCCCGATCACCGGGTACGGAATCCGCCGCATGTCGACGATCGCCTGGTGCAGCGCCTCGGCCCCGCGGCGGACGTCCGAGGGGAGGTCGATCTCGTCGGACTCGACCCCTTTGCGGAACCAGGTGACGTCGCCCCCGGCGCAGAACGCCTTCCCGGACCCGGTGATGATCAGCCCCCGCAGCGGCGCCTGGTCCGCGAGCCAGCCGAAGGCGACGATCATCTCGCCGATCATCTCCGGGCTCATCGCGTTGAAGGCGTCTGGCCGGTCGAGGGTGAGGGTGCCGATCTCCCCGTCGATCTCGATCCTGAGCGTGTTCAACTGCGGCGGGTTGACGGTCTCGCTGGTCATCTCTCTCCCTCGTGGTCCGAATTTGGCCGAGTGGCCAGCAGCCTACCCTTATGGCGATGGCCAAAGGCAGGCGGAAAGACGGCGGCGAGGACAGCGGCGAGAAGGCGCTGAGCCGGGCGGAGCGGATCGCGCAGCAGCGCAAGTCGCTGCCCGACCAGCCCGGCGTCTACCTCTTCTACGACCGCGCCGGCGAGCTGCTCTACGTCGGCAAGGCGCGCTCGATCCGCAAACGGATCGGCTCCCACTTCTCCGGCGGCGACACCCGCCTGACCTCGCGGATCGACCGCATCGAGAGCCTCGTCACCGCCAACGAGGCCGAGGCGCTGCTGACCGAGCAGAGCTTCATCAAGCGCCACCGGCCGCGCTTCAACATCCGCCTGCGGGACGACAAGTCCTACCCCTACGTCGCCGTCAGCCTCGACGAGGACTACCCGCGCGTCTACTTCACCCGCGAGAAGCACCGGTCCGGGCGCGCCTATTTCGGTCCCTTCTCCAGCGCCAAACGGGTGCGCGAGACCCTCGACCTGCTCGGCAAGCTGTTCCAGTTCCGCACCTGCGAGGGCAAGGAGCCGGGCCGCCGCTCCGGCAGCCCCTGCCTGGACTACTACATAAAGCGCTGCGGGGCTCCCTGCGTCGAGTACATCAGCAAGGAGGAGTACCGCCACAACATCGACGCGATCGTCGACTTCCTCTCCGGCCGCTACCGCCAGGTCGAGCGCGAGGAGGACGACAAAATGAAGGCCGCCGCCGCGGCGCAGGAATTCGAGCGTGCCGCGGTCCACCGCGACCGCCTGACGGCGATCCGCTCGCTGTTCGAGCGCCAGCGGGTGGCGGGGGTGACGATGGGGACCGCCGACCTGATCGGGGTCGCGGTCGAGGGGGTAGACGCAAACGCCCAGGTCTTCCAGGTCCGCGACGGCATCCTCGCCGAGCGCCAGAGCTTCTACCTCGAAAACGAGGGCGAACGGGAGCCGGCCGAGGTCGCCGAGGAGTTCATCTCCCAGTACTACTCGGCCTCGCCCTCGATGCCGCGGACGATCATCGTCGGCCCCTACCTGCGCGACCGCGCCGAGGTCCTGGCCGAGGCGCTGAGCGAGCGCCGCGGCGCCCCGGTCGAGGTCCGCGCCGCCGAGCGCGGCGACAAACGGCGGCTGCGCGAGCTGGCCGAGCGCAACGCCCAGCTGGCGCTGGACCAGGACCGCCTCCGCCGCGAGCACCGGCGCTCGCGCCGGGTCGAGAGCCTGGCGGCGCTGGCCGAGGCGCTGCGGATGGAGGAGCTGCCGGTGCGGATCGAGGGCTTCGACATCTCGACGATCGGCGGCGAGCACACCGTCGCCTCGATGGTCGTCTTCGAGGGCGGGGCGACGAAGAAGTCCGACTACCGCCGTTTCAAGGTCCGCGGCGATCTGCGCGAGGAGGGAGTCGGCAACGGCGGCCCCGATGACTTCGCCTCGATGGAGGAGGTGCTCTCGCGGCGGATGGCCCGCTACCTCGAACAGGCGGACCTCTCCCCGCACGACAGCAAACGCGACGCCAGTTTCTCCTCGCTCCCCTCGCTGATCCTGATCGACGGCGGCAAAGGGTAGCTGGCGGCCGGGGTGCGGGCGCTGGCGCCGTTCACCGAGCGCGGCGTCACCGTCGTCAGTCTCGCCAAGCGGCTGGAGGAGGTCTACATCCCCGGCCGCTCCGAGCCGCTCGACCTCGCCGCCGACTCCGAGGCCTCGCGCCTCCTGCAGCGGGTCCGCGACGAGGCCCACCGGTTCGCGATCGATCACCACCGCGGCCGCCGCGACCGCGGCATGCTCGAGGGCTCGGTCCTCGACGAGCTGCCCGGGGTCGGGCCGGCGCGCAAGCGGGCGCTGCTGCAACACTTCGGGACGCCTGAGCGGTTTCTCGCCGCCACCCGCGAGGAGCTCGAGGCGGTGCCCGGCCTGCCTGGCAAAGTAGGCCGCGAGATACACGAGCAGCTCAACCGGACCAACTGAGGAAGCCGATGGCAGAGCGGGTGGAGACCGAGCATCAGGATCGCGAGGACGGCCGTCCTCCGAAGCAGGTGACCCTGGTCGTCATCACCGGCCACTCCGGGGCGGGGAAGTCGGAGGCGATCGCCGCCTTCGAGGACGGCGGCTACTTCTGCGTCGACAACCTGCCGCCGCGGATGATCGCCGGGCTGGGAGAGCTGTTCCGCCACGAGGGCAGCGGCGTCGAGCGCGCCGCGGTCGTCTCCGACGTGCGCGGCGGCGAATACTTCGAGGACCTGGTCCAGGTGCTCGACGACCTCGAGGCCGAAGGGCTGCGGCCGATGGTCCTCTTCCTCGAGGCCGACGAGGAGGTGCTGCTCGACCGCTACAAGGAGACCCGCCGCCGCCACCCGCTGGCGCCGGAAGGCCGGATCGTCGAGGGGATCCGGGCCGAGCGCGCGCTGCTGGCGCCGCTGCGTGAGCGCGCCGACAAGGTGATGAACACGAGCGAACTCACCGGGGCCGAGCTGCGGCGGCAGATCACCGAAGAGCTGCTGGGACAGGAGGAGACCGGCAAGCTCGCCCTCACCCTGCTCACCTTCGGCTTCAAGAACGGGCCGCCGCGCGACGCCGACCTCACCCTCGACGTGCGCTTTCTGCCGAACCCGCACTACGTCGACGAGCTGCGGCCGAAAACCGGGCTCGACGCGGACGTGCGCGAGTACGTCGAGCAGGGGACCCAGGCGGGCGAGTTCTACGGCCGCCTGCTGCCGCTGCTCGAGTTCCTCGTTCCGGCCTATGTCGCCGAGGGCAAGAGCCACCTGACGATCGCCGTCGGCTGCACCGGCGGCCGTCACCGCTCGATCACCGTCGCCGACCGCATCCGCCGCGACCTGGCGGCGCGTGAGGATGTGATCGTGCGGGTGAAGCATCGCGACGTTGAGCTGGGTGGTTGACGGGGTTGGTCGGGGCGGGCCGGGGGAGTCTCGGCGGACAACAGCGGGGAGGGGCCGGCGAGACTCCCCCGGCCCGCCCTAGAATCGCCCCCCTTGGCTGAGCCGGTTATTTCCATACGTGGTCTGCGGATGAGCTATGGGCAGGTCGAAGCTGTCCGTGGCATTGACCTCGAGGTCAACCGGGGCGAGATCTTTGCCTTTCTTGGTCCCAATGGGGCGGGGAAGACGACTACGGTTGAGATTCTGGAGGGGTACCGGAGGCGCAGTGGGGGAGAGGTGTCGGTGCTTGGTGAGGATCCGGAGCGGGCTGGGCGGGGGTGGCGCGAGCAGATCGGGATTGTTCTGCAGAGTGGTCGGCTCGATCCCTATCTGACCGTGCGCGAGTCGCTTGACCTCTACGCCGGCTACTTCCGCAAGCCGCGCTCGACCGAGGACGTGATCGCCTTGATCGGCCTGGAGGGCAAAGCCGACGAGCGGGCCAGCCGGCTCTCCGGCGGCCAGCAGCGCCGCCTCGACGTCGGGATGGCGTTGATCGGCGATCCCGAGCTGCTCTTCCTCGATGAGCCGACGACCGGCTTCGACCCCTCAGCCCGGCGCCAGGCCTGGGACGTGATCGCCGGCCTCCGCGACCTCGGCAAGACCGTCTTCCTCACCACCCACTACATGGACGAGGCGCAGCGCCTCGCCGACCGGGTGACGATCATCGCCGCCGGTGAGATCGTCGCCTGCGGCACCCCGGAGGATCTCGGCGAACGCGAACATGGCGAGACGACGATCCGCTACCGCTCCAACGGCCGCGAGGTCGTCCTGCAGACGCAGACCCCGGTGCAGACGCTGCACGAGCTGACCGAGCAGGCGCTCGCGCAAGGGGAGGCGCTGGAGGGGCTCGAAGTGACGAGGCCCTCGCTCGAGGACGTCTACCTCGAGCTGACCGCGGCGACGGAGCCCGCCGAATGACCGGCCTCGCCCTCGTCGGCCACCAGTTCCGCTACGACCAGAAGGCCTTCTGGCGCAATCCGGCCTCGGTCTTCTTCACGGTGATGTTCCCCGTGATCCTCTTCCTCATCCTCGCCGTCGTCTTCAGCGGCGAAGACGTCGACGTCCGCGGCGGCATCGACGCGACGACCTACTACGTGCCGGCGATCATGTCGCTGGCGATCATTTCGGCGACGATGCAGACGCTGGCGATGACCCTGGTGATCGCCCGCGAAGACGGCCGCCTCAAGCGCGGCCGCGGCACCCCGATGCCGCCCTGGGTCTTCATCGCCGGCCGGGTCGGCAACTCGATCGTCGTCGCCCTGATGATGCTGGTGCTGTTGGCGGCGATCGGTGCGCTGTTCGGTGCCGACGTGCCCTGGGGCCGGCTGCCGGCGATCCTCCTCACCCTCGTCATCGGCGCCGCCTCCTTCTGCTGCCTCGGCATCGCCCTCACCGCCGCGATCCCCTCCCAGGACGCCGCCGCGGCGATCGTCAACGCGATGCTGCTGCCGCTCTACTTCCTCTCCGGCGTCTTCATCCCCGAAGACCAGCTCCCAGACGGCGTCATCGCCTTCGCCGACCTCTTCCCGGTCCGCCACTTCTTCGACGCCTTCTTCGACGCCTACGTCCCCGCCGGCGGCGGCGCCGTCTCCTGGGACAACCTCGCGATCGTCGCCCTCTGGGGAGTGGCCGGCCTCCTGCTCGCGATCAGGTACTTCCGCTGGACCCCGCGATCCGGCTAGATCTATAGCCTCCGTCACTCAATGCTCCACCACGTCCTCCTGGAGGTCGCCGACCTCGATCGCAGCGCGGCCTTCTACGACTCGATGCTGTCCCCACTGGGATGGCGACGCCATTTCGAGCAGGACCAGACGATCGGCTGGGGCATCGCCAAACCCGTCTTCTTCGTCTCCGGCAAGCACGATCCCCAGCCCGGCTTCGGCCTGCTGAGCTTCTCGGCGCTGGGCATCGTCGCGGTCAAGGCGGCCTGGGAGAACGGGGTCAAATCCGGCGGGGTCAGCGTCTCCGACCCCGGTGAGCAGCGCTCGCACGGGTCCGGCTCCTACTCCGCTTTTCTCAAGGACCCCGACGGGTACGAGATCGAGATCACCATCGGCTCCGATTAACCCGGAGCCGGAAGCGCCGAGTCCTTAGGATCGGCTTCCCCACATACAAATAGGAGGAATGGGTTCATGGCTGTGAAGGTCGGCATCAACGGTTTCGGCCGTATCGGGCGCAACGTCTTCCGCGCCGCCAAGGAGTCGAACGCTGACATCGACTTCGTCGCCGTCAACGACCTGGTCGACACGCCGACGATGGCCCACCTGCTCAAGTACGACTCGATCCTCGGCCGTTACCCCGGTGGCGTCGAGGTCGACGGCGACACGATCATCGCCGGCGGCGATGAGCTCAAGGTGCTCTCCGAGCGCGACCCGGCCGCGCTGCCGTGGGGCGAGCTCGGCGTCGACGTCGTGATCGAGTCGACCGGCTTCTTCACCGCCCGCGCCGACGCCGCCAAGCACCTGGACGCAGGCGCGAAGAAGGTGATCATCTCCGCCCCGGCCAAGGAGCCGGACGTGACCGTCGCCCTCGGCGTCAACTTCGACTCCGATTACGACCCGGAGAGCCACCACGTCATCTCCAACGCCTCCTGCACGACCAACTGCCTGGCGCCGCTGGCCAAGGTGCTGCACGAGTCCTTCGGGATCGAGCAGGGCCTGATGACGACGATCCACGCCTACACCGCCGACCAGCGCCTGCAGGACATGCCGCACAAGGACCCGCGCCGGGCCCGCGCCGCGGCGCTCAACCTGATCCCGACGACGACCGGCGCCGCCAAGGCCGTCGGCCTGGTGCTGCCGGAGCTGAACGGCAAGCTGAACGGCTTCTCGATGCGCGCTCCGGTCCCGACCGGCTCCGCCGTCGACCTCGTCTTCACGACCCCGAACCCGCTCGACGGCGACCAGATCAACGCCGCCCTGAAGGCCGCCGCCGAGGGCCCGATGAAGGGGATCCTCGCCTACACCGAGGATGCGATCGTCTCCACCGACATCGTCGGCGACCCGAACTCCTCGATCGTCGACGCCGGCTCGACGATGGTGATCGGCGACGGCCGCATGGCCAAGGTGATCAGCTGGTACGACAACGAGTGGGGCTACTCCAACCGCTGCGTCGAGCTGGCCGGCAAGGTCCTGCCCGCCTAGCCGCGGGCGCCGGTTGCCGATGGCGTTCGACAAGGCAAGCGTCCGCGACGCCGAGGTCAAGGGCCGCCGCGTCCTCGTCCGGGTGGACTTCAACGTTCCCTTGGCCGACGGCGAGGTCGCCGACGACACCCGCATCCGCGCCGCATTGCCGACGATCGAACTGCTGCGCGAGCGCGGCGCGGCGCTGGTCCTGATGTCGCACCTGGGGCGGCCGGAAGGCAAGCCCGACCCGGCGCTCTCGATGGCGCCGGTGGCGAAGCGGCTCGGCGAGCTGCTGGGCATCGAGGTGAAGCTGGCGCCCGGCGTGATCGAGGGCGACGTCGACCTCAGCTGCGGCGCCCTCGGGCCGGGCGACGTGCTGCTGCTGGAGAACGTGCGCTTCGAGCCGGGGGAGACGAAGAACGACCCGCACCTGGCGGAAAACCTCGCCCAGCTGGCAAGCATCTACGTCAACGACGCCTTCGGCGCCGCCCACCGCGCCCACGCCAGCACCGCCGGGGTCGCCGACTACCTCCCCGCCTACGCGGGGCTGCTGCTGGAGCGCGAGATCACCGAACTGGAAAAAGTGGTCTCCTCGCCCGAGCGGCCGCTCGTCGTCGTCCTCGGCGGCGCCAAGGTCTCCGACAAGGTCGGGGTGATCGACCGCTTCCTCGAAGTCGCTGACAAGATCCTGATCGGCGGCGCGATGTGCTTCGGGTTCTTCGAGGCGCAGGGGATCGCGACCGGCAACTCGCTGGTCGAGGGCGTCGAGTCGGCCGGCGAGGCGCTGGAGCGGGCAAAGCAGTCCGACTGCGAGCTGGTGCTCCCCGTCGACCTCGTCCTCGGGCGCGAGTTCTCCGCCGAGACCGAGCGCAAAGAGAGCGACGGGGTCGAGGTGCCCGACGGATGGATGGGGCTCGACATCGGGCCGCGCAGCGCCGAGGTCTACGCGCAAGCCGTGAAGGAAGCCGGGACCGTGCTCTGGAACGGGCCGATGGGCGCCTTCGAGATGGAGCCTTTCGCCGCCGGCACCCGCGTCGTCGCCGAAGCGGTCGCCGCGGCGCCGGGGACGACGGTGGTCGGCGGCGGTGACTCGGTCGCGGCGCTGAACCAGTTCGGCCTCGAGGACCAGGTCGACTGGGTCTCGACCGGCGGCGGCGCCTCGCTGGAGCTCTTGGAGGGAAAGAAACTGCCGGGCGTGGAGGCCCTGCTCGACGCCGGAGAGGAGACCGACGATGCCTGATCGCACCCCATACATCGCCGCCAACTGGAAGATGCACAAGACCGTCGCCGAGGCGGCGGAGTTCGTCGACGCGTTATTGCCGCGGATCGCAGCGACCCAGTCCGACGTCGTCATCTGCGCGCCGTTCACGGCGCTGACCGCGGTGGTCGAGCGCCGCTACGGGACCGCGGTCAAGGTCGCCGCCCAGAACATGCACGAGGAGGACTCGGGCGCCTTCACCGGCGAGGTCTCGGCGCCGATGCTGGTCGAGCTCGACGTCGAGGCGGTCGTCCTCGGCCACTCCGAGCGGCGCCAGTACTTCAACGAGACCGACGAGGCGCTGGCGCGCAAAGTCCCGGCCGCGCTCGCCGCCCACCTCGAGCCGATCCTCTGCGTCGGCCAGAGCGAGGAGGCGCGCGACG
>Ga0207677_10000883_pt1 | contig 16885 bp, 15 predicted proteins | sample KBSMisM42_FD_184311 | JGI IMG/M metagenome (GOLD analysis project Ga0207677, IMG submission 184311) | Miscanthus rhizosphere microbial communities from Kellogg Biological Station, Michigan, USA - KBS Miscanthus M4-2 (SPAdes) (version 2) | ecosystem: Host-associated > Plants > Roots >...
CTGAGCGGATTGTTTGAATGTTAAGTCAGAGAGGAGCACGAGGTGTTGCAAAAGGCTGAACTCAGCTGTGAGGCTGATTCAGAGAACTACCTCGGAGGCTCCTCAGAGACTATGTATTACATCGGACTTGATGTTCACAAGCGGACGATCAGTTATTGCGTGAAGGACGCCGCCGGCAAGATCCATCAGGAAGGCAAGGTTGGATCGACGCGGCGCGAACTTGATGCCTGGATCAAGACTCTTCCCCAACCCCGTACGATCGCCATGGAAGCGACGATCTTTACCGGATGGATCTACGATCACCTGCTTCCGCATGCTGAGAAGGTGAAGGTTGCCCATCCTCTGATGCTGCGTGCCATTGCCGCGGCCAAGAGGAAGAACGACAAGATCGACGCCAGCAAGATCGCGGATTGTTTGCGTTGTGATTTCCTTCCCGAGTGCCATATGGCATCAACCGAGATCCGCGACCGGAGGCGAACGCTGCGCTATCGCGGACTGCTGGTCAAGCAGATGGTGCAGATGAAGAATCGGGTTTCCGGGCTTTTGATGGAGAAGGGCGTGACACATACCAAGCAACGACTGCACAAGGTCGGCTATTTCGCTGAGCTGATGGCCAGCAACGAAGAGATCGATCAGAGTATCCGGCCGCTGCTGAAGCTGAGCCGCGAACATATCGTTCGGGCGCAGAAGCTGGATTATGCCCTGATCAGCTCGCTTGAGCGTGATCCACTGCTGATGGAGCGGCTGAAGCGCTTGCGGACCGTGCCCGGAGTCGGTCCGATCACTGCCTTAACCTGGGCTGTGGAGATCGGCGATGTTGCTCGCTTTCGGTCGATCAAACAAGCCATCAGTTATTGCGGCTTGTGCGGAGCGGAGAAGAGTTCAGCCGACAAGATGCTGCGAACGCCCATTTCCAAGCAGCGCAACAAGCACATTCAGCATGTTCTGGTAGAGGCTGCGAAGCTCGCCCCCAGACACTGCCACGAGCTCGCCCTGATTTACGAAAAGGAGATGCAGAGAGGTAATCGCAATCGCGCCACACTCGCAGTGGCAAGGAAGATCGTTGCCTACCTGCTCGCGGTCGAACGCAGACAACAGGATTTCGTGCCCGCCGAAGGATTCGGAGGCACGGCGGCAGCCTAAAAACCTGCCTAAGAATGCAAAAACATCAGGATTATTCCGTACGCAGACTGCCAGGTCCTGCAATTAGTCCACTGTGCGAAGGAGCTCAAGCTCCAGAGGCTCACCACGAATTGTTTCGGGACTGGCAGAGAACACACACTCGATCTTCGGCGAAGGCTCCGTGGAGCCCTAGGCTGCAAATAGATGTCTGGTTCTGCTCGAGAGCAGGGACCACCGGCCGAGAGGCCACTGATGCGAAGCGGCAAATCCTGATTCGATCAACGCGCGCTCTCCCGAGCGCGCCATGGACACCTGCGCTTTTCTCTTGACGTTTGACTTACATAGATGTGGACCATTCGGAAATTTGTCAAGAAATTGACCGGGGGCCGGATTCTTTCCGCATGGGCGGTATCGACTCCCGACACGGGCGGCTACAGAGACGAGTAACGCTTCTAACCAAAGTAGATGGATCAGACGGCGAGAAAAATCGAGTTTCTCAGGTCGAAGCTCGAAGAGCTTGCCGGAAGAAGACGGCGGCTCACTATCATCCTGTCTGACGGAAGTCTGAGCGGGAAAGCTCGCGAACTCTGGGCTAAACGACTCGATTGGGTAATAGAAGACATCGGCAAACGCACTACAGCACTCGCCGAGTTGGAGAAAGAATCGGCGAAAACACAGAAGGGAAACCAACCTCCCCCTGGGTTCGGTTCCCCCTCTTCTGTGCGCTTCTCCTAAGTTAGGAGTACACATACCCTAGTAGCGGATTTGGTAATGAGTCAACGATCTCTTTGGTTTTCGCCCTCCGTAGGATGGGCATTTTCGAATTACCTCCGTATGAGCGGTAATCCAGGCGTTACGGTCTAAACCGCTGACGCCAGCGCAGGCTCAATCACGGGAGTTCGAATCACGGAGATGACGCTAATGTCGTCTTCCTGTCCGAAGGATTGTGCGGCGTTGGCGACCGCAGCGGCGGTGGTAGCAGTGTGCAGCAACTTGAGAACGCGCTCGAATCCGAACAGGTGGCCTTCTGCATCGGTGGCCTCGGCGATGCCGTCCGACATCAGGACCAGCTTGTCGCCCTGCTTCAATTGGAAATGTATCAAGGAAAACTCGGCATCTTCCATCATGCCCAACGGTAACGCGCCTTCCATCGCGATAGGTTCTCCATTGAGATAGGGCGCCATGTGCCCGGCGTTGGCCAGCGTGACTGCGCCATCTAAATCAATGCGCAGAGCGAGGCAGGTGGCCTGCGCGTCGTTTCGGCCGATGAGTCGCTGGTTGAGTTCGCTTAGCAGAAGTTCAGGATCGGAGGTGAATCGCTCTGTGCTGCGGATTGCCCCCACCAGCAGCGCCACGAGCATTCCTGCCTTGAGGCCTTTGCCGGTTACGTCTCCGGCGACAATCAGCAGGCTGCCGTCAGTCTTGTGGGGAATGATCTGGAAGAAGTCCCCGCCCACCTCGCGCGCGGGTCGGTACTCGCTCTCGACCGTCAGTCCCGGCAGCACCACACGCGCCTCAGGCAAGATCACTTGCTGCACCTCCTGCGCCTGCTTCACATCGAGAGCCATCAGCCGCTGGCGGCGAACCGATTTGAGCAGACGCCGCAACAGCAGCAGAGCGATGAGGGCCGCCACAAGCAGACTCGAGAGAGTGCCAAGGTCGACTTGAGCACCGAATGGGAACCAAAACATCCGGATATGGAAAAGGATGAGTTGGGTTGAGAAGGCCCCGATTCCCCGCAACACGACGAGAGGCAGAACCAGCCAGCCCTCCACTCCCTGCCGCCGAATGCCTTCGACGGCGACCCACAACATCAACGCGAAGAAGAGCAGCCGAAGGCCCAGGGAGACCGTCACGAAATGGACGGCAACCGCATGCGGGACAAGGCCGAAGAAGATCTCTTCACCCAGAATGGTCGAGATCATCAACAGCAGCGTCAGCCACGCGGTAAGCCGGGGCAGCCACCACGGGCGCAGCTGCCCGAACCAGACCCGCCACACCATCACCCATGCGGCGTAAATCAATGGACTCGCAAGACCGTCGGACAGCAGATTATTGATGGAGAAGCTCTGAAGTTCCGTCCAGGTGCCGATGACAGCGAAGGCGGTATTCACCGCAATGAGCAGGAAGAGAGCTCCCATCCACAAGTAGACGCGGTCAGAGCGATCAAACAAGATGAGGCTGAAGGCGACCACGGCCAAGAGGCCAAACAGCAGAGCTTCGACGGCGTTCTTTGCGTAGGCGCGGATCACCTCCAGCCAGCGCATCTGGTAGCCAGCCGCTACCGCGCCGACCTCGCCCAGCACCGGCGCGGTGTGCAGGCCTCCCGCATCCGGATTGCTGATCAGGCTGTAAGGCTCCATCCATAGCCTGAATGCCAGAACCCGCGTGGACTCAGCCAGTCCAGTCCCGTTTGGGCCGATCTCGACGCTGTGGCTGCCCGGTTGCGGCAGCGGGAACATCCTGGGCTGGGTGTAGTAGACGACGGGTTTCCTGCCCGTAAAGTCGCCAAATTGGCCGGCCAGTTCTCCGTTGTCGAAGACTTGGTAGGCGTCATCCACATTGGCGGGCCCGGCCAGGGCCAGTTCCTGACCCTGCTGCGCCTGCACCTGCACCCGGATGCGGTACCAGGCGTAGCCCCAGTAGCCGGGGTGGCCCTTGGCCGTCCAGCCGGGCACATAGCCTGACTCCCCGGCTACCGGATCAATGGCCCCATCCTTCGGCGTCAGGTCCACCGTCTCCCACTTTGAGTCATCAAATTCCGGCTCGGCCCACAGCGGCTGGCCCGTCTTCCGGTCGATCGGCGAGTCGCCCACGGTGAACTTCCATGGCCCGAAGAGCGGCACGGCGGACTGGCCGAGGGTGACATGCGCTGCCCTCTGCGCCTCCCCGAGCGGAGCCGGCGGAGTTGTGGGCTTGGACGCGAGCTGAGCGGCGGCCAAGGTTCCGCACACCAAAACTCCTGCCGTCAAAAACGACAAAGAGAAGCGTCGTGCCATTGCATGACCTCGAATACGGTGAGAGCCGATTCAAGAACTATACGCAGTCCATTGCCTAAAGGGGCGAAAGATAATCTTCAAGCCGCTGTTCGACTTGAAATCCCACGGGCATCATTTGCAGGCCGGAATGATGATGACCGGAATCAGGCCCCGGCTCACAATGAAACCTCTGATGGTCGCTCTTCACGGTTCCGGTCGTATTGTGGGAGATACGAAGGTTGTCCAAAAAATTGCCCGGCGGACGAATAGTTTCCGTATAGGCGGTAATTCAGCCGCAACAACCGTTCTGCCGACCAGAAGACTTCTGGTCACGGCCCGATGTTTCGAGCAATTCGGTGGATGGGATGGGATGGCAACCAAGATGGGCGGCGCAGGCGCGACAGGCGACCTCGAATTCGGTCACTGACCCAAACATCGCTGGCAGGTAGCGCTGCTGCTGTCATGGTGAGTGGGCAGTACTGCCATCATCGCCAAGTTCAAATCTCTGCCGCGCAGGCAATCGATAGTCGCTTTCATGAGCGGCTCATCGGCACACTGGCCAGATTGACCAGAGTGAGCTTGCTCTAGCCTAGCGAACGCCGCGTTTCACCAGCAGCTGAGGCGCAGGACGTGGGCCGGACCGGATTTCATGTCAATGATCTCTGTGCCGATGACTGCCTCGAAATTGACTTTACCTTTGCAGGAAGAATCGCCCGCCAGGATTTTCTCCATCGCGCCCGAGTTGAGCAGTTCGCTTGCGGCAACCGTCCCATCGTTCCCCAGGCCTGCTTCGATCAACACCGGGACCCCAGTTGTTGGATCGTCCATTCGGGCGATGATTGAATAGTCGCTCGTCCACTGCGTGAAGGGGACCGAAAGATCGGTGACCCAGGCATTCTTCCCCGGGTTCTGAGAATCGACGATGGAGGCGATAGGCTCCTTCGCTGATCCTGAGCCGGGAGGATTCGCGACTTCGATGCGATAGCGCAGGTTCTGGGTCAGTCGAAGTGTCCACCTGTTGTCAATGGCACCGATCAGGATCACGGGCTGCCGGCGAAGGTCTTCGAGCGACGTCAGCTCGGCTCCCACCACGCGGAATGCAATGCCCTTCTTGCCGAGTTCGCTGGCCAACGAGGAGAGGATCGCAGCATCGTCGAGCGAAATGATCTGTCGACGAAGCACCAGATTCACAAACCTGTCGCGGTCGGGGTATTGATCCAGCGCGAGCGGGTGCAGGTTATGCGTATCGATGCAGACGAGAACAGGAACCTTTGCATGCACGAAGGCGGCCCAGAGATCGGGGCTGGTGTTTGCCTCTGTTCCCTTCCATATCCAGAATGCTGCGAAGCTGGCGGCGATCAGAACAAAGAGGATCGGATACAACATTAGCCTGCGAACCGCCCGACGCCCAGGTTGACTGACAGCCACGAACGGCTCCTGACCGGTAGTCGGGATGACGATCCTTGCGGCATTTGGACGCAGGTCAATCGCATCCGCACCCAACACGGGCTCGGGCTTAGGGTCTGCAGAAACAGCCGGTTTCTCAACCTGCTGCGAAGGTTGGATTCCAACCTGGCGCGACGGCTGAATTCGAAACTCCGGTACGTACGATCCTCTGGGAAGATCAATCTGAACCAGATGTGACTGAGGCGATTCCTGGTAAAACTGGCCGATGCGCTTACGAACTTCATTGGCGGTTACTCGAACGATCGAATCATCGCCGGTGTCGTAATCGTTAGCACGCTCAAAGACGTTAATTCCGATCGTCCGTTCTTTGAGCTGACTGGCATACCCCAACAGCGTCTGCTCCACGATGTAATTCAGGAATCGTTTGCAACGACCGCTCTGAACGAAGTTGGGGGTCAGGAGCATTGCTTCGAGCTCCGTCCTGACCGCTGCCTGAAACTCCGCGCCGAACGGACCAGCTTCCGTTCCGGTCGGTTCCGAGCTGTTTACAGCGCGCGTCATCTCATACTCCCAGCCCTGTTGATGCCGGTGACCAAGAATGTTAGCAGAGAGCGGGCTCTCTTCGTTCTCAGGGGCCTTTCCTGAAGGCCTTAACCTTCGCAACTTCTGACGCTGATTGCAAAGGGGATAAAGGGCCGAGGGCCGTAACCTTGGCTACCCAACCGTTTAGAACCTTGCTGAACGTCGACTCCATCGAAGAGCTTTAATGGAGAAGTCGGAGGTCTAGGTTTAATGCTGAGACAATTGAGTGTTTCCCGCAGGGATTTTCTTTTACAGGGTTCCATCGCGCTCACGTGTGGCGCCGCCTTAGGTCGCTATCCCGCGCAGGCGGAAACAGCAACCCAAGAGCAGGTCGAAGTTGAGACGACCTACGGCCGCATTCGGGGGCTGCAGTCGAAGGATCTCCAAACCTTCAAGGGCATTCCTTACGGGGGTCCGGTATCGGGTGCGCATCGTTTCAAAGCCGCGCCACCGCTACAACCTTGGACCGGCGTCCGGGATGCGCTGAAGGGTGGAGCGCCTTCGCTACAAACTCCCTTGAGACCTTACTTTGGAATCAGCGAGCCCATGCCCGCCGAGGATTGCCTTTTTCTGAACGTCTGGACCCCCGTAGCCGATGGAAGTAAGCGCCCCGTCATGTTTTACAGCCACGGTGGCGGATTCAGCGTTGGATCAGGAAGCGCTCCGTATCAAGACGGCGGCGTCCTGGCGCGCACGTGGAACGTGGTTGTCGTAGAAACCAATCACCGGCTGGGGCTGATGGGATTTCTTTACCTGGGTGACTTGGGTGGCGAGGAGTACGCGACCTCCGGCAACCAGGGACTCCTCGACATTTGCGATGGGCTGAAGTGGGTGCACGGCAACATCGCGGGATTTGGCGGCGATCCAGACAATGTGATGATCTTTGGCGAGAGCGGCGGAGGAGCCAAGACCTCCTGCCTCTATGCCATGCCCGCGGCAGCCCCCTTCTTCAACAAAGCCTCCATCGAGAGCGGTCCGGGCATTCGCATGATGCCGCGCGATATGGCGACAGAAACCACCATCATGGTCCTGAAGGAACTCGGGCTGGGAAAGACCGACTGGCGGAATCTGCTCGAGGTGCCCGGAGACAAGCTTCTCGATATTCAGAATGCGTTGGGCAAGCGCCCCGGCGGTCCGTTAACGATGAGCGGTGGACGCAAGGGGATCGGAGGCGGAGGACGTCCCGGCGGCTTTGGACCAGTGGTGGATGGCACCATTCTGCCTCATCATCCGTTCGATCCCGCGGCGCCGGCGATCTCGAACGACAAGCCCTTAATGGTGGGTTACAACCGCGATGAGACGGTCTTTTTCTTCATGGAGTCGCACAATATCGACCTATTCAACCTTACAGAAGCATCGCTGAAACAACGGCTTCAGAAGGAGTTCGGGGACCACGCGGACGAAGCCTACAGCGTGTACCACAAGAGCCGCCCGGAAGCTTCTCCGACGGACCTGTATATCGCGATCAGCACGGCGCGCATGATCGCCTTCGGCTCCATCACGATCGCCGAACGCAAGTTTGCGCAACACGGTGCGCCCGTTTACTCGTACATCTTCACCTACGAGTCGCAACGCATCGTTCCAGGCACGCAGCACAAGGTCGGTGCGGCGCACGCACTTGAGATCGCTTACAAATTCGACTTGATCGAACCCACGGACAAACCTTTGACCGGGGATCCCGCGCAAACGGCGACCCGCACTATGATGGATACCGGGCGTGCCAGCGAAAAGACCGCAGAGAACATGAGCCAGATTTGGAGTACCTTTGCGAGAACCGGAAAGCCCGGAGCAAAAGGACAACCGGACTGGCCAGCCTACGACACCACACGACGGGCCACGATGATGATCAATGCCGAATGCAGAGTCGTGGACGATCCATTCCGTCTGGAACGGGAGTTCTGGGAGCGAATGGAGCCTTGAAACACAGACGATGACTCCCCTCTGATCTAACGAGTCAGCTCGCCGGGTTTCTGGCTTTTCGAATTCTACGTGCCGGCGAGTTGCGATTTCTTCACCCATCAGCCGCCAAAACACTGAAAGGAATCTCGAATGAGCAAACGATTCTCATGCATGGTCGGACTCTTGTTGTTATCTTCGTTCCTGACGCACGCCCAGTCTTCTACCTGGATCCCCGATAAAGCTCATAGTGGAGTGGATTTCTCGATCCTCCATTTGAGTCTTTCGCGGGTGCGAGGTCATTTCGGGAACATCGGAGGCACTATCGTCCTCAATGAATCCGACATAACAAAATCCACCGTTAACGTCACCATTGACGTGAGTACCGTGGACACTGGCGTTGCCGGGAGAGACGGCGATTTGAAGGGTCCGAACTTCTTCGATGTCGCCCAGTTTCCGACCGCCACGTTTGTCAGCACAACCGTCGTGAAGAACGGCAATGGCCTCACAGTTTCAGGAAATCTGACCCTGCACGGCGTGACCAAACCTGTCGTCCTGCAGGTGGAAGGTCCCACCGGACCAGTGCCAGGTATGGATAAGAAGCCTCACTCCGGGTTCTCAGCTACGACCACGATCAGCCGTACAGCATTCGGGATTGCGGCGAAATTCCCCGCTGCTGTCGTCGGCGATGAAGTCAAATTGACCATCGATCTTGATGCGGCGAAACAATAGGCTGATTCGGGAGCGCGGCAGGCAAATCTCCAATTCATTCGCCACGTCAGACCACCCGCGCCCACTCTGCTTGACCAAATTGAGGAAAGAAATGCGCTATACGCTCTGCATCGCCACCGCTCTTTGCCTTGCGGGGGGGAGTGCCTCCGCACAAGCCCCGGTGCTCCCGGCCGCCAATGTTGAAGCTCTTTTCAACGACAGCAACGCAAGGCTGAACGAAAACAAGCAGGTTGCATATCACATCGAAAGGGATCTGCTGCAATGCAAGCGCTGGAACCAGGCCGATAGATGGCTGACCGAGCGCTACATTCAGCACAATCCCCTCATCGCATCCGGCAGGACCGCAATCGTACAACTCTTTGGGAATCGTCCCGCCCCGGAGACGTGCAACGACAAGCTCGATGCTCCCATCGTGGCTGTCCTGGCTGACGGCGATCTCGTCACCGTGGTCACGGCCGCTAGTCTCAAGGATTCAAAGGGGCAACCGTACACAACAACCTGGTTCGACAACTCCACGATTCATCAAGAACTTCTACCCGAAAAACGTCTGGCGAGCAAGAATATAGTCCCTTATTATCAATCACTTACCGGCGATCTTCGTTACGCTGGAGATCCCGCCGCGGACTTTCACCGTCAACCCCACCTCAGCGAAGGCCACCCCTGGATCAGTCCTAGGCTCGAATTTCGGATGCTTCGTTCAAGACCGGGTCTAACTCATAAAATGTCAAGTAGACTGGCTCGCTGCGTAGGTAACACTGTTGTCAAGCCTGCTGCAGTTCCTGATGGTCTTTTTGTGGCCTGAGTTGATGCAAGCGGGCGTGGCCCGGATAGGCGGACACAAAGTCGAGTATTGTATCCATTGTCTTCGGAATCATCGGAGTGCGCATGGGGCTTAGTTCGATCTACGGATTTATTAAGCCATCGGACGAGAAGATGTTTTGGTGGTTCGACCATATGCAAGGGACCCCGGAGTGGTGAGCCTCCTCTCCTAGCACTTGCTGACTTCTTCAAAGATGTACATCCTTCTCTTTCATCTCCTTTTCCTTCTCGTGCTTGAACCCCATCCCCTCCGCGAAAACCCCTAGCAGAGGCGTCCCTTCCCGCCGTCAAGGGTGAAGCTCGCGCCAGCCAGCGAACGGCTGCCCTGTGACGGCTCGGCCACCTCTGCTGAACAGCCCTGCGCTACGAGGGGATGAGGTAGTTCTCCCGCTCGTAAAGGAGAAAAGGGTATGCCGAGAGTTGAAAAGCAGGACATCTACACTCGAATCACGAATGCGATCGTGAACCATCTCGAGCGCGGCGTGAGACCGTGGGTCAAGCCCTGGAACGCAGAACACGCGGCTGGGCGAATCACGCGTCCGCTCCGCCACAACGGGAAGCCTTACAACGGCATCAATGTGCTGTCTTTGTGGGCCACCGCGATGGCACAGAACTTCGCGGCTCCTATCTGGATGACCTTTAAGCAGGCCACCGAGTTTGACGGACACATCCGCAAAGGGGAAAAGGGCGCGCTTGTCGTCTATGCCGACTCGATTACGCGCAAGGAGAACGATGACAAGACCGGCGATGAGATCGAGCGCGAGATCCCGTTCGTCAAGGGCTACACCGTATTCAATGTCGAGCAGATCGATGGGTTGCCGGCGGTCTATTATGCGAAAGCAGCCCCGCAGCTTGATCCGGTTGCTCGGATCGAACGAGCAGAGAGGTTCTTCGCAGCTCTGGGTGCAGGCATCGGCCACGGCGGCAATCGCGCGTTCTATAGCTTCACCAATGACACAATCCAGATGCCGCCGTTCGCGAGCTTCCGGGATGCGGATAGCTACTATGCGACGCTGGCCCACGAATGCACGCACTGGACCGGGAGCACAAGCAGGCTCAATCGTGACTTCGGTGGGCATCGTTTCGGCAGCGAAGGCTATGCGTTCGAGGAACTTGTCGCTGAGCTTGGAGCGGCGTTCCTATGTGCAGACCTCGACCTCTCTCTGGAACCTCGCGAGGATCATGCATCCTACATCGCGACCTGGTTGAACGTCCTCACCCAGGACAACCGCGCCGTCTTCATGGCTGCAGCTAATGCCCAGCGTGCAACGGAATATATCAACCGCACGGTTGCTGAAAGCGCCGCCCAAGTCCCCGTGACTTGTGCGACCTGAATAGGACGCCCACGGCCACATTCTGACGAGTTCTTCTTACTTCGCAGCGCGCGCGGCAGTCAGATCTTCGTGTTCAAACGCTGAAGCCATGCGGTCGATCTCCCTTTTCGTCAAGTCGTGCCTGGCGGCTTCGTCGCGCCATTTCGACACGACAATGCCGACCTGCTTTGCTATTTCACGGGCCTTGGCGTCGTCCAGTTCGAAATACCCCGCAACTTCCCGGGCCAGAGCTAGGGAGGCCGTGTTGTCATCTTCGTTGATCGCGGTGCTGAGGATGCGCGGCTTGATGTCGGTCGGCACGGGGTTGAGATCGTAGGCCGGCGACAGTCGCCAGCCCTCCTGCCCCGCGTAGAGAAAGCCGTGATTGCGCAGGTGGTCGTCGGTGTTAGAAATCAGAATATTGAATACCAGCCGTCGCCACAGCGCCTCCATGTCGGCTTTCGGCGCGGCCCCGTGCTGACGCAGAGCGTCGACAATTTCCAGATAGCTCCGGCTTTCGTTGTCTTTTGATCCCAGCATGCTCATGGCGGAAAGAAACGGAATCCGTTGCTTGCCTTCGCGGTCGAAGCGCCTCAGCAGAAGCACGGGTTTCTTGGATATGGTCTCGACGCGGCTTTCCGGTACGGAGATGCCGGCTTTTTTTGCCAGTGCAAGTGCGATCGCTTCCCATACCACCGTGTTGATTTCATCGTCCTTGCGCGGGAACTTCGCAATCGCGAGGTGGCCGTCCTTCTCAAGGACCGATGCCTTCGGACGCGCGCCGCCGAGCGATGATCCTGGCGCGAACAGTAGGCGCATATCCTCCTCTGTGTCCTTTTCCTCCATGACGTGTTCCGCCGCGGAAAGCAGCTTTGGAAGTTCGACCAATGGCGGGATGCGCTTGACTCCCTCTTCGCGCAGGAATGGACCGCCTTCTTGTTCGGCAAAGCGCAGCGCGCCCTGCCGCGCCTCGTCATCGACCAACAGCAGGAAGTCGATCTCCTGAAGCGTGCGCGGCGCAGTGCCCTCGCGCTCCGCGCGGCGTCGTTCCATTCGGCGCATAAGAGCACGTCCCCACCGGTCCGGCGCAGAGTCGCCGATGGCGCCGAACATCGGCGTGTCGGCCGGCGTGTGGAACGGGCCGGGCCCCAGCTGCAGCGCCGGCTCCAGCGAGAACCGCGCGGGATGCTGGACCCAGCCTTCGTCGTATTCGAAGGTGGAGCTTTCCTTGTTCTTGCGCATACGGGCCCACAGCCGTCCCATCAGGTTGGGGACGCCGTCCAGGTCCACGTAGACAAGGGTCTCTCTGTCCATCACGTTCCTTTCGCGGGCTCGCGCTTCCGCGCTCCGCGAATCCGTTGCGGCAGATGTTCCTCCTCAAGCCGCAGACCGACAGGGTCGTTCTTCGGATCAATGAGATCGGACAGCCGGTCCGCCATACCCATGACAAAGAGTATTGTTGCGTAGCTTCCGATTGAAACACCTGGGTCGCCGCGCTCCACCTTTATGAGCGTCGGCTTGCTGATGGACGCCCGCTGTGCTGCGATGGCCATGGGGATGCGCCGCCGGCGCCGCGCATCTTTAATATCATGGCCAAGTTTGTGCAAGGCTCGTGTGACGGGGAGAGGCAGGGTCGACAGTGACGGTTTTGGTCTCATAGTTAAGGTCTATAATTACTTACCATACATAGTATAAGGTAAATAATCAGATACCTTATGTCAAATCTTTGTCCTTTTCGAACTTCTGGCGTCCTACCTCTTATGCGGATGAGACCCGCCCCTTCCGCTTCTCCCCTCCATCGAAAGCCCGTCACCGGCCCCTCGCCCGTTCGGAAGACCGGACAGTTGACCGCGATGTTCCTGACGTACTTTGATCCCAAAATGGCGTAGCGAAACGCCCTATGCACGCAGTGACAGGGACTCTGGAACGATTAACTCTGCAAAGGGAGCCTCGCTGATGGCGTAAGATCACGGGGATTTCGACGGCATCATCACCGTTTACCCAACTGGTTCAAGCCCACGCACGTGGGTATCGGCCAGTATGAGTTGTCATTTCGGAACCAGCAACGATAGTTGCTATTTCCCTTTAAGCCATCGCGACACGATGGCAATGTGCCTAAGCCGGTTGGAGCAGACAAGAAGCGCAGGGCCAGTACACCGAATCAGGTTTTTGGCCGGGCGGTCACCGAGAAAAGGGTCTCCCAAAATCTCTCACAGGCCAGTTTGGCGGCTGCGCTTGGGTATAGCAACTTCTATCTGGGCAGGATAGAACGCGGTCAGGCAAACACTACCTGTGATGTCATGTTCGCGTTTAGCAGTTACTTCAAAATGTCTATCGGGCAGTTCTGGATGTTTGCCGAATCTCTCTCCAAAAAGTCCAATGGCCCCAAGTAGGATATCGAACGTGACATCGCAGACTGTGAGATCTTGAAACGAGCTTTGCGGCTACACACGTAGCTCGGGTCGCGTGGACAGCGTATCCTTTGCCAGCCGTCAAAAAGGATACACTTTGACAATTTGAAGGCACATCGAGCCGTCTACTCACTCTGGAGACAAGTTTAAAAGTTCAACTCCTGCATCTTGCCTTCCGTCGGCAGCCCTTCCGCATACGCCCAGAATCGACTCAGCGGCAGCATGCCATAGTAGCCAACGATCGCGTACATGATATCGAAGGTGAAGTTCTCCCTACCCTGCTCGATGTTTCTCAGATAGAATTCCTCGCATCCTACCTTAGCTGAAACGGTGGCTTGCGATACGCTTTTCTGAATCCGGAGGCGGGTGATGGCCGCTCCGAAGAGCTCACGCGGAGTGCCAGATCTTCGCGTTTTGCCAGCTCCGATCGGTTTGGGCACATATCAATCGTGCTTTCATGATCACGATTGATACAGCAACTTTAGTTGCGTATACTACATTACAGCAACTATAGTTGCATATTGTCTGCTGCCGGGAACACTTCCCCACGTTATCATCCGTCGGAACCACGAGAGGGAGCAATGACCTCAGAGGCCGTCTACTTCCCAGATTCCGAGGCGCGGCTCGCGAGCACTTCCTCCCAGAGACTTGACGAGATAGCGACGTCACCTCGCTGTGAAGTGTCCGATGAAAACCTATTGAGGGAAGTCGGTCGCGAATCTAAGGAAGCCCTAGCCCTCCTCTTTGGGAGGTACCGCGGAGTAGTGTTGAACGTTGCACGACGAATCCTCAGAGACGCCTCTGAAGCCGAAGACCTGTGTCAAGATGTGTTCCTCTTGCTGTTCGAGAAAGCGAAGCTCTTTGAAGCGAGCAAAGGGACGGCAACCTCCTGGATCGTTCAGATCGCCTACCATCGGGCGATGAACCGCAGGCAATACCTGGCGCACCGGCAGCACTACAATGCCCAGGAATTTGATGAAGAACAGATCGGCGTCGGGCGCGAACCCCTGTTCACTGATGAACTGACTGCCAGAAATCTCCTCAATCGCCTGCGCGAGCAACTCTCTGAAGAACAAAGGGACACCCTGGAACTCCACTTCTTTGAGGGGTATAGTCTTCGGGAGATCGCGGAAAAGACGAAACAGCCGCTCGGAAACGTGCGGCACCATTACTACCGCGGCCTCGAGCGGCTTCGCTCGAACGTTTTCCCCAAAAGAACACGTGAGTGAGAGAATTGGAACGAAAAAACTCGCGAGCCCGGCTGCCCCTGTGAATCCTCAATTCCATGACGAGTTCGTTGCTCTTTGTGCTTTCTACTACTCCGGCGAAATTTCGGAGGAAGAATGGGCACTGTTGCAGATTCACATGGGCTATTGCGACTCCTGCCATGAAAAATTCCTTGAGTATCAGCGAGTCACCTCCGATGTGATTCCGGCTATGGCTGCCGTAGCGGCTTCGGAGCTTGACCAGGCGCCTCGTGAGTCTGCGAAATCCCTTAAGGATGCCGAAAGAAGGCTGATCAGCCGGCTCGATTCTCCGCCCTCCCAGGAGGAACCGTCACGACGTCCTAAATTTGTGTGGGGTCTTCCTAGCAAGTTGATCGCAGCCTGCGGTCTGGGCGCGGTCTGCCTGTTTGGGGCGTATTTCGTTCGCACCAAAGTCCACTCAGGTACCCCAGCAATCCAGGTCGCCCCCATTCGAACCCCGGCGGGGCCGGCGATCTCGGTCACTCCCGATCGAGATACGCAGCAAGCACTCGAAAACTCGAAGCAACAGACCGCGGCTCTCGAGCAGCAGGCTGCTGCATTCAATAACCAGCTCAAGCAGGTAGGTCAGGCCAAGACCGACCTCGAAAGGCAGTTGGCAGCTGAACAGGCAGCCAGCAAGCAATTGAGCGAAGAGAAGGCCGTGTTGAGCCAGCAGCTTAGCGCGGCACAAACGGAGTTAGAATCCAATCGCAATCGGTGGGCCGCGGCTGGCACAGATGCTGCCCAACAATCCGCTAGGACGGCCGCGCTCGAGACGCAGGTCCGGGAACTCAGGGCAAGTCTGGAAGAAAGGGATGTCGCTCTGAGCGAAAAGGACCGGATGCTCGCTCTCGATAAGGATTTCCTTGCGCATGACCGTGATATTCGGGACCTGATCGGCGCCCGCAACCTCTATATTGCCGATATATTCGACACCAACGAGAATGGCCGAACCGCCAAGCAGTTCGGCCGCATCTTCTATACCAGGGACCGCTCCCTCGTTTTCTATGGCTTCGACCTCGACAGTCAGGCCGGCCACAAGCAAGATGTGTCGTTCCAGGTTTGGGGAAGCGGCAGTGATCGATCCACTCCGGTTAATCTTGGCCTGTTCTATCAGGATGACGCTCACAAGCGGTGGGTACTGCGTTGCAATGACGCCAAGTCCCTGGCTCGTCTGGATATGGTCTTCGTGACCGTCGAGCCGCCGGGCGGAAGCGCGAAGCCAACCGGCAAACAGCTTCTTCGAGCCTATCTGCAAATTCACCCGAACCATCCCTGATCGCCAAACATCTTTTGGTACATATTGGAAAGCTCAGCGGTAGACAGAGTGAACCCAATTCATTCTCGGTCTTTCGGAGCTCCGCATGAAATATGGTTTCCCCATCCTTCAATTGTTCCTGTTTGTTTCATTTGCCATTTCGCAATCGACGAATGCAATCATCAGCGGCGGAGTGACGGACCCGTCCGGCAATTTCATCGTGAATGCCGAAGTTGAGATCGCTAATGACGCGACGGGCGTCGTATATCCTGCAAAGACCAACAGTTCAGGAATGTACCTCGTCCCCATCCTCCCCCCGGGCCACTACCATGTGCAGGTATCAAGACCCGGCTTCAAAACGATCATCAAAGCGGACGTCATTCTGAATGTTCAGAGCGCCGTCGCCCTCAATTTCATTCTCCCTGTCGGAGCGACATCTGAAAGCGTCACCGTCGACGCAGCATCCTCTCCGATCAACACAACGGATGGGTCAGTCAGCACAGTAGTCGACCGGAAGTTCGTTGAGAACATTCCTCTCAATGGAAGAAGCTTCCAAGACCTGATCTCGATGACTCCCGGGGTGGTCACACAGAGTCCGCAAGCGCAGGCCGGAACCCAATTCCCAGGCTTCAGTGGTGACTTCAGCGTCAACGGCCAGCGCACCGAATCGAACTACTACACCGTGGACGGCGTATCCGGAAACGTTGGCGCCGGATACGCTACGGGCTTTGCCCAGGCTGCAAACGGGGGGACCATCTCCGCCTCGACTGCACTGGGGACAACGCAGAGTCTTGTCCCTGTAGAAGCGTTGCAGGAATTCCGGATTTCGAGCAGTTCCTATTCGGCCGAATATGGACGGACTCCTGGGGGCCAATTCTCCTTTGTCACCCGATCCGGCACGAATGCACTCCATGGCGTGGCATTCGACTACCTGCGCAACAATATTTTCGACGCGAACGATTGGTTCAACAATCACTACCAGCGCGCGCAGCCCGCCCTGCGTCAGAACAGCTTCGGGGGCGCGCTGGGCGGCCCGATATATTTCCCCGGCATTTACCACGGAACGAAGCGGACATTCTTCTTTGTCTCCTATGAGGGCCTCCGACTCACTCAACCTCAA
>Ga0207677_10000884_pt1 | contig 16851 bp, 38 predicted proteins | sample KBSMisM42_FD_184311 | JGI IMG/M metagenome (GOLD analysis project Ga0207677, IMG submission 184311) | Miscanthus rhizosphere microbial communities from Kellogg Biological Station, Michigan, USA - KBS Miscanthus M4-2 (SPAdes) (version 2) | ecosystem: Host-associated > Plants > Roots >...
CGAGCAGACAAATTCTAAAACCAGCAAAAAAGACAAAGAACGAAGAAAAGCCTTGCGTGCGTATATAATACTCACACAACCGCACATTCCCTTTGGCGGGGGCTGAATACCGCTTCGGAGAAACTCGGGGTTGAAACCTCAATATCAATCCACCCATCCTCAAAATCAACCCAGAACTTTGTAATACGAAGATCCGCAACGTGCTTGTCCTCTAAAAAGAGGCTGTCAAGTACGGCCTTGCACATGTTGTCAACGTCCGGCTTACCCATATGTAATTTCATGTGATAAGCCTTCTTTCTCTTTTGGCTCCATGACTTTGGGCAAGGGACATAAAAACGGATGTGCGCTCCCTGGTGGGGAAAAGTAAAGCCCTTCTGTTTACAGAGGGCTGACAAATCTTGTTTGTACTGATTGTATCTCTCGAGCCGTAGGAGGCGTTTTAAGCCTGCCGGACGGAGATTGGCGCGGGGTATCCGAAAGAAAATTGAATCGCCCTGTGTCGCTCTTACGTGCGTCTGGGGCGTGATTTCAAGCCTATATAGCATATTCTTTTGGTTTTCCACGAATGCAATATAGGATTTTTTTGATAAATCCTAATTTTGAGGCTGGTTTCTTCCCAATTTGAAGTCGATAATTCGTCCAAGTCTTTCAGATTTCTCTTGCTGGGAGAGGTAATCCTTGTCTTCGTTGTAATTACTTACCATTATTGCCGAAAGATAGTTGTTGTAGCTTATCTTGTCTGCTCCGGCATTCATTACTTTCTTGAATTCCTCGTAGCTTTTGCTAATGGACGATGCCCATATGTTATTTCCATTTATCGGGTTGAATAATAGCAGTTTTTCCTTTTCGATCCTTGCATCACAAAAGTGAGTGTCTGATTTTCTTGGCCTGCCGGACACAAATACAGAATTTAGGCAATCTGGATGGTTGATCACTGCGTTTAAATGCCTGTTTTCCATGTAGTAAAGACTAACCGGGTGAATTCCTCTTTGTATTATCTCTACAGTGCCAGTCTCTATCTTTGGGTTCTCATACAAGTAATTGACGAATTTTCTGTACTTGAGGAAATCTGAATACTCCTGGCTGGTAATATTTTCGAACTTCATCTTGAAAAATGTTCGAAAGGCTTTTTTAAGGCCATTTTCATGTTCCCTCATCCGTTCTGCCGGGATATTTGCCTTGCCAATGTAAAATTTACCGCCAAAGGTAATTTTGTAAATGGCGGGGAATAGTCGGTGGTCTGGGTTGTCAAAGACAATTTTTATGACGCGTTCCATAAAATAAAAAGAGGTTCCGATGGTTGTAGCAAAGGAACCCCTCTTTGGAGTGAATAGCTAATCACGATTCGGCTACAACCTCGTACCGTGACTTATGTATGTGCGAATATAAGTAATTTTTTAAGCTATATGTGCAATTGATTGGGGAATACTACCTCAACAAAAGGCGTTGTACTTAGTTGACCATCCTTATTAACCTCAATTGTCCGATCTTCCGCATAAGAGATGTGACACCTTATTTCATGCTTACTGTATTCGTAAACGCTTTCATAGCCGAATAATGCGCAAATCCTTTTTGCCTGTCCCTCGTAGTCGGTACACTTCATTTCTTTTGAGAAAACCCCTATTTTCTTTAAAGCAGAAAAGTCGAAATGCTCCTTTAGGTAGTTTTTTAAACACGCAATCTCAATACTATTTTTCATTGGTATAAAAATTTAATTGATCTCCAAACTGCTCCCATCCTAAACGCCTCTCTCTGCTAAAAACATCTATCTTTTTTTCAGTAGGATACATTTTTTCAATAATTGAGTATGCCATATCAGGCTTGCGGCTATGCTCTCTGGCCTTTTCTGTGAATACAGTCGTTTGTTTGCCTCGTTGATGATGGCAGATTTTAATCATTGACGGCTTGTAGTACCAAATTAAATATTCGTGCGTGTACCTGACTGTAAAAGCAGGAGCGACCCCGTTTGTTTTATCCCATATAAACCGACAATGCCTCTTATAACCCCTGTTTAGCATTTCGGTTTCACAATCTATAAGGTATTGGTCTATTGTCCACATAAAGACCGTATGAATACAATCTGCTAAAACAAACACCTCTTTGTCTAGAAGTGAAAATATTTCATTAGTGGGCATTGTTTGGTAGTTTAATGAACGGCTTTGGTTCGGCCTTGAACTACGTAACCCACCTTTCTTTTTCAACCACGGAGGATCAATCATTAGAACTTGGTACATCAAATTTCTATTTTATATACATTTTCAAACCACCAATTAAAGTCGCCAGCGGTTCTCGTATTCCCTACCGCCATATTCCATTCAAAGAACTTAATAGACACATCTTCAATATAACTTGGAAGACCGTCTGGGTTAAAATCTGCAACAGTTTGATTATCACTGTCTGTTATAATACACTTGAATTTGATTTTCATAATAATAAAAACGGGCGTAAAGTAACTTGGCCTTACTCTACACCCATTTAAAGATGAAAATTCAATCAAAAGCACCGGCCAAGAATGTTTTTGACTAAACTGTGTTGCTAAATTACGGAATTTATTTTTAGAGTATGTGCTTGCCTTCCACATTTCTTTTTACCCGGTCTGCTGTTCTTTTGTTAAGCCACATTAAACTTTCTTCTAGCTTTGTGATTACAATGGAGTTTTCTCTGCATGGGAACTTTGCCTGCAAAAATTGTATTCTATCAATAAGCATTGCGATAACCTCCTCGTTTGTAGTGCCGTCATGCACTGTCACATAATCTGTACTTGGAGTTTCGGTAGGCGCCTTTTCGATAAATTGAATTTTTTGGCCTAGTGCTGATTTGTTCTCGAAATTCTCTAGCTCATAGAGATGGCCTTGCGTAAGTATTTTCATAACTGATATTCGTTAACCTCTACACGAATAGGTTTAAATGATTAGATACGCTAAGATAACAAAAAAGCACCAGCTTTTTACACTGATGCTTATACCTGGACAGGACAAATGAAAAACCCCCTGATTTAAGTGTTTTCTGTTCCGTAATTCAACGAAACTTGACCGAACGCAAGATTTTTTAATTGTGTTTTAATCTTATCTTTAGTGTGCAGATCGTTTTTTCATAGAGATTTTTTTCTCCTGCGTGTTTCTACACCGGGAGTTTGTTTTAGAATCCAATATTTTTTTTCATAAGCAGTAGTTTGTTTGGAAAATTGTAATCCCGACCGCCGTTTCTACGGTGGTTTTTTGTTTCTCCCTAATTCAGTAGTTGCGCGTTGTTTACGTACCTTTCATAGTCGTTCTTCGGTACGAGCCTGTATCCGTTTTCTTCCCATCTTTGATTTCTTTGTGCTGCTTCGCTTGGTTCCATTCTTACGATTGGCTGGAATGGCCTGATTTCATAACCAGTTCTCGTTTTGACATGGTAGATCTGTCTGAACTCTTGTAATTTACCCATAGATGTATTTTTTTAAGTTAGGAGATAACGGGTTTATTGAGCCGGAAAGATTATGCCAGCAATCGTAGAAGTGGTATTAAAAGGATATTAAAACTATTTACCGAAGTATTGCTTCAGTGCTGCAAGGCTACCGCCATAGGCTGGTGTCTGCACATTATTTCCTTGCTGTTGTTGACTATCTAAGCTGATAGAATCGGTATAACCAGCGCGGGGGCCAGTGCCAAGCGATTTGATGTTCTGTAATATTTCATTGGTAGGGACATGAGGGGATTGTATGTCATAGAACCTTGAAATCCTATCTACCGGTTTGAGGGATTGAAACTCTGGTCTTTGGTTTTGACGAAGTATGTGTGTGGTTAAGTCCTGTGCTTTTTTAAGTCCCAACGTTCTTACAAGTCCATTGAAATTGGCTCTGGCTGTATCATCTGATAAATTTGTATACCCACCGCCAACCAGCACCCCAATATTATCTCTTATATCACCAGCATTGTTCAAAGAGTTTCCTCCTTTACCCGCCAATCCTTTTACCGGATCACCACCCATAACAACCAACTTACTTGTCATATCCATAAAGCTATTTCCATTTTTGAGAATTTCCAAAAAAATCACTACCCAAAACCGACAAAATAGCAATTATGTACCCCACCAAAATAATTCTGTAAAATTATCCAGAAAAAAAATGCAAAAAATTTTTAAAGAAACCAAAAGAACGCACTTAGCCTCTGGAAGGCCCCCCGTTGCATGGCGATGGCGTACCTCATTGGGGTTTTTAAAGTATTTTACCGGGTAGGTCTGCTTTGCCTTTGGAATTTGTATGCCTGGTTGATATGGTGTTTTGGTCTTTGGGCTAATTTGGTTTGTATTGAGTTTGAGGTGGTTGTGAGAGGTTGTTGGTTTAATGTGTTGGGAATGGTTGGGGGAGGGGGGTGTAGGTGAGTTATGGAGGGATATTGGTATTGGTTGCGATTTAGCTTAGCTTTGCGATATGGCAAAGATTTATATAGTATACTGCTTAATCAATCCGCGTACTAATACTCCGTATTATGTAGGGGTTACAATGAATAGGCTACAGGCTAGGCTATCACTGCACATGTGCCAGCAAGGTCGATCATTGGGCAATACTACCGTTTGTGACCGCCGTAAAGACTTGCATAACACATTTAGGCATGACGGTATTAAACCAGTTATAAAGGCATTGGCGGTTGCAGATATTCACACGGTTGATTTTTTAGAACACCACTATTATAATCACTTTATTAATATAGGTCACGAATTATTGCAGCTAGGCACAAGGTTTAATTATAGTAAACACATTCTAAACAGGAGGTCTTTTTAATGGAAAAAATAATGAACACTGAAGAATATGCTAAAATGCGCGGCATTACTCAACAAGCCGTTAGAAAGGCATTAATTAAAGGATATAAGATGCCTGGAGTAATAGAGGTATTACCAAAGGTTGGCAAATATTGGCTTTTGAAGGTTTCGGTTAACTAAGGGTTGCGATTTAGCGTAGTTTTACCCAATCTTTTAGAAATACTTATATTTATTTGGAGGTTGCGATTCCGCATTGTATCTTTGTATTGTTGAATTAGTTAATCATATTTAAAACACTAACGTTATGACAAACACAGTTAAATTAAATAGTTACGGGACTTATGCCATGCATGTTATACAATATCCCTCTGGTAAATTTGGCTATGTTGGTTCATTACCTGAAATATTCACCGCTGAAAGAACGCAAATGAGCGGCTTAAAATACAACGCTTCGCTGGTATTTGATACTGAAGCAGAAGCAATACAGTTTTATAACGATAACAAACATTTAGTTATCTGGTAAGCCTAACCTTTTTAGTCAACTCAAATAAATACTACAACATGAAACCTAAACAACGCACAGATTACACACTCTTAGCCCTTGCAATTTCATTCTTTATTGCTTGTCTTGGTTCATTTCCAGGATGTTATACAAGTAATTCACCGGTAAAGCCACAAAGATATTTGCTTGAAATGGGCTATAATACAAAGGTTGAATACAAGGGAGAAATTGGGCATCCTGCCGGTTGTACTATTGATGCTATCTATGTAGATGGTAAAGATACAGTATCAGTAAAGGGTATTAGTCAGGAACAATATGATAGCTTGAATATTGCTGAATAAAAAACTTGTTTTTCTTTAATCGTTAAATACTACACAACATGGAATCAGTTATTTTTTATCACGAAAAAGACGGGAACGATGTCTTTGCCTATTTCCCCCATATTAAAGGCGACCTTAAAGGTAATAATACATGCTATGCCCATATAGGGCAGCATTCGGCCTGTTCTCCTGATTATGTAAAGGAATGTAAGGAGGCTAATTATAGTGCCTATTCTGACCTTTTAAAAGAACTTATTTCAATTGGCTACAAAGACCTTGTTATATGCAATAAACAGATTGTAGAACTTCACAGGAAGCCAACAGCCGGTGAAATTAAATTTGGCGAAGGGGCTACACATTACAAATCATTTGAAATAGATGCAATAATCAACCGGAAAGGCAATTTAAAGAAATGGATGTTTTGCCCTACTGATGGATTGAGGTATTACAAATAATAACTAATCTTTTTAGTTTTTTCTATTCACCCACACCCTTATTAATTAACCATACAAAAATACAGTTATGAAAAACGGATCATTCTATTGGGTTATGCTACTACATACTGGCAGATGGCAACCAGCAAAATACATTTATACGGATAGCTTTATGCTGATTGGGAGTGACCATATATACCACCCTGATGACTTTGCACAGATAGATAATTCAGCAGAAATAACACGTTAACCCATCTTATTAACCATACAAACGGAGAAAAATGAACCAGTATGCAAAAGAAACGCAAAGGGGCATAGAATTTACCCCGGAGCATACCCACGGCGGCCGTATTCACTACTATATCACAAAGAAAAACGGGAAAACCTATTTTGGTAAGATATACGAATATATAAAATGCGAAGCCTGCGGGACTATCCATCCAAAGCGCACAGGCCATAAGTGTAAAGGAATCAGAACTAATTAACCCCACCACCAGCCCCGCGACAAAGTAAAAAAGACTAAATAATTTAGACAACCAATTTTTAATAACGTTATAAATACTACTTTATGGTACAAGATACAGTCAACACCTACGAACAATCAGCAATCGACTTTTTAAAAGCTACAGATTGCCAGTTTTCAGTAAAATATGTAAAGACAGGTAAATACTTTCCTGATGACAAGGAAGACCGGGATATATATAGCATTACCCTTAAACGCGGCGGCAGGTATTATACTTTTCAATTTGGGCAATCTATATTTCACAGCGGTAAATATAAAGGTCACAAGCATTTATGCCTTAACCAATTTGGCAAATTGATTTTTTCTGAAAACGAATACAAAGCAATAAAAAACAAGCCGGGCGGATCATACACAATACAACAGGCTGAAATTAAACCAAACAAAGATTTTGAAGAACCTACAGCATACAGCGTTTTATCCTGCCTTACCAAATATGATCCAGGAACATTTGAAGATTTTTGCAGTGAATTTGGGTATGATGAAGACAGCAAAAAAGCAGAGAAAACATATAAGGCAGTAAAGGAAGAATATGTCAGATTGTGCGGATTATTCACTGATGCAGAGATGGAACAATTACAGGAAATAAACTAACTAAAATAGGTATTTTTCATAATGGTTGTCTATTCTCCTCTGGGGGCTGCTGGTTTTAGTAGTATTTGATCGGCAGTTCCCCTCTTTTTAAAACTCAAATGCTACATTAAAATAAATATACAATTATGAATCGGAAATTAATTATTACATATAGCTTTTGGCAACAGGACAATGCAGGAAAGCCAGAATTAACCCACTATCAAATAGCACGATTAGAGGAGCAGGCGATGGATACTATTATAAATATGTGGGAAAAGGACTATAAAAGCGGAGAGTTAACCGGCTATGCTGATGGGAAAGATTTTAAGGGCTGGTGGGAGATAGAAGACGTACCAGTAGAATAATGCAGCAACCAATTATATAAAACCTATAAATCTAAAAAACGATGCAGGCACAGATTAACTACCTACCAGAGATACCCACACCAGAGCAGCATTTAAACTACAGAGGATTAAAATCTGTATGGGTGATCGACTTACCCGGAATCATTATCTACAGTGTGGACAAGGAAAAGGCTGTGTGTAAAGCTAAAAAAGTAGTAAATATCTTACGTCAACTCAATAAATGTGATTAGATATGAACCAATTTAAAAGAGGTGATAAAGTACATTATACTGCCCCTCATGGTACAAAAGAAAACGGTATTGTAAAAGATATCAACGAATCGGGAACGATTGCATGGGTTGTTTATCATTGTAACAATGAATGGAGCCAGTTTTATAACTACACAGGCGCTGCAACCAACACACAAGATTTAACACCGGGCTGGATTGATGACCCACAAACGATAAAAGAATGACCCCTACAAAACAAAGCCGCGACAAGCACAGCCAGCTAATAGGTATTAGAGAATACCTTGAACAGGAAATAGAAACCCGTAAAAGAAAGATGCAAATTTCAAATACAGGCAACCCAAGACAATGGCAGGAATTAGACGATCAAATATATGAGCTTGAATACCTGCAAAAAGACCTTACCCGCTTCCTTACAAGCTACGAAAGTACATGGGAGTTAGGGTAGAAACGATAAAAGAGATCGTGGCCCAAGCCGACACGCGAATTTTGATATTTTTCACCGCAAACTAAAAAAGAAGTTATGACAAACACATTTCCGGCCAACCCAATGGAGCCAGCACGTTTAATTGACCGACTAATGGACAGGGTAAGCGCATCAAATACCTTTATAGGTTTATCCATAAGGGATGCCGTTAATAACAAAGTTCCATACAGACAAATACTGGCAACAGTAAAAAGTCAGTTTGGGGACAACGTAGATGCGGGCATTGCCCTTGTAGGGGAGGATTTATTTAACGATTTAATGGAATTTAATGGGTAAGATGAGAGACCCCGACATAAAGGGGATGGTGTTTGGCAAACTGACGGCAAGGGAAAGGATCGGGGTGTCAGAATTTGGGCAACCTCTTTGGATTTTTGACTGTATTTGCGGAGGGGAGAGGGTTTTGCCATACCAGCGGGTAAAAAAAGGGTATCCTACATCTTGTGGATGTATAACGAATGGGTATACCGGCACTCATAATCTACATACGACCCCGTTTTACCGCGTGTGGAGTGCAATGAAAAACAGGTGCGACCCAAAACATAAGGATAGTAAGTTAAAGAAATTCAGGAATTATGCCGCTAAGGGTATACTTGTATGTGATAGATGGATGAAGTTTGAAAACTTCTATGAAGACATGTTCCCAACCTACAAATGGGGATTGACTTTGGAAAGAAAAGACGCCACCGGCAACTACAATTCAGAAAACTGTACTTGGGCTACCTATAAACAGCAAAACAACAACCTTAGCTCAAACACAAATATCGAATACAATGGAGAGGTTAAAAGTATAGCGGTATGGGCAAGGCAATTCGATTTAAGCCATTCTGCTCTTAGCAACAGACTTCAAGCTGGATGGACAGTGGAGGAGGCGTTGACAATTCGACCGTCTAAGAAAAATAGCTTAAAAAGAAAAGGGTCTCATAACTAGTTGAAATAATTGAGTTTGAAATACCAAAACACATGATTAATTCGTAACTTTTACCATCCCTTATATTTTATAACCCCCATAAACCAAAGCCGTATGTTCCTTTACATTTTTGAAGCCCTTTGTGGTCTTGCTGTATTATCATTTATCTATTCAATTTGTTTTCCCGGCCCTATTCATGAATACCCAGAAGGGTATATAGAAGAAGTGCCAGAAAGATCATGTACAGATATTTTGGATGACAGTTACAAAAGTTGGAAAAGCAATATTACAAATACATTTGAAGCAAGTAAAAACTAAAAAAAGACTTATATGGAACAACCTTTTTATATCGGGCAGGAGGTGGTGTGTATACACGGCGGCACTCTTAAAGGAGGACGTACTGTAAATAAAGGAGACCAATTCATCGTTATAAACCTGCTTCAATGTAATTGTGGAAGCTGGAAGGTAGATGTAGGCTTAAAAATACCTGACGATTATATTGGCTCATGTTCATGTGGATGTGGCAACAGGTATTCTACTGATTATACTGCATGGGTTTCGGCAGCTTCGTTGGCACCTATCGAACGCGCAAAAAAAAATATGTGGTAAAAGAAGTAGAAGTAGCACCAGCTATTCGTGAACTTGAAGTAATTTAAAACTAAAAAAGAACCATGAAACTATTAACCATAGGCTCTATATGGGCCTTCTCCTTGTACATCGCATATCTTAGGGGAACTACGCTTCAATTAAGAGCTTGGAGAAAAGAACAGAAAAGAAAGGAATGATCTATTGCCTAAAGCAGTTAGAAAATAACACCTAAAATAAAAAAACATGAAAAAAGCATTTAAACTAGACAGTTGGAGCCTCGGTAGCAGTTTTGATAAATGTGCAGAGGAAGCGCAAAAAATATCCCTTACCAAAGGGCTTGTTGAATTTGAATTCAATGGGAGAACCTGTTTTGTAGACAAAGACACAAACCTTACCAACCTCTGGAAGCATTTTAGTGACGCTTGGACAATGGATTGGAAAACTATTGGGCCGGTATGTGCCGATCAATACACTCCTGAAGTTCAGGCTGAATTGGAACGCAGAACGATAGCTAACGATAAAAGAAGGAAGGAGGAGCAGGCTATTTATGAGGCAAAAGAGAAAAAAGAAAGAGAGGAATTTAATGAAAGGGTGGCAGGTGTTGAAATGGAGTTTTCGGATAAGGCTGGCTGGGATGATTGGCGCTCGCATAATACCGATCCATACGGCGCTTGTGTATTTGATTACGCAGAAGCATGGGCTAAACTGATGCAGGTTGAAATGAATAAGTTTAAAGTTTCTGTTGCCCAATGTGCCGAAAAAACATCTCGCGAACTTGGCTTCTTTGGCATTACCGGCTTTATGTATGGTGCAGCAGTGCAATCATTGGCGAAGTGCTGGAAATACGGAGAAGACCTAAGAAAATGGCACAATAAAGAATATAACCACGAAGGAGAAGGCGTAGTTAATCCAGCGATACTGACGATAGGTTAAAATGAATTAAATCCCTTTGTTGACTACAAAAAGAGAAGCCAGACTAAGTTATTTAGCTGGCTTTCTTCTTTTATTGACCGGTTAGTAATTTGTTTTTTATTCTTTCAAAGTGGACTAATGCTTCCTTTTTCCGCTCATTCATCAATTTTAGATCCTCAATGATTGGATAAATTGTTTTGCCTGTTTTTTTATCAATCTCCTGTTGCATTTTTCTAAATTCAAAAATTTTTAAGCCAGCACTAAGGGGCAAGTCTGGATGGTAATAGCTAAGAAATCCATTCAGACAATCCACAGCCATCATTTGATGAAGAACTTGGTAGTAGGCCGAGGGGTCAACTTTCTTCACATCCTGGACGGTATCACACTCCGCACACTTCATAAACTTATCCGCTTGGTAACATTTTGCTTCAAAGGTTGTCACATCGACCTGCAAGCCGTCTGTATGGTATTTACGGACAATTAAACCGTCTGGGGTAGTCGATTCTTCCTTGCTTACCTCTATCATTTTTTGGGTAACCAAGAACTCAATACCCATCTTAGCGCAGAATTTACGGCAATTATCCGGTTCATAAACAAGCCCCCACCTTACCGCGTCTGTATCTATCTCCTTGTCTGTAGAAACGCCTGAAAGGGCTTCAAATACCTTCCTGCGTATATAGGTCATCCCGGTATCTCCTAATCCCTCCTTGCCCATTATGTAATGAATGCTGCTGCTTGTAAACAAACGTCCGATTCTTGCAGCCTTCCACTCTGGGCTGTGCATCTCCAAATTACTAATCTTTGATAATAATAGCATTTAATGTTCGTTGTTTAGGGTGAAAATTGGTGGCTTTTTTACTGGGCTTTGCAAATACTCATTCCATATTTTGAGCAGGCCTAAATCGAACGATTGCATGTATTTTAATTTAGAAGCATCCCGTTCACGTAGGTATATCTCATGACGCTGTTTGCGTGAGTTTTCCACAAAAATAATTGCATCCGGCTTCCAGCAATCCGTGTCCAACCCTTTTCTTAAAAGTCTAAAATTTAAAATCCCCTCCACTATAATTGGGTTGAAATCATGCTTTTCTGGGTTCCCTAAATCTGAAATTAATTCATACAACCCTTGCTCATAATTAAAAGGGAGGTAACTGTCTGTGGATATTAACGTGTGTGTGGGATTTCTACCATATAATTTAGCCGCAACATGGCTTTTCCCGCTGGCTGCCAGCCCAACGATACACACATTCATTGCCGAAAAATTAATAGCTAAAATATCATCTAAAAACATCAATAGCTTTTTTCTTGGTAGTAATGAATCCCATCTTTAAAGAAAGCATCGTTATCTGGGCTGGCTTTTTTAAGCTCATCTAATACTGCTTTAGCCTTTACTTTATTTAGCTCTACCTCTACCATACCAGCGGCAAAGGCTTTTTTAGGATCAACTATTTTCATTTGCCAACTGGTTCTTCTCGCTTTTGGAGCAACCAAAGTGCTTTCTGGAACCAATGTTTCAACCGTTGTAGATGTGATAGCGTTTACACTATCTTCTTGAACTTGGTTTTTAGCCTGCTCTATTTCGGCGGTAATCAGTTCTTTTTTTTCTATTATTTCTATTAACTGTTCATCGTTAGCGGATGCAGCCTTTTTGCCCAACCCCTCCAATTCCCGAACCTTTTCTTTTTGCGTTTTAAGGGCTGTTTCAAGCACTTGGCAGGCAGCAATTAGATCGGGGTATAATTCCGCATAAAATGATTTGCGGCTCTTTTCTGTGCCTATACGCATTTGTGCTGCGGTTAGGGCTGTAATACTGTCTGCTGCCGCTATTTTACCCGCCCATTCGATTGTAAAAGAGGATATGGTATCTTTTATTAGCTGAATCCTTGCGGCTTCCTTTTGCTGCTTTGCCAGTTCTGCTTTTATTTCTGTTGCCAGTTTTGTGTATTCCGCTGTTTTGGTGGCTAATGTAGCCTTAACGGGGTCTAAAAGGCTTTTTCGGTCGCCATTCCATTTGGCCCACGCCTTTGTATGAGGATTTTCTTCTTCAGCCAGCTTGGTAGACAATTCTCTTAGTTTTTTGAGAGGTGCGAAATCCTGATCCAATGTTTCCTTGCTGAACTTTATGTTTTCAGCATCCTGCAACACTTTTTCGTACTGCAAGCCTAATTTACTTAGCCTCAATTTTATTTCACCGGTAATCACGGTGTTTACTACCTCTGTTGTAGGTTGGGTGGTGTTATTGTTCATAGATTGTTGTTTTAGAATGGTAATGCGTCAGAAGAATCAACATAGGTGCTAATATCGGTAAGACCGAAATTGTAATTGGGGGGCATTTTACCATTGAGTAACGATCTGATAAATCCCTCAACGTTCTCCAAGTTTGAGGTAACGGCTATTTTAACACTATTCAATGTGTCGGCAACCTCATCTTTCAATCTTCTGATTGCTTTTTCTTCCAACTGCTCAAATGGGATTAATTCACCACCCCATCGAGCTATTAAATGAATATGCCTACGCCAGTTATCTTCGTTTTTTGTAAGACCTATAACAAATGGATCGGGGCTTTTGTCATCATACATTATCTTAATAGAGGCATACCAGCCGTTCTTTACGCACTTCTGTATTTCCTTCAAAACGTCTAATGGTATTGTAGATGCTGAATACTTCCTGAAATCTTCTTCGCGGGGGCAAAGTATTTTCATTATCTTTTGCGTCTTTGGGTCTACATACATATAAGGCGGCGCTTTCTTTTCTTCGCTCTTATCTGCATGTTTTAATTGCTTCTGCAATCCCAATTCACCACATATCTCAAACCATTCGCTTGCGGTGTCTGCGTTTTCTAATTCTTGTAATTCTGGTTCGATAAAGATTTCTGTTGCCATAGTTGTATATTTTTTTTTGTTTGAACAACAAACCTAAGAAATAATTTCCATTTGCGGAAAAAAAAGTTTCCGTATTTCAAAAATAGTTCCTACATTCGTTAAAACAATCAGATTTATGGCAACAAAGAAAGTAGAAAAATCTAAGGGCGACATTGTAAAAGAGGCGTTAGACGGCAGAACCCAAAGATGGTTGGCAATCAAAATTGGAATGTCAGAAGATAAGCTATCGAATAAGATAAAGGGATTAACAGCGTTTACTGACACCGAGAAAGAGGCCATCAACAAAATTCTTAAAACCAATATATGATAAAAGAATTCATACGCGACTGCTTGTTCTTCCAAAGCCCTGTTAGATTACATAAGATTCTTGGGGTACAATGCTGGCTATCCATAGTCGTGACTATCTGCTCTATTGCCAAGCTTATTATAATCTATAAACAACATCATCCATAATGGAACAAATAACCACCGAAGACTTAAAAATACTTTTAGCTAAATTGGCTCACTTGGCCCTGAAAGACCATCACCTACTCATAGCCATGCAGTCAATTGTTCGCAACGCAGAGGCCAATGGAGACTTAGACAATATAGTATTCGGCCACCCTGAACCAGAAATAAAATACTAATTAACTTAGTCAAACCTTAAAAATATATAATCATGAAACTCGGCCCCATTCAAAAGAAGTGGATCAAAACATTAAAGCAACATCCCGAAAGGCAGACAACCGGGCAACTCGGCATAATAGAATACGGGGAAAAGAAAATGTGTTGCCTCGGACAAGGTGGATTAATTGTAGGGGTGTGCAAATGGAAAGGGCGTGAATTGGTTTTGTCAAATGGGAAGGAAGATAATGGCTTTTTATTGTATGGCTACAAAAGATTAGGGCTACGAGACGAAGAAGGTGCTGCAAAAAGTACTGAAATGGAAGGCGGAATGCCGCCGTTAGGAACACTAAACGATGAAGGCTTTGACTGGCCCCACATAGCAGCGATTCTCGAAACCTTCCCTGAAGAATACTTTACAAAAAGTGTATAGGACTACAAAACTAACCTTTTTAGTTTTGTAACATCGCTACACCCCATCCAGTTTAAAAAAAGAGAAAAATATGAGTAAAATAAAACAAGTTACCGGCGAAGAATTATTGGAAGCAATAACAGAGTGGCAGGCTTCCTTAGCTGACATGCCAAAAGTATCCGCAACTAAGTTTAGTCACATGCAAATGGGCATCTACGGTTGTAAAATGATTATTCGAAAGGCTTTCGGATTGAAACAGGAACGTGAGAATGTTATGGTTAAGTAGCATTCTCAAAGCAGGAATAAACTAAACGTTATTAAATTAAATGTATATGATAACAGGAAATGAACCAGCGATGCCATGCGCTATTGAATTTGATAAAAAAGATGATTTTGGGCAATGGAATAAATCTATAAAAACAAATCTGGGCCTTACCATCCGCCAGCAATTTGCAGCGATGGCTATGCAGGGGATATTGTCAGCATGCAATATGGATGCGGCCCTTACTACTCAGTTTATTAAACTCACGGCGGAAGAAAGTGTTGCAATGGCAGACGCTCTCATTTTTGAACTTAATAAACCCCAACCATGACAGCAGCAGAAAAAGCCCTGGAACTATATCCAGTAAGAATGGGTAGACCATTTGGTGATACCGGAATGAAAGAAGATTTAAACGAACACGATAGAGAAATTTGGTTAGAAGGTGTACAGTGGTGCCAGTCCCAAGAAGTGGATAAAAAGGCTGCTGCATTTGGGGAGTTCATTATAGAAAACGACCCGATTGCCTACGAATTTTATACTAAACATATCCTAAACAAAAACTCATGACAGCAGCACAAGAAGAAGCAGCTAAACAGTACGCGGACGAATGTAATGATTGTTGGACGAATGACTACAATGGATTTCTTGCCGGTGTCCAATGGAGAGATGAGAACCCCGGATGGCTTGCGTACCCGGAGAACAAGCCAAAAGACGGGCAGCGCGTTATCTGCTATATGCACCGTGAATATGAGAAGAAACGGGAAGTAGGCGAAGCCGAATTTGATGCGAAGTACAGTGTTTGGCACCAATACCGTGGCAGAGAAGACGAAGACCTTGAAGTATTCGCATTTATGCCCTTACCTCCCTCACCCACCCAGCAAACAAAATAGTTAAAATAAAAATGTATGAATAGCAACGTAACAATTACAGAAAAGCAGGTAACTATCGATGCTGCACTTTTTGAAGAAATGTACTTCTATTTCAGTGCCATGCGAATGATGCCGGAAATCTGGCGTTGGATGAGCCAAGAAAAGCATGAAGAAATCTGGAATCATATTACACCTATTTACGACAAACTTAACCCATGACCAAAGTATCAATCTCCGATCTACGCGATCCACAAAAGAAAATCAGTGTAGCCCCTTTAACAAAAGAACAGCACGAAAAGTTAGTGAAGGTTGTGGGGTATGGGGGTGACTGGATAAAAAATTTCTATTACCGGTTTTTCCCAAACCAATACGGAACGTTTTCGCACTGCATGAACAGTTATATGTTATTTGAAGATGCATCCCGCTCCCTCCGCGAAGTAACCTTTGACGAGATAGATTTTGGAGAAAGGAAGCTGCTGCATTATTTGTCAAATAGCATTAAGGATTGGTGCCTGCCGAATAATTGTCAATGGGTAAAAGACCCCGATTCGTATTACTATACAACAGCAGGTGGCTTGTATTGCCTCCCCGCCTCCCTGGTTGAAGCCTACTTCACCCCTGTCTATGAAAAAACAGTTCACATAGCAGAGGGCGATTACACAGAACAGGAGTTAATGGAGTATTTAAAACAAGTGAAATGAAAAAAGTATTTAAGCTGGAACACGCAAACAAGGCCCCTTCACAGGTATACATTTCAATTGTAGGTGAAGCGCCAGAAAGTAAGCCGTATGTAACGATTATTAATGACGACCTGGCACCCTTATTCATCCCTGACAAAGATCTGGAAAGGTTTGCAGTGAATATATTAAAGGCACTGAAAAGTAAAAGATTGAAACCTTAACCCCCCCCCCCCCGAAAAAAAACCCTAAAAAAAAAAAATCTCTCCTCTTTCCGCCTTCCCCCCCCCTCTCCTTCGTTGGGCCTTTTTCCTAGTCGCAGTTTCTATTCGAACGACCCCGGTTGACGCGAGCGGAGGTTGAAAGCCAAACCGAGGGAGATATCGGGCCGGGGCGAAAAAATTTTCGTCATCCCGAGGACTCGGAGTCTTGGTATGGCATATGGCATAGCGGCTGGCGTCGTGTTCTTGTGCTCTGAAGGTTTCGACTGGTGCTGGTCTCTGAGGATTTTTTTTATAGAGGTTAGTGGTTAGTAGAATCGGAGGCTGAGCTGGATTATTACGCTTTA
>Ga0207677_10000886_pt1 | contig 16839 bp, 20 predicted proteins | sample KBSMisM42_FD_184311 | JGI IMG/M metagenome (GOLD analysis project Ga0207677, IMG submission 184311) | Miscanthus rhizosphere microbial communities from Kellogg Biological Station, Michigan, USA - KBS Miscanthus M4-2 (SPAdes) (version 2) | ecosystem: Host-associated > Plants > Roots >...
CGTGCGCAGCAGGCGATAGGCCTGGGCGAGCATCCGCGCGTCTTCGGCGCCGATCAACTCCGCCTCCGCCAGCGCCGCCAGCGCGTCGAGCGTGGCTGGCGCGCGAAGCGAGGGAAGCCGCCCGCCATGGATCAGCTGGTGGATCTGCGCGAAGAATTCGACCTCGCGGATGCCGCCGCGCCCGCGTTTCACGTCGAAACCGGGGCCCAGCCTTTGCCCCTGGACGTGATGGTCGCGGATGCGGCGCGAAAGAGCGCGCATTTCGTTGAGAGCGCCATAGTCGAGCGTGCGGCGCCATACGAACGGGCGGATATGATCGAGAAAGTTCTGCCCCAGGCCGATGTCGCCGGCACAGGCGCGCGCGCGAATGAACGCGGCCCGCTCCCACGGCAGCGCACTCGATTCGTAATGGATGATGGCCTGATCGACCGGCACCGCCAGCGGCGTTGCCTCCGAGGCCGGGCGCAAGCGCAGATCGACGCGCAGCACATAGCCGTCGGCGGTCCGTTCCTGCAGCAGCGCGACCACGCGCCGCGCGATCCGGACCGCGGCCTCGACCGGCTCTTCACGCGGCCGATGCGGCAGGGTCGCTGGATCAAAGATCAGAATTGGATCAATGTCGGACGAATAATTGAGCTCGCGGCTGCCCTGCTTGCCGAGCGCGATCGCCGCGAAACCGGTCGGCGGCGCGTCGGTCCGCTCGGCAATCGCCGCGCGGATTGCACGATCCAGCGCACGATCGGCGAAATCGGTAAGCGCCCGCGTGACCTCTTCGAAGGACGCGCCGCCCAGGTCGGCGAGCGCGACCGCCAGCGCCACCGCCTGCCGCTCGCGCCGGAGCGCGATGCCGGCGTCAGGCTCTGCCGCCGCCTCTTGTGCGGCGGTCGCCAGCACCGCCGCCAGCCCCTTCTCCGCAAGCTGCCCGACCAGTTCCGGGCGGCGGTGGAGGATGGCGCGCAAGAAAGGAGAATGGGCTTCCGCCAGCTTGACCGCGCGGCCCAGCGATAGCGGTTTGGCGGCAACAGTCATCGCCGACTTGGAGCATGAGCGGCGAAAGGCCGCAACTCCCGCTCCGTTCTCGCGTTCTAGGTCTATGAGTAGTGTCAGTCAGGACCACGCCTCGTTCAAGGCGGATTCGCAGCGCGGACCGCACGTGGTCGCCATCCCGGCCCCCCACGAGGGCGTGCGCAGGGCATTGCTCGGGAGTTTCGGATCGATACCGGCCATGCCCGACGAATTTCTCAAGCTGCTCGACAAGCTGCGCTAGAATCCGGGTTCGGTAAGCTGGCGGACACCGGGCCGTACACGGGCCTGCCGTTCAGTCCTCGTCGGACGGATGTTCCGGTGCAGGCGCGCGGCCAAGGCTCAGCGCATCGACTTCGCCCATGATGCTCTGAAGCGGGTTGTGCCCGCTGCCTCCATCATCGCGGCGCGAGGGCAATTTACCTCCCGACATGAGCTGCTCGAGCGCGACGCGGCCGCGCGCGACGCGGCTCTTGATCGTACCGACCGCGCAGCCGCAAATCTCAGCCGCTTCCTCGTAAGCGAAGCCGCCCGCGCCGACAAGGATCAGGGCCTCGCGCTGCGGCTGCGGCAGATGAAGTAACGCGCGCTGGAGGTCGCCCAGATCGACATGGCGCTCCTGGCTGGCCGGCGCGGCAAGGATCTTGCTGGCGGTGATATCGTCCCATTCGCCCTTGAAGCGAGCGCGACGCATCTGGCTAAGGAACAGGTTGCGCAGGATGATGAAGGTCCAGGCACGCATATTGGTGCCCGCTTGGAAGCGCTTGCGCGCGGCCCATGCCTTCAGCAGCGTTTCCTGGACGAGATCGTCGGCCAGGTCGCGATTGCCCGACAGCGAACGCCCGAAAGCGCGCAGATGCGGGATCACGCGGGCCAGTTCGGTCCGAAATTCATCGTCGGACAGCGAGACATGCTCGACCGTCGCGATATCATCGTCCGCATCCTGGTTGATCGGCCGGTTCAAGCCCTGTCTCCGGGCAGCGAAATTGCGCGCAGATTCAGATGGGGGCGTAATGCCCGACTGCAAGGCGTCATGCGTTTCGAAAATCCTCAGTGCCACAGCCAGACGATGACCACGAACAATATGACGACCAGCGCCATCGACGCCGGCAGGATGTAGCGCAGCACGTGGTTGGACGAGCCAGCCCGCGCCTGCGTTCGTGTCCGGTGGGTTTCTTCTTCAGCCATCGCCGGTCCCGTGATCATTCCGCCCTGCCAACGGCCCCGACTCTCGCCAGTTCCATTAGGTAAGCATGGCTGCCATAATATTTAAGCGGGGACGGTCTGAGCGTCGAAGAACAGGGCCTGGCTGATCGCGGCCTTCACGGTCGAGCGTTGGAAAGGCTTGGTGATCAGGAAGGTCGGTTCGGGCCGCTCACCCGTGAGCAATCGCTCCGGGAAAGCGGTGATGAAGATCACCGGAACCTGGAATTCGGCCAATATATCCTTGACCGCGTCGATGCCGGAGCTGTCGTCGGCCAGCTGGATGTCGGCCAGGACCAGACCCGGACGATGCGCGCGCGCCTGCGTCACCGCTTCGTCGCGCGTGACCGCCACGCCCGTTACATTATGCCCAAGGTCGCGCACGATCGTTTCCAGGTCCATCGCGATGATCGGCTCATCCTCGATGATCAGCACATCCGCATGCGTCTGGCGCTCAATCTCGGCGATAGCCTCGCCGACCAGGCTTTCGACCTCATCGGGACTGGTCTCCATGAGATAGGCCGCATCCTCCGGCACGAAGCCCTCGAGTTGCGTGAGCAGCAAAGCCTGACGCGAGCGTGGCGTGATGCGGGACAGGCGCGCATCCGCGACATTGCCCGAATCGACAGTCTCGTCCAGCCGCTCAGCGCCGTCGTGCGTCGACTGCCAGATGCGCTGGAACGTGCGATAGAGGCCGAGACGGACATCGACGTCGCGTGGAAACTCGTTCGGCGCGGCGACGATCGCCTCCAGCGCCTGGCGTACATAGGCATCGCCATGTTTCTGATTGCCGGTAAGCGCGCGGGCATAGCGGCGCAGGAACGGAAGATGTGGTGCGAGGTCCTGGCCGAGCGACATAGCGATCGAAAGCTCCTGAAAAGTGATCATTCCTTGTGAGCAAGCCCCCGGAACGATGCAACCAAAAGCCTTCCGCCGCTGCGGCGAAACCCCCGGTTACAGGCCGTGCCCGAATCTTTAGCCCGGGAGCGGAACAAACATTCGGACTTTTTGTTTCATCGTCGCGCGGGACTTTCCGCCTGGATAAAAAAGGAAGCCGCCTCGATCCGTCGCATCTTTATGTATAGGAGCGACTATCAAGGCCTTTCCGCGGTGAAGTTTTGAGGGCAACGAAACCACAGTGCGTCTGGACCATGACATACAGCGGGGGGCGGTCGGTTTGACGGCGGACAAGACATCCAAAGTAACCGGACGCCAAAGCCAAGCACCTGGAGCAGGTAAGCGCGATGGTCGCGGCCATGACCCTCACGTTGCGAATGCGCTGCGCAACGCCTACCAGGAGGCGCTTGGCGAAGATGTCCCGCAGGAGTTTCTCGATCTGCTCGGCAAGCTCTCTTGACGCGGTGATATAGTCGATGGCGTCGACGCCTTCGGCGGCACCATTCTTCGCCCGCCTCGCTCCCGATCGTTTTTCCACCGGGACCAAGATGCTGTTCATCCTAACGGCGGCCTTGCTGCCGTTGGGCCTGATCGCCTTGTTCGCGTCGATCCAGTCGGCGCACAACAAGCAGGCGCAGCGCGAGGGCGATGCGCGCGTGATCGCGACCGCGGAAGCGCGCCAGATAGATATCCTTCTGTTGCGCGCAGCCGGGCTGCTACGCGCCAACCTCACCGGCCCCGAGCCTGATAGCGCCGCATGCCATGCGCTGCTGCGGCGCGATCAGGATTCGTTCCGCGCGCCGGTTAACCTGGCCCTCTTCCATGCCGACGGCACGCTGGCCTGCGCTACGCCGGGCTTCGAAGCCATCGGCTTGCCCCATCCGCGCACCGCGGCGGTCGAAGCCGGCTTGCTCGCGGGCGAGGCCGGCATGCGCTTCACCGTGCCCGCCGCGAACGGCGCGTATGGCGTGGGCGAGATTCCTGCCCCGATGCTGCGCAATGTTCTGGCGGCGGATAGCAATCAGGGAATCACGCTCGACCAGGATGGGCGAAAGCTGGTGGTCTCCAGGGTCCCCCGAGGGTCGCCTCTCGCCCGGCGTGTGACCGTCACCACACCGGCCGCGAGCGGGCAGATCGCGTTGCACCTGACGGTGATGGCGAGCCCGGTCAGCGCGGTCGAGATCCTGCTGGTACTGCTGCCCCTGCTGATGTGGGCGGCCTCGGCGGCGATCTGCTGGGTCGTGCTCGATCAATTGCTGGTGCGTCCGCTGCGCCAGATGCAGCGTGCGATCGATTCCTACCATCCGGGCGAAGGTCCGCTGATGCTGCCGCGCATCTCCACGCCTGCCGAAGAGATACGCGCGCTGGGCGAGGCACTCGAATCGACCGCGGGGCAGCTGGTCGCGCGCGAGCTGGAGCTGGAAGAAGGCCTGAGCCACCAGGTTCGCCTGACGCGAGAGGTGCATCACCGCGTCAAGAACAACCTCCAAGTCGTGGCATCCTTGATCAACCTGCACGCGCGCGGCACCGACGGCGAGGTCGCCGCGGCCTATGCCTCGATCCAGCGCCGCGTCGATGCGCTCGCAGTGGTCCATCGCAATCACTACGCGGAACTTGAGGAAAATCGCGGCGTAGCGCTGCGTTCGATTGTCGCCGAGCTCACCGCAAACCTGCGTGCCACCGCCCCGGCGCACGCCCAGCATCTCCATATCACGCTCGACATCATTCCGGCCTTTATTAGCCAGGATGTGGCGGTCCCGGTCGCCTTCCTCGTCACCGAGATCGTCGAGCTCGTGATGATTTGCGATCCGACCGGGACTGTCGCGATTAGCCTGACTCCGGCCAGCGCGCCGGCGCGCGCGATCCTGGCGATCGAATCCCGGCAGCTGGGCGAGGATATTTGCGAGTTGCACCCAGGGCGCGCGCGGTTCGAACGGATCGTGACCGGCCTCGCGCGCCAGCTGCGCTCGCATCTCGATTATGACGGCGCGGCCGGCCGCTATCAGGTCGAGATCTCGATCACGCCCGACAGCCTCGCCGCGAAAAAAAGCTGAAAAAGTTTGGGAGGCGCGGAACCGATCGCGCCCAGCTGGGTTCTACACCCCGGATAGCGACCTTTTGCCCCCCCGCTCTCGCTGTCCGAACACATGGGCCTGGACGCGCCGATCCTCCCCCCCGGTGGCGCCTCCAGGCCCAAATTGCGTCCGAGCTACGACGCCTCCCCCATTCGGACCGCATGCGGAACCAAAGTGCGCCCGGCTCATTAAATCGGGGCGCCCAAGCGCTGCGGCGCTAAAAACAACGGAGCAAAACAATGGTTCGCAAGACGCTCGAATATGTCGCAATCGGCGGCCTGCTGCTGCTCGCGGCCTGCAACACCGTCGCCGGCGCGGGCAAGGATGTATCGTCGGTCGGAAAGACCGTCACCAACACCGCGAACGACGCCAAATAAGACCCTGGTGGTTTTAGGAGAGAGGAGGCGGCGCGCCGGCCTGGCGCGTCGCTTTTTCTTTGCCTCCTCCCGACCGGGCGGGGGGAGCGGCAATCACGCTTCTGCTAGGGTCGTTTTCAGCTTTGCTGAAACAGACTCTAAGCCGCGTCGCCCTTCTTGATGACCTGCTCTACGTCGGCCGACACGTCCGCGTTACGCTTGCGCTTGCGTTCGGTGAACCAGATCCCGACGATCGCGAGTTCGTAGAGCAGCACCAGCGGCACCGCCATCAGCAGCATCGATCCCGCATCGGGCGGGCTCAGCACCATCGCGATGCCGAAATTGACGACGATCGCGTAGCGCCGGAACTTGATCAGCTGCTTGCGGGTCACGATGCCGGCACGCTCAAGCAGCATCAGCAGCACCGGCAGCAGGAAGGCTGCTCCGAAGCCGAACAGGAACTGCATGGTAACGGTCAGATAGTTGGACAGCTCGGGCAGAGCCTCCTGCTGGACGCCGCCCAGATCGCCCGAAAAACCGTACAGATATTTGAGCGCGAGGGGGATCGCGATAAACCGGGCAAGGCTCGCGCCCATCAGGAATAACACCGGTGTCGCGAGCAGGAAGGGCAGCAGCGCCTTCTTTTCCTTGCGATACAGGCCGGGCGCCACGAACTGCCAGAGCTGGTTGGCGATGATGGGGAAAGACAGCATCAGCCCGGCGAAGAAGGCGACCTTCACCTCGGTGATGAAGCCGCCGAACACCTCCGTATAGACGATCCTTTTCTGGCCCGCCGCCAGGAGCGGATGAACGAGAAATGCCAGGATCGGCCGCGCGAAATAGAGGCAGATCGCAAAGGCTGTCCCCAGCGCCGCGAACGACCAGATCAGCCGCTTCCGGAGCTCGATGATGTGATCCATCAGCGGCGCGCGGCTGTCGTCGATTTCGTCGGGTGCGTCGGTCATTGCCTGGGTGGAAGATCGAATGGAAGTTCGGGCCCGTGCTCGCTCTCTTCGGGCGGCGCGACGACCTTGGGCATATGCACGCGCTTGGCTGGAGGCCCGGCGGCGGGCGGTTCGGAGATTATTTGCGTGGGCTCGACCGGCAATGCAGCTTCGTCAGCAGCCGCATCGGGCGCGGGCTCGACCACCATATCCGCGGTCGGCGCGGGCAAGGCGGTCGTGACCGGCTCGGCCGGATGCTCGATCGCGTCGTGGAGCGGATGCTCGCGCATGATCCGCTCATTCTCCTCGCGCCACTTCTTCTCGATTTCCTCGAGTTCTGCCTGGCGGACCATCTCGTCCAGCCCCGAGCGGAAACTGCGCGCCATGCCGCGGGCCTTGCCGATCCACTGGCCGGCGAAGCGCATCGCGCGCGGCAGATCTTTGGGCGGGATGACCGCGATGGCCACCACACCCAGCAACAGCAATTCCTGCGGCGCTACGTCGAACACGCTCGTATCTTACTGATGCGGACGATCGTCTTTCATCGGCTGCAGCTTTTCGTCGGCATTGGGCGTGACCGGCGGCTGCGCGTCGAGGCGGGGCGCGGGCTTGGCCGGGACATCATCATCCTCCGCCATGCCTTTCTTGAACTGCTTCACGCCCTTGGCGACGTCGCCCATCATGTTGGAAAAGCGGCCGCCGCCCAACAGCAGGATCGCGATCACCGCGAAAATGAGGATATGGATGAAGGACAGGCCGCCCATTGTAACTCTCCGAAGACGTAATCGAGGGGGTATTTAGGCTCCGAACCCCCGATTGGCCAGCCGTGACGGGCCGGATTGCGGGACGGAGCGAAAAGAAAGACCGGGAAAGGACGCTTATTCTTCCCCGTCGTCGCTTTCCACCCCTGGTGGATCCTGATCCTCGAGGCTGAGATGCGCCTGCTCCATCGCCAGATCGACCGGATCGAGCAGGCCCGCCGCGCGCAGATCGTCGATCCCAGGCAGATCCTTGCGCGAGGCGAGGCCGAAATGGTCGAGGAAAGTGGGTGTAGTCGCATAGGTAAGCGGCCGGCCGGGTACCTCGCGCCGTCCGGCCGGCTTGATCCAGCCCGCCTCGATCAGTGCGTCGAGCGTGCCCTTGGAGATTTGCACGCCGCGGATCGCCTCGATCTCGGCGCGGCTGACCGGCTCGTGATAGGCAATGATCGCAAGCGTCTCGATGCCGGCGCGGGAGAGCTTGCGCGGCTCCTCGCGCTCGCGCCGCAGGATGTGGGCCAGATCCGGCGCGGTCTGCAGCAGCCAGCGTCCGCCGCGTTCGGCCAACTCGATCCCCCGCCCCTCGTACAATTCGGCCAGTTCGGCGAGCGCGGCCCTGGGGTCCTCGATCCCCGTCGCATGGCCGATCTCGGCCGGGGTCATCGGTGCTTCGGCCGCGAACAAGGCGGCTTCGAGCGCGCGGAGAGGATCGCCGATCATGCGGCCTTCACCATCAGGGGTGCGAACGCCTCTTCCTGCGCCAGGTGCAACCGCCCCTGCCGGGCCAACTCAAGCGCGGCGACGAAGCTGGACGCTACCGCCGAGCGATGATGTTCGGGCTCCAGCCCCGGAGGAAGGAAGCTTTCGAGGCTGGCCCAATCGAGCCTCTGCCCGACCATCTTCGCCACAAGATCGAGCGCCTCCTCCAGCGTCATCACGCGCCGCCGCGAGACGATGTGGAAAGCGGGCTGGGTGCGCGCCTTGACCACGCCATAGGCCGCGATCAACTCGTAAAGGCTGGCCTCCCATTTGGGTTTGCGCACTACGCGCAGCCCTTCCGGGCAGCCGCGCAGGAAGACGTCGCGCCCGATCCGGTCGCGCCCCATCAGCCGCGCCCCCGCCTCGCGCATCGCGGCGAGGCGTTGCAGGCGCAGCTGCAGGCGGAGTGCCAGTTCCTCGGGGCTGGGCTCGACCTCCGGGTCGCGCGGCAGCAGCAGGGCCGATTTGAGGTAAGCCAGCCAGGCCGCCATCACGAGATAATCGGCCGCCAGCTCCAGCTTGAGCGCGCGCGCCTCGTTGATGAAGGCGATATATTGATCGACCAGGGCCAGGATCGAGATCTGCTTGAGATCCACCTTCTGCGTCCGCGCGAGCGTGAGCAGAAGGTCGAGCGGCCCTTCCCACCCGTCGATCGCGATGGTCAGCGCCTCGGGCGGCTCAGGCTGAAAATCGAACTCCTCGTCCATTGCCCCGCGAGACTAACCAGCCGTTGCAGGGAGTCGAGGATGCGGCCCCTAAAAGTCGTGGATAACTTCAGGCCCGCGCGAGGCGCAGCCGGAACCAACGGAACGGCGCCGGATCGTCCAGGCTCTCGCCCCGGCTGAACTGCCAATAGAGGATCATGCTCATCAGCGCGGCATAGAAGCACCAGACCGACGCGAACGTCTCGGCCTTGACGATCTGCACGATCGTCAGCGCGATGACGTTCACCACGCCGTACCAGCGCACCGTGCGATAGCGCGAGAGCAGCAACGCGCCGCATGTCGCGAGGATGTAGAGCAGGGATATGGTCAGGCTGCCCGTCATCAGGTTGCGATAGGCAATGCTATCATGGTCGACGAACACCCGGCTCGGCAGGAACATCAGGCCATAGCTGTCCCAGGCGGCCGCCACCGCGCCGATCGCGGTCAGCCCGATCATCACTTTGTGCCGCCAGCCGGCGGGCTCCATCAGCGTCACCGCGAGCGGCATCAGGAAGGGCAGCAAACCCTGCGCATAGAGCGTGAACAGAAAGGCGGCATGGTCGCGCCCGATCGGTCCGATCCGCCCTTGCAGCCCAAGCCAGACCAGCCCCTCGGTGAATTGGTGCAGCGCGAACAGCATCGGCGTGGCCGCGAACAGGAAGGTTCGCGGCTCGCGCACATGCCGCAATGTCGCCACCCCGATCGTCGCGATCGCGGCCGCCGAAACGAAGCTGGCGGTGGGCGAGAAGCACATGCGATCTACTCCGGGCTGGGTCCGGCGGGCGCTCTGCCGGGATCGGCGCGCGGTTGCCAGTGCCAATCTGCTTTTGCGGGACTCTTGGGCCCTGTGCGGCTATCGGGCCGCGTGTGACCGGAACTGCCCCCATCCGCATTGCCGCGCTGTACCAGTTCGCGCGCTTCGACGATTTGCCCGCCAGGCGGCAGGCGCTGGCAGCCTTATGCGACGCGCATGGGGTGCGAGGCACGTTGCTGCTCGCGCACGAAGGGATCAACGGCACGATCGCGGGCACGGTCGACGCGATCGAAACGGTGCTGACGCACATCCGCGCCTTGCCCGGCTGCGCCAACCTCGACGTCAAGGAAAGTGGGGCGGATGCCCCGCCCTTCCATCGCATGAAGGTGCGCATCAAGCGCGAGATCGTGACGATGGGCGAGCCCGATATCGATCCGCTGAGCGAGGTCGGCCATTATGTCGCGCCCGAGGATTGGAACGCGCTGATCGCCGATCCGGATACGATCCTGATCGACACGCGCAACGATTATGAGGTCGCGATCGGCACGTTCGCGGGCGCGATCGATCCCCATACGCGCACCTTTCGCGACTTCCCCGCCTGGTTCCGCGAGCATAGGCAGACGCTGGTAGGCGACGGGCCGGCGCCCAGGATCGCGATGTTCTGCACCGGCGGCATACGCTGCGAGAAAGCGACCGCCTTCCTCAAGGCGGAGGGGCTGGACGATGTCTATCACCTCAGGGGCGGCATCCTCAAATATCTGGAGACGGTGCCGGCGGCGGAAAGCCTGTGGCAGGGCGAATGCTTCGTGTTCGACCAGCGCGTCGCGGTCCGCCACGATCTGGAAATCGGATCGAGCGCGCTGTGCCATGCCTGCCGCCGCCCGATCGACGCGAAGGACAAGCAATCCCCGCTTTATGCCGAGGGCGTCAGCTGCCCCGCTTGCTATCACGAACGCACCGACGCGCAGCGCGCAGGCTATGCCGAGCGCCACCGGCAGACCCAATTGGCGGCGGCGCGCGGCCGGGGGCATATCGGCGTGCGCCCTCCCGCTCATGAAAAACTGCGGGGCGATGGCTGAGCGGCCAATATTCTACAGCTTCCGCCGTTGCCCCTACGCGATGCGCGCCCGCCTTGCCTTGCTGGCCAGCGGCACGATCTGCGAAATCCGCGAGGTTAAGCTTTCCGCCAAGCCAGCCGAACTGCTCGCGATATCGCCCAAGGCGACCGTGCCGGTGCTGCACTTGCCCGACGGCCGTGTGATCGATGAGAGCCTGGACATCATGCGCTGGGCGCTCGCGCGGAGCGACCCCGAGGGCTGGCTGGACCGCACCGACGACGCGCTGATCGCGGGCAATGACGGCCCGTTCAAGCATCATCTCGATCGCTACAAATATCCCGATCGCCACGGAGCCGACCCGACGGAGCATCGCTCCGCCGGGCTCGATCGGCTGCGCCCGCTGGAGGCGCGCCTGCGGGCGTCGCCTTATCTTTGCGGCGATGCGATGGGGCTGGCCGACGCGGCGCTGATGCCCTTCGTCCGCCAATACGCCCAGACCGACCGCGCCTGGTTCGACGCTTTGCCGCTGCCGGGCCTGCATGCCTGGCTGACGCAGCTGACCGGCTCCTCCTTGTTCGAGGCCGCAATGGTGCGGCTTGCGCCGTGGAAAGCCGGCGATGCGCAGATCCTGTTTCCGGCAGGCTGAGGGCCTGACGTTCGCACCGGCGATGCGATCGAGAAGCGCTTCTTGCGGACGCAGCTTTAGGTGCGCATCAGGGCGCAAAGGGGAAAAGTTGTGCAGCATCAGCCTAAATCGCCCGGAATTGTCCTGTCCGGGCTGGTGTCATGTCTGGCCCTGACGCTGAGTCCATGTGGGGCGCCGGCCTCTGCGGCGAACCGGGACGGTCCGGTGGCGCACGCGTCCAAAAGCATGCCGACCGCGACCTGGACGCCGGACAATGGCGACGGCACCTTCACCAATCCTTTGTTTTATGACGAATTTTCCGATCCGGACCTGATCCGCGTCGGCGACTATTTCTATCTGACCGGCACCACCATGCACGCCATGCCGGGTCTGCCGATCCTGCGCTCGAAGGATCTGGTGAACTGGGAATTCGTCGCCTACGCGCTCGACAAGCTCGACCTCGGCCCGGCCTATCGGCTGGAGGGCGGCCAGAATATCTACGGCCAGGGCATCTGGGCGCCGTCCTTCCGCTACCATGACGGCAAATTCTACATCTTCTCGAACGTCAATCACGAGATGACTCAGATGTTCACGGCTACCGATCCCAAGGGGCCGTGGACGCGCACGCCGATGAAGCGCAGCTTTCACGATCTGTCCGTCCTGTTCGACGACGACGGCAAGGCCTATGTCGTCTGGGGCCATCAGACGATGCACGTGGCCCAACTTACCGACGACCTGACCGACATCGTCCCGGGCACCGAGCGCGTCCCGTTCACCGCCGACGCGGGGATGGGCGAGGGCGCGCATTTCTACAAGATCGACGGCAAATATTACATCATCAGCGCGGAATATGCCGGCGGCTTTCGCATGCCGGCGGCGCGCGCGGATCATGTGCTGGGGCCCTACGAGGTCAATCGGGCGATCAGCCTGCACGAGGATTTCGGCATGGCGTCGAGCATGCGCACGGGTACGCAGAAGCCGCCGTTCAAATTCTGGGGGCCTGACGCCGCCGCCAAACATAGCCTGGCGCTGCACCAGGGCGGCATCATCCATACGCCTGCAGGCGAATGGTGGGGCTTTTCGATGATGGATTTCAATTCCATCGGCAGGCTGACAGCCTTGTCGCCGATCACCTGGAAGGACGGCTGGCCCTGGTTCGGCCTGCCGGGCAATCTGACGCGCACGCCACGGACGTGGGTGAAGCCGAAGACCGCCACGCCGCAGCCGATCAGCGTGCCCTACCGGCGCAGCGACGATTTTTCGGCGCCGCAGCTCCAACCGATATGGCAGTGGAACCATGCCTCGGCCGACGGCAAATGGTCACTGTCCGAACGGCCGGGTTTCCTGCGGCTTCACGCCTTGCCGGCGACCTCCTTCTACGTCGCGCGCGATACGCTGACGCAGCGCGCGATCGGGCCGATGTCGGCGCCAACGGTCCTGCTCGATGCGTCGAACCTAAAACCGGGCGACACGGCCGGGCTGGGCCTGCTCAATCTACCTTATACGACCTTGGGCGTCGAAAAGCGTGCCGATGGACAAGACGTCGTCTTTTACGACCAGCTTCACGACCAGACGGTGCGGGTGGCGATGATGGGCAAGCGCATCTGGCTTCGGGCCGACTGCGACTTCCTTACCGAAAAGGCGCGCTTCAGTTTTTCGTTCGACGGCCGTACCTTCACCCCAATCGGCAACGCGGTCACGCTCTACTACCAGACCTTCACCTTTCAGGGCGTTCGCTACGGGTTATTCAGCTACAACAAGACCGGCACCGAGGGCGGTTTTGCCGATTTCGACCGTATCGACGTCTATCAGCCGCATACCCACGGCCTGATGCGGCCCATCCCCTATGGCCGATCGATCCGGCTGGCGTCGTTTCACGCCAAGACGGGACTGGCGGTGAGCGGTGGGCGCCTGGCTTCTGGCGTCCCGACGCGGTTCGAGATCGTCGGGCGCGGATTGGGCCGCGTCGCCCTGCGATCGGGCCGAAGCTATGTCACGGTCGGCGCGGATGGCGGGGTGACCCTGGGGCCCCGCCCGTCCGGCACGGCGCAAAACTTCCAGTGGATCGAGACGCCCACGGGGGAACTGGTGCTGATGTCATTGGCTACCAACCGCTTCCTGCGCATCGACCCACAAAGCGGGGGCATCCGTGCCGACAGCCCAGGCCCCATGCCCGACGGCAGCGACGGCACGCGCTTTATCTGGTCGGACTAAGGGGGCGGCGGCGGCAAATCGCAGGATATTGCATAATTGGCGATCGGCATGACCAGATCGTCGCGCCAGATCTAAGACTCCGACATCGTTGTCCGATCGCGTTTCCCGTGGCAGGTTCCCCAAAACGAACGGGGAGAGGGACAATGGACATCGCGGCGGCGGAGCGGATCGTGCATCCCGATGCGACGGCAACGGGCAAGCCGCATTACGAGGTGCTCGACGGACTGCGCGGTACGGCGGCGGTCATGGTCGTGCTGTTCCATATCATGGGAATGCCGATCGCCTGGTCCGACCAGGGCCAGTATCTGCACCATGCCGCGATGGCGGTCGATTTCTTCTTCGCTTTGTCGGGCTTCGTGGTCGCCTACGCTTATGATGCGCGCTGGAAGACGATGTCGGTGGGGCAATTCTGCACGATCCGCCTGATCCGCCTCCACCCGCTCGTGCTGCTGGGCGCCGTGCTCGGGCTGATCAGCTTCCTTATCGATCCGTTCGCGGCCAACCAGAAGCTCGTCCCGCTCTCGGTCGTGCTGTGGGATTTCGCCCTCGCCTGTCTTCTGCTGCCGCATGCGGCCCTGCCCAACCGCTGGACCGACACGCACAGCCTGAATAGCCCGGCCTGGTCGCTGCTGCAGGAATATATCGGTAACCTTGCCTATGCGCTCGTACTGCGGCGGCTGGGAACGCGCGCGCTGGGCGCAGTGGTGGCGGTGGCGGCCGCAGCCTTGTTGTGGCTGCTCTGGCAGCGAAACAGCATCGACATGGGCTCGGACTGGACGACCTGGTGGGGGGCGCCCGCGCGGATGGCCTTTTCCTTCACCATGGGCCTGTGGCTTTACCGGATGCGCGAACGCGCGCCGAAACTGCGGCTGGGCTGGGCCGTGCTGAGCGCGATATTGGTGCTCGCCTTCGCCACACCGCTCGTGCCGCAGGCCATCCCCCATGGCAACGGCATGTTCGAGGCCGCCGCCGCGATGCTGCTGTTCCCGGCGATCATCCTGTGCGGCGCGCATTCGCAGATCGGCCGCACCGAGATGGCCGTGTGCAAGTTTGCGGGCCGGATCTCCTATCCGATCTATATCCTGCACTATCCGTTCCTGCTGATTTACATGAACTACGCGCTCGTCCGCAAACCGCCCGTCCTGGACATCTATCTGGCCGGCGCCGGGTCGTTCGCGCTGGTTGTCGTGGTCAGTTGGCTGGCGCTGAGGCTGTATGACGAGCCGGTGCGGGCACGGCTCAAGCGGCCATCGGGACGGATATGATTGGCGTGGGCGGCGCGGGCGGGTTCATCCTTGACGATCTCCGCCGTCGACCTGGGCCACCATCCCGGATGCGCCTGACGAGCAGACATTCGCCGACGCATAGGCCAAGGTGAAGCCAGCTAATCACATGGCGCCATCACCAATCATTCATTTGATGCCAAGGAGCGACAATCGTGCTTTAAGAGTGGACAGCGAAGGGGGACTTTATGGCGACTATTGCAGATATGAGCGTGGACTCACGTACGCCGCTTTCGGGCAGCCCGATAGGACGCGCGATCGATCGGTGGATCTTCGTGTACATGGCGGCAAGCTTCGTCGTGATCACGCTCATCGGCTTCATCCCGGATTCGCTCGACAAGATCGCGGCGGTCAAAGCGGGCGCGCGCGCGCCGTTTCCGCTCGTCATGCATGTCCACGCGGTTTTGATGGGATCGTTCCTGCTGCTGGTGCTGGCACAGACGACGCTCGCCGCGACCGGTAAACTGGACACGCATCGTTGGCTGGGGCGGCTGGCGATGGTGCTCGTTCCCGCATTGGTGCTCGCCGGCTTCATCCTGGTCCCGACCATCTACCATTCGGCCTGGAACGCGGCGCAATCCGCGCCGCCGGCGGCGCGCGCGGAACTCCAGCAGGTTGTGCTTCGCCGCGACAATATCATGCTGCTTCAGCTGCGGATCGGCATTCTCTTCCCGCTGTTCATCTTCCTTGGCCTCAAGGCGCGCGGAAAGGACGGGGCATTCCACAAGCGCATGATGATCCTCGCGACGGCTACGCCGTTACCGGCGGCGATCGACCGCATGGAGTGGCTGCCAACCACCCTGCCCGTCAGCCCGCTGTCGACCGACCTCTACATATTGGCGGTGCTTTCGCCGATGATCATCTGGGACGTGGTCCGCACACGCACGGTCAACCGCGCCTATCTCGTCTGGCTCGGCGCGTACGTCGCGGTTTCCGCCGCCCTCTATAGCACGTGGGGCACCGACTGGTGGCATTCGATCGCGCCGCGCCTGATGGGCGTCTAGCGTCCCGGGCGGGGCCTTTCAGCCGCCTGTCGGGGCGTTGATCGCCAGTTGCGCGGCGAAGGCGCGGCCATAAGCCGGCCGCGCTTCGCCGCGTGCCACATAAGCGGCCAGGTTCGGATATTCGTCGAGGATGCCCGACATTCTCAATCGGAGCAGCACCGACACCATCAACAGGTCACCCGCGCTGAACGCACCATCTAGCCAGTCGGCATCACCCAGATGCGCCGACAATTGATCCAGCCGGGCGCGGATGCGATCGACGACAAGCGGCAGGCGCTCTTCGCTCCAGGGCTTGCTGGCCTCGAATATCTTGATGGTGACAAGGTCGAGGGTTGGCGGCTCGACCGTGTTGAGGGCGGCGAACATCCATGTGACGGCGCGTGCGCGCGCGTTCGCATCTTCGGGCAGCAGGCCCTTATGCCGTTCCGCGATATGGAAGACGATCGCGCCGGTCTCGAACAGGGCAAGATCGCCTTCCTCATAAGTGGGAATTTGGCCGAACGGATGGAGCGCGAGATGCGCGGGCTTCTTCATCTCGGCGAAGGACACGAGACGGACGTCGTAAGGCTGGCCGGCTTCTTCGAGCGCCCAGCGCACCCGCGTATCGCGCGCCAGCCCCTTGCCGCCATCGGGCGACCGTTCAAAGGCGGTAATCGTGACGGTCATCGCGTCTGTCTCCTTGCCGGACCCATTGGCTTTGGTCCCACAGGTGATGACGAACGGATTGCCAGAAATCGACATGGTCTTTGAAATTTGCCGATCGTTCCAGACCGCTACCCGTCAGAATCGGAGACAATAGCGGCCTGCCGTCCTGTAGCGGAGGTCGGCCTGCCTGTCAGAAGCCCGGACAGGAAGAATGACCGGATTTATCGACGGTGCAGCCAACGCCACCTTCTGCATCTTTCAGGCGGCCGACGAGGAATTCGCCGCCATCTTCTTCGATGATCGCGGTGCGGCGCGTTCGCGGCCAGACCTGCGCGATCGCCGCTCTCTGGTGGATATCCGGATCGTGTCGATCCGATCCTCCATCCGCTCGAAGGAAGGATCACCAGAACAAAAAAATGACGCCGTCGGGTCCGAGACCCAACGGCGTCTTTGACCCTCAGTCGGATGAGGATCTTACGAAAAGGATATTGCCCGACGGTGCGAACGCATCGCACCACCGACGAGGCCGAACCCCCC
>Ga0207677_10000902_pt1 | contig 16642 bp, 18 predicted proteins | sample KBSMisM42_FD_184311 | JGI IMG/M metagenome (GOLD analysis project Ga0207677, IMG submission 184311) | Miscanthus rhizosphere microbial communities from Kellogg Biological Station, Michigan, USA - KBS Miscanthus M4-2 (SPAdes) (version 2) | ecosystem: Host-associated > Plants > Roots >...
CGGCTCCACCGGAGCCGCGCGGGCAGCGTTGGGCATGTACGCGAAGAGCGCCATTGCGAGGAGAGTCGCCACCAGCGCCGGGCGAAACCGTGAGGCCGCGGTGCGTTTGGGGGGAACGGCGACTGAAAACACGTTAGCGGGAATGACGCTGAGGGTGGCGAAAATCAACCGACGCACATGTACCGGAAATGGCCCGCCAATATCTGCCCAATCGGCTCTTCGCGCAAGCTCGCGTGCATCGCGCTCGCCCTCCTCGCGGCGGCCAGCCTGGCCGCGCCAGCAGGCACCGGGGCCGCGCCTCCTCGCCTCCTCGACGCGAGCCTCTCGCAGGCCGGACGGCGCCTGATCTTCACCGTGCGCACCTCCGAGCCGGTCGTGCTGAAGCGACTCGAACGGCGTCCCAGCGGCGTCGCGTCGCGCTTCCTCTGTATGGAGCTACACCGCCAGGCCCGGGGCGGCAGCCGACGGCTCTGCCTCGGCGGCGCGCCGAACTCCCACCGAGGCGCCGGGCTCGAGCTGCTCAACGCCAGGGGACAGGTGACGAAGAGCAAGACGATCGCGGCGCGCCTGAGACGGCCCGACCCCGACGAGCTCGTGCTCGCCCTGCTGCCCGCCGACGCCGGACTGCTTCCCCGCCGCTACCGCTGGCGCGTCGTCGTCGACTCTGACTGTCGCCACGCCGGGAACTGCGAGGAAAGCCTGCCGGCCCAGGGCGAGCGCCTCTTCCGCCTGCGCCCGGTGCGGGCGGTGGGATGCACGGGCGGCAGCGCCGGGCTCCTCACCAACGGGCCGCGCGAGCGCAAGGTCGTCGCCCTCACCTTCGACGACGGGCCGAGCGACTACACATCCGGCTTCCTCGACGTTCTGCGCCGCGAGCGCGTCCCCGGCACCTTCTTCGAGATCGGCCAGGAGATCGACGGACGCGAGGCGACCCTGCGCCGCATCCTGCGCGAAGGCGACGAGATCGGCAACCACACGAGCCACCACACCGAATACCCCGGCTACGCGGACATCGCGCCGACCACCTCGCTGATCGAGTCGGCCACCCATTTCCGCCCCTGCCTCTTCCGCCCGCCCGGCGGCGCGGTCGACTCGTCCGTGATCGCCGCCGCCGCGGCCGACGGGATGCGCACCGTCACCTGGGACGTCGACCCGGCCGACTGGTCCAATCCGGGCAGCGCCGCCGTCTACAACCGCGTCGTCGATGCCGTGCAGCCGGGCTCGATCGTGCTCATGCACGACGGGGGCGGCGACCGCGCCGGCACCCTGGCGGCGCTGCCGCGGATCATCGACACCCTGCGCGCTCGCGGCTACCGCTTCGCCACCGTCACCGAGCTGCTCGGCGAGCGGATGCTCTACCGGCCCTACGGGTAATACTTCGACCGTGATCGTCGCGAGGACGGAGAACCCGCGGTGGCTCTCGAACGCCTACCTGGTCGCCGACGAGACGGGCGGCACGGGGGTGCTGATCGACGGCAACGACGACCTCGGTCCGCTGCTCGACCGCGCCGAGCGCGACGGGATCGAGATCACGCACGTCCTCGTCACCCACCCCCACCTCGACCACGTGGCCGGGCTGGCCGCGGCGCGCGCGCGGCTCGGCGGCGTGCCGATGGTCGCCCACGCCGAGGCCGCGGCCGAGATGGACGAGGAGGTCGAGGTGACGATCGGCGACGGCGAGAAGCTGACGACCGGCGGCCTGGAAATCGAGGCGATCTCCACTCCCGGCCACGCCGCCGGCCACGTCGCCTACCTGGTCAACGGCAGCGACGTCTTCACCGCCGACGTCCTCTTCAAGGGAACGGTCGGCGGCACGATGGCGCCGGGCGCGAGCGGCTTCGCGGACCTGCGGGCCTCGGTCCTGCGCCTGCTCGAGCTGGCGCCGGAGACCGTCGTCCACCCGGGCCACCGCGAGCCGACGACGATCGGCTCCGAGCGCGAGGGCAACCCCTTCGTGCGGGTCTGGCGCGGCGAGGAGGAGACGGGCGAGGAGCAGGTCACCGTCTGGGGCCGGCCGGCGACGCTGAAGCTCTGGGCGCCCGACTACGACGGCGGCAACAAGGCCTGGATCGTCTTCGCCGACGACGGCACCGAGGCGATCGTCGGCGGCTCCCAGGTCGAACGGGCCTGACCGCCAGACAACTTTAGCCCCGCACGGCTCTTCTGGACACATGTGCGATTGGAGCGGGGAAGGTTTCCCACCACACTCCCCTCCCTACTTCTGACGTCTACCCGAACGGCGGCGAACTTGAGTCAAGCGGTCACAGCCAGCGGCATCCAGGAATTCTTCTTCGACTGGTACCCGGTCTTCGGGGTCTTCTTCATGGCCTGCCTGCTGCTCGTCTTCATGCGACTGATGCGCTCGACGATGGGGACGACGAAGCCCGAGACGGTGAAGGCGAGTCAGACCGCGCCCGTCCTCTGGGACGAGGTGCAGGGGGTCGACGCCGCCAAGGACGAGCTGATGGACGTCGCCGAGTGGCTGCGCGACCCCGAGCGCTTCGCCGCGCTCGGGGCCCAGCCGCCGCGCGGAGTGCTGCTCTTCGGGCCCCCGGGGACCGGCAAGACGATGCTGGCGCGGGCGGTGGCGGCGCAGGCGGGGGTCGACTTCTTCGCCGCCTCCGGTTCCAGCTTCGTCGAGATGTTCGTGGGGAGGGGTGCCGCCCGGATCCGGCGGCTGTTCAAGGAGGCGCGCAAGTCGGGCCGCGCGGTGATCTTCATCGACGAGCTCGACGCCGTGGGGGGAGCGCGCAGCGGTGGAGGCGGCGACGGCGGCTCGAGCGAGCGCGAGCAGGCGCTCAACCAGCTGCTGGTCGAGCTCGACGGATTCGAGCGCGACCCCGGCACGGTGATCGTCATCGCCGCCTCCAACCACGTCGACAAGCTCGACCGGGCGCTGCTGCGCCCGGGTCGCTTCGACCGCCAGGTGCTGGTCTCCCCACCCGACCGCGACGGCCGCGAGGCGATCCTGCGCTCGCACGCCAAGGGCAAGCCGCTCGGCCCCGACCTCGACCTGCGCGACGTGGCGCGCAAGACGACCGGGATGACCGGGGCACAGCTCGCCAACGCGCTCAACGAGGGCGCGATCATCGCCGGCCGCGCGGGACGCGGGGAGATGGCGCGCGAGGACCTCGACGAGGCGCTGCTGCGCCAGTCGGTCGGGGCGCAGCAGGCACGGCGGCTCAACTCGGAGGAGCGCCGCATCGTCGCCTACCACGAGGCCGGGCACGCGCTCTGCCGTCACCTGGTCGGCGGCGACCCGCCGGAGATCCTCAGCATCGTCCCGCGCGGCCCGGCGCTCGGCTTCGTCGCCTCCTCGCCGCGGGAGGACAGCTACCTGGAGTCGCGCGAGAAGCTGCAGAACGAGGTGGTGACGCTGCTCGGCGGGCGCGCGGCCGAGGAGGAGGTCTTCGGTACCTCCTTCTCCGGCGCCTCCGGCGACCTGGCTCGGGTGCACGCCGTCTGCAAGCAGATGGTCGGCGAGTTCGGGATGGGGGTCGCGCTCGACTCCGAAGGGGCGCCGCCGATCGCGCTGCCGACCGGCGACTACGCGCTCTCCGACCGCACGCGCCGCGACGTCGACGTGGCGGCGATGATGCTGGCCCGCGACGCGCACCGACGGGCGCGGATGCTGCTCGCCGCAAACCGGCGCTGCCTCGACGACCTAGCCGCCGCCGCGCTCGAGCGCGAGACGCTGAGCCGCGAGGAGCTCGACGAGGTCTTCGCCGCGCACGAGCTGCACAGGGGCGAGGACGTGGGCGCGCTCGAACGGGCCGTCGCGCTCGCCTCCGAATCCGCCGAACCGAGGTAGCCCCGGGGTACCATTACCCGCTACCGGTGGCGTACCTCGACGACGACTCTCAGTACTACTTCCCGCCCGGCCGCTCGATGGCGCGCCGCGTGCACGGCGAGCGCGCCGTCGGCCTGCTCTACGGCCAGCGGGCGCTGCTGATCGGCGCCCTGGAGCCGCTCACCTACACCGGCACGATGCTGAGCACCCGCTCGGCCGACCGGCCCTTCCAGCGCCTGGCGCGCACGGCGAAGATCCAGGAGACGATCCTGCTCGGCACCCGCGAGGAAGCCGACAAGGCGCTGGCGATGGTCGAGCGACTGCATCAACGGGTCAAAGGCGAGCTGCCGGAGGCCGCGGGCGCGCACCCTGCCGGAACCGCCTACTCCGCCTTCGACCCCGAGCTGATGCTCTGGACGCTGGCGGTGATCGCCGACTCGGGCCGGGCGATGTACGAGGCGATGGTGCGGCCGCTCTGCGACGCCGAGCGGGAGGGCCTCTGGCAGGACTACGTCCGCTTCGGGGAGCTCTTCGGGCTGCCGCGCGCCGACGTGCCCGGCAGCTACCGCGAGTTCAGCGCCTGGTGGCGGGAGCGGATGTCCTCGCCCGACCTGCAGGCAACCGACCACGGCCTCGAGATGGCGCCGCTCGTCGCCTTCCACCAACCGGTGCCGGCGCCGGCGCGTGGCAACCTCGTCGCCCAGAACCACATCATCAAGGGGACGCTGCCGCCGCGGGTGCGGGAAATCTTCGGCATCCCGTGGGGCCGGAGCCACGAGGCCCTATACCGGGCGATGACCGCGGGGCACCGTCGCGCCCGCCGCTTCTTCCCCCACCAGGTCCGGCGCGGCCGCAACGACGTCTTCTTCGACGTGGTGACGGAGACCGAGCGCCGCCGCGGCGGCACGCGCACCCCCCGCCCGCGGGTCAGCGGCTGACCGAGCAGGGTTCGAGGAAGGTCGCCCGGATTTCGGTGCCGTCCTTGAAGTTGAATTCGCCGCGCGCCTGCAGGCGGCCGCCGACGCAGCCGGCGTTGACGTAGCTGTAGCGCCTGCCCTTGTAGGTCCAGCGCTTGCCGATCTTCAGGTGGCCGGCCAGCGGGATGCCGTTGCCGCCGGCGATCGGCGGTATGCGCGCTTCGGTCCGGTAGCCGTAGCGACCCTTGTGGATCCGTTTGATCACGATCGGGATCACGAAGGCGACGGGCGCCGGAACCGTGGTGTAGAAGTGGGCGAAGACGGTCGGATTGCCCCCCTTCCGCGGTCCGTTGAAGAGGGTGATCGGCGAGGAGACCGGGATCGCGGGCTGTTCGGGGAAGACGACGACGCCGTGGCCGAAGCCCTTGCCGACGATCGCCCCGGGGCAGTTGCGGCGGGCCACCGGAACCGTGGTCGCCTGCAACTTCGCCGCGGTGCAGATCGGCAGGCCCGTGGTCACGACCGAGCCGTGCTTGTCGAATTCGAGATTGATGTCCTCGATCACCGGCGGGTAGGCGCCGGACTTGGTGCTGACCTTGCCGCCCCCGTGGATCTCCACCGGGGCGAAGCGGTCGCGTGGCAGCCGCTTGGGAGTCACGCCTCCCTCGGCGTGGACGACGATGTCGCCGATCGAGACCGTGACCTTCACCGCGTTCGCCGTTCCGGCCACGGCCAGCACGACGACCCCGCACGCCACCAGCACCGCCAGGAAGGCTCTCCTGGAGCGGAGGAGTCTCATCGACTGGGCGCTACTTGCGCACCTTGCAGGGAAGCAGGAAGGTGGCCTTGAACACGTCGGCGACCTCTTCCTGCTGTTTCTGCGTGTATTCGGGCCCGTCTTTGAAGGTGAATTCGCCGTGGACGAGGAAGTGGCCGGTCGCGCAACGGGCGTTTATGTAGCTGTGCTTCTGCCCCTTGTAGGTCCATTTGACGCCGACTTTCGCCGAGCCGGAGATCGGGTGACCGTAGCCGCCGGCGATCTTCGGGATCTTGACCTTGACCCGATACCCGTAGACGCCTTTGTGGATTTTCTCGATCACGATCGGGACGATGAAGGTCGCCGGCCCGGGATAGTCGAGGTGGGCATGGGCGATGATCGTGTCGTTGCCCCCCTTCTTCGGACCGTTGAAGAGCGTGATCGGCGAGCCGACTTTGATCGGGCCCTGTTCGGGGAACTTGACGACGGCGTTGCCGAAGCCCTCGCCGACGATCGCGTCGCCGCAGGCGCGGCGAGCGGCGGGCACGTCGGTCGCGACGAGTTTGCCCTGCGTGCAGACCGCAAGCCCGGTGGTGTCGAGAGCGCCGTGCTTGTCGAATTCGAGCACGAATTCGTCGAGGATCGGGGGCAGCTCGCCCGAGGCGGTCGAGAGTTTGCCGCCACCGTGCGTGACGATCGGCGCGTTGACGTTCTTCGGCAGCGCATTCGGTTCGAAGCCGCCTTCGGTGTCGAGGATCAGATCGCCGACGACGAGATGCTGCTTGAACGTGCTCGCGGTCGCGGCCGCCGCGACGACGAGCAGCCCAAGCACAACCCCTAGAAAGACCTTCCTGCGCATCCTGCCCCCTGTTCCCCGTTTACGTCTTCTAAAGATACCTCTCACGTGCCAAAAGTCGCGGCGGCCTGCCCCGGCGGCATCAGACCGGCATGCGGGCGCTGATGAGCCGCGCCAGCCCGACGCTTCGTTGCTCGACCGATTTCAGACCCGCCTCGGCGAGCGCTCGCATCGGTTCCTCGATGAGGTAGAGGGCGGCGAAGCAGCAGACGGCGTCGAAGCATGCGTCGCGAAAGCGACAGCTCGCGGTTCAACATCAGCCGCTGCCCGAGGCGAGGACCCGTCGGATCCTCCTCGCCCAGGAGGTCGCGATAACCCTTCGCGGCGTCAGCCCCCGACCCGAAAGGGGTAGCGAACATCTCCACCGCCCGCTCCAGCGCGGGCGTCAGCGTCTCCTGCCGTTCGGCGGCGGCAGGCGATTCGGTCATGCTGAAAGGCTAATTGAGCTCCACTCCACGACAGGTTCGCTGGTGGGCGCTGCGTCCCGCCCAGAACCGCAAGCCGGCGACCTACCGCTGCCCGCTCTGCGGCAATCGCCTCCCCGCGCTCAGCGAGCACTTTCTGATCGCGCCCGAAGGCGACGCATCGCGGCGTCGCCACGCCCACACGGAGTGCGTGCTGGCCGCCCGCAAGGCGGGACGCCTGCCGATCGAGGAAGAGTGGCGCCGCGGCCAACCACGACCGCCGTCTGTCTGGCGACGGCTACTCGCGAGGTTTTCGAGATAGCCCGCGTCGAATGGGCGGTACTGGGCTCGAACCAGTGACCTCCTCCTTGTAAGGGAGGCGCTCTCCCAACTGAGCTAACCGCCCAGGCCGGTCTCGATTATGGAACACGCCGGGCGTCGAGGTAGCCCGGGCCGGCGGGGTGGGAGAATGCGCGCCGTGAGATTCGAGGTCTTCTGGCGCGTCGCGGTGGTGCAGCTGATCGCCATCGCCGTCCTCTCGATCCTGCTGGCAATTGTCTTCCCGCACGGCTTCTTCGAGAGCTGGGGATGGCTCGTCGGGCCGCTGTCCTGGCTGGCCTGCGCCTGGGTCACGGCGAGGGTCGTTGGGCTGGAGCCGGCGCCGACGCTCGTGCGGGCGATCAGCGCGGGACTGGTCAGCCTGCTCTTCGTCCTGGTGGGACTGCACTGGCTCGGCGCACTCGTGGCTATCGGCCTCTTCGCTTATCTCTGCGCGCATCCCTCGGCCGAAGGAACCGTGTGGAGCTAGGGCTGAAGGGCCGCGTCGCGCTGGTGATGGGCGCCAGCCGCGGGATCGGCAAGGCGATCGCGGTGGCGTTGGCGGGCGAGGGGGCGCGAGTGGCGATCGTCAGCCGCTCCGTCGAGAAGCTCGAGCAAGCCGGGGCCGAGATTGGCGCGGCCGCGACGCCGTTCGTCGCCGACACCGCCGACCTCGAGCGGCTCGCCGCTCTCCCGGCAGAGGTCGAGGCGGCGCTCGGGCCGATCGAGGTCCTCGTCCTCAACACGGGCGGACCGCCGTTCGGCGGCGCGCTCGACCATGAGCGAGACGACTGGGAGGCCGCCTATCGCTCTCTCGTGCTGGCGCCTCGCCTGCTCGCCGGCGCGGTCGTCCCCGGCATGCGCGAGCGCGGCTGGGGGCGGATCGTCAACGTCGGCTCCAGCTCCACCCGCGAGCCGCTTCCCGGCCTCAACCTCTCCAACTCCCACCGGATGGCGGCGGTCGGCTTCCTCAAGACCCTCGCGACCGAGGTCGCCGGCGACGGGATCACGGTCAACACCGTCGCCACCGGCCGCTTCGCGACCGAGCGCCTCGCCTCCGCCGACGGCTCGCTCGACGCCGCCGAGGAGGCAGCGCGGCGCGAAGTCCCGGCCGCCCGCCTCGGCCGTCCCGAGGAGTACGGCGACCTCGTCGCCTTCCTCTGCTCCGAGCGCGCCGCCTACCTGACCGGCGCCGTCATCCCGCTCGACGGCGGCCTGCTGCGCTCGGCCTTCTGACGCCGACGGGCCGATATGTCAAGGCATACTTGACATATCGGCCCGTCGGCCCTCAGTCGGGGGTGGGCGCCTCGCGCATCGAGGGGAAGAGGATCACGTCGCGCAGGTTCTCGGCGCCGGCGAGGAGCATCGTCAGGCGGTCGATGCCGATGCCCGAGCCGCCGGCGGGCAGCGAGCCGTACTCGAGCGCCCTCACGAACTCGTCGTCGCTCGGGTAGGGCGACTCCTCGCTCTCGGGGTGCCGGCGCTGGCGCTGGCGGACGAAGTTCTCGCGCTGCATGTCGGCGTCGTTGGTGTCGGTGCCGCCGCCGATGATCTCCATCCCGTCGACGACGCCGTCGAACGCCTCTCCCAGCAGGTCTGGGTGGGCGGTAACGGGCTTAACGGTGGGCCAGAGCTCACGCGGCAGGTCGACGAGGAAGGTGGGCTGGATCAGCTTCGGCTCGATCAGGTTGGCCTGGATCTCATCGACGATCCAGGCCCAGTCCGCGTCGGGGTCGACGTCCTCGTCGAGCAGGTCGACCAGCTCCTCGCGGCTTGCGGTGAGGATGTCGGCGCCGGTCTCCTCGCGAATCGCGTCCCGCAGGGTGATCCGCTTCCAGGGAGCCTTGAAGTCGATCTCGCGGCCGCCGCGCTCGATCACGGTCGTGCCCAGGACCTGCTCGACGACGGTCGACAGCATCTGCTCGGCGAAGGTCATCACGCCCTCGTAGCCGGCGCAGCTGAGGAACCACTCGAGCATCGTGAACTCGGGGTTGTGTTTGGGCGAGATGCCCTCGTTGCGGAAGAAGCGGCTCAGCTCGTAGACGTTCTCGAAGCCGCCGACGATCGCCCGCTTCAGGTAGAGCTCGGTCGCCGTGCGCAGGAACAGTTCGCGGTTGAGCGCGTGGTGGTGCGTAGTAAAGGGGCGCGCCGCGGCTCCCCCCGCGAGGGTCTGCAGGATCGGCGTTTCGAGCTCGACGAAGTCGCGCTCGTTCAGGTAGCCGCGGATCGCGGCGACTAGCTTCGCCCGCATCGCGAACGCCTCGCGCGAGCGCTCGTTGGCCATCAGGTCGAGTTCGCGCCGCCGATAGCGGACCTCCGGGTCGGAGATGCCGTGGAAGAGGTCGGGCGGGTCGCGCAGCGCCTTGCCGAGCAGGACGCACTCCCGCGCCGCCAGAGCCAGCTGGCCGCGCTTGGTCACGTAGAGGTCGCCCTCTACGCCCACGGCATCGCCGATGTCGAGCTCCTCGATCCGGTCGAAGGCCTCGTCGCCGAGGGCGTCGCGGCGCGCGTAGGCCTGGATCGTCCCGGACAGGTCGCGGACGTCGAAGAAGACGGTCTTGCCGTGACCGCGCTGGCCGACCAGGCGACCGGCGATCCGGTAGGAGAACTCGGCGTGCTCACCCTCGCCGAGCGCCTCGGGGTCGTGCGCCTCGAAGATCGTCGAGATCCTGTCGCGGTCGGGCCAGCCCTCGTGGGGGAAGGGATCTATCCCTTCGGCCCGCAACCGTTCGAGCTTCTCGCGACGGACGCTCTCGGTGGAGCCCTCCGAAGGCTCGGCCTTCGAAGGAGCAGCCTCGCTCATGGCACCAGGCCGACCGTCACCCGCTCGTCGCCGCGGTAGTCGAGCCGCGTCTCCGCCTCGCGCAGCAGCTCGCGCATCGCCGCGCCATGGTGGGTGTCGTGCTCGAGCGCGACGCGCCAGCCGCTCGGCGTCTCGGCGAGCAGGCCGCGGATCACGCCGAGCCCGTCGTCGCCGCTCTCGCCCATCACGGCGACCGCCGGCTCGCGGCGGATCTCGGGCGAGCGCTCGTCGATCGAGGTCACGGTGACGTAGGGCAGGTTGGCGATCAGCAGGTCGACGCCCTCGACGTAGTCGGGAATCCCCTCGTCGACGCTCACCTCCAAGTCGATGCCGAGCCTGGCCGCGTTCTCCCGCGCCGCGGCGGCGGCCTCCTCGGAGAGGTCGGACGCGGTCACCCGCAGGTCGGGCCGCTCGCTGAGCAAGGCGAGCGCGATCGCCCCTGAGCCGGTGCCGACCTCGTGCACCCGAGCCCCTTCGGGAAGCTCCGCGCCGACCTCGACCAGCAGCTCGGTCTCGCGGCGGGGGATCAGGACCCGCTCGTCGACGGCGAGCTCGATGTCGCGGAAGCGACAGCTGCCGAGGATGTACTCGAGCGGCTCGCGCTCGACGCGGCGCGCCACGTAGCGCTCGACCTCGGCGCGCATCTCGTCGCTCAGCTCGGCCATCCCGTCGCGATCGAGCTCGGCGACGTCCATGTGCAGCGCTTTGGCGACGAGCGCCCTAGCGTCGGCCTCGGGGGTCTCGCAGCCCGCTGCCGCGATCGACTCCGTGGCCTGCTTGACCGTCTCCCCAGCGCTCACCATCGGCGAGTCTCCCTCCATTCGATCTTCATCGCCTACAACCCGGTTGCGGGTGAGATCGTAGCGGTGGCAGACACCTTCGCGAGGCTACCGTGCCGCGCTCGGACGACGAGCAGCCAGGCGACCCCAGCGAGCATCATCGCGAGGCTCTCCAGCTGCGCCGCGGTGAGGCCGAGGGCCACCTCGTGGTTGCGGCGCAGGAACTCGATCAGGAAGCGCTCCGCCCCGGCGTAGAGCAGGTAGATCGCGAAGAGGACGCCGGCGCGGAAGCGATCGCGAAGCTGCCAGAGCAACCAGGCGCCGAGACCCATCGCCAGCGTCTCGTAGACCGGCGTCGGGTGCACCGTGCGGTCGGTGGGGACCGTACCGTCTGGGTAGGCCATCGCCCAGGGCCCGTCCCATGGCTTGCCGTAGTCGCCGTCGCCGGAGAGCTGGCAGCCGCAGCGGCCGATCGCATAGCCGAGGGCCAGCGCCGGCGCGGCGAGGTCGAGCAGCGCGAGCCCGAGGAAGCCCCGGTACCAGGCCCAGAGCACGACCGCGAGAGCGCCCCCGATCGCTCCCCCGTACCAGACCAGCCCAGAGCCGGAGAAGAGGTTGCCGAGCAGGTCGTCCTTGACGCCATCGTAGTTCTGGACGAGGAAGTAGACGCGCGAGCCGACGACGCCACCGAGGAGCGCCGCGAAGGACATCTCATAGGCCCAGTCGACGGGCTTGCCGATCTCCCCCAGCCGCTTCCAGATCAGCGCCCCGGCGGCAAGGAAGGCGAGGGCGAACATCAGCCCGAAGCTCTGCAAAGTGACGGGCCCGATATGCAGGTCGGGGTACATCTCAGTCCGCGAGCAGCGCCTCGAGCAGCGCCTTCTGGGCGTGCAGGCGGTTCTCGGCCTGGTCCCAGACCGCCGAGCGCTCACCGTAGAGGACCTCGGCGGTTATCTCCTCGCCGGGGTGCGCGGGCAGGCAGTGCAAGACGATCGCGTCGTCCTTGGCGGCGCCGAGCAGGTCGGCGTCGATCCGGAAGGGGGCGAGATCGGCGCGGCGGCGCTCGGCCTCGGCCTCGTCGCCCATGCTGACCCAGACGTCGGTGTAGACGGCATCGGCCCCGGCGACGGCGTCGCGCGGGTCCTCGGTCAGCTTCGCCCCGTGACCGTCCTCGAGCCGATATCCGGAGGGGGATGCGACGACCACCTCCACGTCCGTCAGGGCACCGGCGATCGCGAGCGAGCGAGCGACGTTGTTGCCGTCGCCGACGTAGGCGAGGCGAAGGCCGGCCAGCTCGCCGCGGCGCTCGCGCAGGGTGAGCAGATCGGCAAGCGCCTGGCAGGGATGGTGGAGCGGGGTGAGCGCGTTGACGACCGGCACCTCGGCAGTGCCGGCGAGCTCTGCCACCGCCTCATGCGAGCCCGAGCGGATGACGATCGCGTCGACGTAGCGGGAGAGGACCCGGGCCGTGTCGCCAATCGACTCGCCGCGCGAGAGCTGCAGCTCGTCGCCGCGCAGGACGACGGGGTGGGCACCGAGCTCGGCGATCCCGACCTCGAAGGAGATCCGCGTCCGGGTCGAGGGCTTTTCGAAGACGAGCGCGACGGCGCGACCGGCGAGGGCGTCGGCCCCGACCCGTTCGCGCCTGCCCGCCTTCAGCTCGGCGGCGCGGTCGAGCAGCCGGGCGAGCTCGAAGGCGCCCAGCTCCTCCCCGGTGAGGAAGTCCCGCTTGTCCGTCACTCTTCCCTCGCGCTCACGGTGAACGGATACTAGGCGGGTGCGGTTCACCGCGATCAGCTGGAACCTGTTCCACGGGCGAGATTTCCCTCCCGACCCGTCGCTCTTCACATGGCGCTCGCGCCTGCTGGGGATCGAGGCGCGGGGCAAGACCCACGTTCAGGTCAACCGCGACCTGGTGGACGAGTTCGCCGAGGTGCTGGCGGGCGCGCGGTGGGACGTCGCGCTGCTGCAGGAGTGCCCGCCGCGTTTCGGGGCGCCTCTGGCGGAAGCCTGCGGGGCGGAAGGGCACAGGGTCCTCACCTCGCGCAACTCGATGAGCGGGCTGCGCGCCGCCCTCGCCCGCCTCAATCCCGATCTGATCGCCTCCGCCGAGGGGGGGTCGAACTTGACCCTCGTGCGCAGGGCCGGCGCGCTCGGCGCGATCGTCGATGAGCGCGAGGTCGCGATCCACCTGGGCGCGCCCGAGCGGCGCGCGATGTCGTTCGTGCGCACATCGTCCGGCGTCTGCGTGGCCAACCTGCACGCGACGAGCGACCAACCGGCGCTGGCGACCGAGGACGTGCTCAAGGCCGCGCAGACGTGCATCGGTTGGGCTGGAGACTCGTCGCTGCTCTTCGGCGGCGACCTCAACCTGCGCCCCGGCGAGGACCCAGGCGTCTTCGACGTGCTGCGCGAGCGGTTCGGCCTCACGGGCTCGACGGCACCCGGCGCGATCGACCACCTGCTGTCGAGAGGCCTGAAGGTCGCGGAGAGCTCGGCTGCCTGGCCGGCCGAGCGGCGCGAGCTGCGTCGCGGAGAGCTGGCGCTGCGCCTCTCCGACCACGCTCCCGTAGAGGCGAGCTTCGAAACGGGTAGGACGAACGCGATGCGAGCAGGGATGCGATAGTCAAGCGGGAAGACCCCCGGCAAAATCGACCAGGAGGCGAGAGCATGGCCGCGAAAAAATCGAGCACCGCTAAAGCGACGAAAAAATCGAAAGCCGGGACGCGCGCCAAGAAAGCGCCGAAAGCCGCGAAGAAACCGGCGGCCAAGAAAGCGACGAAAAAATCCGCCGCCAGGCAAGGGCCGGGGGTCACCGGCCTCGACAAGAGCGTCGAGCAGTTCCGCGAGAGTCTCGAGCGCAACGTGACCCTCAGTCGCGACCGGCTGCAGGAGGTCGTCGACGATGCCGTGAAACGCGGCCGGATGACCCAGAGCGACGCCGAAAAGATGCTTTCCGAACTGATCAACAAGGGTCGGCGGCAGACCGACGCGCTGCTGAAGGAACTCGAACGGCTGGTCAAACAGGCGCGCAAAGAGGTCGGCGGACGGACCGGACCGATGCGCAAACAGGCCACCCAGGCGGCGCGCCGGGCGCGCAAGAAACTCGGCTAGTGGAGGGGGCCACCGGTCAGAAGCCGGCGGCCCGGCGCCGGCGCGGAGAGCAGTTCGAGGCCGAGGTCGAGTCGCTCGCCTTCGGCGGACGCGGCGTAGCCCGACTGGAGGGGCAGGTCGCCTTCGTCGCCGGAGCCCTGCCCGGCGACCGCGTGCGGGCCGAGATCACCAAGGCGAAGCGCCGCTTCGTCGAGGCGCGCGCCGTGGAGCTGCTGCGGCCCAGCGAGGAACGCGTCGCCGCGAGCTGCGTCCACGACGGCGAGCCCTGCCCCGGCGCCCCCTGGCAGGGCCTCCCCTACGAGCGCCAGCTGGAGGAGAAGAGCAAGCAGGTCGACGAGGCGCTGCGTCGGATCGGCGACCTCGATGGCTTCGAGCTGGAGGCGATCGAGCCGGCGCTGGAGCGGTGGCGCTACCGCAACAAGCTCGAGTACTCCTTCGGCGAGCGCGATGGCGAGCCGACCCTCGGCTTCCACGCCCGTGGGCGCTGGGACCTCGTCGTCGACGTCGACGACTGCATGCTCGCCTCCGAGCGCGGCAACTCGGTCCGCAACGAGGTGCGCGAGTGGGCGCGGGCGGAATCGGTGCCGGCCTACGACGCGCGGGCGCGGCGCGGCGTCCTGCGCAACCTGGTCGTGCGCGAGGGCTGGCGCACCGGGCAGATCCAGACGAGGCTGGTCACCTCGGCGACCCGCTTCCCCAAGCCGCCCGTCGACCTGCACACGGCGATCGAGGGCGACTCGGGCGGCAGCGACGGCCCGACCGGCGTGCTCGGCGAGGAGCGGCTGCGCGAGGAGCTCCGCGGCCTGCGGCTCGAGATGTCGCACGGCGCCTTCTTCCAGACCAACACGGAGATGGCCGAGCGCCTCTACGCGATCGCGGCCGAGTACGCTGGCCTCTCAGGCGGCGAGCGGGTCTTCGATCTCTACTGCGGGATCGGCACGATCGGGCTGACGATGGCCGGCCGGGCGGGCGAGGTCTGGGGGCTGGAGATCGTTCCCGAGGCGATCGCCGACGCCGAGCGCAACGCCGAGGCGAACCGGATCGAGAACGCCCGCTTCATGACCGCCAGCGCCCGCACCGGCGTCCGGCCCCTGATCGAGAAGGCCGGCAAGCCCGACGTGGTCGTGATCGACCCGCCGCGCGCCGGCCTCTCGCGGAAGATCGTGCGCCGCGTGCTCGAGTGTGAGGCGAAGCGGATCGTCTACGTCTCCTGCAACCCGACGACCCTCGCCCCCAACGCCGCGCAGATGGTCGAGGCCGGCTACGCGCTGAAACGGGTCCGGCCGGTCGACATGTTCCCCCAGACCCCGCACATCGAGTGCGTTGCGGTGCTGGAGAAGTAGCACTCAGAGCTTGGTGAAGATGGCGGCGAAGCCAGCCAAGGTCGCGCTGCTCAAGGCGATGGCTCCCAAGGCGATCGTGCGCTGAATCCCATCGAGGCGCTGCTCGATCTGTTCGAAGCGCCGATCGACCTGTTCGAAGCGCTTGTCGACCCGCTCGAAGCTCTTATCGACCTGCTCGAACCGCTGATCCACCTGGGCGAACCGCTGATCCACCTGTTCGAAGCCGCGATCGACCTTGTCGCTCAGGTCGTCCAGCCGCCCGTCTGTCCATTCCTGAGCCATCGCCTCCATGCATTCTAGGCTAAGAGGAAACTTGTTGTCTGTAAAGACCCAAATGTAACAAAACTGTCACGCGCGCCGCCCGGCTAGTCTGCGGCCGATGAGCAGCGCGGGCACAAGGGGGTTCGGCGTCGCGGCCGGACTCGATCCCGAGGTGGCACAGCCACTGGCCGAGCGCTGCGCGGAGCTGGGCTACGGCTCGATCTGGTCGAACGACCACCCCGGCGCCAAAGGGCTCGACACGTTGGCCGAGTTCGGGGCCGCCGCGCCCGGCCTCGGCCTCGGGGTCGCCGTGATCGCCCTCGACCGCACGCCGCCAGAGGCGCTCGCCGCCGACGTCGAGCGCCTCGGCCTCGATCCGGCCCGGCTCTGGCTCGGCGTCGGCGCCGGCTTCGGCGAGAAGCCGCTGACCCGGATGCGCGAGGCGCTGCCGGAGCTGCGCGAGCGGCTGCCCGGCGTCCGCCTCGTCCTCGCCGCGATGGGCCCGAAGATGTGCGAGCTCGCCGGCAGCTCCTACGACGGCGCCTTCTTCAACTGGATGACCCCCAAGTTCGCCGCCGGCGCCCGCGAAAAGGTCGAGGCCGGGGCGGCCGAAGCCCGTCGCGAGAGCCCGCCGATCTTCGGCTACGTCCGCACCGCCGTCGGCCCCGACGCCGCCTCACGCCTCGCCAAGGAGGAATCCTTCTACCGGGACCTCCACGACGGCTACCGCAACCACTTCGCCCGCCTCAAAGAGCCCGAGGGCACCGTAGGCGTAGCCGCCGCCGGCGCCGCGGACGCCCAGTCCCAACTCTCCGCTTACACAGCTCTAGACACGGCGGTCGTTCGAGGCCTCGCCTCGGCGACCGTAGACGCGATGACCGCCGTAGCCACCGCCGCCGCTCCGTAAAAGAGCGACGGGGGACGCCCTCGGGCTGGCGGATACTCAAAACGACGGCCTAATTAGGCCGTCGTTTGTCAGAACGAGGGCGTCCCCCGTCGCTCTTTGCTGCCGCGCCGATCAGTACGGCGGCAGATCCTCGTACCACGTGCCGAGCGTCTTGAACGCCCGCCAAAAACGCTGCTTGGCATCCTCTTCATCCAACGAGTCGTCGATGTCCGGCGTGTAGAGCGCATCGACCGTCGGAGTGAAGGCCTGGACCTCGCCGCCGCGCGGCTCGATCGTGCGCGAGAGCGGGACTTCGAGGCCGTTGAGGACGCGCAGGGCGGGGTCACTCATGACGACGAGGATGCGCGGCTGGACGATCGCGATCTCCTCGACCACGCGCCGCATGCACTCGGG
>Ga0207677_10000910_pt1 | contig 16573 bp, 15 predicted proteins | sample KBSMisM42_FD_184311 | JGI IMG/M metagenome (GOLD analysis project Ga0207677, IMG submission 184311) | Miscanthus rhizosphere microbial communities from Kellogg Biological Station, Michigan, USA - KBS Miscanthus M4-2 (SPAdes) (version 2) | ecosystem: Host-associated > Plants > Roots >...
TGCGGCCTCTCCGTTGAGTTCGCTCCACCGCCCTGGGGTGTGGGCCCATCCGATGAGGTCGGCGGAGACGCTGGGGGGCGCATCCCGTACTCCTCCATGATCCACTCGATGATCTCGTTCACCTGTGGAAGCTCGATCGGCGGCTGGCCGGTCAGGGATGCCGCGTCCGGGTTGGAGGGGTCGATCATCCGGTCCTTGAACCGCTTCATGCTGTCCGGCATGAGGACCAGTGCGAGGGACTCGGACATGAGATCGAACCCTTGCTGCGCGGTGATGTCTTCCCCGAGCTTGTCGACCTTCAGGGTGAAGTCGATCATCGTCTGAGCCGCCAGGAACGGCTTTCCACGGAAATGATCATCGTTGATCATGAACTCGACTACGCGGGGTTGCCTCGTGAAATCCTTCATTTGATCAACGTAGCGCGTCGAGGCTCAAGATCTTTCCGGAACCCTGTATGCGCCGTCCTGCATGGGTATCCGGTTGCCCAGCGTGGTAATAAGAGAAGTTACCAATACGTAGGGTGAGAAAACCTCTGGCTGCCCCGCTAACGAGATCGTTTAGGGTCCAAGGTATGAGTGGACCAGGGGTAAGATCAAAAGAGTTTTACCTGGTCAGCGCTTGATCATTTGGATCGTGCTATACACCGTAAGCCAGGGCACTGCATAACTCACCAGAGATGCAGACCTGCATGATCGTCAGAACTTGGACGCTTCCAGGGCTTTGAGCAGGAAGTTGTTCGGATGCTGGTTGCCCGGGTGCCGGACGAACCGGCGCGGAGACGGGCCGACGAAGGTGAAGTCGCTGGAGTTCTTCGCCTGGAACTTCAGGTAGCCGCCCGCCCTCTTGGCCATGATGATGTGCGGCTTGGTCTTGTAGATCACGAACATCGTCGCCGGGTGATCACTGATCACCAGTCCGATGCCCTTGCTCGGCACGGCGCGGATCTTGGTTTTCATGGATCCCGGCGCCATGGCGCGCGCCGCCATGGCAACCCGTTCCGTCGTCTGCGCCACCAGGGCGACCGCCGACCGTTCAGCCAGCAACATCCCCTTGCGGGGGTCCACGACCACGAAATCCTGTGCCATGTGATCATCCTGCCGCGAGACCGACGTACAGGTACAGTTCGGAGCCGTCGCATGCGCCCTCGGGGCCGATCATGAGCTGTGACCGGACGAAGTAGTCCAGACCCGAGGTCATGTCGGAGTGCACCTGGCACAGTGCCACGGACACGGACCGGCGGATTTGGTTCGCGTCGATCATGTTCTGTTGGGCATGCGCCGTCAGGGCGTCAGGTGAGGGGGCGTTCTGGCTGTTGAGGGCCTGCGGAGCACACCGGGTGATCGACACAGTGATCTCCCCGATCTCGTACGCCGGGTCACAGTCCAGGCCGACCTTGGTGACCTGTTCCGTGGGGAAGGACTCCGTCGGTGAGGTCCGGGTGTACGAGACGGCGAGCTGTCCGTCACAGCAGTCGTCATGGGCGATCTGCCCCGTGGTGATCAGGTACCGGTTCACCGGCTTGACCAACCCCGCCTTGGCCGCACCCAGGATGATGTTGCAGACCTGGAACCACTTGTCGTCGCCCTTGATCTGGCTCACGTCCCGGCCCTCCGGTGGATCGTCCTATCCGGCGAGAAGATCCGGCCGCGCTGCATGATCTTTTTCGGGTTGGCGGAGATCAGGAACATGTCGACGAGATACAACCCGGTCCGGCCGTTCGAGAAGATCGACCCGATATCGGGAACGGAGACCGACACCCCCTGCCGGGTGAGCTGAGTCACTCCGGCAGGGAGGCGGCACTCCTCGCCGTTCATCGCCTTCAAGATCTCGCAGGCGAGTTCGCCCATGGCGACCTCACCCATCTTCGGAACCGGCTGACCGTAGACCGCCGTCACCGACCACGTCCCTACCTGGGTGTCGTCCTTGGAAAGATCGTTGCACCGGGGCCAGACCTGGCCGTCCGTCCGGACAAGCAGCCGGTTGTTGTCGAGACGGTAGGACCCGGTCGGCGCGGCGACTCCGTCGAGCTTGACTGTGGTGATCGACTGCACCGGCGACGGAAGGAGCACCTCGGAGATCTGCGAACAGGAGCAGGAGCCACGGCACCCGCCGCACCCGAGAACGAACCACGGGTAGGTGGAGCCGACGTAATCGGTGTACGTGGACCACGGGGCCGCGTACGTGTTCCACCAGGCATCGTCGTAGCACTCCCGGCGGCATGGCCGGAGAGTGGTCGTGCACGTCCCGTACTGGCGGCCGGAGAGGGCCCACAGAACGTAGGTGGCAGCCGTCACGGCCGCGCCGGTGGCCGTCGGCGACTCGGAGGAGACGTCACAGATCCACCGGCAGGGCCAGTCGGCGCACGGGCCGAAGTCAGTGGTCATGATCGCCTCTCAGTACTCGTATACCACGTACAGCGTGAAGTTGTGCCAGTTCACCGGATCCGGGTTGTATACCACCAGTTGCCACCCGTACGGACAGCCGAGGGAATCGTCACCGCCGGTGATCGGGATGAAGGTCACCACACGGAGACCGTCAGCCGGATCGCCAAGGTCGAACCCAGCCGACACGGGTACGCCCGGATGATCTCCGGCAGTGGTGCCCACTGCGAAATTACCGGTGCCGGTAGGCGGAGCACTGTTCGTGTACTGCCGAACGATGCGAGACATGATCATTCCTCAGTTCGTTGCATTGATGTTGACCTGGAAGCCGATATACGGACACTTGCCCGTGGCTGTACCACCACTCGGCCAGGTGGTCGGCATGGCAGACGTGGCCACGCCGGTTGCCTTGTACGAGTTGGTGACGTTGGCGACGTTCTGAGGCATCGCTCCGGTGCTGCTCACGTTGGGCATAACCCCGTTCGGACCCTGAAGTGCCCTGAAGTTGACCCCGCCTCCACCACCTCCCACGGTCACCACGAGGAAGGAGAGCCAGTAGAGGCCGGGGTCCATGACGGTCTGGAAAGATCCGTTACCGCCGGTGGGGGATTGGAAGACCGCTGCCGAGGTGCCGGTCGAGATGGGACCGGAGGCCGCCGTCGGCTCCGAGACGATCTCCTGCGGGTATCCGGACCATCCCACGTCGTCATAGATCCCCCACCGGATCGTGGCGCCGGTGGCCGGAGCTGAAGACAGCTCCATCCCGATCCGATTCCAAAACTCAATGGCCTCCGTGACGATCACCGGGATCGCCCAGAGATCACCTGCCGTACCTACTCCGATCGTCGGCGTTGCGATGGTCGTCGATTCGGGCTGATGATCCGCTGTGTACCACAGACCGGACCGGCGGGGTTTCCGGACGGCCGACGCGCGCGGGGCCGGGACGTTGAAGTTCCGGGTCTTGTACGCGTTCGTGGGGCGCAGGTTCTTCCGGGCCGCCGCGATCGCATCCACGATCGCGGCCGACCCGAATTCGTTCGGGTGCAGGCCGTCGGAGAACAGGAACGATGCCTGCTTGTTGATCACAGAATCGACGTCGGCGATCTGGACCATGGAATCGAACTCCGCGACCACTGCCGTGGTGTTGGCGTTGAGGTCGACCACGTCCTGATCACGAGACGCTTCGGTGCCGGACCAGGACGGGTAGTTGGTGGTGTAGCCGGAGGCGGTGAGGCGGGCCGTGTTGCAGACGATGATGGGGGCCGGGTTCTGCGATTCCAGCGCCCAGAAATCGAGCATGACCGCGCCGCCGGAGTCGAGGGTGTTCACCGTGCCGGTGATCGTCTGTCCGGCGTTCGCGGACGTGAGGCCGGTGAACCTCTTGACCACCGGGCAGTGGGACACGGCGGAGGACGGGAGGATGTTCGACGTGGAGGTGGTGCCGGATACGCCGGTCGTGCCGCCCCAGGTGACGATGCCGCCGGAGACACCGCCCGCACCGACCAGCGTCACGGCCACCGTCTCGCCGTTGTAGTCGGACGGGAGGGTGAGGGTGAAGTTGGCGTTCGTGGTAGCAGTGCACCAGTGGGCCGTGTCGTTCGATGTGTAGCCGGGGGCCGAGACGGACCCGAACCCGGCGCCGTACGACGTCCTCGTGCCCACCTGGAAGTCGTTCTCGTAGATCACCGATGCGCGCCACCGGCTGATGATCGCCCGGAAGGCGTGCTGAACGGCTGTCTTGATCTGCGTGGTGTTGCCGACGAGGCCGAGATCGTTGATCCCCCAGCAGATCATCATGGCGCCGCCGTTGGACACGTACGGGCCGCCGCGCTGCGGCTTCTTCGATCCCTTGTAGAACCGGGCGAACCCGCCGGTGGAGTACCCCTCGATGCACGCCCGGGATCCGTTGACCGCCCAGTTTTGCTTGTTGAACGGCTCGGTGTCCATGGTCGCGAAGAACAGAGCATCGGCGCGGCCGGTCTGATAGAAGGTGCCGAAGGCGTACTGCATGTACGAGTGGCCGAAGACAACCCAGTAGTCGGGAATGTCGAACGGCTGGAACGGTGCGAGGGGCATGATCAGGTCTCCGTCCCGAGTGCGAAGTTCACCGTGCCGGTTCCGGAGACGGAAGCCACGATCGACACAGCGAGCTGGCAGAAGGCATCCGGGACCTCGTACCGGTCCCCGGCGTCGAGGTACCAGTGAGCGTTGGTTCCGGCCGCTAGGGGCGCGGTGTTGTCGTACCGGATATACACCCGGACCGTGGACGCGTTGTAGATCAGCATCCCGACCCGGTTCTCGTCGGCCGCGATCTGCGACTGGACCGCCGTGGTCGAGACCGTCCACGTGGTGTTCGCCGCCGCACTGACCGTGTCGGCCTTGGCCGTCCTGATGATCTGCTGCTGGTCACCGGACCCGATTTGATGTGAGTCGATGTTCACGCCCGAGCCGGGGGTGACCGATACGCTGCTGTTGGCCATGATTCACTCCCTCAGATGCTCGGTGCCGTGCCTACCGGCAGGACGACGGTGAAGACGATGTCTACGGACGCGTACCGGTTCGTCCCGTTGCCCACCCAGAACTGAGCGCGGTAGTGACCGGCCGTGGAGAACTCGTTCCCGGTGAACGTGTACTGCGCCTTGCCGTTCGGACCGTCCGAGACCGTCGCACTGGCGCTTGTGGCCGCACCGTCTCTCTCCTGCCACTGGAACTTCGCGGTGTACCCGGTGATGTTGATCGCCGTCCCGTTCGAGTCGAGGAACTGATACACCAGCGGGGAGGGTTTCTCTCCGACGACATACGGTTCACTGATCGTTACTTTGCTCATGGCTCCCTCCCGCTGATCGTGGAGTCGGGCTCAGTTCCTGATGTTGAAGATATCGTTCCTCGGCCGGAGATCGGTCCGGCCTCCCGGCCGGTGGCAGGACTGATCGGCTCCCGTCCGTACAGCTGGCCGAGCGGCTGCCGTCCCGAGATCACCGTGGGTGCTCCGCTCTGCGGGAGGACCACGGAGGTGTTGACGGCCGAGAAGGAGACGGCCGCCACGCCGGGGGCCGCCCCGAGGCCGACGCGGGGCGCCGGAACGGAGAAGGAGATGCTGGCAACCCCAGCGGCCCCGCCCGGACCGGCGAGGGCGGAACGACCGGTGAAGGCAACGGCCGCCGCGCCCGCCACCGGCGCGATCCCCGCCGACGGCTGCTGGCCGGAGACGGTGACCGCAGCGGCCCCAGGCAGCGCGGAGACACCGGCGGACGGAGCACGGGCGGAGAGACTCACCGTGGCTGCCCCGGCTTGCGCTCCAGCTCCCGCCGTGGGTGAGTTTCCGGTGAAGTTGATGGAACCGGTCCCGGGCAGGGCTGAAAGGCCCGCAGCGGGCGACTGAGAGGTTTGGATCATCGTTGCCGTGCCGGGCAGGGCCGAGACCCCCGCCGTCGGCGACTGGGCGGTAATCGTGATCGTCGCCACCCCGGCACCTACGGAAAGATCTCCGGTGACCAGTCCGTCTGTTGCGCCGCCCCACGGGAAGATCCCTCCGTACGGGTCGTCCGGCAGGAAGAGAGGCGGGGAGGTGTCGTAGGTCCCGTCGAGTGCGATCACTGTCGGCTGGAGGGCCGCGAAGGCGACGGCCGCCGCGCCCGCGTTCGCCCCGAGACCGGTCGTGTCCTGCTGGACCGCCGTGGTGACCGCAGCGGTACCGGGGAGGGCCCCCAGGCCCACCATGGGCTGCTGACCCGTGAGCGAGACGGCTGCGGCCCCCGGGAGGGCAGTAACGCCCGCCGTTGGGGCCTGGGCGGAGAACGACACGGCCGCCGCGCCCGCGTTCACCCCGAGACCCGTGGACGCGTCCTTGGCCGCGAAGGTGATCGACGCAACGCCAGCGGCACCACCAGGACCCGCAAGGGCGTCCTTGGCGGAGAAGGTGATCGAGGACACCCCGGCCGTGGGAGCTATTCCCGCCGATGACGACTGCCCGCTGATGACGACAGCGGACGATCCGGGAAGAGCGCTCAGACCTACGACCGGGGCCTGAGAGGAGATGGTAACCGAGGACGCGCCGGGGAGGGCCGCCACGCCCGCCGTCGGTCCCTGCCCGGTGATCGTCATCGCCGCCTGGCCGGGCAGGGCCGAGATCCCCGCCGTCGGCGCCTGGGCGGAGAACGAGACCGAGGCTACTCCAGCGTTCACCGACACGGCCGAGACGGTGCCGGAGTCCGGCGCGCCGCCCCAGGGAGCCATGCCGCCGGTGACGTCGTCCGGGGTGAGGAGGGGATCGAGCCGGACGTCCGGATCATCGACGCCGATTCCCCGCGCACCCATGCCGCGTTCATTGGCGAGAGCCAAGAGCAGCATGGTGTTGTTGAACGTCGGGGCCTCGAACCTGATCGACGCCACCCCGGCGATCACGGTCACGTCGTGCTGCCAGTCGTCCACCCCGCCCCACGGCTTGATCCCGCTGAAGGGATCATCGCCGGGCAGGAAGAGCGGCAGCATGGGGGCGGGCTCAACGACCAGCAGCTTGAACGTGTTGACCTGGGAGATCGACTGGCTCGACGGGGAGACGGTGCCCGAGTAGGTGGCGGTGCCTCCCGAGGAGATCACCTGATATCCGCTCATCCATGCGTCGTTGAACGACCCCTGCACCTGAGACACCTGGGAGAGGTTGTTCCACGGGGAGGTGGGCCCGGTGATCGTCGGAGAACTGCCGGACACCGTGACGAAGGATCCGCCGATCAGGAGTTCGGACGGCTGGGAGACGGCCGCCGTCGCGCCGGACGTCCACGAGGTCGACCCGGCGTTCACTCCGCCGGACGTCTTGTCGAACGCACTGGCCGCGACCAATCCTGACCACTCGTACACCGTGGCCAGAGTCGCGATCGTCCCGGAGCCGCCGGTCATGGTGATCGCGACGGACGTCTGTCCGCCGACACAGTTCAGGTCGAGCCAGGTCGCGCCGATCGCCGCGTCGGACGCGGACCCGAAGGTACTGACCGAGACAAAGTTACCGGCACTGCCACCCAGGGTGATCGAGGAGACCGAGGTGGGGTTGGTCGTGGTGCCAGACGACGCGAGGATGACGATCAGGGCATTGCCCGCCGTCGTCGGCGCGTCCAGTGTGATGGTCAGCGAACCGGAGGCGGCAGAGCCCTGTTTCGTCTGAACAAGGCCCATGATTGCCTCCGGCCAGACTGCTCCCTGGGATCAGCCGATCAGTTCGACGCCGAAGTGGTGGCAGGTCAGGGTGTTCGAAGACGACGCCGCGCTCCACGTGGCACCCACGGTGACCTGCTTGGCCGTGGTCGTGTCGATCGTCACCGTGGCCAGGGCCGTGGCAGGGATGGGGTTGAACGTGATCGCAGACACGGACGTACCGAGCTGCATGGTCCCGCGCCCCATGATCGTGCCGGTGCTGCCGGTACTCCGCACGCGTCCCTCGTACTCGATCTCCCATGGGACGTTCGCCACACCGGAACCGGTAGTGATCGCAGCGGAAGCGGCCAGGGCGGTACCGGCCACCGCGCCGTAGTAGAACCCGAGAATGATCGTCGGGGTGCCCGTGGTGGACAGCACCCCGAACGCCTTCAGCCGGAGGATCTGCCCGACGTCGAGAAGGTTCGCGGGGAGAATGATCTGCGGTGCCGGGGACGCATCCGTGATCGAAGCGGTGTTCGCCACGGTGCCCGTGCCGGTGTTGAGCGGCGGGACGGGGGCGACGTAGAGAGTGCGTGCCATCAGAGATCATCCCCGTTCGAGGTAGCGGATCGCCGCACGGAGCCGCTCCGGATCGTCTCGGAACATTCCAAGACCTTGATTGCAGTATCCACAGAGCAGGCCACGAACGACCCCCGTTGAATGATCATGATCGACATGAGGACTTCCGGGGTGCAGACCGGCAGGCCACTCGGTGCTTCCGCAGATCGCACACGCGTTGCCCTGATCTTTGAGCATCGCCTGATACTGATCTTCAGAGATTCCGTAGTTGTACCGGCGGAGAGACGACGGATGCCGTTGCCTGTACCGAGCGCCCATGGCCGCGCGCTTGCACTCGACAGAGCAGTATGTCCGGCGGCCGACTCCAGCAGGTATCGGCAGACCGCACCGCTCACAGAGCGGGTTCCGGTCCTCGAACTCCCGGCGCTTGCGCTCCGCCTTGATCCGGTTCTGATAGGTGATCCCGCACGCGCGAGAGCAGCACACCGCCTTGAGTGTGACTGTGTCCGGAATGACGTTGCCACAGACGGGACACCTCCTCTCGCCTAACTCCGCGACCTTCGCCGCTCGCTTCTCCTGGTGCTTGATCTTGTCTTTGCACTTCCGGGAACAGAACCGGCTCGGGGGCCGCCCTTTGCCGTTGTAGATCAGTTCCGTTCCACACGCTTCACAGTTCGCCATGGGTACATTTTACCGTACCCATTTATTCAGTTGTTTCCGCAGGTCAGACGGTCGCTGTCACGATCCCCGCAGCGTTAAAGACGACTGAAAACGTACCGGCCGTGACCGACTGAGCACCGCCGAACCACAGGAAGCACATGCCCTGTTTGGCCACCGTGCCGCCGGAGATCGTGTTGTCGTAGATCAGGCAGCCTTCCACGGACGTCATGGTGATGGATGCCGACCCGGTGAGGTCGGCCGCGTCGAGGGTGATCGTGCCGGAACTGGCCGCGTTCGTCTTGGACGCGAGGGCCCGGCCGCCTGCCACCCATTCGGAGGAGCCGGTCTTCTCGTTGCCGGTGATCCAGACGCCGGTGTTGTACCCGGTGGAACCGACGGCTGCGTTGCGGTCCGGAGTGATACCGGATGCGTACAATGCGCAGTTCATCGTGTCGGTGGCGTAGCCCTGATATCCCGTTGGGGCCCCGGTCACGCCCGTAAAGAGCGGGTTCTTCACCCACTCCTGGAATACGTTGCTTGCAGACCATGCCACGTCACATCACCGCCTGAGTGATCATGCGCGCAGTCGGCGCAAGGACCGTCACATCATTGGATCCGTCCGGCCGGTCGGTGACCACGGCCATGATCGGCCGTCCCCACCAGTCGTACTGGACGATCTCGTCTCCCACGTAGTCCTCGCGGACCACAGAGCGCACCCGGGACCGGGATCCGGCCGGAACCATGGGGGCGGTGATCCCGGCCAGACCCCGGCACTCGTGATACCGGTTCGGGACATCCCCGGGCGTGACGGCTTCCACCGGGCAGTTGGGACACACCCAACGAACCGGCGGAAGCGTCAGCAGGACAGCGGCCATGATCAGAGGTTCGCCGTCGGGTTGACCGCAGCCGTCGGAGGCGCCGTGGTGGTGATGTTCCACAGCCAGTGCTCGGTGCCCGCGAGGGAGATACCGGCAGGGAGCCAGGACGCGGATCCGTTCTTGGACAGCCAGCCGTTCGAGGCCACGGACACGGCGCGCGTCTCTGCCATCAGTTCGAGGGTCGACCGGGCAAGTTCGACGTTGTAGTTGTTGACCTTGGTCGCACCGACGTTCGGCCAGGCGTTGTAGATGTACTGCTGCTGGCCGGTGGCCGAACACGCGCCGGACCCCGCGACCTCCTGCCAGACCTCCAGGGAGTACCGGTTGGACGACGCGCCCTCGGAGAGGGCGAAGCCGTAACCGGTGGTGGGAGACCCGGTCGTGAGTTCGGTTGCCGACGCCATATAGGACGCGCCGGTGACGTTGATCGAGCAGAAGTCGATGGTCAGGTTGATCCTCTTGAGGATCGGGTCGTCCTTCTGGTTGACGCACAGGGCGCCGGACGCCGTCCTCTCGAAGAACTCCACGCCGTCTTCGTACTGCGGGTCCTGCCCGATCTGCGTGAACGCTGCGTGAACGAGCTGCATACCCGAACCGGTGCCGGTGACCGGGTTGCCGCACGAGTCCAGCTTGACGATACGGAAGACGCGCCCCTTGATCGGAGCGGCATTGAACGTCGTCGTTGCCACGGTCTCAACTCCTTATGTGGGCACGCCGAGTTGTACTTGCGTTGCGTACAGGGCGCACTCGAAGCCGAGCACGTAGACCTGCTGGGCCACCATGTGGTGGGTGTTCTCCGACCGGTCGAACAGCTCATTGAGTGAGCCCATCTCGACCGACGCCTGATAACCGAACACGGCCCCGGTGCCGTAGATCCACGTGGTTCCGGCCGCCGGTGCCACCCCGGCCGGAGACGTGCCGGGGTACCCGTGGCCGACGACCACCCGGTTACCGGTGTGGGTATACAGCCCGCCGTCACGGTCCTCGACGAGATCCCAGGCAACGAACGTGGGCAGTGCCGCCGTCGGAATGTGGATCACTCCGACGCCGTGGTACGCACTCGCGAGAGCGCCCTGAAGCTGCCCGAGGCCGTCGGCCACGTCCGTGGTCGCGCCGCCGGAGGCGGACATGTTGGCCACCGGCTGAAGGGTGATCGTGGAGTCGTTCGGGTCGGTCAGGGTCGCGTTCGCCGCGAGGTGCGGGAACACGGTGGTCTGCGCGACGTTGCCGGTCTTGGTCTTACCGGCGGTGCCGGACCAGAAGGCCCGTTCGAGCTGGAAGTTCCGGATCTTGGCGAGCGAGTCGTCCGCGATCGTCTGCGCGTCGGCCAGGCCGACCGGAGAACAGTCGAATTCGGCGTAGCAGGCGAAGGGGGTGGCACCCCGGTTCGTCTGCGTGATGTTGCTCGCCATGGACGCCTGCGCCGTCGGCGAACCGCCGGACCCGGTGACCGCAATGCACTCCTCGTACAGGGTGTCGCCGTTGCCGCACCGGTCGACCCACGTGATCCCGTTCTGCCAGTGGTTGTCGGCCGCCGTCGGCTTCTGCACCGCGTCCCACAGCGAGTACGGGAGCGGGGTGAAGGACGGGCCCGGTACGACGACGCGAGGTCCGGCCATGATTCACCGCCTTCCCTGAAATCGATCGCCGGGTGGGCGGTGATCCCACCCGGCGACAAGGACGACGATGATCAGAGCTGAGCGCCTGCAGAGAGGTCGGCGGTACCGGCACCCGCGACGCCGTAGGTGATCGTGTACTTCCGGCTCTCGTGACCCACCTTGGCGATCATGTGGGTCTCTTCCGCCCAGGCAGCTGTGAAGTCGTTCTCGGCGTTGAGGACGGAGTCACGCACGACACCGAGGTCCAGGGACATACCCTGGCCGTGGAGGAAGGTGCCGGGGGCGTAGATCAGCATGTCCGCCGTGGTCGGCCACGTGGTGAGGGTGGTCACGTTGTTGCCGAACTGGCCGGAACCGCGAACCTGGTAGTCCGAGACGAACTGAGCGCGAACACCACGGTCAGTGAAGTAGCTCCGGATCGTGCTGTCCGGCACGGAGTTCGAGCCTTCCTGGCGGGTCCTCCAGGCGAGGTCCGCCCGGATCACCGCGAGGACGTACCGGGGGAGGATGACCTCAAGGACCGCGTCGTCCGCCATGGCGAACTTGTTGCGGTAGTCGGTGGCCGCGAGTTCGACGCCGTCCAGGATCGTCTGGAAGGCAGGCTTGCCCGAACCGCCGAGACCCGAGAAGGCCGTGGACGCGGACGCCATGAGGGAGATCAGGCGCGCGTTGATCGCGTGGGCGTACGCCATGCGGAGGAGGCGGAGGAAGTTCTGCGTCTGCTCCGGGTACGCCGAGTCGGTCAGGTTGCCCGCCGTCAGCGTGATGCCGTACGCCTCAAGGCGACCGGACGTGAAGGACGAGCAGGGGACGCGGAGGGTCGGCTTGTTGACCGAGCCGGTGACGGTGAGGATGTCGTCCGTCTCGGACCACAGCCACGGGTCGGAGGTGTTCGCGAAGCTGAACGCGAAGCCACCGAAGCCGGATGCCGGGTTGGAGCCGCCCGCCTGGAAGAACACGTCTCCGATGGCGGGAGAGACCGGCCACTGGAGGCCGCCTCGGGTCACGCCGACCGTGGGGAGGTCGACGATGCCGGAGGGCTCCTCGGCGATGTTGAAGAAGTTGTAACGGATCTCGTTCGGTGCACACCAGCCACCGGCGGCCGTCAGGGCGGGGGACCCGTCCTGAGACATCATCTCGTCCATGTACTCCTGGAGGACGTACGGCGAGGTGTCCCGGTCGGCCCGGTACTTGAAGTCGTTCGCGATCGACGCGACCTTGTGGCGCGGGGCGTGGCGGCCGAGCTGAGTGACCGGGATGTCTCCGGCCATGCGGGTGAACGCGTCGCCGAGAGACTCCAGCGAGGTGAGGGCCTGGCCGGATCCGGCGGCCGTCACGCCGAGGGTGGGCTGGGGTACGTCGACCTTCGGGGCCTTCTGCTGGGTGGCACCGAGAGACGCCGGGGCCCGCTCCGTGACCTGCATGAAGTTGCCACGCCGGTCGCCGAAGAGCTTGATCATGGCGTCCGTGACGCCCTGGGCCGCCGCTGCCGCGATCGCCTTCTCGCGCTCCAGGTCGCTCTTGGCCTGCTGGACGACCGCCTCGGGGGTGCCCTCGGCCGCGCCGTTGATCGACTCGTTGATCTCGTTCATGACGCGCTCGGCCTTGAGAGCCTGGCTGGCGGCCGTCTGCTCGGCACGCACCTTCCGGGCGGACATCTCGGCCTTCACCCGAGAAAGACCGTCACGCAGTTCGTACGCGTACGAGAGGTCGGTCTCCTCGTAGTGGCCGGGGCCCTTGTCCCGGACATCGTTGAACGCTGCAAGCACGTTGTCGTGCAGCGTCTGGAGTTCGTCGTCTTCGAGCGGAATGAGATTGCCCGGGACCGTGATGCGTTCGAGCTGCTCGGGCACGATGACCTCCGGAATGAGCAGACGCTGTCGTTGATCGTTCGGGCCGCACCGTAGCACCTGATCACGAATCTTCCAAAGATCGAGTATCTTTCGAATGGCCTGGTCAAAGCACATATGAGGGCACAGAGAGGCCCCCATCGGCGAACGAGGACACGCCGACGGGGGCTCTCACGGGGCCGGACCGACCAAGATCGACCCCGGTCCGGGGGACTACTTCTGTTCCGGCTCCGCCGGGGGCTGCTGGCCGCCGACCGGAGGCGGGGGAGGGGGCGGGGGAACCTGGCCACCACAACCGCACATCGTCATTCACTCCCCTCATTCATCTGGCGGGAAAGATCGTCCATCACGATCCTACGGGCCGTCTGGAGATCCATGTCGACCTTCACCGGCATGTCGTGAGCGGTCGAGAGACGACCGGCCGCGACGAGAGCCTGAACCTGGCCACCGGCCACGCGCGCCTTCATGCGGGGTACCACGAACCCGCCGACGTTCACCCCGAGAAGACCCACGAGGCGGTGCTGCCCGCCGATGCGCCGCCAATCGCCGGAGACCTCACCGGCCGCGCGGAGTTCGTGGACCAGGGCGGGATCGGCGCCGGGCCGGATCGCACCGGCAACCCAAATGCCGATCCTGTCTGCACCCACGTGGACGTCGGCGATCGCGTTCCCGGTGTTCTCGTAGTGCTCCTTCGCCGGTCCGGCCGCCACGTAGAGGTCGGCGTGGTTGGTCGTGACGGTGATCTGCCCAACCGTGATCACCTTGCCGTTGTCGGCGATCAATTCGCCGGTGAGGAAGTACGGGAAGTCGTCCTCGCGCGGCGGCTGGGTGCACACGTCCATGAACCCGATGTGACACGCACCCCACTGCGCGGCATGGCCGAACACCCGGCCGTCCTCGGTGACGTGGATCGTGGTCGGCTGGGTGAGCTGAGGGTTCTCGAACCATTCCGCCGGGGGCCGCCATTCAGGGCCGCCATGGGCGAGAAGGGCGGATCCGAGACGATCCGGCTTGGGCCGGATCAGCTTCCGCTCGATCTCCCGTTCCCGCTCGGTCATCTCATCCGCCGACGGAGCGCCACCGGCGACGATCGCGCCGGTGTCGTCCATGAGGGCGATGTACGCCTCCTTGAAGGCGGGGATGTCACAGAGGGTCGCCGCGCGGATCCGGCCGCCGTGGTACACCACCTTCTCGGGTGCCATGAACAGGGCCGCGAGGATGTCCACCTCCTCGCCCTCCTCCGCCATGGCGCCCTCCGGCCACACGAACTCCACGTCCGCCTGGCCGATCGAGTCGGCGTCGATCGACACACCCCTGAGGAACTTCTGCTCCACCCGCCGGTGCGCCTCCGCCCCATCGTCGGACCCGAGGTCGAACACGCCCTGACCCATGATCATGTTTCCGTCACGCCAGATCTTGTCGATCCGTCCGACGGTGACCGCCGTGGTGTGCGGCTCCCCGCCGTGGCTGTCTTCCTTGTTCCAGCGGAGGAGCACCTCGCCGGGCTCGATCGGGTCGGCCCACGTGAGAGCACCGGCGGCGAACTCGCGGCCGTCTCCCGTCACCTGGTCCTCCACCGCCAGGACGCCCTTCCAGGGCGCCGTCTCGCCGGTGGCCTTCATCGGTCCGCACTCGCCGGTCGCCGGGTCCTTCATCATGTTCGGGGGACATCCGGTGTCCTCGAACGCCTCCACCGGCGCACCCCAGATGATCAGGTCGTAATCGTCCTCCAGCGCGAGCGCTGCCACCTCTTCGTTCGTGGCCTTCAGGTTCGACGGGACCGGCTTCCCGATCTTGTTGTAATGCCCACGGAGGTGGGACTTGGCGCGCGCCACGGCCGCCGGATCGTGGCCCGACAGAGACGAGATACGACCGGCAGCGGCCGACAGACCGTCCTCGTTGAGGGCCCCGCCGGGTTCGTGGTGGGGGAGGAAGCACCGCTCCTTCGGGGTGCCGGACCCGGAGTCGCAGGCCGCGCACGCCTTCTGATACTGCTCCGGCGTGAACCGGGACGCGGACCCGTCCCAGGCGAGGTTGACGATCTCGGTGATCGAGAGATGCGCTTCGGAGGACATGTTCTCGTCGCAGTCCTCGCCCTCGCAGTCGTCCGTGGCGAGGGTCTCACTCTCGTACTGATCGTTTTCCTTGAGCCGCTTGTCCTTCTTGGTCCCCGGGTTCGGCTTTCCGCCGAGGTTCTCGGTCACGGTGGCCATGCCTACCTCCTGGGCTGCACTTCCTACCTCCGCTGATCCCCAAACGGCGATCATCGTACCCCTGCACCGGCCGCCGCCCGCGCAGTTGACGTATCCACCGGCTCCCGCCGGGTACGCCTCGGCCGCCTGCGCGAGCGACGTGAACTCGGTCCCGTCGATCGTCCGGCATGCCGCGCATGTGTTCTTGTCGAGCACCTCGGAGGCCATGTAGACCCCGGGCGGAGCGACGTTGAGGACCGCCATGCGACCGGTGTTCTGCGCCGATGACATGGCGGAGGAGATGAAGTCTCGCGGGGTGCGGGTGGAGAGATCTTTCAAGCCCTCGTCGACCTTCGCCGCGACGTCCTTCCCGGACCTGCCGCCGGTGACGAACGTCAGGGCCCGCCGACCGGCGCTCTGCACCAGCGAGAGGCCCAGCGCGCGGGCCGTTACCCGGGCGACCGACCTGATGACGTCCGCCCCGCTGCTGGCCAGCAACGCCCCGCTGAGGTCCCATTCCGGAACCCTCACCCCCTGGCTCTCCGCCTCGCGCTGCATCTCCTTCCCCGCCTTGACCGCGTACCGGGTCATGTGGTCGGCGAGAAGGGCCGCCATGTGGTCCGTGTCGACGTGGAGCTGATCAAGAGACGCGAGGTTGTCGGTGTCGACGGCCTTCGTGATCTGTTCCCGGATCTCCGCCCTCTGTTCCGCCTCAGCGATCACGTAGTCGTGCAAAGCGGATCCGACCGCATCGTCCCACTGCTTGTCGATCATGGCGAAGTCGGCGCGCGAGGCGATCTCGAAGTCGGTGAGCTTCCGTCGGAGCTGTCCGGCCGCCGTCATGGACCCGGTCAGGAGGATGTCCGTGTCCTGATCCCCGAACGAGACGCGGACCCGGTCGAACGTCACCGGCCCGAGGCGCTTCTCCAGTTCCTTGATCAAGGTGAGGTCGTCCGAGTACTCCGCACAGATGTGCGCGACCCACGGGCAATGCTGCGCCGGGATCGTCACGCCGACGGGGGCCGCGACGAACACCGCTTCGCACGCCACGTCGTGGTATGCCTCCAGGGGCGGGGTGCCGTCCGGCGGAGCCTGGTCACCGACGGACCATACCCAGGACGGGGTGTCTCCGTCGCCGTTCCAGTGCGCGGCACCGAAGATCTTCGCGGTGATCGGCGGGAACTCGGAGATCATCAGCATGAGGGCACCGATGATCTCCTGTTGCGCCGCCGGGGAGTAGGCGGATCCGTCGTCCCCGAGATACATCAGGGTGAGGTGGAGTTC
>Ga0207677_10000913_pt1 | contig 16539 bp, 14 predicted proteins | sample KBSMisM42_FD_184311 | JGI IMG/M metagenome (GOLD analysis project Ga0207677, IMG submission 184311) | Miscanthus rhizosphere microbial communities from Kellogg Biological Station, Michigan, USA - KBS Miscanthus M4-2 (SPAdes) (version 2) | ecosystem: Host-associated > Plants > Roots >...
CCATCCGCGCCGACCACAGGTGGCCCTGGAACTTGGCGACCAGCCAGTGCGGCGCCTCGATGTCTTCATAGCGTGCGACCGGCGCCAGGAAGTCGCGCGGATTGGCGAGGCCGTTCGCGCCGATCGGGCCGAGGTCGGGCAGGCGAAAGTTGGCGCCGAAGTTCTCGCAGACGTAGCCGCGCCCAGCGCCCTCGGGCAGCTCGACCCGGAAGCGCACGCCGCGCGGGATGACGACGATCTCCTGCGGCTCGGCGTCGATCGTGCCGAGCTCGGTGACGAAGCGTTGCCGCCCCTGTTGCGGGACGATGAGCAGCTCGCCGTCGGCGTCGTAGAACGCGCGCTGCTGCATCGAACGGTTCGCCGCGTAGACGTGCGCGGCAGCGCCGGCCTGGGCGTGCGGGCCGCCGCTGCCCGCCATCGTCACGAGGCCGTCGATGAAGTCGGTCGGCTCGCTCGGCATCGGCAGCGGATTCCAGCGCAGCTGGTTCGGCGTCGGCTCGACGTCGTCGAACGCGCCGACGATGTTGTCGTCGTCGACGCGCGCGAACGGCTCGTGCATCGCCGAGGGACGAATGCGATAGAGCCACGTCCTGCGGTTGTCGGCGCGCGGCGCGGTGAACGCGGTGCCGCTCAGCTGCTCGGCGTAGAGGCCGTACGGGCAGCGTTGCGGCGAATTGCGGCCCACCGGCAGCGCGCCGGGCAGCGCCTCGGTCGCGAACGTGTTGCCGAAGCCCGACTGGTAGGCGTCGCTCATGTCGTCTCGAGCACGCCGCGGCGCACCTGGTCGCGCTCGATCGACTCGAACAGCGCCTTGAAGTTGCCTTCGCCGAAGCCTTCGTCGCCCTGGCGCTGGATGAACTCGAAGAAGACCGGCCCGAACACCGGCTCGGAGAAGATCTGCAGCAAGAGGCGGGGCTTGCCGCCCTCGGTCGAGCCGTCGACGAGGATGCCGCGCGTCTTCAGCGCGCCGACGTCGTGGCCGTGGCCGGGCAGGCGCTGCTCGAGCATCTCGTAGTAGACGTCGTTCGGCGCCGCCAGCAGCGGCACGCCGGCAAGCGCGAGCTTGTCGATCGTCGCGAAGAGGTCGTCGGTGAGGAGCGCGACGTGCTGGATGCCCTCGCCGTTGAACTTCATCAGGAACTCCTCGATCTGCCCCGAGCCCTTCTTCGACTCCTCGTTGAGCGGGATGCGGATCTTGCCGTCGGGCGCGGTCATCGCCTTCGACGTCAGTCCGGTGTACTCGCCCTGGATGTCGAAGTAGCGGATCTCGCGGAAGTTGAAGAGCCGCTCGTAGAACGCGGCCCAGAACGCCATCCGGCCGCGGTAGACGTTGTGCGTGAGGTGGTCGAGCGTGTGCAGGCCGTGTCCGACGGGCCTGCGCTCGACGCCGGGCAGGAACTCGAAGTCGATGTCGTAGATCGACTTGCCTTCCTCGAAGCGGTCGATCAGGTAGAGCGGCGCACCGCCGATCCCCTTGATCGCCGGCAGCCGCAGCTCCATCGGCCCGGTCGGCATCTCGAGCGGCTGCGCGCCGAGCTCGATCGCGCGCGAGTACGCCTTGTGCGAGTCGCGGACGCGAAACGCGAGCCCGCACGCCGACGGTCCGTGCTCGGCGGCGAAGTAGCCGGCCTGGCTCTTCGGCTCGCGGTTGACGATGAAGTTGATCCCGCCCTGGCGGTAGAGCGAGACGTCCTTCGAGCGGTGCCGGGCGACTTCGCCGAAGCCGAGCTTCTCGAGCACCGGCTCGAGCAGATGCGGCGTCGGCGACGCGAACTCGACGAACTCGAATCCCATCAGTCCCATCGGGTTGTCGAACAGGTCTGCCATCTCGTCTGCTCCAGTGTCGCGGTCGCGCTCAGCCGATCCGCTCGAGCGCGGTGCGGTAGTGCGTGCCGCGCTCGACGTAGCCGGCGGCGGCGCGACGGAGACCCGCGACCTCCTCGTCGCGGAGCTCTCGTGCCAGCTTCGCCGGTGCGCCGATGATGAGCGATCGATCGGGAAACGACTTGCCTTCGGTCACGATCGCCCCGGCGCCGACGAGGCAGTCGCGGCCGATCACCGCGCCGTTCATCACCACCGCCTGGATGCCGACGAGCGAGCCTTCGCCGATCGTGCAGCCGTGCAGCATCGCCTGGTGGCCGACGGTGACGCGCTCGCCGATCGTGAGCGGAAAGCCGGGATCGGCGTGCAGCACCGCGCCTTCCTGGATGTTCGACTCGTCGCCGACCGCGATCGTCTCGTTGTCGCCGCGCGCCGAAGCGCCCGGCCAGAAGCTCGCGCGCTCGCCGACGACGATGCGGCCGATCAAGGTCGCCTGCTCGGAGATGTAGGCGGAGGGCGCGACGTCGGGCACGCGGTCGTCGATGCGGTAGAGCGGCATGGCGCGGGTCGTCCTTCTCTCGGAGGCGGGTTCAGTCGAGCGAAATGTTCGCCTTCTTCACCAGGCGAGCGTACCGCTCCTGCTCGCTCTTCAGCATCTGCGCCGCGGCTTCCGGCGTCGTCGGCGCGATGACGTTCTCCTGCCTGGCCATCGCGGCGCGCACCTCGGGGTCGGCGAACGCGGCGGTGACCGCGTCGTGGAGCCGCTTCGTCTCCGCCGCCGGCAACCCCTTCGGCGCGATGACGGCGAACCAGCCGGCGACGTCGACGTCCGGGAAGCCCTGCTCGGCGATCGTCGGGAGGTCGGGCAGCGACGGCACGCGCGTCTTGCCCATGACGCCGATCGCGCGCAGCTGGCCGCTCTTCAGATAGCCCTGCACGGCAGGGACGGCGACGACGCCGAAGTCGACCTGGCCGCCGATCAGGTCGGCGAGCATCGGGCCGACGCCCTTGTACGGAATGTGCTTCGCGTCCACGCCGGCGGCCTCGACGAACATCTCGCCGGCGAGATGGATGATCGTGCCGTTGCCCGACGAGGCGAGGTTGTACGCCCCCGGCCTGGCCTTCAGCAGCGCGGCCAGCTCCTTCGCGTCCTTCGCCGGCAGCTTGGTCGGATTGACGACGAGCACGAACGGCGTCGCGCCGACGATGCTGATCGGCGCGATGTCGGCGAGGCTGTCGTACGGCATCTTCTTGTAGACGCTCGGGTTGACGGCGTGGTTGTTCGAGATGAACGCGATCGTGTTGCCGTCGGGCGCCGCCTTGACGAGCGCCGACGTCCCGGTGATGCCACCCGCGCCCGGCAGGTTCTCGATCACGACCGCCTGGCCGCCGAGCTTGGCCGAAAGCGCAGGGCCGACGCTGCGCACGATGACGTCGACTCCCGAGCCCGGACTGACCGGCAGGATGACGCGCAGCGGCGGCCGGTCGGCGGCGTGCGCCGGCGCGACCGCGAGCGGCGCGGCGAGCGCGGCGAAGAGGAGCAGCGCGCGGCGGCACGCGGAAACGGAATCGGTCATCGGGGGCTCCGCAAGGTGGATCTTCGCCTCAGCGACGGCGGCTCGGCAGCGCGCCGAGGATGTCGTCGTCGTGCTCGCCTGCGCGCGGCAGCGGCCGGCGCACGCCGAGCCTGCGGCCGCCGAGCGTGATCGGCAGCAGCACGACGTCGGTCGTGCCGCCGTCGTCGGTCGGCATCGGCACGAGGCCGCCGCTCTCCTTCAGGTGGCGGTCGTGGACGAGCTGCTCGGGCTTGACGATCGGCGCGTACGGCAGGCCGTTCGCCTCGAGCTTGGGAACGAGCTCGGCGACGTCGTGGCGCGCCAGGATCTCACCGAGCTTCGGGATCAGCTCGGCGCGCACCGCGACGCGCTGCTCGTTGGTCGCGAGCGCCGGATCGGCGGCGAGCTCGGGCGCCTCGAGGACGCGGCAGAGGATCTGGAACTGGCGGTCGCTGACCGCACCGATGAAGAGCTGCTCGCCGTCCTTCAGCGCGAAGACGTCGTAGACGCTCCACGACGACACGCGCGCCGGCATCGGCGGCACCGGCTCGCCGGTCATGAGATGCTGCTGCATGTTCTGCGCGGAGAGGAACACGCAGTTCTCGAACAGCGCGCTTTGCACCTCCTGGCCGCGGCCGGTGCGGTCGCGCTCGCGCAGCGCGGCGAGGACGCCGATCGCCCCGAACATGCCGCCCATGATGTCGTTGACCGACGTGCCCGCGCGCAGCGGCCGTCCCGGCGGCCCGGTCATGTACGAGAGGCCGCCCATCATCTGCACGACCTCGTCGAGCGCGGTGCGATGCTCGTACGGCCCGGGCAGGAAGCCCTTGTGCGAGACGTAGATGAGGCGCGGAAAGTCGGCGGCGAGCGACGCGTGGTCGAGGCCGAGCGAGGCCATCAGCCCGGGACGGAAGTTCTCGAGGACGACGTCGGCCGTGCCGACCAGCTCGCGCGCCGTCGCGCGGCCGGCGTCGCTCTGGATGTCGATGACGACGCTCTTCTTGTTGCGGTTGAACGAGCGGAAAAAGCCGATGCCGAGGCCCGGCAGCTTTCTCGTCTTGTCGCCGCCCGGCGGCTCGACCTTGATCACCTCGGCGCCGAGATCGGCGAGGATCATCCCGCACGTCGGCCCCATCACCATGTGCGTGAACTCGACGACGCGGATCCCGTCGAGCGGCAGGCCGTTCTTCTCTGCGCTGTTGGTGCTCGACATCGGGGGCAGTCTCCGCAGATCGCCGGTCGATGCGCCGGCGTCGCTCGGACTCTAGACGTTCCGCGACCGCCTGAGCGGCAGTCCGGAATCGCCGCGTCTGCCGCCGGAGCGGCATGATCGCCGGGTGCACGACCTCGACGTCAAGACGCTGCGCCTGTTCGTCGCCGTCTGCGAGAGCAGGACGATGGCGCGCGCCGCCGAGCTGGAGCACATCGAGCCGTCGGCAATCAGCAAGCGCATCGCGCAGCTCGAGCTCGACCTCGGCGTCGAGCTGCTCGTGCGCGAGCGACGCGGCGTGCAGCCGACTCCGGCCGGCCTGGCGCTCCTCGACCACGCGCGTACGGTGCTCTTCACGATCGACCGCATCGCCGTCGAGGCCGCAGCATTCGGCGCGTCGCGCGGTGCGCTGCGCGGACACGTGCGGCTCGTCGCGACCGCGTCGGCGCTCGCCGAGGAGCTGCCCGACGATGTCGCCGCGTTCATGCGCGAGCCGGCGAACGCCGACGTTCGCATCGACATCGAGGAGCGCGTCTCGCGCGACCTCGTGCGGGCGCTCGACGAAGGCCGCGCGTCGATCGGCGTCTGCTGGGACCACGTCGACTTCGGCGGCCTCGAGCGGCGGCCGTATCGGCGCGACCGCCTCGCGCTCGCGGTCCATCCGCAGCATCCGCTCGCCGCGCACGAGACGCTGCGCTTCGCCGACACGCTCGACGCCCAGCACGTCGGCCTGCCGCCGCAGTCGGCGGTGCACGCGCTGCTGCAGCGTGCCGCGGCGAGCGCGGGGCGAACGCTCGCGATGCGCGCGATCGTCTCGAACTTCGACGCTGCGCTGCGCGTCGTCGCCGCGGGTCTGGGCGTCAGCGTCGTGCCGCTCGAGGTCGGGTTGCGCCACGCGGCGGGCCTCGACGTTCGCATGATTCCGCTCGACGAGCCGTGGGCCGAGCGGCGCTTCGTGCTCTTCTTTCGCCGATTCGAGGCGCTGCCTGCAGCGAGCCAGCGGCTCGTCGAGCATCTCTCTGCGCGCGCCGCTGCCGGTCGTGCGCAGCGTGCTTCGCCATGAACGCGCAACTGCGCACCGTCGCCGCGCTCGGCACCGCGCAGACGCTCGCGTGGGCGTCGTCGTACTACCTGCCGGCGGTGCTCGCGACGCCGATCGCGCGCGACCTCGGCGTTGCAACGCCGACGGTGTTCGCGGCGTTTTCGGCGTCGCTCCTCGTCGGCGCGGTGCTCGGCCCACGCGCCGGCGCGGCGATCGACCGCTGGGGCGGCCGGCCGGTGCTCGTCGCGACCAACGTCGTCTTCGCGCTCGGCCTCGCCGCCCTCGCGATGGCGAACGGCGTCGCGACGCTCTTCGTCGCCTGGGCGATCCTCGGCGTCGGCATGGCGTGCGGTCTCTACGAAGGCGCGTTCGCCGCGCTGGTGCGCCTGTACGGTGCCGGCTCGCGCAACGCGATCACCGGCATCACGCTGATCGCCGGCTTCGCGAGCACGGTCGGCTGGCCGCTCACCGCGCTGCTCGAGAGCCACGTCGGCTGGCGCGGCGCGTGCTGGACCTGGGCCGCGCTGCACATCGTCGTCGGCGTTCCGCTCAACGCCTGGCTGCCGCGCGCGACCACGGCGCAGCCCGGCGCAGCACCGACCGCCACGGCCGACGGCCACGTCGATGACCGCGCGCTCGCACGTGCCTCCGTGCTGCTCGCGATCGTCTTCGCGACGATGGCGTTCGTCAGCACCGCGATGGCGGCGCACCTGCCGCGATTGCTGCAAGCGACCGGGACGACGCTCGCCGTTGCGGTCGCGATCGGCGCGCTGGTCGGTCCGGCGCAGGTAGGCGGGCGGCTGCTCGAGTTCGGCGTCCTGCGCCGCATCCATCCGCTGCTGTCGGCGCGCATCGCCGCGCTCCTGCATCCGCTGGGCGCTGCGCTGCTCGTCGTCGTCGGCGCGCCGGCGGCCGCGGCGTTCGCGATCCTGCACGGCGCCGGCAACGGGATCCTGACGATCGCCAAGGGGACGCTGCCGCTCGTTCTCTTCGGCGCGCACGGCTACGGCGAACGCCAGGGCTGGCTGACGGTGCCGGCGCGGATCGCGCAGGCGTTCGCGCCGTGGCTGTTCGGCGTCGCGATCGATCGCTGGGGCGCGCGGTCGCTGTGGCTGTCGGCGGCGATCGGCGCGGTTGCGGTCGTCGCCTTGCTGCTGCTGCGTGCGCCGGCGAGCGCGCGACGAAGCGAGGCGCACGAGATCGCAGCCGCTTCGGCCGAGACGATCGTTCGCTGATGCCCGAGCTCAGGACGGCGTGACGCCGCCCGCAGCGACGCTGCGCGTCGGCCCGACGCCGATCCGCTCGAACGCGCGCGCGAGCTGCAGCACGCCGAGGTCGCCGTGCGGACGACCGATCAGCTGTACGCCCATCGGCAGCCCGGTCGCGCCGAAGCCGGCCGGCATCGCGATGCACGGCAAGCCGGCAAGCGTCGCGTAGATGACGGCCTCCATCCAGCGGTGGTAAGTGTCCATCGCGCGGCCGGCGACCTCGCGCGGCCAGCGCCATTCGGCCGGGAACGGCCAGACCTGCGCGGTCGGCAGCGCGAGCGCGTCGTAGCGCTCGAAGAGGCGAAGCATCGCGTTGTAGAACGCGGTGCGCTCGGCGCACGCATGCACCGTGTCCATTCCGGTGAGGCCCTGGCCCTGGTCGTACTCCCAGAGCGCCTCGGGCTTGATGCGCGCGCGGTTGGCCGGGTCGCGCAGGTGCGGCGCGATGCGCGCGGCGACGCTCCAGCGCCGCCAGACGAGCCACGTCTCCCAGACGCGTTCCGGCGCGAAGCCGAGCGCCGCCGGCTCGACGGTGCCACCGGCGTCTTCGATGCGCGCCAGCGCGCGCGCGCAAACGTCGGCGACGCCGGGCTCCATCGGCAGATAGCCGTCGAGGTCGCCGAGCCAGCCGATGCGAACGCCGCGCGGATCGAAGCGGTCGACGTTGGCGGCGAACGATTCCTTTGCGGCGATCGCGAGCGGCGTGCGCGCGTCCCAGCCCGACTGGACGTCGAGCAGTGCGGCGACGTCCTTCACCGTGCGGCCCATCGGCCCTTCGGTGCTGAGGAGCGCAACCCAGACGTCGGCGGCGGGCCAGCGTGGGACGCGTCCCTGGCTCGGGCGAAAGCCGTAGACGTCGTTCCAGCCAGCGGGGTTGCGCAGGCTCCCCATGAAGTCGCTGCCGTCGGCGACCGCGAGCATGTGCGTCGCGAGCGCGACCGCGGCACCGCCGCTCGACCCGCCCGCCGACTTCGCGGCGTCGAACGCGTTGCGGGTGACGCCGAAGACCTCGTTGAAGGTGTGCGAGCCGAGGCCGAACTCGGGCGTGTTCGTCTTGCCGACGACGATGCAGCCGGCGGCCTTCATGCGCTCGACCATCAACGCATCGTGGCGCGGCACGTGGTTGGCGAGGAGCGGGGAGCCGAGCGTCGTCGCGATGCCCTTCGTCTCGGCGGCGTCCTTGATCGCCTGCGGCATGCCGTGCATCCAGCCGAGGCTTTCGCCGTGCGCGAGCCGAGCGTCGCGTTCGTCGGCCTGGCGCAGCAGCTCGCCGTCGTCCTGCAGGCTGACGATCGCGTTGACGCGCGGGTTCACCGCCGCGATGCGGTCGAGCGTCGCACGCATCACCTCGCGACACGAGACCTCCTTCGCGTGGATCGCGCGCGAGAGCGCGTCGGCGTCGAGATCGGTGAGCTGCATGGCGGTCTCCGCGGCGCGCGGTCAGCGCGAGCCGAACATCATCTGCCGCGCGATCGCCGACTTCAGCGGGCCGAGCCGCTGCAACGCGGCGATGCCGGCGCCGCGCGCGGTGCCGAGCCCGGGCAGCGACCAGGTGAAGCTGCGGGCGAGGAAGTCGGTCGCGGCGATCATCGCCCAGCGGTCGGGCGCGCGCTGCCACTCGAGCCGGCGCAGCACCGCGTCGACGTCGCGACGCTTCGCGAGCGCGGCGACGAGCTCGAACGCATCGCGAAAGCCGAGGTTGAGCCCTTGGCCGGCGACCGGGTGCAGCGTCTGCGCGGCGTTGCCGATCCGCACCGTGCGGCCGTCGCTGAGCGTTCGTTCGGCCGAGAGGCCGAGCGCGAACGCCTTCATCGGCGTCACCGTCGCGAGCCGCGGCGTGCGCGGATGAAAGATCGTGTTGAGGACGGCGACGCGCTGCGCGTCGTCGAGATCGCGGACCGGGTCGTCGCGGTCGTCGACGCACCAGACGAGCCCGGCACGGCCGTCCTTGAGCGGCAGCAGCGCCGCCGGCCCGTGCCGCGTGAAGCGCTCGTACGCGACGCCGGGCGCATGCGGCGGCGCGCCGACGGCGTGCGGCGCGAACTCGGCGACGCCAACCCATGCCGTCTGCCCGTAGTCGCGGCGCAGCGCCGGTCGGCGATCGCCGGCGACGAGCTCGCTCTTCGCCGCGGTCGAGAAGACGCCGCCTTCGGCGACGACGGCGAGGTCGAAGCGCTCGACGATGCCGCTCGCCTCCTCGACCTCGACCGCCGCTGGCGCCGCGACGTTGCGCACCGCGGTGACGTTGGTGCCGAAGCGGTCGATCAGTCGCCCGGGCGCGCGTGCCTGCGCGTCGCGCCAGACCTGCTGCAGCGTCGCGACGACCTGGCCGTAGCTGAGCACGGCGCCGAGCATCGGCACCGCCTCGTCGATGGCGCGGATCGTGAGCTCGGGCTCGGCGAGCTGCGGCACGAACGCGGCGACGAGCGAAGGCGCGTCCTGCGAGACGTGCACCTCGAGGATCGGCTGCGCGATCTCGGTGCGCCAGGCGCCGAGCCGCTGCAGCAGTTGCACGCTGCCGAGGGAGAGGGCGAGCGTGCGCGGATCGCCGGAGACGTCCTTGTCCCGCTGCCGCGCGTCGAAGAGCGTGACCTCGGCGTCGTCGAGCGACGCCGCCGCGTGCAGCGCGAGCGCCAGCCCGACCGGACCGGCGCCGATCACGGCGAGCTTCAAAGGAGTCGATTCGTTCATGCGCGCACACCCTTCATGGGGATGGCGTTTGGAGGGCCAGCCTTATTATTCGCCGCACCCGGATGTCCGGGGCACGCGTGGGAGCCTCGTCATGGCGCTGATGGATTTCATCAAGAAACAGTTCATCGACATCATCGAGTGGACCGAGGATGCCGACGGCACGCTCGCGTGGCGCTTTCCGATGGAAGACCGCGAGATCCAGAACGGCGGCTCGCTCACGGTGCGCGAATCGCAGATGGCGGTGTTCGTCAACGAAGGCCGCGTCGCCGACGTCTTCGGCCCCGGCCGCTACACGCTGACGACCGCGACGCTGCCGATCCTGACGTACCTGATGAACTGGGACAAGCTCTTCAAGAGCCCGTTCAAGAGCGACGTCTACTTCTTCAGCACGCGCCAGCAGATCGACCAGCGCTGGGGGACGAGCCAGCCGGTGACGATCCGCGACAAGGACTTCGGCGCGGTGCGGCTGCGCGCGTTCGGCAACTACAGCTACCGGATCGCTGATCCGCGCCTGTTCTACACCGAGATCTCGGGCACGCGCGAGCGCTACATGGTCCAGGAGCTCGACGGCCAGCTGCGCGGCCTGATGCTCCAGCACATCTCGGACGCCGTGGGCACAAGCGGAACGCCGTTCCTCGACCTCGCCGCCAACCAGGTCGAGTTCGCGAAGGCGCTGCAGGACGCGACCGCGCCGGCGTTCGCCAAGTTCGGCCTCAAGCTCGAGCTGGTGACGATGCAGAACGTCTCGCTGCCCGAGGACCTGCAGAAGATCCTCGACCAGAAGATCGGCATGGGCATGGTCGGCAACGACATGGGCAAGTTCATGCAGTACCAGACGGCGCAGGCGATCCCCGCGCTCGCCGCGGGGGCCGGCAACTCCGAAGGCGGCGGCATCGTCGGTGCGGGAGTCGGCATCGGCGCCGGCGTTGCGCTCGGCCAGGTCCTCGCCAACCAGCTCGGCCAGGGGCTCAACGCGGCGGCGCCCGGGGCGCCCGCCGCCGCGGCGGCGCAGGCGGCGGGGGTCAAGTCCGAGGATGTCATGGGCACGCTCGAACGGCTCGGCGAGATGAAGGCGAAAGGAATCCTCACGCAGGAGGAGTTCGACGCCAAGAAGGCGGAGCTTCTGAAGAAGCTGGTCTGACGATGAGCTGACCGGTCGCTGAAGGAGGAGCCCGCGAGGCTCCTCTTTCGCATCCGCGCATCCGATTGGCCACCTCGACACCTTCCCCGCAGCGCGCCTACCGCGCACCGTGCCCGAACTGCGGCGCGCCGGTCGAGTTCCGCTCGGCGGCGTCGCCGTTCGCGGTCTGCAGCTTCTGCCGCTCGACGGTCGTTCGCGCCGGCAACGAGCTGCGAAAGATCGGCGAGAGCGCCGAGCTGTTCGACGACCACACGCCCCTCCAGCTCGGCGTCAGCGGCACCTACCAGGGCGCGCACTTCGACCTCGTCGGGCGACTCCAGTACCGCACCAGCGAAGGCACGTGGAACGAGTGGCACGCGCTCTTCGCGAGCGGCGACGGCGCCCAGAAGTCGGGGTGGCTCTCGGAAGACAACGGCCGCTACGTCGTCGCCTTCGACCTTCCGCTTCGCGCGCCGGTCCCTCCCTCGGCGCAGCTCAACGTCGGCGCGCCGCTCACGGTCGAAGGCGAGCGCTGGGTCGTCGCATCGGTGGTCGATGCGAAGCTGATCGCCGCCGAGGGTGAGCTGCCGAAGCGGCCGAACCTCGACGTCGGCTTCGCCGTCGCCGACCTGCGCTCGCCGCGTGGCGAGGTCGGGACGATCGACTACACCGATCCGGCGCGGCCGGCGTGGTCGGTCGGCCGCTCGGTCGTGCTCTCCGAGCTCGCATTGCGGGGCCTGCGCGAAGAGAGCGAGAAGACGCTCGCCGGCCGCACGCTGCAATGCCCGAACTGCGGCGCCGCGCTCGAGGTCAAGCTCGCGACGACGCAGTCGATCGTCTGCACGCAGTGCAAGTCGGTGATCGACCTGACGTCGGCGCAGCACGGCGATGTCGGCGGCGACCTCGCGCACTATGCGCAGGCGACCGGCGGCGAACCGCAGATCCCGCTCGGCAGCACCGGCCAGCTCGCGCTCGGCGGCGCGGCGCTGCCGTGGCAGGTCGTCGGCTACGTCGAGCGCTGCGAGGTCCCCGACGATCCCGACGACGAGCAGGTGTTCTGGCGCGAGTACCTGCTCTATCACCGCACGCAAGGTTTCGCGTTCCTGGTCGACGCGCAGGACGGCTGGAGCTGGAGCGCGCCGATCACCGGCGCGCCGGAGGCGTTCGGCGACGCCGTCCGCTACGAAGGCGTTCTCTATCGCAAGCTCTACGACTACGTCGGCAAGGTCACCTACGTCCTCGGCGAGTTCTACTGGCGGCTCGAGCGCGACGAGCGCACGACGAACTCCGACTACGTCGGCACCGGTGCCGCGGCGAAGAAGCGGCTCAACCGCGAGCAGACCGCGGGCGAGGGCTCGCGCGAGGTCGTCTGGTCGGCCGGCGAGACGCTCGCCGCCGACACCGTGCTGCAGGCATTTCGCCTCCCTCCCGCGCAACGCGCGGCGCTGCAGCGCGACGCGCTGCCGACGACCTTCAGCGGCGGGCGCTTCGCCAAGATCATCTTCTGGTGCTTCGTCGTCTTTCTCGTGCTGCTGCTCTTTCGCTGCGGCTCGGGCGGCGGCGTCGCCGACTGCAGCGAGACGAGGAACACCTTCGGCGAGTCGTCGCAGGAGTACCAGAATTGCCTGAACAGCAACCGCAGCGGCAGCGGTTTTCGCACCGGCGGCGGCTCGTTCGGTGGCTTCTCGAGCGGCGGCGGGCACAAGTGAAGCTCCCGCGCGCCGCATTCGCCGATTCACCTTCCCACTGACAGGAGAACTTCATGGCTGTCCTCGACTGGCTCAAGCCCGCGGTGATCTTCGGCACGGTGCTGTACGCACTGATCGGCATCGTGATCCTGTGGCTGTCCTTCATCCTGTTCGACAAGATCACGCCCTACCACCTGTGGAAGGAGATCTGCGAAGAGAAGAACCTCGCGCTGGCCGTCGTCGTCGGCGCGATGTGCATCGCGATCGGCCTCATCGTCTCCGCCGCCGTCCACGGGTGAGCGACGCGGTGGCCGAGCACGCCACCCTCGACGCCGCCGCCGAGCGGCCGCCGCCGGCGATCGGCGTCGCCGAAGTCGCGCTGCTCGCGTCGGTCTTCGTCGTCGCCGCGTGCGGCCTCGTCTACGAGCTCGTCGCGGGAACGCTCGCGAGCTACCTGCTCGGCGACTCGATCCTGCAGTTCTCGACCGTCATCGGGACGTACCTGTTCGCGATGGGAGTCGGCTCGTGGCTGTCGCGCTACCTCGAGCGCCAGCTCGTCGCTCAGTTCCTGCGCATCGAGCTGCTCGTCGGCCTCGTCGGCGGCGCGATGCCCGCGGCGCTGTTCGCGCTGCAGTCGCTCGCGGTGCCGTCGTTCCGGATCGCGCTCTACGGCTTCGTGCTCGCGATCGGCATCCTCGTCGGCCTCGAGATCCCGCTCGTCCTGCGCATCCTCAAGCGCAGTATCAAGGGCGCGCACGGCGGCCTGAAGACGCTCGTCTCGCAGGTCCTCACGTTCGACTACCTCGGAGCGCTCGCGGTCTCGATCGCGTTTCCGCTCCTGCTCGTGCCGCAGCTCGGCCTGATCCGCACCGGCGCGCTGTTCGGGCTGATGAATGCGGCCGTCGCGGTCTGGGCGCTGTGGCTGTTTCGTGCCGAGCTGCGCCGGCTCGGCGCCCACGCGGTCGCGGCGGCGGCGACCATCGTGGCGCTCGTCGCGCTCTTCGTCGCCGCCGACCTCGTGACGAGCTGGGCCGAGGACCGCTTCTACGGCGACCAGGTCCTCTACAGCGAGACGAGCGCGTACCAGCGCGTCGTCGTCACCGGCGGCCACGCCGGCATCCGCCTCTTTCTCAACGGCAACCTGCAGTTCCACTCGCGTGACGAGTACCGCTACCACGAGGCGCTCGTCCATCCGGCGCTGGCGGCGCACGGCGCGCCGCGGCACGTGCTCGTCCTCGGCGGCGGCGATGGCATGGCGGTGCGCGAGATCCTCAAGTACCCGAGCATCGAGCGCATCACGCTCGTCGAGCTCGACCCGCACATGACGACGCTCTTCTCGACGTCGCCGATGCTGCGCGAGCTGAACCACGACTCGCTCCGCTCGCCGAAGGTGAAGATCGTCAACGCCGACGCGTTCACGTGGCTCGAGAACGACGACGGCGAGACGTTCGACGCGATCGTCGTCGACTTCCCCGACCCGACCAACTTCTCGATCGGCAAGCTCTACACGCGGACCTTCTACGAGCTGCTCGAGCGCCACCTCGCGGCGAGCGGCTACGCGGTCGTGCAGACGACGTCGCCGCTGATCGCGAGGAAGAGCTTCTGGACCGTCGCGACGACGATCGAGGCGGCGGGCCTCACCGCAGTGCCGTACCACGCGCACGTGCCGAGTTTCGGCGAGTGGGGCTTCATCGTCGCGAGCCACCGGCCGTTCCGCCATGCGACGGCGCTGCCGCCGTCGCTTCGTTTCCTCACCGTCTCCGGCCTGCCGGCGCTGTTCGACTTTCCGCCCGACATGGCGCGCGTCCCGACCGAGGTCAACCGGCTCTCGAACCAGGTCCTCGTGCAGACGTTCGAGGAGGAATGGGGCAAGGTCCAGCGCTGAGCGGCGCGCGTCGCGGGCCGACGCGGCGAACCGTCCTCGCGGCCACCGCGTTGGCCGCGACCGCACCGCTCGCAGCGTGCTGGCGCGACGACGCGGCGCGCTGGCAAGGCGGCTGGATCGGCGCTTCGGACCAGCGCGGCCACGTCGTCCGCGACGGCTGGCCGGCGACGAAGTCGGGCGCGCCGCCGCAGGTCGCGCGCACGCGGCGCGTCGGCGTCGTCGTTGTCGGCGCCGGCATCGCCGGCCTCGCGGCGGCGCGCGCGCTGCGTGCCGCCGGCGTCGACGACTGCCATGCCCTCGAGCTCGAAGACAGCGCCGGCGGCAACAGCCGCGGCCACGCGCTCGCGGGAATGCGCTGCCCGCTCGGCGCGCACTACCTGCCGGTGCCCGGCCCGGCGGCGATCGAGGTCGGCGAGCTGCTCGACGAACTCGGCGTTCGTCGCAGCGAGCACGGCCGCGCCGTCTACGACGAGCGCATGCTCTGCCACAGCCCGCAGGAGCGCATCCTCGTCGGCGGCGGCTGGCGCGACGGCGTGCTGCCGCCGGTCGATGCGCTGCCGGCGAGCGAGCGCGCAGCGACGCTCGCGCAGTACCGCGCCTTCGCCGCCGCCGTTGCCGCTGCCGGCGATGCCGACGCGTTCACGATTCCGACCGCGCGGGCGCGCTGGAGCGACGCGCTCACGGCCCTCGACCGCACGACGTTCGCAGCATGGCTCGACGCCCGCGGCCTCGTCGCGCCGGCCCTGCGCTGGTATCTCGACTACTCCTGCCGCGACGACTACGGCGCCGCCAGCGCCGACGTCTCGGCGTGGGCGGGGCTGCACTACTTCGCGAGCCGGCATGGCTTTCGCGCGCCGGGCGACGAGACGCGCGACGGCGGCGAGTCCGGCGTTCTCACCTGGCCCGAAGGCAATGCGTGGCTCGCCGAGCGGCTCGCGGCGCCGCTCGGCGAGCGACTGCATGCCGGACGCGTCGTCGTTGCCGTCGAGGAAGGCCGCGATGCGGTGACGGTCGACGCATGGAACGCCGCAACGAACGAGCGCGAACACTGGCTCGCGCGCAGCGTAGTCCTCGCGACGCCGCTCTTCGTTGCGGCGCGCGTGCTCGCTTCGCCGCCACCGGCGCTGCGCGACGCCGCGGCCACCCTTCGCCACGCGCCGTGGCTGGTCGCGAACCTGCAGCTCGACGCCGCGCTCGACGATCGTCCCGGCGCACCGCCGTCGTGGGACAACGTCTTCTACGGCTCGACCGGCCTCGGCTACGTCGACGCGATGCACCAGAGCACGCGGCCGTTCGCCGGGCCGACGGTGCTGACGGCGTACTTCGCGTACGGCAGCGCCGATGCCGAGACGCTGCGCAGCGAACGGCGCCGGCTGCTCGCGGAGGACTGGCGGACGTGCGCGACGCGTGTCGTCGCCGAGCTCGCGACCGCCCATCCCGACCTCGCCGCCAAGCTGCAGCGGATCGACCTGATGCGCTACGGCCACGCGATGTCGATCCCCGCGCCGGGCGTGCGCAGCAGCACCGCGCTCGCCGCGCTCGCCGCGCCGCAACGCCGCGTCCACTTCGCGCACGCCGACCTGTCGTCGTATTCGGTGTTCGAGGAAGCGTTCTTCCACGGCACGCGCGCCGGCCGCGCCGCCGCCGCACGGTGAGCCTTCGGTCTTGTTTCAGGAGCACAGCATGTCGCCATGTCGCATCGTCGTCGCCTTCGTCCTTCTCGCATGCAGCGTCGGTGCGCGCGCAGCCGCGTCGCCAGAGTCGGTCGAGCGATTGATGCAGGTGATGAAGGTCCAGATGCAGCTCGAAACGGTCTACGCCCAGACGATGCCCGTGATGCAGAACGCGATGCGCCAAGCGATCTCCGCGGGAGGCGGCTCGGCCGAGGCGCAGCGCATGTTCGACGTCGTCACGCCCCGGGTCAACGCGGTCCTCCTCGAGGAGTTCGGCTGGGCGAAGCTGAAGCCCGACTTCGCCGCGATCTACGCCGAGACGCTCACGCAGGAGGAGGTCGATGGGCTGATCGTGTTCTACGAAGGCCCGATCGGCAGCGCGCTGATCGAGAAGACGCCGCTGCTGACGCAGCGCTCGATGCAGCTGATGCAGCAGCGGCTGGGTCCGCTCATGCAACTCGTGATGCAGGCTACCAGGGAAGAGGTCGAGAAGGAAATGGCGCGCACCGGCAAGAAGCGCTGAGCGGCCGTCGGCGACGTCGCCGCCATCGACGTCGCGTTCGTCGCCGAGAGCGATCCCCACGT
>Ga0207677_10000914_pt1 | contig 16530 bp, 15 predicted proteins | sample KBSMisM42_FD_184311 | JGI IMG/M metagenome (GOLD analysis project Ga0207677, IMG submission 184311) | Miscanthus rhizosphere microbial communities from Kellogg Biological Station, Michigan, USA - KBS Miscanthus M4-2 (SPAdes) (version 2) | ecosystem: Host-associated > Plants > Roots >...
TCACCTTGCTGCCAGCTCTTCTGGCAATCCTCGGAGACCGAGCTTTTTGGCCTTCCAACCCGGCTTCTGGCGCTGGGCAGGGGGGTCCCCGGAGGAACCTCCCAATTCGTGACGGAGGGGACCCCCCTGCCCAGCGCCCCACCACCTGGCAACGAGCAGCCAACCTGATCCGCCGGCACCCCACCCGAATCATCATCACCGTCCTAGCCCTGCTCGCAGTCCTCACCCTCGGCAACCTCACCAACCACGAATCGCTCGGGTTCGGCCAGGGAGTGACGAAGCCGACCAACTCCAGCCGGGGCACCGAAGCGCTGGAAAGGCACTTCCCCGCCGGCCTTGGCTCGCCGATGACGGCGGTCGTCAAGGCCGAGGAGGCGCCGGTGGCGGTGGCGGCGATGAAGCGCCTGCACAGCGTCCAGCTTGCTCTGCCGACGCCGGTCCCCGGCGACGAGGCGAAGGCGGTCGTCGTCCTCGTCCTCCGCGACGACCCTTATGGCGACGAGGCCGAAGGGGCGGTGGAAGAGATCCGCGAAAAGCTGCACGCCGTCGCCCCTGGCGGCCTCCTCGGCGGCGTCCCGGTCGAGAACCTCGACGTCGAGGAAACCAACGCCAGGGACACGAAGCTGATCGTGCCGCTGGTCCTGCTCGTCATCGGCCTGATCCTGATCGTGGTCCTGCGGGCGCTCGTCGCCCCCGTCTACCTGATCGCCACCGTCGTCGCTTCCTTCGCCGCCACCCTCGGCCTCGCCACCTTCTTCTTCATCGAGGTCTTCGGGATGGAAGGCCTCGCCTTCAACCTCGAGCTGATGTCCTTCATCTTCCTCGTCGCCCTCGGCGTCGACTACAACATCTTCCTGATGACCCGGGCCCGCGAGGAGGCGGCCGCTCGCGGCACCGAGGAGGGGGTCCTGGCGGCGCTGACCAGCACCGGCGGCGTCATCACCGGCGCCGGCCTGATCCTCGCCGGCACCTTCGCCACCCTGACCCTGCTGCCGCTCGAGGAGCTGGTCCAGGTCGGCGCCACCGTCGCCGTCGGCGTCCTACTCGACACCTTCGTCGTCCGCGCCCTGCTGATCCCGGCGATCACCTACCGGCTCGGCGACCGCGCCTGGTGGCCGTCGAAGCCCGGCTAGAAGCCGGGGCTCCGCTTCATCTTCTTGCGCTCGTGCGGGTGGGCGCCGCCCTTCTTGTCGAGCGTCTCGCAGGCCTCTTTGATGTCGTCGGCGAGGCGGTCGACCTGGGCGCGGGAGAGCGTCTCCTTGACCAGCGCCCGCATGATCTTCACGTCTTCGGCTTCGGGCGGCAACGTGTAGGCGGGGAGCATCCAGCCGCGCTCGGCCGAGAGCTGCCAGGAGACGTCGAACTCGTCGTAGTCGTGCTCTCCGGCGAGCTTGAAGGCGACCAGCGGCAGCTGCTCTTTGTCAGAGCCGATCAGCTCGAAGTTGCCGTTTTCCTCCAGCTTCGCCGCCAGCGCTTTGGCATTCTGGTTCATCGCCTCCATCACGTGCGTGTAGCCCTCGCGGCCGAGGCGGACGAAGTTGTAGTACTGGGCGAGCACCATCGAGGCGCCGGTGGAGAAGTTGAGCGTGAAGGTGGCGTCGGTCTTGCCCAGGTAGTTCTCGTAGAAGACGAGGTCCTCGGCCAGGTCTGACTTCTCGCGGAAGACGAGCCAGCCGATCCCCGGGTAGACGAGCCCGAACTTGTGCCCGGAGACGTTGATCGAGCGCACCTGCTCGAGCCGGAAGTCCCACTCCGAGTGCGGGTAGAGGAAGGGCCAGACGAAGCCGCCCGAGGCCCCGTCGACGTGGAGCGGCACGTCGATCCCCTGATCCTCCTTGATCCGCAGCAGCAGGTCGTTGATCCCCGAGATGTCGTCGGCGTGGCCGGTGAAGGTGGTGCCGAGGACGGCGGCGACGCCGATCGTGTTCTCGTCGACGTGAGGCTCGACGTCCTCGGGCCCGATCACGTACTTGTCCTCCTGCAGCCGGACGATCCGCGGTTCGACGTCGAAGTAGCGGCAGAACTTTTCCCAGACGACGTGGACGTCGCCGCCGAAGACCAGGTTCGGCTTGTCGACGGGCTTGCCCGCCGCTTCGCGGCGCTCCTTCCACTTCCACTTCAGCGACAGCGCCCCGAGCATGATCGCCTCCGAGGAGCCCTGCGTCCGGCAGCCGGTCGTCTCCCCCGGCGCGTGGTAGAGGTCGGCGAGCATGCGGATGCAGCGCTGCTCGATCTCCGCCGAGATCGGGTACTCGGCGTGGTCGATGAAGTTGCGGTGGAGGTTCTCGCTGACGATCCGCTGCGCCTCCGGCTCCATCCAGGTGGTGACGAAGGTGGCGAGGTTGCGCCAGGGGTCTCCCTCCAGGACCAGTTCCTCGTCGACCAGCCGCATCGCGTCGAGCGCCGACATCCCGCTCGCCGGGAAGTCCTTGGCGGGCGCGTCTTCGGTGAGGAAGCGGTTGCCGTAGAGCTTCGCGGCGTCCTCGGGGTTCTGCGACTGGTTCATCTGCGGTGCGCTCCTTCTCGGGGTCGGGGCGAGACTAACCCCAGCGGTCGGTCCCGTGTGCGCATAGGGTGAACGCATCGACGTCCGGCTCACCCACATCGGCGGTCCCACGGTGCTGATCGAGTTCGGCGGCTGGCGCCTGCTCACCGACCCGACCTTCGACCCGGCGGGCGGCAGGTACCGGTTCGGCTGGGGCACCGGCTCGACCAAGCTGACCGAGCCCGCGATCGCCGCCGGGGAGCTCGGCCCGATCGACGCCGTCCTGCTCAGCCACGACCACCACGACGACAACCTCGACGCCGCCGGCCGGGAGCTGCTGCCCGCCGCCGGGACTGTGCTGACGACCGAGGCGGGGGCGCGGCGCCTCGGCGGCAACGCCCGCGGCCTCGCACCCTGGGCGACGACCGAGCTGAGCGCCGAGGGCAAACCGGCGATCGAGGTCACCGCCACCCCCTGCCGCCACGGGCCGCCACTGAGCCGGCCGCTGGTCGGCGACGTCGTCGGCTTCGCGCTGCGCTGGGAGGGGCAGGAGCACGGCGCCCTCTGGATCTCCGGCGACACCGTCCTATATGACGGCCTCCGCGAGGTCGCCGACCGCCTCGAGGTCGGGACGGCGCTGATCCACCTCGGCGGCGTCCGCTTCCCGGTCACCGGCCCGCTCCGCTACACGATGACCGCCGCCGAGGCGATCGAGCTCTGCGAATCGCTGCGGCCCCGGACCGCGATCCCGATCCACTACGAGGGCTGGCGCCACTTCCGCCAGGGCCGCGAGCAGGTCGAGGCCGAGTTCGCGAAAGCGCCCGCCGAGGTCCGCGATCGCGTCCACTGGCTGCCGCTTGGTGGCGGCGCCGAAATCGCCGTTTAGCTCGAAGCCCTCTGCCCGCTGTATGTTGACCGGGTAGAACAGATTTCTTTCCCAAATGAGAGGAGACGGTCGATGGACGAGACCGCCGAGATGGGCCCGATCGATTACCTGCTGGTCGAGTGGCCGGGACGCCAGCCCAACGGTGAGGTGGCGCCGTATCTGGTCGACCTCGTCGAGCGTGGCCTGGTCCGCATCCTCGACCTCGTATTCATCGCCAAGGACGAGGACGGGACGGTCGCCGGGATCGAGCTCGCCGACCTCGGCGACGGCGCCGGTGAGCTGACCGTCTTCGAGGGCGCCTCCTCGGGCCTGCTCTCCGACGACGACGTGAGCGAGGCCGGCGCCGCGCTGGAGCCCGGCACCTCGGCCGCCCTGCTCGTCTACGAGAACTCCTGGGCGGGACCGTTCGCCGCCGCGGTCCGCCGCTCCGGCGGCCAGCTCGTCGCCAGCGGCCGCATCCCCGTCGAAGCCATCGAGGCCGCGCTCGACGCGGCCGAGGCCAACGCTTAAGAGAGGAAGACCAATGCCAGGACTACTTCGAGGCGTCGCCCGCACCGCGGTCATCGCCGGCACCGCCACCTCCGTCAGCAACCGCGTCTCCAAACGCCAGGGCGAGCGTTGGGCGGCACAGGAACAGCAGCAGTACGCCCAGCAGGCCCCTCCGCCCCAGGCCGCGGCGCCGGCCGCCGGCGGCGAGAGCTCGACGATCGAGCAGCTGAAGGAACTCGGCGAGCTGAAAGCCCAGGGCATCCTCACCGAGGAGGAGTTCGCCGCCCAGAAGGCGAAGCTGCTCGGCTCCTAGCCGAGCTCCTCTTAATAGGAGAGCGCGTAGAAGAGGTGGGCGACGCCGGGGGCCTCGACCACCCGCGTCTGCTCGAGCTTGACGCTCGGCGGGATCCCGTCGAGCAGGCGGATGCCGCCGCCGAGGATCACCGGCACCTGGTTTATGAGGAGCTCGTCGAGGAGGCCGGCGCGGATCGTCTCCTGGATCGTCTCGCCGCCGCCGCCGACCGAGACGTGGCCGTTGCCGGCGGCCTCGCGGGCCTGGGCGACGGCGCTCTCGATCCCGTCGGTGACGAAGTGGAAGGTCGTCCTGCCGAGGGTCAGCGGCTCGCGCTCGTAGTGGGTGAGGACGAAGACGGGGACACCGAACGGCGGCTCGTCCCCCCACCAGCCGTCCCATAGCGGCTCGGTCCAGGGCCCGCGCACCGGGCCGAACATGTTACGCCCCATGACGATCGCGTTGCTGTTGGCCGAGGCCTCGCGGACGACGTCGTCGCTGATCCCACCTTCGCCGCCCTCGCGGCCGTGGATTTCCTGGAAGAACCGGGTCTTGAAGGCCCACTCGTGCAGCGCCTCGCCGCCTTCGCCCAACCCGTGCTCCTCGCTCTGGTTCGGCCCGGCGAGATAGCCGTCGGCGGAGACTGCGATCTGGCACTTGACCTTGCCCACGGCTCAACCGTAGCGCCGGGGCGATTGAGTCGCCTTTTGGTCCACTGAAGCGCCTACTTGACGCGGAAACCATTAGCGCTATCCTGTCCTAGGACTAACTACAGAAAGTGGACTTGGTTATGACTTATCGGCTGATACCGCTCGACGAGGCAATCGTCTTCCCCACCGTGACCGCGACCCTGCCGATCGACGTCGGTGACGAGGAGCGCGTCTTTCTGATGCCGCGCCGCGACGGCGAGTTCGGCCGCGTCGGCGTCGTCGCCGAGGTGATCGAGACCGGGCTCTCGCGCCGCAGCCGTCCCGTCGCCACCGTCGTCGGCCTGCACCGCGGGCTGATCGCCGGCTCCGCCGAGCCCGGCGAGGGCGAGACGCTGCGGGTCGAGGTGCAGGAGATCCGCGACGGCCACCCGGACGACGAGCACACCCGCGAGCTGAGCACCGAATACCGCGCCGTGGTCGAGGAGATCCTCGAGCACCGCGGCGACGACGGCCGCATCGCCGCCTTCCTGCGCTCGATCGACGAGCCGGGCGCGCTGGCCGACACCTCCGGCCTCTCCCCCGACATCCCCAACGAGGGCAAGCTGCGCCTGCTCGAGTCGATCGACGTCACCGCCCGCCTCGAGCTGGCGGTCGAGCTGCAGCGCGAGCGCCTGACCGAGCTGCAGGTGCGGAGCAAGATCCGCGACGACGTCGAGTCCGGTGCCCAGAAACAGCAGCGCGACTACTTCCTGCGCAAACAGATGGAGTCGATCCGCAAGGAGCTGGGCGAGGATGAGGCCGACCTGATCGGCGAGTACGAGCGCAAGATCGCCGAGGCCGGGATGCCGGAGGCGGTCGCCGAGCAGGCCGGGAAAGAGCTGCGGCGGCTCGAGCGCCAGGGCGAGCAGTCGCCGGAGAGCTCGATGATCCGCAGCTACCTCGACTGGCTGATCGCGGTGCCGTGGAGCAAACGCTCCGAGGAGCGGCTCGACCCGGCCCACACCCGCGAGGTGCTGGACGCCGACCACGCCGGCCTCGAGGACGTGAAGCGGCGGATCACCGAGTTCATCGCCGTGCGCAAGCTGCGCACCGAGCGCGAGATCGAGGACGACGGCCGCGCCAACGGCGCCATTCTCACCCTGGTCGGCCCCCCGGGGACCGGCAAGACCTCGATCGGCGAGTCGATCGCCAACGCCCTCGGCCGCGAGTTCGTCCGCATCAGCCTCGGCGGCATCCGCGACGAGGCCGAGATCCGCGGCCACCGCCGCACCTACATCGGCGCGATGCCGGGGCGGATCGTCCGCGCCCTGCGCGACGCCGAGACGATGAACCCGGTGATCCTCCTCGACGAGGTCGACAAGGTCGGCGCCGACTGGCGCGGTGACCCCTCCGCGGCCCTGCTCGAGGTCCTCGACCCGGCCCAGAACGACACCTTCCGCGACCACTACCTCGACGTCGAGGTCGACCTCTCCGAGGTCGTCTTCATCGCCACCGCCAACCTGGTCGACACGATCCCGGCGCCGTTGCTGGACCGGATGGAGATCATCGCCTTCGACGGCTACACGACCGAGGAGAAGCTGGCGATCGCCCGCGGCTACCTGCTGCCGCGGCAGCTGCAGCGGAACGGGCTGCGGCCGGAGGAGGTCGAGGTCGCCGACGAGGTGCTGCGCGCGGTGGTCTCCGAGTACACCCGCGAGGCGGGCGTGCGGCGGCTCGAGCGCGAGATCGGCAAGGTCGTCCGCGCCGCGGCGACGAAGATCGCCGCCGGCGAGGCCGACGGGAAGATCACGATCGACGCCGATGCCCTGCGCGAGGCGCTCGGGCGGCAGAAGTTCTTCCAGGAGTCGGTCGAGCGGACCGCGATCCCGGGCGTCTCCACCGGCCTCGCCGTGACCGGTGCCGGCGGCGACATCCTCTTCATCGAGGCGACCGCGATGGACGGCGACAAAGGCCTCGTCCTGACCGGCCAGCTCGGCGACGTGATGAAGGAGTCGGCGCGGATCGCCCTCTCCTACGTGCGGGCGCACCGTGAGGAGCTCGGGATCGAGGCCGACCGCTTCCAGCGCGAGTTCCACCTCCACGTGCCCGCCGGGGCGATCCCCAAGGACGGCCCCAGCGCCGGCACGGCGATGACCACGGCGCTCGTCTCCCTGCTGAGCGGGCGGCCGGTCAAGCACACGGTCGGGATGACCGGCGAGGTCACCCTGCAGGGCCGGGTGCTGCCGATCGGCGGCCTCAAGCAGAAGGTGCTGGCCGCCCACGCCGCCGGGCTGACCGAGGTGATCCTGCCCGAGCGCAACCGCGGCGACCTCGACGAGGTCCCCGAGGAGGTGCGCGAGCAGATGACCTTCCACCCGGTGATGAGCATCGACGAGGTGTTGGCGCTGGCGCTGGAGGCGGCGGAGAAAGGCCATCAGGCGATGGCGGCATAGGGAGCGACCGTGACCCCCCGATGCCGCAACTGCAACCCGGTCCCGACCGAGCTCCGCGCCACCGCGGGCCTGCTCGAGCGCCGCTGGACGATGGCGACGATCTACGCCTGCTCCAGCGGCGCCGCCCGCTTCAACGAGTTCCGCCAGTCCCTCCCCGGCGTCTCCCCCACCACCCTCTCCGAGCGGCTCGAGCAGCTGGAGGCGGCGGGGATCGTCGAGCGCCACCTCGTCCCCGGCCGGCCGCCGCACACGGAGTACGTATTGACCCCGCGAGGCGAGCGTGTAGCGCAGGCCGTCGCCGGGCTACTGCAGCACTGAGCCCGCGCGCTTGATCTCCAGCAGGCGGAAGTAGAGGACCGAGGCGACGATCGCCTCCACCGGAGCGGTGATCGTCGAGGCGAGAGCGTGGGCGGCGATCTCGAGGACGACGTTGTCGGCCAGCTGACGGGCGAGGAGGACGAAGAGCACGCCGATCAGGACGGTGACCAGGCCGACGATCACCGCAATCACGACGAACACCCGCCAGCCGTTGCCGCCGACGAGCTGCCGCGAGCGGCCGAAGGCATCCATCACGTCGCGGTCCTCGACCACGATCACGGGGGCGATCACCGCCCAGATCGTCGTCAGGTACAAACCGGGGACGATCAGGAAGACGGTGCCGAGACCGATCCCGAGCCCGGCGAGGATCCCGGCGCCGACCAACGGCCCGAACATCGGCAGGACCGACCGCATCAGCTCGGGGACCGAAGAGTCGCGGCGCCCTTCGCGCACGTCTCGCACGAGGCTGACCACCATCCCCTGATAGAGCGTGCCGACGAGAATGCCGAAGACGAGCGGAAGGACGAAGCCGCCGAAGTCTTCGGGGGCCAGCACGGTCGCCGCACCCACCGCGAGGAAGAGCAGCAGCGCCACCGGCAGCAGCACCCCCGCCCGGTCGCGGTAGATCGCGAACGTCTCCCGGAGCGTCTCCCCGACCCCCACCTTGCCGTCCATCGGTTCGCATTCTTACCGCTGTACCGGCTCCTTTCCCTGGTGCCGCGAATAGGTGGGAGTATTCGTCTAACCATGGAAAGTCCCGAGCGGTCGGCTCAGCACGTCGACGAAGAGCGGTTCCGGCGCCTGATCGACGTCAGCAGCAACCTGCTCTCCGAGCTCGACCTGGAGGCGGTGCTGAAGTCGGTGGTCGAGGCGGCGCGGGAGCTGACCGGCGCCCGCTACGCGGCCCTCGGCGTCCTCGACCGCGAGCACCGCGAACTCGAACGCTTCATCAACGTCGGCATCGACGAGGTGACGCGGGGGGAGATCGGCAACCTGCCGCGGGGGCGCGGGGTCCTCGGCGAGCTGATCCGGGAGCCGGCGCCGCTGCGCCTGCCCGACGTCAACGCCCACCCGCACGCCTACGGCTTCCCCCCCGGCCACCCGCCGATGCACTCCTTCCTCGGGGTCCCGATCGCGGTCCGCGGCGAGACCTACGGCAACCTCTACATGACCGAGAAGCAGGGGGCCAGCGAGTTCGACGATGCCGACCAGGAGGCGGCGGTGACCCTCGCCAGCTGGGCCGGGATCGCGATCGAGAACGCCCGCCTCTACACCAGCCTCTCCGAGCGCGAGGCCGAGGTCGAGCAGGCGCTGCGCCGGGCCGAGACCTCGGTCGACATCGCCCGCACGGTTGGCGGCGAGACCGACGTCGCCCGCGTCCTCGATCTGATCGTGAAGCGGGCGCGGGCGCTGGTCGACGCCCGGGCGCTGCTCGTCCTCCTGCGCCGCGGCGACCACCTCTTCGTCGCCGCCCGGGCGGGCGAGGTGACCGACGAGGTGCGGGACATCGAGATCCCGCTCGACGACGGCGTCTTCGGCGCGGTGATGGAAGAGCGGGTCTCGCAGCGGCTCGAGCGTGGCTCGCCACCCTCCAAGGCCCGGCTGCGCGAGCGGTTCAGCGCCGAGGCGGCGCTGGTGGTGCCGCTGCTCTTCCGCGGCCGCGCCGTCGGCGCCCTCGTCGCCCTCGACCGCGAAGCCGACGGCATCGAGTTCGACCAGGAGGACCTGCGGCTGCTGCAGTCCTTCGCCGCGAGCGCCGCGACCGCGGTGGCGACGGCGCAGACCGTCGAGTCCGACCGCCTGCGCCAGCAGGTCGAGGTCGCCGAGAAGGAGCGCGAACGCTGGGCCCGCGAGCTCCACGACGACGCCCTGCAGGGGCTGGCGGCGATCCGGATCAACCTGGCGACGGCGCTGCAGAGCGAAGCCGAGGACCGGGCGGAGCGGATCGAGCGGGCGGCCGAAGGGACGCTGGAGAGCCTGGAGGCACAGATCAACGAGCTCAACCGGCTGATCAACGACCTGCGCCCGGCGGCGCTGGAGCGGCTCGGGCTCGGCGGCGCCCTGCAGGCGCTGGCCGAAGAGTGCTCGGCCCGGGCCGAGGTCGAGGTCGACGCGAGGATCGAGATCGCCCCGGGGAACGGCGAGGAGGCGACCCGCGACGAGGAGCGGATCGTCTACCGGCTCGTCCAGGAGGCGCTGACGAACGTCGTCAAGCACGCCGGCGCCTCACACGTGGAGGTCAGGGCCGAGGAGCACGAGGGCGAGGTGCGGATCGTCGTCCGCGACGACGGCGAGGGCTTCGACCTCGGCGCGGCGACCGCGGGCCGCGGCCTGCTCGGGATGCGCGAGCGAATCGAGCTCTTCGGCGGCGATATCGAGGTCAGCTCAGAGCCCGGCTGCGGGACCGAGATCTCCGCCCGGGTTCCGCTGGGCCAGCGCTGATCGGCGTGGCGGAGAGCGGGGAGAGCGAGATCAGCGTCGTCCTCGCCGACGACCACAACGTGATCCGCAGCGGCCTGCGGGCGATGCTGGAAGCTGAGGCCGGGATCAGGGTGGTCGGGGAGGCGGCCGACGCGGCGGCGGCGCAGAAGCTGGTCCGCGACCGGCGCCCGGACGTCCTCGTCCTCGACCTGCAGATGCCCGGCGCAGAACCGGCGAGCGACGTCCACGCGCTCCGCGAGGAGGCACCGGACACGGCGATCGTCATCCTCACCATGCAGAGCGACCCGCGGCGGGCGCGGGAGCTGCTGCGCGCCGGCGCCTCCGCCTACGTCCTCAAGCAGGCCGCCGAGCGCCAGCTGACGGCGGCGATCCGCGCGGCGGCCGGGGGCGGCTCCTACATCGACCCGGAACTCGGCGGGCAGGTGGCGCAGCTCGGGGCCGACCCGATCGAAGCGCTGAACGATCGCGAGCGCGAACTGCTGCGGCTGCTCGCCCTCGGGCACACCAACCGCGAGATCGGCGAGAAGCTCTTCCTCAGCGTGCGGGCGGTCGAGGTCAACCGGGCGAAGCTGCTCGAAAAGCTGGGGCTGGAGACGCGGCCGGAGCTGGTCCGCTTCGCGATCGCCAACGGGTTGATCGACGCCGGGCGGGATGCCGGATGAGCCCGTCGCCGGCGGAGAAGATCACCGTCGCCCTGGTCGACGACCACGCGGTCGTGCGGGGCGCGCTGAAGGCCCTGCTCGACGGGCAGGACGACCTCGAAGTGGTCGGCGAGGCCGGTGACATCGCCTCCGGCCACTCGGTCATCGCCGAGAAGCAGCCGCGGGTCCTGGTCCTCGACGTCAACCTCCCCGACGGGCTCGCCGTCGACTCGCTGGCGAAGCTGCGCGGGGCCTCGCCGGGGACGGAGATCGTCCTGCTGACGATGGAGCGCGACCTCACCCTCGCCCGGCGCGCCCTCGACGCCGGCGCCAAGGGCTACCTGTTCAAGGACTCGGCCCACCTCGAGCTGATCGAGGCGGTCCGCGCGGCCGCCGCCGGAGAGCGGCACCTCGCCCCCGCGGTCGCCGCCGGCCTCAAGGACGACGGCGACGAGGGGCGGCCGGTCCTCTCGCCCCGCGAGACCGAGGTGCTCAAGCTGATGGCGCTCGGGCACACCAACCGCGAGGTCGGCGAACAGCTCTCCCTCAGCGTGCGGACGGTGGAGACCCACCGGGCTCATATTCAGCAGAAGCTGGGGTTGAGCAGCCGGCCGGAGCTGACCCGGTACGCGTTGGCTAACGGGTTGATCGATACGTAGTCGGTTGGGAGGGGGCGGGGGTGTCCCTTCTGGACGCAGCTCGGCGGAGATCGTTCTGCCGGCTGTTCGCCCCGGGCGCTGTTCGCCCGCCTCATGCTGAGTGTCCAGAAGGGACACCCCCGCCCCCTCTACGACACGTTTCGTGGTTCCTTCGGTCGCTCACCGTCCGATCGTAGACCGGCGTTCGTCCTTTCCGGGTCATATGGCGCGGAAAGGACGAACGCCGAGCTGGTTACAGTGGCGCCGATGCTCTACTTCAGCCACCCGGCCTGCCTGGAGCACGACCCGGGGCAGGGGTTGCCGGGACATCCGGAGCGGCCTGAGCGGCTGCGGGCGATTGAGGCGGCGCTGGCCGAGCGCGACTGGCTCGGCTGGGAGCGGCGCGAGGCGCCGGCGGCCTCCGAGGAGGAATTGACGCTGGTCCACCCTGCCACGCACGTCGAGCGGATCCGGGAGCTCTGCGGCGCCGGCGGCGGTGCGATCGACGCCGACACCTTCGCCGGTGAGGCCTCCTGGGAGGCTGCCCTGCGCTCGGCCGGGGGCGCCTGCGAGATGGTCCGCACGCTGCTCTCGGGCGCGGCGGGCGTCGGTTTCTCGGCCGGCCGTCCCCCCGGCCACCATGCCGAGCCGGAGCGGGCGATGGGCTTCTGCCTCTTCGACAACATCGCGGTGGCGGCGGCGCTGGCGATCGCCGAGCTCGGGGTCGAGCGGGTCTTGATCGTCGACTGGGACGTCCACCACGGCAACGGCACCGCCGAGATCTTCCGCCGCCGCAACGACGTCCTCTTCGCCAGCATCCACCAGGGCGGGATCTTCCCCGGCAGCGGCGCCCGCGAGGACACCGGCTCCGGGGCGGGCGAGGGTTTCACGATCAACCTTCCGGTTCCCGCCGGCAGCGAAGAGGGGCTCTGGATCTCGCTGCTCGAGCAGGAGGTCCTCCCCGCCGCCTCCCGGTTCGAGCCGCAGCTGGTCCTGATCTCGGCCGGCTTCGACGCCCATCGCGACGACCCGCTGGCCGAGTGCCGACTCGACGCCGACTCCTTCGCCCGCATGGCGACGATGGTTCGGGAGGCGGCGGCGGGATGGGGCGCGCCCGTGGGCGCCGTGCTCGAGGGCGGCTATGCGCTGGAGGCCCTCGCCGACTCGGTGGTGGCGACGATGGCCGCGCTCGGCGGCGGGGAGCGATAGTGCCGGAGCTGCAACAGGTCGAGATCGAGCCGCAGCCGCTGGAGCTGTTCCGGCCGCTGGTCGGCGAGCGCTTCGGGGGGATCGAACGGGCCGCGGCCGGGGCGCGCGAGACCTTCGACGGCCGCCGGATCTGGCACGTCAACTCGACCGCCCAGGGCGGCGGCGTCGCCGAGATGCTGCGGGCGCTCCTCCCCTACGCGCGCGGCGCCGGCGTCGACACCCGCTGGCTGGTGCTGCCGGAGACCGACGGCTTCTTCGCCGTCACCAAGCGGATCCACAACCGCCTCCACGGCGACGAGGGCGACGGCGGGTCGCTCGACGAGGGCGCCCGGCGGGCCTACGAGGGGGCGCTCTCCTGGTCCGCGGAGGAGCTCGGCCGGCTGGTCGAACCGGGCGACATCATCTACCTGCACGACCCCCAGACCGCGGGCCTGGTGCCGGCGATGCGGGAGGCGGGGCTGGCCGTCGTCTGGCGCTGCCACATCGGCGTCGACCGGCCGAACGACCTCGCCCGCGAGGCCTGGGACTTCCTCCGCGGCTACGTCGAGGCCGCCGACGCCTACGTCTTCTCCCGGCGCGAGTACCTCTGGGAGGGGCTCGACGAGCGGCGGGCCTGGTTCATGCCGCCGGTGATCGACCCCTTCTCGCCGAAGAACGAAGACCTCGACGAGGCCCGGGTCGCCGAGGTGCTGGCGCAGGTGGAGCGGGAGGCGACGCTGGTGCAGGAGGCTCCCGTGCCCGACGGAGCCACGGTCGTCACCCAGGTCTCCCGCTGGGACCGGCTCAAGGACCCGCGCGGCCTGCTCGAAGTCTTCGAGCACCACCTCGACCTCCCCTCGGCCCACCTCGTCCTCGCCGGCCCCGAGACCGAGGGCGTCAGCGACGACCCCGAGGGCGCCGCCGTCTACGAGGAAGTCGCCGAGCACTGGCGCGGGATGAGCGACGCCTGCCGCGCCCGCTCGCACCTCGTCAGCCTGCCGATGGACGACCTGCGCCAGAACGCAACGATGGTCAACGCCCTGCAGCGCCGCTCCCAGGTGATCGTCCAGAAGAGCCTCGCCGAGGGCTTCGGGCTGACCGTGGCCGAGGCGATGTGGAAGGCGCGGCCGGTGGTCGCAAGCCGGGTCGGCGGGATCCAGGACCAGGTCGTCGACGGCGAGACCGGGGTCCTCGTCGACGACCCCCGCGACCTGCCGGGCTTCGCCCGGGCGATCGATGCCGTCCTCGCAGACCCCGACCGCTGCGCCCGGATGGGCGAGGCCGGCCGCGAGCGGATCCGCGACACCTACCTGGCCGTCGACCGCCTGCGCGAATACGTCGACCTCCTGGCCACCCTGATCCGCTAGCGCCCCGGCCGCGGCACCACCAGCACCGGGCACGGCGCGTTGTGCATCAGCTGGGTCGAGACGGAGCCGAGGAAGACCCGCGCCAGCGGCCCGTAGCCGCGCGAGCCGGCGACGAGGAGATCGGCGTCGGCCTCCTCGCAGGCCTCGGCGAGCGCCGGGCCGGGCTGGCCGCCGAGGGCGCGGCCGGTCGCCGCCAGCCGCTCGTCGACCGACTTCACGGCCCGGGTCACGATCGGCCCCGCCTCGGGCGGGATCGCGGGCGTGTACCCGGCGGCGCCGGGGACGACCGCAATCGGGGCGGCGACGGTGTAGACGACGATCGTGGCGCGGCAGGCGAGGGCGATCGCTTCGGCGCGCTGCAGCGCCGCTTTCGCTTCCGGCGTGTCGTCGTAGGCGACGGCGATCGTGCGGAAGGGCCCGTGCTCCTCGGCGGCGTAGCCGCGGGGGGCGGTCAGTGCCTCACAGGGCGCCCCGTGCAGGAGCCCGTCGGCGACGCTGCCGAGCAGGACCCGCCCGACCGGCCCCCGGTGCGGCGAGCCGACGACGATCGTCTCGACCCCCTCCCGCTCGGCGAGGTCGTTGATCACCCCGGCGGCGGTGCCGCCGCCGAAGGCGCGGGTCTCCACCTCGAGCCCGCCGAGCCGCTCCCGCGCCTCGTCGAACAACGGCTGCGCCCGCTCGGCTTCCTCCGCCTCGAGGACCTTGTAGGGAATCGGCAGCGGCCCGTAGGGAAGAACGGTGACGACGAGGACGCCCGCCCCCGTCGCCTCGGCCACCACCCGCGCCAGCTCGAGCGCATCGCGCCCGCCGTCGCTGCCGTCGTAGCCGACCAAAACCCGCATCGGGGACAAAAGTATGGGAGGCAGCCCGTCGTCCCATCCGAAGAACCCCACAGTGCGGAAAACCCGCAGGTGATCGGGTGGACTTCCCCGGATGAGCCAGGGCGTCCCTCCCCCCACACTTCCGGGGCATGGACAACAGCGGAGCAACGAAGGTCTTGATCGTCGGCGGTGGCGTCGGCGCCCTGGAGACGGCGATCGCCCTCGACGACCTCGCCGGCGACCGGGCCCGGGTTGAGATCTGCGCCGGCCGCGGCGACTTCGTCTACCGGCCCTTCGCGGTCGGAGAGCCCTACGGCGCCTCCCGCGTCCTCCGCTACGACCTCGAGCGGCTCACCGACCTCTGCGAGGCCGAGTTCAGGCTCGAGAACATCGCCACCGTCGACCCGGCGCTCCACCTCGCGACCAGCCACGACGGCAGCCAGATCCCCTACGACTACGTCGTCGTCGCCTGCGGCTCGCGGCTGCTCTGGTCGCTCCCGGGCGCGACCACCTTCTGGGGCGTCCCCGACGAAGGCGAGTTGCGAGACGTGGTCACGCGCCTGCGGGAAGGTCGCCTGCGGCGGCTGGTCTTCACGATGCCCGGCGGCCACGGCTGGGCGCTGCCGGCTTACGAGCTCGCCCTCTTCGCCGCCACCGAACTCGAGCGCTCCGGCATCACCGGGACCCGGCTGACGATCGTCACCCCCGAAGACGGGCCGCTGAAGATCTTCGGGCGCCGCGCCTCCGAGCAGGTCGCCGGGCTGCTCGCCGACCACGGGATCGAGGTCGTCTGTGGCACCCACCCGGTCGCCTACGAGGACGGCGCCCTGACCGTGGTGCCCGGGGACGAGATCGAAGCCGACGCCGTCGTCAGCCTGCCCCGGCTCGAGGGCCGCCACGTCGAGGGCCTTCCCTACGGCCCCGACGGCTTCCTCCCCGTCGACGACCACGCCCGGGTCGCCGGGCTCGATGACGTCTTCGCGGTCGGCGATGTCACCAACTTCCCCGTCAAGCAGGGCGGCATCGCCACCCAGCAGGCCGACGTCGCCGCCGAAGCGATCGCGCTGGAGCTCGGCTGCGACGTAGAGGCGAACCCGCTCGACCCGGTCCTGCGCGGGATTCTCTGGACGGGTGCGAAGCCCCGCTATCTGTTCGGGTGGCTGGGCGGCGGCCACGGCGAAACCTCGGTCGCCGGCGAGCGCCCGCCCTGGCCGATCGACAACCCGAGCAAGCTGATCGGGCGCTACCTGACGCCCTTCCTCTCGCAGCTGGAAACGGCTAGCCGGCCGACTTCTTCTTCAGCCGCAGGCTGAGGCCGCGGCTGTTCGGCGAGCCGCCGCGGGGGATGAAGGTGACGGTCAGCCGCACCCGCACGGTGCCCCGGCGTTCGAGCAGCCGGCGGGCCGCGCGTTTCGGCAGCACCCGCAGCACGACCTTGCCGGCGCCGTCCACCTGACGCTGCTGCGGCAGCGCCCCGTCGAGGGCGAGGAGCCCCGGGCCCGGGACCTCGACGGTGATCTTCGCCGTGCCGCGCTTGCGGTCGAGCCGGATGCCGGCGATCTGGAAGGAGTTGTCGGGCGCGACGACCTTGCCGCCACCCGAAACCCCGGTGCCGCCGGAGCTACCGGAGCCGCTGCCGCTGCCCGTTCCCGACGGTGGCGGCGGAGGTGGTGGCGGCGGCGGGGGTGGGAGCGGTTTGGAGACGCTGTTGACCTGGATCACATCGCCGCTGCCGGCGAAGCGCCGCCAGCTCATCATCAGGGTCCCGTCCTCACCCCAGCCGAGCGCGGGGTCGCCGGCGCTGCGGCCGGCGGCGGAAAGGGTCGTGGTGGCGCCCAGCACCCCGGCACCGTCGACCTCGCGCCGTTGCACCAGCCACTG
>Ga0207677_10000918_pt1 | contig 16459 bp, 11 predicted proteins | sample KBSMisM42_FD_184311 | JGI IMG/M metagenome (GOLD analysis project Ga0207677, IMG submission 184311) | Miscanthus rhizosphere microbial communities from Kellogg Biological Station, Michigan, USA - KBS Miscanthus M4-2 (SPAdes) (version 2) | ecosystem: Host-associated > Plants > Roots >...
TGCACGAGATGAAACGCCTTCGCGGAGCTCAAGTCAATTGGAGCCGCGCGTCGTCCTTTGCGAGTTTCGAAGCCGTTGTGGCTTTCGGGTCACGTCGGTGGTTATCGACCCTAGCCGACTGTCTCCCCCCGTTCGTAGCGCAGGGCAAAGGTCACGTTGGGCGCAGCAGCGGGTTGTTTCTGGCTTGATGGCGGGGTGCTCGTTGGCAGCTTGCGCACGAATTCACCGTGGTCCGCCATTTTGGAAGCTGTATCGTCGATCACTTCGGCAATATCGTCGAGGAACGCACCCAGCTCCTCGTCGGAAACAAACTCCGTGACCGGGTCCGGCCGCATCTCGAAACCTTGGCCCAGCAGGACCTGTACCCAGCTCTCCTCGGCGAACAGCTCCTGCGCGTTGTGCTTGAAGAAGCGGCCCGACGACGCAAACAGCTCGAACCGCTCCTTCAGCGTGTCTGGCACCTCCATCGTGCGAACATGATCCCAGAACGGGTCGCCGCTGCGTCGGGTGACCTTGTAGTGCGCGATGATGAAGTCGCGCACATCCTCATATTCAGTGCGCGCCTGGCGATTGTACTCATCAATGTCAGCGGCCGAGAATCCGGTCGAGGGGAACATCGCAAGGAGCCGGTGGATCCCAGTCTGGATCAGATGGATGCTCGTCGATTCCAGGGGCTCGAGGAAGCCCGAGGACAGACCGATCGCGATGACGTTCTTGTCCCAGCTCTTGAGCCGCCGGCCGGGCCTGAACTTCACCGGACGCGGGTCGGCCATAGCCTCGCCGTCGAGATTGGCAAGAAGCCCCTCCGTCACCTCCTCATCGCTGATCAGCTCCGACGCGTAGACATAACCGTTGCCGATCCGGTGCTGCAGCGGGATGCGCCATTGCCAGCCGGCCTTGCGGGCGGTCGAGCGCGTGTAAGGCGTCAGCGGCTCGACACTGGCGCACGGCACCGCTTGGGCACGGTCGCACAGAAGCCACTGGTTCCAGTCCTCATAGCCGTTGCCGAGCGCGTCGCCGATCAGCAGCGCGCGCATGCCCGAGCAATCTATGAAGAGGTCGCCGTCGACCTCGCGCCCATCGCTCAGCCGCACCTTCTCGACAAAGCTCGTCTCGGGCTGGATGTCGGTCTCGACGATGCGCCCCTCGATCCGGGTGACTCCCCTCGCCTCGCTTTCGCTGCGAAGGAAGCGGGCCACGAGCGATGCATCGAAATGATAGGCGTAATCGATGTCGGCGAGCGGCGAGTTAGGGTTGCGCGGGTCCGGGAAGGCGAACTTGTTCCGACGCGACGCAACGCAGTTCAGCGAATATTTGTCGAAGTGCCCAACCCGATCCGGGATGCGCGCCTTCGCCGCCAGCCATAGCTGGTGCGGGTGAAGCCAGAGCATGTCCCGCCCGATCTTGCCGAAACCGTGAACATAGCTCTCGCCCGGTGCTCCCCAATCGACGAACTCAATGCCGAGCTTGAAGGTAGCCTTGCTCTCGCTGATCATCTTCAAGGGATCGATGCCCGCGAGCGCGATGAAGTTGCGGATGTGAGGGATTGTCGCCTCGCCGACGCCGATGATTCCGATCTCGTCGGACTCGATCAGCCTAATCTGGACCTTGCTCAGCCATTGCGAAAGCACCGCCGCGGTCATCCAGCCAGCGGTACCGCCGCCGACGATCGTGACTTTGCGAACCGGTTGTTCGGCGCCAGCCAATTGTCCCTCCAGCCTCTGAGTGGCTGGAACCGTTTACAGGAATCTGCGCATCGACAAAGACCGCTTCCCCGCGACGACCTAACGGGGGCCGCCCCTCGTCGGGGGAGCTTGCCCGTTCGTCGAACTGGCGCCGACCCTTTCCAAAAGTTAAGTAAGCCGCCGGTCCCTTTTCGCGTACGCCCCGGCTCTCGCGGGGGGTTGCAATCCTCAGCAACAAAGGAAATTGGCCGCAGCCGTGATTCCCGCCCGTGCCAGTCATCTGACCAGCGTCGTTCTGGCCGCAGCTCTCCTCCTGTCGGCTTGCGGCCGTAGTTCGTCCGGGCAGCAGGCTGGCGGTCGCGGTGGCCGCGGCGGACCGACCACCGTCGGCTTCGTCGTGGTGCACCAGGGCAGCGCGCCGCTGCAGCAGGAGCTGCCCGGACGCGTTGCCGCCTTCCAGGTTTCGGACGTCAGGCCGCAGGTCTCCGGCGTAATTCAACGGCGGCTGTTCCGGGAGGGCTCGATCGTCCGCCAGGGCCAGACCCTCTACCAGATCGACCCCAGCATATACGCGGCGCAACAGGCGCAGGCTGCCGCGAACCTCCAGAGCGCCCGGGCCAATGCCGTTGCCGCACGGACTCGGGCCCAGCGCTACGAACCGCTGGCAAAGATGGAGGCGATCTCCAAGCAGGATTACACCGACGCGCTCGCACAAGCGCGCCAGGCCGACGCATCGGTAGCGCAGAGCAGTGCAACGCTACGGGCCGCTCAGGTCAACATGCGCTTTACGCGAGTGCCGGCGCCGATCACGGGACGCATCGGGTTGTCCAACGTCACCGAAGGCGCGCTCGTCACCGCCAACCAGACCGACGCTCTGACGACCATCACGCGGCTCGACCCAGTCTTCGTCGATATCCAGCAGTCCGCCGCAGACCTGCTACAGCTGCGCGCGGCGCTCGCTCAAGGCGGTGCGGTCCCGACCAGCGCCCAGGTTCGTCTGAAGCTACCTGACGGTACGTTTTACACCTTCACGGGCACGGTCGAGTTCAGTGAGGTCATCGTCGACCAAGGTACCGGAACCGTAACGATCCGTGCCCGCTTCCCCAATCCCCAGTCGATCCTGCTGCCTGGCATGTACGTGACCGCGCAGTTCGCGCAGGCCGTGCAGACCTCGGCGATCCTGGTGCCGCAGCAGGCGGTCAGCCGGGACCCACAGGGCAATGCCACGGTGTTCGTCGTCGGGCCCGGCAACCGCGCGGTGCAGCGCGTCATCCGCGCCGACCGAACCCTCGGCACGGACTGGATCGTCACCGGCGGCCTTGCGCCCGGCGAGAAGGTGATCACGCAGGGCACCGCGAGCCTCAAGGACGGCGCGCCGATCAATCCGGTGCCCGCAAGCACTCCACAACGGATCAAGGCACCGCCACCGGGGGCAATGAAGAGCCCGCGCCAGGGCGGCTAGCGCATGTCGAAGCTCTTCATCGATCGCCCGATCTTCGCCTGGGTGATCGCCATCATCATCATGCTGATGGGCATCGGAGCGATCCTTTCGCTCCCGGTTGCGCAATATCCAGACGTCGCGCCGACCCAGATCAACGTCCGTGCGAGCTATCCCGGCGCTTCCGCGGCCACGCTCGAGGGCAGCGTGACCCAGGTCCTGGAGCGGCAGCTGACGGGCATCGACGGCCTGCTCTATTTTTCCTCGTCATCGACTGCGCGAGGCCAGGTGAACATCAACGCCGTGTTCGACAAGGGCGTCGATCCGGACATCGCGCAGGTCCAGGTCCAGAACAAGATTTCGCAGGCAACATCGCGCCTGCCCGCCCAGGTTCAGCAGCAGGGCGTAACGGTCACCAAGGGTTCGCCGGACCTGCTGCTGATCGTCGCCATCTTCGACCAGAGCGACCGGAGCACCAACTTCGACGTGTCCGACTGGCTGACCACCAACATGCAGGACGAGCTGTCGCGCGTGCCGGGCGTCGGCGACGTCAACGTGTTCGGGTCCTCCTACGCGATGCGAATCTGGCTCGATCCGCACAAGCTGGCGAGCTTCGGGCTGGTCCCCAATGACGTGGTGACGGCAATTCAGAGCCAGAACACAGAGGTTGCGGCGGGCGAAATCGGAGGCCTTCCGCAGCCCGAGGGTCAGATGCTCAACGCGACGGTCACGGCCCAGTCGCGCCTGCAGACCCCTGAGCAATTCCGTAACATCGTGCTCAAATCCGACCAGTCGGGCGCCCGCGTGCTGATCAGCGACGTGGCTCGCGTGGAACTCGGCGCCGACAGTTATTCGGCGACGATTCGTGCCAATGGCCATCCGGGCGCCGGCATCGGCATCTCCCTGGAGCCGGGCGCAAACGCCCTAAGGACGGCGACCCTGGTCAAGGCGAAGGTCGCCGAGATCGCTCCCCGCATGCCGACCGGCTACACCTATGCCTTCGCCAACGACTCAACCAACTTCATCAAACTGTCGATCTACGAGGTCGTGAAGACGCTGCTCGAGGCGATCCTGCTGGTCGTCCTCGTCATGTTCGTGTTCCTGCAGAGCTGGCGGGCGACCTTGATCCCGTTCATCGCCGTCCCGGTCGTGCTGCTTGGCACGTTCGGAATCCTCTACGCGCTGGGGTTCTCGATCAATACGATGACGCTGTTCGGGTTGGTGCTCGCGACAGGGCTTCTGGTCGACGATGCGATTGTGGTCGTCGAGAATGTCGAGCGACTGCTGCACGAAAATCCGGAGATGACTCCCCGGGACGCGACCATCGCGTCGATGGAGCAGATCCAGATGGCGCTCGTCGCCATTGCGCTGGTGCTGTCGGCCGTCTTCCTGCCGATGGTCTTTTTCGGGGGCTCGACCGGCGTCATCTACCGCCAGTTCTCCGCCACCATCGTCTCGGCGATGGCTCTCTCGGTCTTCATCGCCCTGACATTGAGCCCGGCGATCGCAGCAAACCTACTCCGCCGCCAGCATGCGACGGTCGAAGAGACGTGGGTTGGAAGGCGCGCACCCGCCCTCGCCCACCGCCTCGAGGGCGCGCGGCTGAAGTTCAACGAAGGCTTCGACCGGTTCCGTGACTGGTTCGTCGCTTCCGTTAGTCGCGTGGTCGACCGCAAATGGCTGTTCCTCGGCATCTACGGCGGCGTCTTCCTGCTGCTCGTGCTACTGTTCTTCCGCCTGCCGACCGGCTTCCTGCCGACGGAGGACCAGGGCTTTGCATCGGTCCAGTTCCGCCTACCCGCCGGCGCGACCATGACCCGCACGCGCCAGGTGCAGCGGGCGGTCGAGGACTATTTCCTGCACGGACCCGACAAGAACAACGTGAAGACCTATTTCACGGTCGCCGGCGGCGGCCAGGGCGCCGCTGGGCAGAACACCGGCCAGGCCTTCCTCAACCTTGCCGATTATGACCAGCGCAAGGGATCGAAGAATAGCGCTGATACGATCGTCCAGCGCGCTTCGGGTGCATTCCGCGGAGTCCGGGATGCGCAGGTCTTCGCGCTGGTGCCGGGCGCGATCCGCGGGCTCGGGCAGTCGAGCGGATTCACGATGGAGCTGCTCAATACGGGAGGCATGAGCCCCGAGGACTTTGCGGCGGCCCGCGATCGCCTTGTCGCGCAGGCTGCATCCAATCCGAAGCTTGCGTCTGTGCGGCTAAGCGAGCTGCCCGACGTCGCGAGCCTCAAGGTCAACGTCGATCAGCAGCGTGTCGCTACGCTCGGAATCAACCCAGCGGACGTCAACAGCACGATCTCCACGGCCTGGGGCGGCCGCTACGTCAACGACTTCATCGACCGCGGCCGCGTGAAGCGCGTCTATGTCCAGGGCGATGCGCAATATCGCTCTGAGCCGAGCGACATCGACCAATGGTTCGTCCGCAACAATCAGGGCGGGATGGTACCCTTCTCCTCGTTCGCACAGACATCCTGGATCACCACGCCGACGAGTTCGTCGCGCTTTCTCGGATACCCGTCGTTTGAACTGAATGGGCAAGGCGCCCCCGGTGTGAGCTCGGGCGAGGCGATGTCGATCATCGAAGATCTCGCGAGCAACATCCCGGGCGTCGGCGTGGCCTGGGCCGGTCAATCGTACCAGGAACGACTGTCATCGGGTCAGGCGCCAATCCTCTACGGCGTTGCGCTGATCGTCGTCTTCCTGTGCCTTGCCGCATTGTACGAGAGCTGGTCGATCCCGGTCGCGGTCCTGCTGGTGATCCCGCTCGGCCTCGTCGGCTCGATCTTCTTCGTAACGCTGCGGGGCCTTCAGAACGACGTCTATCTTCAGGTCGGGCTGATCACGACCATGGGCCTCTCGGCCAAGAACGCGATCCTGATGGTCGAGTTCGCGGAACGCGCAGAACGCGAAGGGCAGCGCGTGATCGATGCGGCGATCGAGGCCGCCAAGATCCGCTTGCGGCCGATCCTCATGACCAGCTTCGCCTTCATCTTCGGCGTTCTGCCGCTGGCGATCTCGACTGGCGCGGGCGCCAACAGCCGTATCGCGATCGGCACGGCGGTGATCGGCGGTATGCTGACCGCCACCGCGCTCGCGATCTTCTATATCCCCTTCTTCTTCGTGCTTGTCCGCCGGGGCGTCCGCGACGGTCTCAAGATAGTTCGCGAGCGCATCCGTCAACGGCGGGAGGCGCAGACGTGAAGCGTGCCTCGGCCCTGATCGCGCTCCTCGCGAGCGCCTGCACGACGATGGAGCCTCGCTATGCGCGGCCCGATCCCGCGATCCCGGCGTCCTGGCCGGTCGGCGACCCTTATCTTGCGCAGGCCGAGGTCGGGCTTCCGGTCCTGAGCTACAGCCAAGTGTTCCAGGACCCGCGCCTGCAGACGCTGATCGCGCAGGCTTTGACGAACAATCGCGACCTGATGATCTCGGCGTCGAACATCGCCGCGGCGCGCGAGCAATATCGCATCCAGCGTGGGCAGCTGCTGCCGACCGTGAACGCCGGCGCCGGTGCGGCAGTGAGGGGCGACAAGGCTGACGGCACGAGCGCGAGCTACGACGCCGGGGTGCAGGTCCCGAGCTTCGAGCTGGACCTGTTCGGGCGCGTGCGCTCGCTTACCCACGTCCAGCTCCAACGATACCTGGCAACCGAGGCTGGAGCGCGGGCAACGCGGCTCTCGCTCGTCGCCAATGTCGTCAGCGCCTGGCTCAACCATGCCGCAGACTCGAGCCTGCGGCTGATCGCCGAGCAGACGGCGGCGAGCGCGCAAAAGAGCGTTCAGCTGACCCGGCTGCGGCTCGAGGGCGGCATTGCGCCACGCACCGACCTCGACCAGGCCGAGCAGATCCTCGCCACGGCCCAAGCCGACCTCGCGCGCCAGCGGACCGCGGTTGCGCAGGACGTCAACGCGCTGCAGCTGCTGGTCGGCGCGCCGATCGATCCGAGACTGCTGGCCGGCTCGATCGATGAAGCTGCCGGCAAGATCGCGCCGGTACCGGCGGGTCTCGATTCCTACGTACTGCTTCGGCGCCCCGACGTGCTCCAGGCGGAATACCAATTGCGCGCCGCCAATGCGCAGATCGGTGCCGCTCGCGCGGCCCTATTCCCACGGATCACGTTGACCGGCCTCCTGGGCTTCGCGAGCAGCGCGCTGGCCAAGCTGTTCACCGGCGGTGCGTTCGGGTGGAGCGCTGGGGCGGACGCGACCTACACGATCTTCCAGTCGGGCGCTGGGCACGCGAACCTCCGGCTAAGCAAGGCGCAGCGCGATGCAGCGATCGCAACCTATCAAAGGGCGATCCAGTCGGCGTTCCGCGACGTTGCCGACGCCCTCGCCCGCCGCGGCACAATGAATGACGAAATTGCCGCTCGCCAGCGCTCGCAGGCGGCCTCGGCGGACAATTACACGCTGACGGAGGCGCGCTACCGCGCGGGGATCGATCCGTTCCTGACGGTGCTAGTGGCGCAGCGGTCCTATTACACCGCGCAGCAGCAGATGGTTCAGACCAGGCTCGCCGCGGCTCAGAACATCGTCGATACCTATCAGGCGATCGGTGGCGACGCGCTGCTGCAGGCCACTCCGGTTTGTCAGGCTCTTCCCGGAGACAGCAGCGCGAGCAGCGCAAAGCTCGCGAGCCAGTGTTCGCCCATATAGTCGCCGGCGATGTGTGGCATGGGCGCCGCCAGATGGGTCTCTGCTTGCTGCGGATAGCCTAGCTCGCGCCAGCACCAGGCCCGGCTGAGGTTCAAACCGTCCAGGTGCGCAATCTTGCCGTCGCTGCGGTCGCTGACGATCGCCGGCTTGAACAGGGTCGCGGGCTCGCCGCTGGAGACTCTTGGCAGGAAGTTCGCGAACCAGTCCGGGAACAACGCCGGATGCGTACGCGCCATGCACAGCGCTTCGGTCAGCGCCGGCGACAGGAATTCGTCGCCGCCCGGCTCCCATGCCTGGCAATCGCGATCAGCGCGGAACCAGTGGAGCGCGCGCTCGCGGATCGCCAGGCCTAGAGCCTTGTCGAATGCGTCGGCCCAGTCGAGCGCGAGGATCATCGCGAAGCTTGTGTTGAAGTGGGTGCCGACCCGGATCGGGTACGTCATGACGTCGAGATAAGTGCGAAGCCGCTCGGCGAAGGCCCGCGCCAGCGGCTCCAGCTCGTCTCCCCAGGGTTCATCATGCCGTGTCGCTTCGAGATGCAGGTAGAGGAGCCATGCCCAGCCGTACGGGCGTTCGAACCCTCGGCTCGACGGGCGGTCGAGATAAGCAAGCTCAGCGCAGACTTTCTCCGCCGTGAAGCTGCTGCCCGCCAGCGCGGCAATGGCAGCGGCTTCCTCGATGTGGGGGAATAGCCTCCGCAACGTCATCAGCGTCCACCATCCGTGGACGCAGCTGTGCCAGTCGAAGCTGCCGAAGAAGATCGGATGCAGGACCCGCGGCGGAAGCGCGTCTGCATCGCTTTCGAGGACATGGTCGAGCTTGTGCGGATACTCCTTCGCGACGTGACCGAGCGCGATCCGCGCCATCCGGGAGGCGAGCTCGGCGTCGAGCCGGCTCACAGGTGGAAGCCCGCGACGTAGAGGATAAGGATATTAGCGGCGAGCATCGCCAGCGCGGTCGGCACCTGGGCGCGGATGACGCCATTCTGGTCTTTGAGTTCAAGCAGCGCGGCCGGCACGATGTTGAAGTTGGCCGCCATTGGGGTCATCAGCGTGCCGCAGAACCCCGCCAACATTCCGACCGCGCCGATGACCGCGGGGTTGCCGCCGTCAGCATGAATGAGGATCGGGATGCCGATCGCGGTGGCCATCACCGGGAAGGCGGCGAACGCGTTTCCCATGATCATCGTGAAGACGACCATTCCCAGAGCGTAGAGGAGCACCGCGAGGAACATACTGCCTTGCGGAATGATCGCACCAACGATCGACCCGATCGTCGTGCCGACGCCGGCCGCGGCGAAGATCACGCCAAGCGAGGCGAGCATCTGCGGCAAGACCGCCGCCCACCCGACTCCGTTCATCAGCCGGCTGCCTTCGTCGATGGCGGCGAGTAGCGGCGGGCGCAGCCAGGCATAGGACACGACCAGCGCGATGATCACGCCGCAGCCGAGGAGGACGAGCGTCACCGCCTTCGGATCGATCAAGTTGAGGCCCTTTAGCGGCGTGTAGTTGAACAGTAGCGTCCCGACGAAGGCGGTGAAGGGGATGAGCAGTGCGGGCAGGAACAGCCAGTTGCCTCGTCGAGCGGACGATTCCTGGCGCTCCCGGGGCGTCGCAGATTGCTTCGAACCGCGGCCGATCAGGTGGAAACCAGCGATTGCGACGATTGCAAGCACGAGGACGCCATTCCCGATGTCGCCGACATAGTCGCCGAACCAGAAGCTGACCGTCAGCAGCAGCCAGAACGCGGCGTTGCCCCAGCGCTTCGCATTGGTCTCGTCGCGAGCGCTGCCGAGCGCGAAACCGGCGAAAACCGCGCCTGCGAGCACATAGAGCCAGTGCAGATTGATCATCGGTGCCGCCCCAGTCGGCGGTCGAGCAGCAGCAGCCGGGTACCGTGGATGAGGAATGCGCAGATCGCGCTCGGTATTGCCCAGACCGACAGCTGGAATGGCGTCAGCTGGATGCCGAAGCTCGCTAGCGAACCCTGGATCAGCAGGATCGAGGCGATCGCCAGGAAGATATCCTCGCCGAAGAACAGGCCGACATTGTCCGTCGCCGCGGACATCGCTTTGACGCGCTCGACCGTCTCCTCGTCGAGCTCCCCGTGCTGCTTCTCCGCGGCCGCGACCACCATCGGCGCAATCAGCGGACGCACCGTCTGCGGATGACCCGCTACGGTCGTCAAACCGAGTGCCGACAGGATCTGGCGGACCGCGAGGTAGACAATCAGTAATCGGCCCGCGGTCGCGCCACGAATGCCGCCGATGAGGGCCCGTGCCCGCTCCTGCAGTCCATATCGCTCGAGCAGGCCGACAACCGGCAGGATGATCCAGATGATCGTGACATAGCGGTTCTCGTTGAAGCCATGCCCGAGCGTGGCGAGCACCTTCATGAAAGGCATGTGCCCGAGCAGCCCTGTGACGATGGCCGCGACGGCGACGACCAGCAGCGGATTGAATCGCACGGCGAAGCCGGCGACGACCAGAGCAATTCCGAGCAGCGGCCAATAATCGATCACTTAGGCTCTCCTGCCGAAGCCGCCGCCGCCGGGCGTCTCGATCACGAAGCGGTCACCCGGCTGGACTTCGGCGTAAGCGGTTGCACTCAACATTTCGACCGTGCCATCGGTCCGCTCGACCCAGTTGCGGCCGCCTTGCGCGTCCGCTCCCCCCATTATGCCGCGCGGCGGCACCCGACGGCGATTGGCAAGGATGTTGGCCCGCATCGGCTCAAGGAAAATGACTGCGCGAATGACGCCATCACCGCCATCATGCGCCCCCTGCCCGCCCGACCCACGCCGGATCGCGAACTGATCAAGCCGGACCGGCAACCGCGTCTCGAGGATCTCAGGATCGGTCAGGCGGCTGTTCGTCATGTGCGTCTGAACGGCGCTGGTGCCGTCGTGGTCCGGCCCTGCGCCTGACCCACCGGCTATGGTCTCGTAATATTGGTAGCGTTCGTTCCCGAAGGTGAAGTTGTTCATCGTTCCCTGGCTGGGGGCCAGCCGTCCGGTCGCCGCGAACAGGGTATCGGTGACGACCTGACTCGTTTCGACATTCCCCGCGACCACGGCAGCCGGATAGCTCGGGTTGAGCATCGAGCCTTCCGGAACGACGAGCTTGATCGGCCTCAAACAGCCGTCGTTCATTGGGATCGCATCGTCGATCAAGGTTCGCACGACGTATAAGGAAGCCGCGCGAACGATCGAGAAAGGCGCGTTGAAGTTGTCGGGTAGCTGGTCGCCGGTGCCGGTGAAGTCAAAGGTCGCCGAGCGCTCCGCCTTGTCGACCGTGATCTTCACATGGACGTGGGCGCCATTGTCCATCTCATAGTCGAACTCGCCATCGTCGAGCCGCCCGAGCAGGCGCCGCACCGACTCCTCGGCGTTAGCGAGGACGTGACGCATGTAGGCTGCGACCACGTCCGCTCCGTAATCGCGGGCGGTGGCGGCGAGCACCTCGGCGCCGCGCGTGCAGGCCGCGAGCTGCGCCTTGAGATCGGAAATGTTCCGGTCCGGATTGCGCGCCGGCCATTCGCCCGAGCCGAGCAACTCGCGGATCTCCATCTCGCGGAAATGGCCCTCGTCGACGAGCAGGACATTGTCGATCAGCACGCCTTCCTGTTCGATGCTGGTGCTGTCGGGCGGCATCGATCCCGGTGCGATCCCCCCGATGTCAGCATGGTGGCCGCGCGCTGCGACGAACGACGAGGGCTCGACCTCATCGCCGTAGAAAACCGGCACGATCACGGTGATGTCGGGGAGATGAGTCCCGCCGCGATAGGGGTCGTTCAGCACGTAGGCGTCGCCCCGACGAATGCCTCGCCCGTCCTTTCCCTGCCCTCGCGTGTCGATGATTGTCCGGATGCTCTCGCCCATCGACCCGAGGTGCACCGGAATGTGCGGCGCGTTGGCTATCAAGGCACCTTTGGCGTCGAATATCGCGCAGGAGAAGTCGAGCCGCTCCTTGATGTTGACGCTGGTCGCCGTGGACTGGAGCGCGACGCCCATTTCCTCCGCAATGGCCATGAACAGGTTGTTGAAAATCTCGAGCCGAACGGGATCGACGTCGGTGCCGATCGCCTTGGCACGGTCGAGCGGAATGGCCCGGCTCAGGACTAAAGTGCCGTCGGTCCCGCGCTCGGCGCGCCAGCCCGGCTCAACCACGACGGTCGAAGTAGGCTCGAAAATCAGCGCAGGCCCCTTGAACTCCTCCCGCGCCCACGCGACGTTCGCGACAACATCCGGCCGCGCGGTCGATCGGCCCACCGCCTCGACGACGAGCGCGTCGATTATGACCTCCGCACCCTCTTCCCAATAACCGAAGCGGCGGCGGTGGAGGTCCGCGAAGGTTGCTCGCATGTCAGCGGCTGAACCAATGCCGATCTCGATTGTCGTATCGCTCCCCGCGGTCCGCAGCCTAGCGCTGCGGAGAAGCTCGATGCGCTCGCCATGCAGCCCCTGCGCGATCAGTGCGTCGCGCGCTCGCGCCTCGAGCTCAGCAAGCGCATCGGCGAAGTCTACCGAAAGCGGTTTCAGCCAACTGACCTCGCGGATCGCCTTCACGTCGGCAATGCCGATGCCGTAGGCCGAGAGCACGCCAGCGAGCGGGTGAATCAGGATGCGCTCCATGCCCAACGCATCGGCGACTGCGCAGGCGTGCTGGCCGCCTGCTCCGCCGAAGCAGGCGAGCGCGTAACGGGTTACGTCGTGGCCGCGTGCGATGGAGATCTTGCGGATCGCGGCGGCCATGTTGTCGACAGCGATCTCGAGGAAACCGCGAGCGATTTCTTCTAAGCTTTTGCTACCGACCGCGTCGGCGACTTCCTGCAGCCGAGCGCGGGATGCGTCGGGGTCGAGCGGCTGATCACCGTTCTGGCCGAACACCGCGGGGAATTGCGCCGGGTCGATGCGGCCGAGATACAGGTTGCAGTCGGTGACGGTGAGCGGCCCACCGTTGCGGTAACAGGCCGGACCTGGATTCGCGCCAGCACTTTCAGGGCCAACCCGGAAGCGCATTCCGTCGAAGCGGCAGATCGAGCCGCCGCCGGCGGCGACCGTGTGGATCTGCATCATTGGCGCCCTGATCCGCACGCCCGCGACGACGCTTTCATCCGCGAGCTCGAACGCACCTGCGTAATGCGAGACGTCGGTCGAGGTGCCGCCCATGTCGAAGCCGATCAGCCGCTCGGCCTCGTAAGGGCCGCTGGCCGCGACCATGCCGACCACTCCGCCGGCGGGGCCGGAAAGGATTGCATCCTTGCCGCGAAAGGCGGTCGCTTCCGCGAGGCCGCCGTTCGATTGCATGAAGTGGAGGTCGGTCCCATCACCGAGCCCGGCGGCGACGCGGTCGACGTAGCGGCGCAGCACCGGCGACAGGTAAGCGTCCACGACCGTCGTGTCGCCGCGGCCGATGAGCTTGATGAGCGGGGCGACCTCGTGGCTCACCGAGACCTGGGTAAAGCCGAGCTCGCGGGCGATCTCGGCGAGCCGCGCCTCGTCAGCGGGATATTTCCAGCCGTGCATGAGGACGATCGCGAGCGCGTCGATTCCCGCATCGCGTATTTCCTGCAGCGACGCTCGGACCTCGTGTTCGTCGAGCCCAGTCAGCAGCTCGCCATCGACACTGACCCGCTCGTCAATCTCGACTACTCGCTCGTAGAGCATAGAAGGCAGCACGATGTGACGCGCGAAGATATCAGGCCTCGCTTGGTACCCAATCCTCAGTGCATCGCCGAAGCCGCGCGTGATCGCCAGCCCCACCCGCTCGCCCTTGCGTTCGAGAAGAGCGTTGGTCGCGACGGTGGTGCCCATCCGCACCTCGACAACCTCGCCGCCTTCCTCCGCCAACATTCGCCGGATCGCTTCCAGCGCCGCATCTTCATACTGGAGCGGGTTCTCCGACAGGAGCTTCTCAACCCGCATCCGCCCATCCGATGCGCGCGCCACCACGTCGGTGAACGTCCCGCCGCGATCGATGGCAAAGGTCCAGCAGGGCTTCATGAACTGATCTGTAGGGCCATTGCGCTCCGGACTGCAGCCCTTAAGACACCGCCATGGCTGTTCTGGTCACGGGGGCTGCGGGGTTCATTGGCGCTGCGACGACGCGCGTCCTGCTCGAGCGGGGCGATGAGGTCGTGGGCCTCGACAACCTCAACAGCTATTACGACCCAAGCCTCAAGCAGGCGAGGCTGACGCGGCTGCAGCAGCAGTTCGGCAATCGTTTCCGCTTCGAGAAGGTGGATTTCGCCGACACGGAAGCGCTGAAGGCCTTCACGGATACGATCGACATCGACGGCATCGTCCACTTGGGAGCGCAGGCCGGTGTCCGTTACAGCCTCGAAAACCCGATGGCCTACGTGCAGTCGAACCTGGTCGGCCACGTCAACATGCTGGAGCTGGCACGACATCGCCAAGCGCGGCACATGGTTTATGCGTCATCTTCGTCGGTGTACGGAGGTAACAAGAGCCTGCCGTTCCGGGTCGAGGACCGGGTCGATCACCCTCTGTCGCTTTATGCTGCGACCAAGAAGGCCGATGAGCTGCTCAGCGAAAGCTACGCGAGCCTTTATCGTCTCCCGCTGACTGGCCTGCGCTTCTTCACGGTTTATGGACCATGGGGCCGCCCGGACATGGCGATGTGGATCTTCACCAAGGCGCTTTATGCGGGCGAGCCATTACCGCTGTTCAACCGCGGGGAAATGCGCCGCGATTTCACCTATATCGATGACATTGTGAGCGGTGTCGTTGCCTGCCTCGACGGACCTCCCGCGGATGACGGCGAGTCCAAGGCCGGCGGCAGCTGCTCTCCGCATGCGCTCTACAATATCGGCAATAGCCGCAGCGAAGACCTGATGCGCGTCGTCGAGCTCCTGGAGCAGGAGACCGGCCGCAAGGCTGTCGCGAATCCCATGCCGATGCAGATCGGCGACGTCCGCGAGACCTTCGCTGACGTCAGCGCGATCGAGCGCGATCATGGCTTTGAGCCCAGGACTAGTATCGACGAAGGCGTTCCGCGTTTCGTGAAGTGGTATCGCGAGTATCACGGGCTTTGAGCCTGCCGCCGATCCTTCAGGGTCTCAGGATCCCGGTGATCGGTTCGCCGCTCTTCATCGTGTCGAACCCGAAGCTGGTGATCGCCCAATGCACGAGCGGGATCGTTGGCAGTTTTCCGTCGCTGAATGCACGTCCGGCCGAGTTGTTGGACGAGTGGCTGCACGAGATCACAGAGGCGCTCGCCGCCTGGAACCGCGACCATCCGGAGCGGCCGGCAGCGCCCTATGCCGTCAACCAGATTGTTCACCGCTCGAACGACCGGTTCGAGCATGACATGCAGGTCTGCGCGAAATGGAAGGTGCCGATCGTCATCACCTCACTGGGTGCGCGCGTTGAATTGAATGAGGCGGTGCATTCCTGGGGAGGGATCACGCTCCACGACGTGATCGACGATCGCTTTGCCCGGAAGGCGATCGAGAAAGGGGCCGATGGGATCATCGCGGTAGCCGCCGGTGCCGGCGGGCATGCCGGACGCTGGTCTCCGTTCGCCTTCGTCCAGGAAGTCCGTCAATGGTTCGATGGACCGCTGATCCTGTCGGGTGCAATTGCAACCGGCGGAGCGGTGCTGGCAGCGCAGGCGGCTGGCGCCGACCTCGCCTATGTCGGCTCGCCCTTCATCGCCACCGAGGAAGCCAATGCGGCGGAAGCCTACAAGCAGTCGATCGTCGACAGCGGCGCAGCGGATATCGTCTACTCCGACCTCTTCACCGGCGTGCACGGCAATTACTTGCGGTCTTCGATCGTCAATTCCGGGCTGGATCCCGACAATCTGGAAGCCGGGAACCTCGACACCATGAAATTTGGCTCGGGCGGATCATCAAAGGCCAAGGCGTGGAAGGACATCTGGGGCTCGGGCCAGGGAATCGGCGTCGTCGACAAGGTTCGGCCTGCGGCCGAATATGTGGATCTGCTTGCCGAGCAATATGCGGCGGCGAAGGCGCGGATTTGCGCTAGCTGATCGACTCCAGAGCATGTCGCCAGTTCGCGGGAATCTCGACGGGCCGCCGGTTGCCGCGATCGACCATCACATGGACGAATTCGCCTTGGGCGGCGGCATTCTCCTGCCCATCGCCGAACACGCCGATGCGGTAGCGCACGCTCGATCGTCCGAGCTGGGCGACGGCGAGGCCGACTTCGACGTCCTGTGGAAATTCGAGCGGCACCAAATACGAGCAGCGGGTTTCAACCACGAGCGCGATCGGATCACTGGTCTGGATGTCGAGCAGGCCCTTTTCGACAAGCCAACCGTTCACGGCGCTATCGAACCACTGGTAGAAGATCGTGTTGTTGACGTGGCCGTAGGCGTCGTTGTCGGCCCAGCGCGTCGTGAACTTTCGCCAGACCTTGAACTCTGAGCGTGACGCAGGCGCCTCGCGGCTCACCAGGCGGCCTCGTAGAGGCGCTGCGCATCGCTTTCGGTGATCTCGCAGGGATTGTTCACGAGGAGCCGTGTCTGACGCATCGCTTCCCTGCCGAGCAGGGGGCATTCCTCGAACGCAATGCCGTGATCGCGGAGGCGGAGCGGAAGACCACTGCGGTGAGCGAGATCGTCCAAGCGCTCGATCAAAAGCGCGGCGCGGGCCTGACTGCCCTGCCCCGCGCAGTCCGGC
>Ga0207677_10000919_pt1 | contig 16454 bp, 16 predicted proteins | sample KBSMisM42_FD_184311 | JGI IMG/M metagenome (GOLD analysis project Ga0207677, IMG submission 184311) | Miscanthus rhizosphere microbial communities from Kellogg Biological Station, Michigan, USA - KBS Miscanthus M4-2 (SPAdes) (version 2) | ecosystem: Host-associated > Plants > Roots >...
CGAAGCTCGGTGGCCTCGGGATCCTCGGCGGGGTCGCGGTCGCCGGCCTGCTCTTCCTGCCGAACGACACCGAAAGCCACGCGATCCTGATCGGTGCCGTGGCGATCGCCTGGATCGGTGTCCTCGACGACATCTTCGACCTCCCCGCCGCACCGAAGCTCCTCGGCCAGACCGTCTCCGTCGTCATCCCCGTCTCCGCCGGCGTCACCGTCGACAACTTCACCTTCCCCTTCTTCGGCCGCCTGACCCCGGGGACGGTCGACCTGCTCACCCTGCCGGGCGGCGGCGTCATCCACCTCGGCGACGTCGCCACGGTGATCGCGATCGTCGCCGTGATCAACGTCATCAACCTGATCGACGGCGTCGACGGCCTCGCCGCCGGGGTCGCGGTGATCTCCGGCATCACCCTGGCGACGATCGCCCTCTCGCTCGACCGCACCGCCGCCGGCGTCCTCGCCGCACTCACCGCCGGCGCCGCGCTCGGCTACCTGCGCTGGGGCTTCCCGCCCGCCAGCACCTTCATGGGGGACACCGGCTCGAACCTGCTCGGCTATCTGCTCGGGGCGGTGGCGGTGCAGGGCGCGCTGAAGACGAACGCGGTGATCGCCCTCTTCCTGCCGCTGATCATCCTCGCGGTGCCGATCCTCGACACCGGCTTCGTCGTCGCCAAGCGGCTCAAATACGGGAAACCCATCTACAAAGCCGACCGCTGGCACTTCCACCACCGGATGGCCGACATCGGCTTCTCGCAGCGCCGCACCCTGCTCTACCTCTACGGCTGGACCACCGTGATGGCACTTCTCGCCCTGGCCCTGCGTTTCGTCCCCTACAGCGACGACCACGGCAACTTCGACCCCCTCTGGACGGCGGTGATCGCCATCTTCGGCATCCTCGCCCTGGCGGCAAGCGTCTACCTGGTAGAGGTCCTGGAGATCCTCAAGCTCCGCCAAACCCGCCTCCGCCAACTAGTAACCCTCCGCCGAACCACCGGCGCCCCTGAACCCGCGCTGGAAGAGGTCAACGCCGCAGTCGAGCAGGAGCTGGAGACCGGCTCCTTCCCAGCCGTAGACCCGGAGACCGGCGAGTTCGAGGCGATCAAGTAGTGGCAACCCTCACGAAGTGGCTTCACAAAGCCATTCCAGGGACCATTTGGGTATAGTCGCCCCTGCGCCCTCTCTGCCCCGCGCTGGGCGTATTTCCTCTTTTTCTGACTCTATGTCTCCTCCCAAGTACGTCGATCTACTCGCGCTGCTCATTGCACTCGCCGTTTTCATAATCGGCGATCTGCCGCTGCTCGGCTACGCCGTGGCAGCCGCCGTCTGGCTCCTGCAGCGGGGTATCCAGATGCTGGCGCAGCGCCGGATGAAGCAGGAACTGGCCGCCGGCAACCGGCAGAAGGCGATGGGAATCGTCGCCGGCAGCACCCTCGGCCGGGTCTGGCTGATGGCCACCGCCGTCCTACTCGTCGGCATCGCCGAACGGGAGTCGGGCCTCGCCTCCGCGATCCTCCTGCTCGCCCTCTTCACCCTCTCCTTCGCCGCCCAGGGGCTGACGCACCTGTTCGACGACCAGCCTGAGGGACAGGGGGTCTAGCCATGGAGTCGGCTTCGATTCAGGCGCCGGCCGGCGCCACCAAGGGCAGCGACCCCGAGAAGGGCGGCCTCAGCACCAAAGCCAAGGTCCTGATCGGATTCGGCGCCTACCTCGCCGTCTCGATCCTGCTGCTGCTGATCTTCGGCAACGACGGCAAGAACGAAGCCTTCAAGCCGCAGAACGAGTTCAAACTCGAACCGTGGGTCTCGATCCACATCGGCAGCCTCGACCTCAGCATCAACAAGGCGGTGCTTTACCTGGTCCTGGCCAGCGCCCTGACGATCTTCACGATGACCTGGATCGCGCGGCGGATGGTGCAGAAGCCGAACCGGGTCCAGACCGCGGTCGAGGTCGCCTACGACCTGACCAAGAACACGATCACCGGGGGCAGCCTCCACGGCGAGCTGGCCCGCAAGTGGTTCCCCTTCATCGGCGCCCTCTTCTTCTGGATCTGGTTCTCGAACATGCTCGGCTTCCTGCCGCTGCCGACCAACACCGAGCACACCTTCTCGATCGGCGGCCTCGAGATCCCCTCCTTCGCGATCTACGCCGCCACCGCCAACATCGCGATCCCGCTCGTTCTCACCCTCGTCGTCTGGCTCAGCTACCACGTCGAGGGCATCCGCGCCAAGGGCGCCCTTCCCTACTTCAAGAGCTGGCTGCCCCCGGGGCTGGAGGACATGCACCCGGTCGGCAAGGCCGCGATCTTCGTGATCGAGGTGATCTCGCACTTCGTGCGGCTGATCTCGCTCTCCGTTCGTCTTTTCGCCAACATCCTCGCCGGCCACCTGCTGCTGCTCTTCATGGGCGGCGGGCTGGCGGTGCTTCTGGGGATCGCCGCCCTGGGGGCGCTGACGTTCCCGCTCGCCTTCGCCTTCTTCATCTTCGAGGTCGGGCTGGTGGCGACCCTGCAGGCATTCATCTTCTCGACGCTTAGCGCTATCTACATCGGCGGAGCGACCTCCGCCTCTCACTAGAAAAGGAGTCAACTCTCAAATGGATCCCACCTTGTTGCCCATCGCTGAGGTAAGCAGCGAAGCCGTCGAAAGCGCCGGCAAAGCGATTGCCCTCGGCGTCGGTGCCGGGCTCGGTTCGATCGGCGCCGGTATCGGCGTGGGCTTCATCTTCGGTAAGGAGATCGAGTCGGTCGCCCGTCAGCCGGAGATGAAAAGCGATCTGGAAAGCATCCGCTGGCTCGGCTTCGCGCTGACCGAGGCGGTCGCCTTCTACACCTTCATCTTCGGTCTGATCGCCTTCTTCCTCGCCTAGGTCGATGGAGCTGCTCGGCTACATAGTCCCGTTCGCCACCGAGGCGGCGGAGCACGGCGAGGAAAGCGGCGGCAGCTTCCTGGTCAGCCCGGGCCTGGGCCTGATGATCTGGACGCTGGTCCTGTTCCTGATCACGATGTGGGTGTTGAGCAAGGTCGCCTTCCCGAAAATTCAGGAAGCGCTCGACAAACGCGCGGAAACGATCGCCGAGTCGATCGACGCTGCCGAACGGCAGCGCAAGGAATCGGACGAGCTGCTGGCCGAGTACCGCGCCCGCCTCGCCGAGGCGCGGGAGCAGGCCGACGACATCATGGTCCGTGCCCGCAAATCCGCCGAGACGGCCGAAGCAGAGGCGACGGCCGCCGGCAAGGAGAAACGCGAGGAGCTGGTCGAGGCCGCCAAGCGCGACATCGAGGCGGAGACGCGGCGTTCGCTCGATCAGATCCGCCAGGAGGTCGCCGACCTGACCGTGCTCGCCACCGAGCGGGTCACCCGTAAATCGCTCACCGGCGAGGACCAGAAACGCCTCGTCGAGGAGGCGCTGTCGGAGGTCGACTTCTCCACCCTCTCGGGACCGGAGAACAACTAGGCCATGGCCGACGCAGCTCGCGTATACGCGGAGGCCCTCTTCGAGGTGGGCCGCGACAAAGGCAAGCTGGACTCGCTGCAGCAACAGCTCAGCGAGTTCGCCGCTGCCGTCGACCGCAACCACGAGCTGCAGGTCTTCTTCTTCAGCCCGTACCTCTCCTCGGAGGAGAAGAAAGAGGGTCTGAAGCGCGCCATCACGGGCGCCGAGCCCGAGCTGATCAACTTCCTCGAGCTGCTCGTCGACAAGCACCGGATGCCTGAGGTCTTTCGCATCCAGCGCGAGCTCGACGAGCTCTGGAAGCACGAGAACCGCCGTATCGACGTCACCGTCACCAGCGCCGTCGAGCTGGACTCGGCCGTGGTCGAGAAAATCGGCCAGGAGGTCGAACGCCAGACCGGGGAGGAGGTCGACCTTTCAAGCGCGGTCGACGACCGGATCCTCGGCGGCATCGTCCTGCAGGTCGGCAACATGGTCCTGGACGCGAGCATCCGCAGTCGCCTGGAGAAACTTCGAAAAAGCGTCGCCAGCGCGGCGTAAGGAGGCAGAGAGCACCCGATGGAGATCAAGCCCGACGAGATCGCAAGCATTCTGCGAGAGCGGATCGAGGGACTGGAGACCGGTTCCGCCGACCTCACCGAGGTGGGCACGGTCCTGTCCGTCGCCGACGGCATCGCCCGCATCCACGGGCTCGACAACTGCATGGCGCTGGAGATGCTCGAGCTGCCGCACGGGGTGACCGGCCTGGCGCTGAACCTCGAGGCCGACAACGTCGGCGCCGTGCTGTTCGGCGCCTGGGACGAGATCGTCGAGGGCGACACGGTCAAACGGACCGGCAAGCTGCTCGAGATCCCGGTCGGCGAGGCGCTGCTCGGCCGCATGGTCGATCCGCTCGGCCGTCCGCTCGACGACCGCGGCGACATCGCCACCACCGAGACCCGCCCGGCCGAGTTCAAAGCCCCCGGCGTCGTCCAGCGCCAGCCGGTCGAGGAACCTGTCCAGACCGGGCTGATGTCGATCGACGGAATGATCCCGATCGGCCGTGGCCAGCGAGAGCTGATCATCGGCGACCGCCAGACCGGCAAGACCGCGATCGCGATCGACACGATCATCAATAACAAGGACAAGGACCTGATCTGCATCTACGTCGCGATCGGGCAGCGGATGTCGACGGTCGTGCAGCTGAAAGAGACGCTGGAGGAAAACGGCGCGATGGAGAACACCATCATCGTCGCCGCCCCCGCCGACGAGGCGGCGCCGATCAAGTACATCGCCCCCTACGCGGGCTGCGCGATGGGCGAGCACTTCCTCTACAACGGCAAAGCCGCCCTCTGCGTCTACGACGACCTCACCAAACACGCTTCCGCCTACCGGCAGATGTCGCTGCTGCTGCGGCGCCCGCCGGGGCGCGAGGCCTACCCGGGCGACGTCTTCTACCTGCACTCGCGGCTGCTGGAGCGGGCGGTGAAACTGAACGACGACCTCGGCGGCGGCTCGCTGACGGCGCTGCCGATCATCGAGACCCAGGCCTCCGACGTCTCCGCCTACATCCCGACCAACGTGATCTCGATCACCGACGGTCAGATCTTCCTTGAGTCCGACCTCTTCTTCTCCGGCGTGCGGCCGGCGATCAACGTCGGTATCTCGGTCTCCCGGGTCGGCGGTAACGCGCAGACCAAGGCGATGAAGAAGGTCGCCGGAAAACTCCGCCTCGACCTCTCCCAGTACCGCGACCTCGAGGCCTTCGCCCAGTTCGGCTCCGAGCTCGACGCCGAGACCCAGAAAGCCCTGACCCGTGGCGAACGGCTGGTCGAGCTGCTGAAACAGAAAGAGCGCGAACCGCTCTCGGTCGGCGACCAGGTCGCCTCGATCTACTCGGGCACCGGCGGCTACCTCGACCGGATCAAAGTCGAGCGCGTCGCCGAGTTCCTCGCCGACCTGCGGACCCGCCTGCACTCGGAGGAGTCCGAGCTGCTGGGCCGGATCGAAGAGACCGGCAAGCTCGAGGAGGACGACGAGAAGGCGCTGGGCAAGGCGATCGCCGACTTCGTCGACGACTTCGGTCCCGACTTCGACGAGAGCGGCGAGCCGCTCGAGGAGGGCGAGTCCGACCGCGTCCACTCCAAAGAGGAGCGCGAGGCCCCAGGTCGCACCGCGGAGGCGGAGGGCGACAGCGACTCGGACAGCGACAACGATTCCGACAGCACCGAGGACGAGGAGGCGGCGACCCCGGCCTAGCGCCTGGGAGCTGATCCCCGATGGCAACGCAGAAGGAAGTCAAGAACCGCATCGCGTCGGTCAAGAACATCAACAAGATCACGCGAGCGATGGAGATGGTTGCGGCGGCGCGCCTGCGGCGGGCCGAACAGCGGATCTCCGACATGCGGCCCTACGCCGAGGGGATGCGCAAGCTGACCCGCCGCGCCGCCGCCCGGGCGGGCGGCATCCCGCGGGTCCCGGTCCTGGAAGAGCGCGAGAACATCAAGCGCGTCGGGATCGTCCTCGTCACCGGCGACCGCGGTCTGGCCGGCGCCTTCAACTCCAACATCATCCGTGAGGGCATGCGGATGGCGGCGAAAGTCCGCGAGGAGGGGGCCGAGCCCACCTTCGCCGTGGTCGGCCGCAAGGGCGTCTCCGCCCTGACCTTCCGCAAGCAGGAGATAACCGACTCCTACGTCGGCTTCACCGACCGCCCCGCCTTCGCCAACGCCCGCGAAATCGGCGAGGCGCTGACCGCCCGCTACGTCGACGAGGACCTCGACCGGGTCGAGCTGATCTACAACCGCTTCGTCTCGCCGCTGACGCAGCACGTCTGGCGCCAGACTCTCTTGCCGCTGCAGCAGGCCGAGGTGATCGGCGAGGGCGCCGGCGAGGAGGCCGCCTCCGAAGATGAGGAAACCGAGGCGGAGAAAGCCCAGAGCCGCTCGGAGTGGATCTACGAGCCTGATCCGGAGGAGCTGCTGGCGCGGCTGATCCCGGAGTACGTGACGATCTCGGTCTACCGGGCGCTGCTCGAGTCGGCGGCCTCGGAGCTGGGCGCGCGGATGACGGCGATGCGCAACGCCGCCGAGAACGCTGAGGACATGATCGGCTCGCTGACCCTGGAGATGAACCGGGCGCGCCAGGCGGAAATCACGCAGGAGATCCTGGAGGTCGTCGGCGGCGCCGAGGCGCTGGGCTAGACGACGTGCCTTGGATCACCAACAGCACTTCAAAGACGAGAAAAGGAACCCATGGCTGAGAGCAACGGAAACGGAAGCAACGTAGGGCGCGTCGAGCAGGTCACCGGGGTGGTCATCGACGCCGTCTTCCCGGACAAGCTGCCGGAGATCTTCTCCGCGGTGACGATCGAGACCAGCGGCGGCGACAACGACGGCGAATCGGCCGTCCTCGTCTGCGAGGTGCAGCAGCACCTCGGCGACGACCGCGTCCGCGCGGTCGCGATGGACGCCACCGACGGCATCGCCCGCGGCGCCGTCGTCACCGACACCGGCGGTCCGATCACGGTTCCGGTCGGCGACGCGACCCTCGGCCGGATCTTCAACCTGCTCGGCGAGCCGATCGACAACGGCCCCGAGGTCGAGGTCGAGGAGCGCTGGCCGATCCACCGCCCGGCCCCGAAGGCCTCCGACCTGACCCCGACGCAGGAGATCCTCGAGACCGGGATCAAGGTCATCGACCTCCTCGCCCCGTACGCCAAAGGCGGCAAGGTCGGGCTGTTCGGCGGCGCCGGCGTCGGCAAGACCGTGCTGATCCAGGAGCTCATCCGCAACATCGCCGAGGAGCACTCCGGCCTCTCCGCCTTCGTCGGCGTCGGCGAGCGCTCGCGAGAGGGGAATGACCTCTGGCTCGAGATGAAAGAGTCGGGCGTGCTCGAAAAGACCATGCTCGTCTTCGGTCAGATGAACGAGCCCCCGGGCGCGCGTCTGCGCGTCGCCCTCTCCGGGCTGACGATGGCCGAGTACTACCGCGAGCAGGGCGGCCAGGACGTGCTCCTGTTCATCGACAACATCTTCCGCTTCGTCCAGGCGGGCTCCGAGGTCTCGGCGCTGCTCGGGCGGATGCCTTCGGCGGTCGGCTACCAGCCGACGCTGGAGACCGAGATGGGCGGTCTGCAGGAGCGGATCACCTCGACCGACCGCGGTTCGGTGACCTCGATCCAGGCGGTCTACGTGCCGGCTGACGACTACACCGACCCGGCCCCGGCCTCGGTGTTCGCCCACCTCAACGCGACCACGGCGCTGTCGCGGTCGATCTCCGAGAAAGGGATCTACCCGGCGGTCGACCCGCTCGACTCGACCTCGACGATCCTCAAGCCGGACGTCGTCGGCGACGAGCACTACCGGACCGCGACCGAGGTCCAGGAGGTCCTGCAGCGCTACAAGGAGCTCCAGGACATCATCGCCATCCTCGGCATCGACGAGCTCTCCGACGAGGACCGCCAGACGGTCTCCCGGGCCCGCAAGATCGAGCGCTTCCTCTCGCAGCCGTTCTTCGTCGCCGAACAGTTCACCGGCCGCTCCGGCGAGTATGTGCCGGTGGCGGAGACGGTCCGTGGTTTCCGCGAGATCCTCGATGGCGAGCACGACGACCTCTCCGAGGGCGCCTTCTACATGCAGGGCTCGATCGACCAGGTCCTCGAGAACGCCAAGTCCGCCGCGGCCGCCTAGGAGAAGCCGGTGGCTGCGGAGCACATGGTCGACGTCGAAGTCCTGACCCCGGAGGGCGAGGTCTGGAGCGGTGAAGCGCGCCAGGTCTCGACCCGGACCGAGGTCGGCGAAATCGGCATCCTCGCCAACCACGCGCCCGTCCTCGCGGCGCTGCGGCCGACCGAGCTGCGCCTCCACCTCTCGGACTCGGAGACGAAACGCTACGCACAGGCCCACGGCTGGCTGCAGGTCTACGGCAACCGGGCCCGGCTCCTGCTCGAGGAGGCGATCCCGCCCGAGGACCTCGACACCGGCAAGCTGAAAGAGCAGCTGGCCGACGCCGAACAGCGCCTCTCCGAGTGCGAGGAGGGCAGCGCCGAGCAGAACCGGGCGCAAAAAGACCGCGACCGCGCCGAAGCGTTCCTTTCGATCGCCGGGGGGTGAGCCTATGAGCGAGGAGCTCGTCGTCCTCGCCAAGCGCCTGATCTCTTTCGAGACCTGTGAGCCGGATGCGATTTCTGAGGCGGCCGGGTTCGTCCAGGGGTGGTTGGAAGCTCGGGGGATCGAGACGCGGGCGGATGAGGTGCGGGGTCTGCCCGTGGTCATGGCCGAGGTCGGGCCCGCAGACGCGCCGACCGTGGTTCTGCATGGGCATATCGACGTCGTGCCCGGGCACGCCGGGCAGTTCGTGCCCGAGACCGCCGGTGATCGGCTGATCGGGCGCGGTGCCTACGACATGAAGGGCGCGGTCGCGGCGATGCTGATGGTGACGGCCTCGATGCGCGAGCAGGACCGGGTCCGGGTTCGGCTCGGGATCGTCGGTGACGAGGAGTCCGAGGAGAGCTCCGAGCGCGGCTCCGACCACCTCGTCGACAGCGGCTTCGTCGGCGACTTCGCGATCACCGGCGAGCCCACCGACCTGCACATCGGAATCGAGGCGAAGGGGGTGCTGGCGCTGCGCCTGGAGGTCGGCGGCACCGCCGCCCACGGAGCCACTCCCTGGCTCGGCGACAACGCCGTTCTCAACGCGATCGACGTTTTCCGCAGTATCGAGTCGCTACCGTTTGCCCGGCACAGCTCCGAGCTCTTCGACCGGCCGTCGATCAATCTGGGGAGGATCGTCGGCGGCGACGCTCTCAACAAGGTGCCCGACCGATGCGTGATCGACGTCGACATCCGCTACCTCCCCGACCAGGACCCGCAGGAGATCCTCGCCCAGGTACGCGAGCTGCAGGGGATCGAGGTGCGGGCGCTGCTGACCCGCCCGCCGGCGACCGTCGAGCGCGACTCGGCCTACGTCCAGGCGTTGCGGACGGCAGCGACCGAGCACCACGACGGAGAGCCGATGAGCGTCGGCCGCGACGGCGCCTCCGACGCCGTCTCCTTCCTCCGGGTGGGAGTGCCGGCGGTCGAGTTCGGTCCGGTGGGAGCGGGGCACCACGGCCCCGCCGAGTGGGTCTCGGTGTCCTCGCTGGAGACCTACCGCCAGGCGCTGGAGTCGTTCCTGCGGGCGATCCCGGACCGGCTCGGCGATGAATGAGCCGCTGGGCCCGGGCTGGGCTCCGAAGAAACCGCCGGCGAACGGCGACCCGGAGCCGGCACCGAAGCCGCGGCGCTTCTGGTGGCGCTTCGCGCTCGCCTCCGTCCTCATCGTCCTCGTCTCGGCGGCGACGACCGCGACCGCGGTCCTCGTCTACCTCGACGACGTCGCCAGCGCGATCGAAGAGAACGACCCCGTGCAGAAGAAGCTGGATCGCTTCCTCGTCGACGCCGGCGACGGCGGCGCCGAGACCTTCCTCGTGATCGGCTCCGACAAGCGCGCCAACGAAGAGGAAGACCCGGGTCGCTCGGACACGACGATGCTGGTCCGGCTCGACCCCGACAAGGGCCTGATCTCGATGATGTCGATCCCCCGCGACCTCAAGGCCGAAATACCCGGCTACGGGACCGGCAAGTTCAACGAAGCGTATTCCTACGGCGGCACGAAGCTGACCCTGCAGACGGTCAAGCAGCTGACCGGGCTGCCGATCAACCACGTCGTCAACATCGACTTCCTCGGCTTCGCCCAGGGCGTCTACGCGATCGGCTGCGTATACACCGACGTCGACAAACGCTATTACCACTCCAACGAAGGCGTGGCGCCCTCCGAACAGTACGCCGAAATCAACGTCAAACCGGGCTACCAGCTGATGTGCGGCAAGCAGGCGCTGGACTACGTCCGCTACCGCCACACCGATACCGACATCGTCCGCTCGGCCCGCCAGCAGGAGTTCCTCAGCGCCGCCCGCTCGCGCATCTCGATCCAGGACATCGTCTTCGACCAGGGCGAACTGGTCGAGGCCTTCACCGACTACACGACCTCGGACATCAGCGACAAAGAGACGCTGCTGGAAGTGCTGAAACTGCTCGCCGCCTCGCGTAACTCGACGATCAACGAGGTCCACTTCCCGGCCGAACTCGGCCCCAGCTACGTCTACACGACGAAAGGCGCGCTCGACGCCGCGGTGCAGGAATTCCTCGGCGGCGAGACGGTGCAGGAGGCGAAAGCCGCCCAGCGCCTCCAGCGCGAAGAAGCGGAAGCCGGCAGAAAGAAGCAGGGCAAGCAGAAGAAGCCGAAGCAGCCGAAGAAACACAAGAAGCCGAAGGTCGAAGTCGCCAAGCCCGGCAGCGACGGCCTCGTGCCGGCGCGCGAAGCCGGCGAAGCCGAGGGCAAGATCGCCGCCCGCCGCGCCCGCGGCCACTTTCCGATCTACTACCCGACCCGGCTGCCGGAAGACACCCGCTTCGTCGAAACCGACCCCTACGAAAAGGTCGTCGATCCCTGGGTCTACAACCTCAAGGACGAAGACGGAAACCGTCACCTCGCCTACCGGATGATGATGGTCGCCGAAATGTCAGACGGCACCCATTACTTCGGTTTGCAGGGGATTCGCGGCTGGTCGGACCCGCCGATCCTCGATGACCCGAGCCTGACCAAGGAGATCAACGGACGGGAGTACGACATCTACGTCGACGGCGAAAACGTCAAACTTGTCGCCTGGCACCGGGGGGAGAACTCCTACTGGATCGCGAATGACCTCCTGCGGACGCTGACCAACGACCAGATGATCGGGCTGGCGCGGTCGGCGGATGTGATCATTGCGAAGAAAAAGCCGAAGAAGAAGGGCGGGAAGAATCCATGAGCGAGCAGCTGGAGCCGGTCGGCGTCATCGGAGTGGGCTGGGTGGGGCTGGTCACCGCGGCCTGCTTCGCCGAGCTCGGCCATCCCGTGATCGCGCGCGACATCGTCCAGGAGAAGGTCGACTCGCTCTCCCGCGGCGAGGTGGCGATCCACGAGCCCGAACTCGAAGACCTGCTGCGCCGCAACGCCGAGCGGATCACCTTCACCACCGACATGTCCGAGCTGCTCGCGGGCGCGCGCCTGCTCTTCGTCTGCGTCGATACGCCGCCCACCTACTCGGGCGACGCCGATCTCTCGCGGGTGCGGGCGGTCGTCCAGGAGCTCCCCGATGAAGGCGATCACGTCCTGATCATGAAGAGCACGGTCCCCGCCGGGACCGGCGAATCGATCCGCCGCGACATGCCGAACCTCTCCTACGTCTCCTGTCCCGAGTTCCTCAAGGAGGGGACCGCGGTCAAGGACTTCATGAACCCCGACCGGGTCGTGGTCGGCGCCGACGCCGGCGACGAGGGGGCCGCCGACGCGGTCGAAGCGCTCTACAAGCCGCTCGGCGGGGAGATCCTCCGCACCGACGTCGCCAGCGCCGAGATGATCAAGCTCGCCTCCAACGCCTTCCTGGCGACCAAGATCTCCTTCATCAACGAGATCGCCAACGTCTGCGAGGAGGTCGGCGCCGACGTCGGCCAGGTCGCCAAGGGGATGGGGCTGGACGAGCGGATCGGCAGCTCCTTCCTGCGGGCGGGCATCGGCTACGGCGGCAGCTGCTTCCCCAAGGACGTCAGCGCCCTGAAGATGCTCGCCGGCAACACCGGCTACCACTTCCAGCTCCTGACCTCGGTGATCGAGGTCAACGAGCTGCAGAAGCGCCGGGTCGTCGGCAAGCTGGAGAAGCACCTCGGCTCGCTGATCGGCAAGCGGGTGGCCCTGCTCGGCCTCGCTTTCAAGCCCGACACCGACGACATGCGTGAGGCCTCGAGCCTGGTGCTGGCGGCCCGGCTGCAGGGCGAGGGGGCCGAGGTCGTCGGCTACGACCCGGTCGCCGCCGATCGCGCCGCCGCCCTGCTCGGCTCGGTCGAGATGGTGACCTCGGCGATGGAGGCGCTCGAGGGCGCCGACGCCGCCGTCCTGGTCACCGAGTGGCCCGAGTTCGCCGAGCTCGACTGGAACGCGGTCGCCGAGCGGATGGCGCGGCCGCTGCTCGTCGACGGCCGCAACTTCCTCGACCCGGATGCCCTGACGGCGGCGGGGTTTGAGTACGAGGGCATAGGTCGCCGGGTGAACTCACCTACGGCGACCCCCGCTTCCTAGTGCAGGCCATAGTTCTCGTCGGCGGTGAGGGGACGCGGCTGCGGCCGCTGACCAGCGACGTCCCGAAGCCGGCGGTGACCCTGGTCGACCGCCCGTTCCTCGCCTACGCGATCGAGTGGCTCGCCGCCCACGGCGTCACCGAGGTGGTGCTCGCCTGCGGCTTCCTGCCCGACGTCCTGCGGGAAGCGCTGGCCGGCGAGGAGGAACGCGCGGGGCTGGAGATCACCTACGTCGCCGAGCCCGAGCCGCTCGGGACCGCCGGTGCGATCCGCTTTGCCGCTGACTCCCTCGGCGAGCGGCTCGACGACCGCTTTCTCGCCCTCAACGGCGACGTCCTCGCCGACCTCGACCTCTCCGCGCTGCTGCGGGCCCACGAGGACCGCGGCGCCCGGGCGACGATCGGACTGCACCCGGTCGAGGACTCCGCCGCCTACGGTCTCGTCCGCTGCGACGAGCGGGGAGCGGTCCTCGAGTTTCTCGAGAAGACGGGCGAGCCGGTGCCCGGTGAGATCAACGCGGGCGCCTACGTGCTCGAGCGCTCGGTCCTCGACCTGATCCCGATGGGCCAGGCGGTCTCGATCGAGCGCGAGGTCTTCCCGCGCCTGGTCGGCGACGGTCTCCATGGACTCCTGCTTGACGGTTACTGGATGGACATCGGCACCCCCGAGCGCTACCTGCAGGCGAGCTGGGACATCCTTGAGGGGCGGGTGGAGACGCAGGTGCAGCCCACCACCGCCGGGATGCTGATCGCCGCCGACGCCGTGATCGCCGAGGAGGCCTCGGTGGGGCCCCGGGCGGTCGTCTCCGCCGGCTGCCGGGTCGAGCGCGGCGCCGAGGTCAGGGATTCGGTCCTGCTCGACGGCTGCACCGTCGGCCGCGACGCGTTCGTCGAGAGCTCGGTCCTTGCCCCCGGCGCCGAGGTCGAGGCCGGCGCGGCATTGAAAAACACGGTCGTTGGGCGAAATGAAAGAGTCCCGGCCTGAGATGGGCGCGATGATCGACGACGTACTTGGCCTGCCCGACCAGCTTCGGGACGCCCTCTGGCGGATCGAAACGGCCCGGCTCGAGGCGGCTGATGCGGCCGGGCTGATCGTCTGCGGGATGGGCGGTTCGGCGATCGGCGGCGATCTCGCCGCCGGCGCGATCGGCGACCGCCTGACCCGGCCGCTGGTCACGGTCCGCGGCTACGAGCTGCCGAGCTGGGCGACCCCGGAGTGGACGGTCCTCTGCTGCAGCTACTCCGGCAACACCGAGGAGACCTTGGCCTGCTTCGAGGCCGCCGAGGCGCTGGGCGCGCGGCGGCTGGTCGTCAGCACCGGCGGCCTCCTGGTCGAGCGGGCGCGCGAGGCGGGCGTCCCGGTGGTGGCGCCGCCGGGGATCTACCAGCCCCGTGTCGCCGTCGCCTACATGTTCGTCGCCGCCGCCGAGGCCGCGGCACTGGCCGGGGCGGCGCCGAGGATCCGCACCGAGATCGACGCCGCCGCCGCCTTCCTGGAGCGCGAGGCGCTGACCTTGAAGGCGAAGGCGAGGGAGATCGCCTCCTCGATCGGCAGCGCCCCCGTCGTCGTCTACGGCAGCGACCTCACCGCGCCGGTCGCCCGCCGCTGGAAGACCCAGGTCAACGAGAACGCCAAGCAGCTCGCCTTCAGCTCGGAGCTGCCCGAGGCCGACCACAACGAGATCTGCGGCTGGGCGGGCGAGGACGCTGCCCGGGTGGCCGCCGTCTTCCTCGAGGACTGCGACCAGCACCCGCGCGAGCGCCGCCGCTTCGAGCTCACGGCAGGCCTGGTCGCCGAGGGCGGCGCTTCGGTGGTGCGGTTGGAGACCGCGGGGGAGACCCGGGTCGAGCGGCTGCTCTGGGCGGTCCTGCTCGGCGACCTGGTCTCGCTTGAGATCGCCCGCGAGCGGGGAGTGGACCCGGAGAGCATCGTGGCGATCGACAAGCTGAAGGAGGGAATGGCGGCATGAGGGCGATGGTGTTGGCGGCGGGACTGGGGACGCGGCTGCGGCCGATCACCTACGAGATGCCGAAGCCGATGGTGCCGGTCCTCAACAAGCCGGTGATGGAGCACATCCTGCGCCTGCTGGCCCGCCACGGCTTCACCGAGACGATCGCCAACCTCTACTGGTTCCCGGAGCTGATCGAGGGCTACTTCGGCGACGGCTCGGCGGCCGGCGTCTCCCTCACCTACAGCCGCGAGGAGGCGCTGCTGGGGACCTCGGGCGGGGTCCGCAACGCGGCCGAGTTCCTCGGCGATTCCTTCCTCGTCATCTCCGGCGACGCACTTACCGACATCGATCTGGCGGCGATGCGCGAGTTCCACGAGTCCCACGACGGGATCGCGACGCTGGCGATGAAACGGGTGCAGGACACGAGCCAGTTCGGGGTCGCGATCGTCGGCGCCGACGGCCGCATCCAGGGCTTCCAGGAGAAGCCCGACCCCTCCGAAGCGCTCTCCGACCTCGCCAACTGCGGCATCTACATGTTCCGCAGGGAGATCTTCGATTTCTTCCCCGACCCAGGGACCAGTAAGGCGGCGAAGGAGAGCGACCCGCCGGGCTTCGCCGACTGGGCCATGGATGTCTTTCCGCGCCTTCTCGAGGGCGACGTGCCCTTCTACTCGCACGAGATCGACGCCTACTGGAACGACATCGGCAACCTCGAGGAGCTGCGGGAGGGCAACCTCGACGCCCTCACCGGGGCGGTCAAAGTCGACCAGGAGGGGGACCTCGTCGACGGCTATCGCAGCGGCGAGCGGATGGAGGGCGAGCCCGACCTCGTCGGCCCGGTCCTCCTCGGTCCCGGCTGCGAGATCGGCGACGACGTCCGCATCGACGGGCCCGCGGTGATCGGCGACAACGTCAAGGTCGGCGACGGCGCCCGACTCAAAGAGGTAATCGCCCTCCCCAACGCCGAGATCCCGGCGCGCCAGGTTCTGATCGGCGCGATCGCCGGCGCTCGCCCCTAAGCGGCGCTTCCGCGCCAAAGTTGGCTCAGAGTTTTGGCTTTCTGCGCGCCACGTTTGCGGTTTTGCTCGGCAGGGTCGTGGCGTGGAGCTTTTGCCGACTATCGGGGTGGCGCTGGTGCCGGCGCTTTGCGCTTCCTGTGGGCGCCCTTGTCGCTCGGAGTCGGTCGTCTGCACTCGCTGCTCGCGACGCCTCGCGGACGCCGATCCGCTGCTGGGGAAGGGGCCCGCGGGGTTGGACAAGGTCTGGTCTTCGGCCTCTTATGAGGGGGTGGCGCGGAACCTTGTGGGGGCGCTGAAGTTCAGGCGGTTGCTGACTGTGGCCGACCTGATGGCGGAGCGGATCGAGTGGTTGGCTCCCGCCCACATGCTGAGCGGGACGATCGTGCCGGTGCCGCCTGCGCCGGCGCGGTTGCGGCGGCGGGGATTCGATCCGGCCGGGGAGCTGGCTGCCGCCCTGGCGGCGCACCTGGAAGCACCGTTGTCTCACTGCCTGGAGCGGCGCGGCAGTGGTCGTCAGGTCGGCCGGCGGCGGGCCGAGCGGGTTGGCCATCCGCCGCGGATTTACAGCAAGGGTGCGGCCCCGCGCAGCGTGCTGCTCGTCGACGACGTTCTCACCACCGGGTCCACCCTCACGGCCTGCGCTCGCGCGCTTCGGGCCGTGGGGGCGTCCCGTGTGGTGGCGGTGACCTTTGCCCGGCGCCTCTAGTTGGCTCTCCGCGGCCCTACGGCCGTGCCTCGGCCGGGCGGCCTCGCATCTGGTCGACAAGCTTCCGCGTGCGGCGGCGCTTGCGACGCAGTTCTCGGTGCTTCTTCACCTGCCGGCCCATGTCCTCGGCCAGCTCACGCACCGTATGGGTCATCTCAGGGCTGCACTCATGCGCGTGCAGCGTCACTCCCTT
>Ga0207677_10000927_pt1 | contig 16375 bp, 14 predicted proteins | sample KBSMisM42_FD_184311 | JGI IMG/M metagenome (GOLD analysis project Ga0207677, IMG submission 184311) | Miscanthus rhizosphere microbial communities from Kellogg Biological Station, Michigan, USA - KBS Miscanthus M4-2 (SPAdes) (version 2) | ecosystem: Host-associated > Plants > Roots >...
AATAGTCAACGTAACTTCCTTGGGAGGGAGAATATCTTTTCCACTAAACTCGGCGTATCATGCAACCAAATTTGCACTTGAAGGCTTGTCTGAATCTATACAGTATGAACTTGAACCGTTTGGAATCAGAATAATAATCATAGAGCCCGGAGGAGTTGGGTCAAATTTTCTGAGGAATTTGAAGTGGGCTTCAAACACACCTGATCCGTTGAACTCGCCTTACGGATCAATGCAGAGAAGTATGTCAGAATTTTTCGAACAGTGGTCGCAAAACCTTACACATCCTTCCGAAGTCGCAAAAGCTATTTTGAAATCGGTTACTTCAGAAAGTCCCGATCTTAGGTATACAGTGGGTACAGACGCCGTCGAGACATTAGAGTCAAGAAAAAGTATGTCAGACAAGGAATTTCAAAACATGATAAAAAAGCAGATAAATATCTAGAATTTTGACTAACGTTAATCTAATTCAGAATTCTTGAATAAAGAGTGGAAAAATGAGACTTTACGCGGGTCTCTTGTAAAGACTAGGTCCAATTGAACAATCAAAAAAAACCGAAAATGGAATTAATATGGCCCAATCCTTGAAATGTTGGTATATTAAAAGGGACCAGTGGGATTTGAACCTTGTCACTAAGTGGGGTCAGCTATCTGGAGATTAAAAACTGGGCCCAAAGGGATACTAATGATTATTGCAGCGTGAACTATGCAAATTACATTTATCTCAAATAATTATTTCCGTGTGTTTGGAATTTCGCGTATGCAGGAACTGAAATTAATATTATTATTCGGTTTAAACGTTTTCTCAGTTTTGATCAATTAATTGATCAGCTACTGTTACGAAATGGCCCAAATTTTGCATTAATTCACGCCATGAATTTTCACCCATTTGTTGCTTTACTTTGTCTTGAACTTTATTCCAGAGAGGAAGAGCTTTGGCAAACAAAGAGAATATTGCAAATAAGCCAAAATCGCTGAGTCATTTAGAGGCCGCAGGTTTACCGCTTGTGGGTGTAAGTGCTTGGCAAGCACTTGTAGAAAATATTAGGTTATCAAAGGATCAAAAAATTCTGATACATGGCGGAGCAGGCGGAATAGGATCTATGGCTATACAGCTTGCAAAGCATTTAGGTGCATATGTAGGAACAACGGCAAGTATCAATGATAAGCAATTTGTTCAAGAATTGGGAGCAGATCAAGTAATAGATTACAAAAAAGAGAATTTTGAAGATATACTACATGACTATGATGCAGTCTTTGATACTGTAGGTGGCGAAACGTACAAAAGATCTTTTAGAGTCTTAACGAAAGGTAGCGGCATAATTGTTTCTATGTTAGAACAGCCTGATTCTGAGCTGATGAGTCAATATGGGATTAAAGCGCTATTTCTATTTTCTCAGGTAAATAGGCAAAGATTGACAAAATTGGCACAGTGGGTAGATCAAAATAATATTAAAGTGAATGTAGCCAAAACATTTCCACTCGACGAAGCTGCTAAAGCGCTCGACTACCAAAAAGATGTACATCCAAGAGGCAAAGTAGTCTTAATGGTAGCATCACAAGAATAAGGTAGATTATAGGTAAGTAGCCGATAATCAAGCTACCAATCATTCCTATCTGAGATGGTACCAAGTGATTATATTCATATGAACATGATTGCGGAAAAAAGATTGTTTACCTTCCATCACCTTGTTCCGCTAGTGATAGATATGGACTTGTCAACTTATATAATTACTATTGTTAATGTAGTCATAACAAGTGAGTGATTTGTGAAAATTGGATAATCTCCATGAAAGTGAAAATCGGATGCGTTCAAAAAAATTACAGAACCGAGTCGCTGTCATTACGGGGGCAACCAGCGGCATGGCACTTGCTACCGCTAAATTATTCATCGAGGAAGGTGCATACGTCTTTATCACTGGCCGTCGCCAAGAAATGCTAGACAAAGCAGTAAAAGAACTCGGCAAAAACACCGTTACCGGTGTGCAGGGTGATGCCGGCAATCTTGCAGACCTAGATCGGCTGTTTGAGATAGTCAAAAAGGAGAAGGGTCATATCGAAGTCCTCTTTGCTAGCGCCGGCGTTGGCGAGCTCAACAAGCCACTCGGGTCTATTACCGAGAAAGGCTTCGATGATACCTTTAACGTCAACGTTCGGGGCACATTGTTTACTGTGCAAAAGGCTCTCCCGCTTATGAACGACGGTGGGTCGATCATTCTCAATAGTTCTATTGCCGGAGTGAAAGGATTTCCGGGCACTAGTGTTTACAGCGCCAGCAAAGCTGCCGTCCGTTCTTTCGCTCGAACTTGGACTGCCGAGCTCAAAGGAAAGATCAGGGTCAATGTCATTAGTCCAGGTACGATAGACACTGCGATATTCGATGGCACTCCTCAAGAGATGAAAGATGGATTTGTTTCCATAATCCCTATGGGTCGAATCGGTCAGCCGAGCGAGATAGCAGCCGCTGCCCTCTTTTTGGCATCAGATGATTCCAGATTTGTTACTGGTATTGAGCTGTTTATCGATGGTGGCACAGCACAGGTTTAACTGAAAACATCAAAATAATAGGATATTAAAGACCTTGGTGAAAAATAGAATCCTAATTATTGTCTTCTTATCCAGAAACATTTCAAGGGATAATATTATGGATAATACTACTAATTGATACAATACGTACTGAATGTAGATATTTACTACAGATACTCAACTATGGTAAGAGTATTTTCAATGGGAAAGTTTCTATTCTTGGAGTACTTTGTGAATAAAAGAGATGGCAATTGATCCTTCACCCACAGCTGATGCAACACGTTTGACGCTGCCACTACGAACGTCACCAACAGCGAAAACCCCTGGTAAACTGGTTTCAAGCAAGTAAGGTTGACGCATAAGAGGCCATGCTGATGCGCTAAGATTGTCTGACAACAGATCAGAACCAGTTTTTATGAAACCTTTATCGTCAAGTATGATACACCCATTGAGCCAATGGGTGTTTGGTTCTGCACCAGTCATAATGAATACATGACTTATTTCGTGCTTCTCAGTCTCTCCTGATTGATTGTTGCGCCAGTGAACAGATTCAAGGTGAGCGCCACCTTCTAAAGTAACGATTTCTGTCCGTGGTCGTAATATGATCGTAGGAGTATTCTCTATTCTACGAATGAGGTATCGTGACATGCTCGCAGTCAAACCGGAGGACCTGACTAGCATGTGCACACGCTTTGCATTCTGTGCTAAAAACACAGCGGCTTGGCCGGCTGAATTTCCTCCACCTACCACAACTACTTCCTCTCCCCCACATAACTGCGCTTCCACAAATGTTGCGCCGTAATAGACGCCTGCACCTTCAAAGCGTGACAGGTTTTCCAACGGTAACTTTCTATATTGCACTCCTGTGGCAATCATAACTGTACGAGTAGAAATTCTAGCCCCATTCTCAAGCTCTATGACGTACGGTCTTCCATCACAGACAAGTTGTGAGGCCTTTGCGACAAGCATGCGTGCACCGAACTTTTGAGCCTGAGTATATGCTCTACCTGCCAGCTCTTGGCCAGAGATACCGGTAGGAAATCCCAGGTAGTTTTCGATACTTGAACTTGAACCGGCTTGGCCTCCAGGTGAGCTCGTTTCCAGCATTAGAACGTCAAGCCCTTCTGAGGCGCCATATACCGCCGCAGCCAATCCTGAGGGACCCGCGCCAATTATGATGAGATCTCGCACATGGGTTTGATCGATGGACTCATTAAAACCAAGGCAGTCTGCAATCTCTTGGTTACTGGGAGTTCGGAGCACGATTTGACCCCGACAGATCAATACTGGTATTTCACTTGCTGAAACTTGGAAAGTATCCAACAGATTCTGTACGTCAGGGTCTCGTTCTAGGTCTATGTAGGAATATGGGTGTCCATTACGCATCAAAAACTCTTTGATCCGAAGCGTATCTGCAGAATATGCTGACCCTACGAGAACAATGTCTCCAACACCAGCAGCTATTAACTCCACTCTACGGAGAATAAAAGCCCTCATAAATATGCCGCTGAGTTCAACATCAGTCTGTACCAAACTGAGCATTTGCTGGTGATCCAGTTCAATTACTTTACCTGGCTTAGTAACACGTGCCCTAACTAAAGACCGTCGGCCAGAGAGCATGTTAACCTCTCCCGTGAATTGACCATCACTATGAACAGTTACGAGGGTCTCTTGGGTACCGAAGGGGCGCACGATCTCTATTTCGCCTGTTATTACAACAAAGAACGGCACTGAAGTATCTCCCTGCTCTATTAGCACCTCACCTGGCAGTATCGAACGTATACGTCCATGCGGTTCAATACGACTAATCTGAACCGGTGTTAATTTCGGAAATATCTTCTCTCTAATAGATTTCGTTAGTGGAAGTCCCCTGCGTGAATCACTCATAGTTATTCAATTATAGTGCGGTTGCAGCTCATATACCCTTGCTTGGATCCTTCGTATTTATATAATCATTTGTAGATATTTCGTCGTGTTTTTCACTTGCCTTCACAGACACAATACTCTTAATTTGTCGAAATTCGGAAGTAAGTTGATGATTATCAAGTATTATTGCCATAACCAAGTCACTAATTTCTAACAATGCTAAATATTTTAGTTTATAAGTTGTCATAAGATGTAACAGGTTCAGAACAATTATCTCTAGGCTCTTTTTAATATCCAGTGCCTATGTGTGGCCTTCGGATTTGAGGATTCATATCTGCTTGGTCCCACTTGCATTTGGAGTGAAGGAGGGATGTTTTCATAATTATGAGTAGATTAAGCAAGGATGAATCTTCACCAGTTACTTGAGGAAATTTTGAAGCGCTGTTTAAGGAAACATTACTCGATAGAGGACTTATAGTAGACAATTCATTTTTAGATTGAGCCTGTTGAAATGATCCTAAGGCTTCGCAGACGAATCTGTTTTTGTCAAGATAGTATCAGCATCATTTTCTCCCTGACGAATTAAGTGCCTAATAGTAGAAATGGAAAAATCAGCATCCTCAAAAAGGAAGTTTACGTCTTCGGTTCTCTCTATACGTATAATATCAGAAATTACTGCCCCACGTTCATGAGCTAGTTTAACATACTCTTCCTCTATTTCTCTTAACATTTCTTTATTTTTCTTGTCAAGTGAGTGTTTGGTACCGGCAGTATTAGTTACTATAAATTGGTGCATTTCTCTTATGAGGGAAAGATATCTAGAAATTACCTTTGACATTCTTACATTTTGATCCGTCTTATCCGTATGTATTATGTCTCTTGCTCTGTGCCAAGTTTCCAAGAGGTTCTGTGGGAGCTTATCCTGATTATGAGGAAATACGTTGATAATGTATACTTTTTTGTCATATCTAGGAGAAGCATCTATAACCTCCCTAAGTGGTGTGTTACTTTGTAGACTACCATCCCAAAGATACCTGCCATCTTTTTGTGTCCAAGAAATGCCGTAAAAAGGAAAGCCAGCACAAGCAACTATATGTTCCACATCGATATTCATATTTTGACTATCGAAAGTTATGGATTCGCTATTCTGAATATCAGTTGCTGTTATTATCAATCGTGGCCTATTCGGATCACCAAGCTTTGCTATTTCAACGAATTTGAGTAACGTTTCCTTCAATGGAGACAGGTCGTATAGATAAGCTGGCATGGAAAAGGGAAAATAATTTACATATGGGAAAAACGAAGTACGGCGGGAGATATTTGGTATGCCCCATAGGGCTGCATATGTTGATGACAGAACAGATCTTAATGCATTGGGCATGAATGAGGGCGTAATAGTTTCCGCAATAGTCAACCAGAAATCTTCAAGATCTCGTATAGGTTTGTTAGTTTTAGTACCCGCTATAATGGCAGCATTGATTGCCCCTATAGAAGTACCTGCAACTATGTCAAAAGTTATACCATGCTTAGCTAGTGACTTGTAAGCTCCACACTCGTAAGCACCCAACGATCCACCTCCCTGCATTACAAGAACAGTCTCAAATTTTGAATCCATATTCTGGTTAATATTGCTGAACCCTAATACTTAGCGAGTTCGGTGGTATGCTCTAAGCCGTCGCTTCTTTTTAAATAGTATGTAATCTATAATACAAAGTACCAAATTGGTTGGACATATTATTAATTCCACGTTTTGCTGCCGATAGCATAAAAAAGGGGGCATTTAACTGAATATACCAAATGAGGACGCCATCAACCTTCATAGAGCGTTAAGAGGGAAGATCGAGATACATAATCGAGTTTCCATCGATTCTAGTTTAGGTAATGAAGAAAAAGGAACACTTGGATTAATTTATACTCCAGGAGTAGCATCGGTCGCTCAAGAAATAAGTAAAAACAAAGAGTTAATTTATGATTATACTTCAAAGTGGAACAACGTAGCCATAGTGTGTGACGGAACAAGGGTTCTTGGTCTTGGAAATATCGGCCCAGAAGCAGCACTCCCTGTAATGGAAGGAAAATCTGTTTTGTTCAAAGTCCTAGGTAATATTAATGCAATTCCATTGTGTATTTCTACACAAGATAAGGAGGATATAGTCAGGTTTGTCAAGGCAATTGAGCCATGTTTTGGAGCAATAAATATTGAAGACATAGAATCACCTAAGGTATTTGATATAATAAAACGGCTAAGAGATGAGCTCTCAATACCTGTGTTTCATGATGATCAGCACGGAACAGCTGTAATCACATTGGCTGCATTGATAAATTCTCTAAAAATAGTAGATAAAAAAATAGATAAAATAAAGGCAGTAATTTCAGGAGCAGGTTCTGCTGGCTATGGAATTTTTAGGATTTTAAAAGAAGCAGGCTGCAAAGATATTGTAGTAACGGATAGCAAGGGAGCAATATATGAGGGAAGGAAGGACCTTATAACTATTAATTCTCAAAATTTAGACAAGCAAGAAATAGCAAGGAACAGCAATTCCAACAAATTAATAGGAAGTTTGGAAGAAGTAATTAGAAAAGCAGATGTTTTCATAGGTGTATCGGGTAAAGCTGGACTAGTAACTGAAGGTATGGTACAATCAATGAACCATAATGCAATAGTGTTTCCGCTTAGCAACCCAGACCCCGAAATCCTTCCATCAGATGCTCTTAAAGCAGGTGCAAGAATTGTAGGCACTGGGCGTTCCGATTATCCGAATCAAGTAAATAATGCTGTCGTATTTCCATCAGTTCTTAGAGCTTTGTTAGATACGAGAGTAAAAGAATTAGATGAAAAGATGCTTGTGACTGCATCATATGCAATTGCTTCGCTGGTTGAAAAGACTCACTTAAGAGAGGATTATATAATTCCCAAAGTAAATGATCCAAGGATTCTTCCGCTTGTGACAGACACCCTAAAAAAAGCAATTGAAAGTAACCCCAAAGACATACCGAAACCAGATAAAATTAAATAAATAAAAAGCTGGATAGAATATCTAGAGAATCTACTTACTCACAACTGTAATAAAGAAGATGGTGGGTTTATTGAGTATTCAATGAGAGAATATGAAAATATGCGTACAGCTGATATCGTAGCTGAAGAATTGCTTGATTGGAAAGTTGATACGATTTTCGGATTACCTGGTGATGGTATAAATGGATTTATTGAAGCCTTAAGACGTAGGCAGGACAAAATTAAATTCATACTTGTAAGACACGAAGAATCTGCAGCATTTATGGCTTGCGCCTATGCAAAATATACTGGAAAGCTTGGGGCATGTGTTGCTACTTCTGGTCCAGGTGCCATTCACCTATTAAATGGATTATATGATGCTAAAGCAGATAATACTCCTGTTATTGCAATTACAGGGTCTACATACTCTGATTTAATGAATTCTAGTTATCAGCAGGATGTTAACCTGCTACAGCTGTATTCTGACGTGACAGTTTACAATAGCATGATAGAAGTTCCAGAGCAAGCAGAAATGGCAGTTGATATTGCATGTAGAACTGCGTTGGCGCAGAGGGGAGTTAGCCATCTAACAATACCTATAGATGTACAGGAAAAGAAACTAAGTGGCAATTATTCTAGACACAATGTTCCTTATCATCATACTTCTCATGCCTACGTTTCAGAAACGATCCCACGTCGTTCTGTAATAGAAGATGCAGCTAAAATTCTCGATGCTGGAAATAGAGTTGTTATACTTGTAGGACAAGGGGCACTCGGAGCTGGAGAAGAGGTTCTTGCAGTTGCAGAAAAGTTAGGTGCTCCGGTCGTTAAAGCGCTATTAGGTAAAGCAGTAATTCCCGATGACAACCAGTTTACTACTGGAGGTATCGGTTTGCTTGGAACGACACCATCTAGTGACGCTATGGATGAAGCAGATACACTACTTATGGTCGGAACATCTTTTCCTTATATCGACTATCTTCCTAAACTAGGCAAGGCAAGAGGAATTCAAATTGATATAAAGCCTGAAAAGATTGGTCTTCGTTATCCTGTGGAAATTGGTTTGGTAGGAGATTCAAAGCTGATATTAACTGAATTACTTCCACTATTGCATCAACATGATCTAGGATTTCTCAAGTCAATGCAGGATTCTATGAAGAAGTGGAATAGGTTGATGTTAGAGCAAAGTACTAGAACTGATAAACCAATCAAACCACAAGTTATCGCCAAAGCAGTCTCTGATGAGCTTGATGACGATGCTATAATTTCTGTTGATTGTGGAACAAATACAAGTTGGGCGGCTCGTCATATTGATATACGAAAGGGCATGAAATTTTCTGTATCTGGTACCTTGTCAAGTATGGCAAATGCTTTACCATATGCGATAGCAGCACAGATTGCATTTCCAGAAAGACAATCAGTTGCATTTGTTGGTGATGCTGGATTGACTATGTTGATGGGTGAATTTGCTACTGCAGTGCAATATAACCTGCCTATCAAGGTAATCGTTATCAAAAATAATACCTTAGGGATGATTAGATGGGAGCAGATGGCATTTCTTGGAAACCCTGAATTTGGAGTAGAATTTTCTCCAATAGATTGGGTAAAGTTCGCTGAGGCTTGCGGTGGTAGAGGGTATGCCATCAAAGAACCAAATGAGGTAAAATCTATTATGAATCAAGCTATGAAGGAGAGAAAACAACCAACTATAATTGAGGCATATGTAGATCCCTTTGAACCACCAATGCCACCAAAAGTAGAAATGGATTTCGTTAAAGAATTAGCCAAATCATTTGCTAAAGGCCAACCATATGCAAAGAGGATAGGATTGACTTTATACAGAGACCAAGTTCATAATATTTTAAAAAATATACACACTCATAATATTGACAGCTAAAAAGTAGAGGCTGGAAAATAAATAATAAAATGGGCTGAAAAAAATGAAAAAACAACGACAATCAAATTACACTTGTGATGTTTTAATCATAGGTGGTGGTTCTGCTGGTCTTAGAGCTGCGATCGAAGCCCATGATGCCGGTGCTGATGTTCTCATAATTAGTAAAAGTAAGAAAGGTGATCCTCATACAACATTAGCAAGAGGTGGTATCAATGCCGCTCTTGGCACTATGGACCCAGAAGATAACTGGGTGGTACATGCAGCCGATACTCTTAGAGAAGGTGAATTTCTTGCTGACTATGAAAGAGTTGAGATACTCTGCAAAAATGCACCCGATGCTATAAATGAACTGGTGACTTGGGGCGCTAAATTTCACAGAGAGAAAGATGGTAGGCTAACACAGCGGTTTTTTGGGGCTCACACTTATAGAAGGACTGTATTTTATGAAGACTGGACCGGCCAGGAAATAATTCGTGTTTTAATGGAGCAGGTAAATCAGAGGAAAATCAAGATAATCGACAATGTGTATATTATGAAATTATTATTGTTGAAATCAGATGGTGATGATGCAAATAGAGAAAGATTATCATCACCTTCAAAAGCACAGGCTGAGGAACAAGTTCCTAATGAACGGGAACAAGAACAAGAAAAAATCAAAGGAGCATTTGGGGTAGATATCGAAAAGAAAGAGTTTATTACATTTGAATGCAAGTCTTTAATCCTAGCTGCTGGTGGATATACTAGGGTATATGAAGTAAGTAGTTCTAGGATTTTTGAAAACTACGGAGAAGGTATTGCTCTTGCATATGAGGTAGGTGTAGATTTAGTAGATATGGAAATGGTGCAGTTTCATCCTACTGGAATGGTTTGGCCAGAGCAAGCAGTGGGTACTCTGGCTACAGAAGCAATAAGGGGTGAAGGAGGTATTCTGCTAAACTCACAAGGTGAGAGGTTTATGAAAAATTATGATCCGGAAAGAATGGAGCTAGGACCCCGTGACGTAGTCGCTCGTGCTAATTATAATGAAATAATCTCTGGCAGAGGAACAGAACATGGTGGAGTTTGGTTGGATGTAACACACTTAAGAAAAGAAGTAATTCTGGAACGGCTTACTACTATGTATGAACAATTCCAAAAACTAGATGGGATCGATATTTCAAAAGAGAAAATGGAAGTTGGGCCTACCGCACATTATTCTATGGGTGGAGTTGTAGTAGATATAAACTGTCAAACAAGGGTTACCGGTTTATTCGCGGTTGGGGAAGTAATAAGTCAGATTCACGGTGCCAATCGTTTAGGTGGAAATAGCTTGCTAGATACAATTGTTTTTGGAAAAATCGCTGGTGGTGAGGCAGCAAGATTAGCAAAGCAAGCAGGGAAAGGAAATACAAAGAAATCTAAAGATGCATCATCACAGCTGAAATCAAAAGTTGACACCGAAGCAAAGGGATTTGATGATAATGATGATGACTTTTATGATGGAATCTTTGTAGTTAAAGAGCCAATTAAGTTTCGTAATAAATTACAAAAAGTGATGATGGAATATGCAGGTATAGTAAGAGAACAGACAAGGCTTCAAAACGGATTGGAACAAATTCTAGAATTAAAGAATGAACTTTATTCTAATAAACGCCATATTAATTTAAAGGAGTCCGTTATTGACGATAATAATAAATTTGAAAATATTGTCCTAACTTCGCAAGTGAAATCATCACTTATTTCTTGTGAGGCGATAATAAGAAGTGCCTTGATTCGAGAAGAGAGTAGAGGCGCTCACTATAGATCTGACTTTCCAAAGCTTGATGATGAAAGATGGAATCTAAATATCTATTGCAGAAAGGAAGGAAACGGAGTATCAGCAGCGGCGGAAATGACATTATTTAAACATAAAGTTAAAGAAATCAAGGGACGACTAGCAGATTTTGTTAAATCTCATGTCAAAGCAGCACACCACCGTACATTTGAATAATAATTTTATTATTACATGTCACACTCTTTTGTGGAGTTTCCAAACATAGACAGGGCGTTCAAATCCTTCTGCCAGAATCCTACCTAGATTATACTATTGTCTCGAAGTCAGTTTCAACTTACGTTTAGTCATGCAGTCAACATATTAGAATGCTCTCAAAATAAAAAACGTTTGAGTTAATTGGAACGCTCATTCACATGCCCGTTATTTGTTCATTTAGATGATATGCTACTAGAATCCAATCTTTTTCCTGTAAGGGTTCATATCTGATCGGTCCCGATGGATAGGCGGGTTCTATTACTAATTAATTAAAAACTATTAGAACATCGTTACTTCGTTTAATACTTAACGTCAAGACCACAATTCAAGCCAGTTCATGAGACGGTCGGGATTAGAACCCTGCATGTACTAGGGTTCTACTACCTTGGTATTTAGCTTTTTGTTTCTGAATCCTAATTCAATTACATCACGTTGGATTTCAGAAGACAGCTTTAAGACCAGTTTTCATACATCACTTCGCGTCAAAACCTGAGAGTAATGAGATAAGTAGTTGATCGCTTATCATTGTATGTGAATCAAAATATATACGATTCGTGGTAATGCTATATAGATTAATTTCATTTATTCGAACAAACTGAATAAATAAAATTGGTTTATCGAGATAACTATAAGAAGAATGGAATCGATCTAGATGTATGTCAAATCCTAATTCAGCTGGAGATAATGTTCGGCCGGGCTTAAAGGCAGGGCGTGTAAATGAGTTCACATTAATTTTCAAGCTCAAACCAGGTGGCGCTGAACGCCTGCGAAAGAAGATCGCTTCTGATTCCAACTTCCAAAGTCATGTCGATGGAGTAGGTACGGTTCACGATCTTAGGTTCCTTATTTTCGACAACGACACCAGACTCTTATTTGCGTCGACTTTTGATGGTGATTGGGATGCGTACATTGAAGACTTTGGTGCATACATTCCGGACTATATTGATCTTGCGTTTGGAGAGACTGAAGGCTATCCTGGAATAAAGAGTCCAGACTTCAAGGATTTTCTCGTTAAAAACCAAGTCACTTCGACGCATTTTTACAGTGCTTACCCAAATGCAACAGTAAAAGATGTGTGGAAGGCATTGAATGTTAAGAAGGGAATGGATGTTCTGCTAGATGCGGCTAGCAGTTAGAGAATAGGACAAGGAATGACTCTCAGCCTTCGCGCAAAATAAAGACTAGCCAGAAGTTGTGCCTAGTTATATCACACAAGCCCTAAATAATTACAGAATAATACTATTGGGAGTGACTGAGATACATATCCAATCAGGTGAACAGTTGAAGGAGCAATATTGATGTCGAAAAGAGCAATTCCAGTGCTTGATATGAGTGACATACAAGCGGCTGTTCTTCGCCCTCGTCCGTCTCCGTATAAGGGAGAATACGTGCTACTTAGAATAAACGATGCGGCACAGGGCCGTGAAATGTTGCACCGTATTATTCCATACGTTGCGCCGGCCGAAGATTGGTGGGTACCAAGTATTCCAGCCTGGTTAGGCATCGTGTTCACATATCAAGGACTCAAAGCGCTAGGTTTATCGCAAGAATCCTTGGATAGCTTCCCCGAGGAATTTCGTCAAGGCATAGCAGCGAGGGCATCGATTCTCAATGACATTGGTGAGAATGCGCCGGCTCATTGGGATCATCCATTAGGAACTTCAGAGGTGCATATTGCTCTCGCGATTTACTCAAGTGACGATAAAAGCTTGGATACGGTTTTGGAGCGAGCTCGCCAGAGTATTAAGGATCTTTCTCAAATCTCAGTAGTTTACCGACAGAAATTCGGTGAGCTTCCAGAGGGTCGGAATCCTTTTGGCTTCAAAGATGGGCTCCATAATCCGTACGTTGAAGGAAGTAGTAACAATCCTCCTGTGGGATCCGGAGCAACAATTAAGCCCGGTGAAATCGTCATGGGGTACCCTGACGAAACTGGGGAAACGGCAACAAGTCCTGAGCCTGAAATTTTACGTCGTAACGGGACCTTTGTGGTTATCCGAAAATTTCACACCAGAGTAGCTGCCTTTCGAAGATATCTGCATGAATTGGCCTCGTCTCCTGCAGAAGAAGAACTAATTGCTGCGAAGATGGTTGGCAGATGGCGTAGTGGCGCGCCTCTGGTACTTGCTCCCGAACAGGATGACCCTGCCTTAGGCGCAGATAAAAGCCGCAATAACAAGTTCGGCTATTCAGATGACATGAAGGGGCTAAACTGTCCTTTTAGTGCACACATTAGACGTGTTAATCCTAGAGATTCCTTAAAGAATGATTTAGTTGCTGTCAATCTTCATCACTTTCTGAGGCGTGGAACTAACTATGGTCCACCTCTGCCAGCAGGCGTCATGGAAGACGATGGCTTGGATCGTGGCGGCGTCTTTCTGTTCATGGGCGCACATATAAAGCGGCAGTTTGAATTCATTCAATCGCAATGGATCACCGACGGCAATTTCATCGGTCACGGGACAGAGCAAGATCCACTCTTGAACAACGGCCAAGGTGAGAAGATCTTTACTATTCCCAAGCAACCTGTCCGGAGAAGGCTTCATGGACTCCCACAATTCATTGTGGTACGCGGTGGTGAATATTGCTTCATGCCAGGCTTGAATGCGTTGAAATGGTTGGCTTCATTGGGTGAAGTTGCGACTTAATGAATTTTGTAGCTACCCAAATATAATAAATTTCGTAGAACTATATAGTTACGGTCGTAATGTATTCGTAATCTTTTCAGTTGGTCAGACTTTTGATAAAATGCTTAATAGTATCGAGTAGATAATACGATAAATGAGTAAAGCAAATCAAGCTGAGTCTCGGCCCGGATTAAAGGCAGGACAGGTACAAGAATTCACTTTAATTATGAATCTCAAACCGGGTGGTGCTGAACGTTTGCGGAAGAAGCTGGCTTCTGATTCTAGATTTGGAAATCAAAATCAAATTTTTGCCGATCGAGTGGGTACCCTTCACGATATGAGGTTCACTGTTTTCGACAACGACACCAGACTCTTATTTGCGTCGACTTTTGATGGTGATTGGGATGCGTACATTGATGACTTTGCTGCACTCATTCCCGACTATATTGATCTCGCGTTTGGAGAGGTTGATGACTATCCTGGAATAAAGAGTCCAGATATCAAGGACTATATCGTTAAACATCAAATCACTTCGACATACTTTTACAGTGCTTACCCGGATGCATCGGTGCGAGATATACGGAAGGCAATGAAAGTTAAGAGTGGATTAGATGTTCTGCTAGATGCAGCTAGCAGTTAGATAAAAGCACAAGGAAATGACGCCGAGTCAATATCGTCTAGCAGCAGAGCTAGTCGATCTGATCCATGAAGATTTTCAAGGATTTCACCCCGGTTACCGCGGAGTACATGCCCAAGGTCGTTATTACGCTGCTATATTCAAGGCCACACCGGAGGCAAAGAAGTTAAGCCGTGCAGTACATATGCAAGGTCAGCCCGTCCCTGTTACTGTACGACATGGACACAGCGCATCTGGTAATCCATGGGGACCGGCAACATCCGCTTCGATGGCTGTAAAGTTCTATCTACCGGACGGCACAATAACCGACCTAATCGCCATAACGATCCCGGTCTTTTTTGCTCGTACCCCCGACGAGATGCTTGAAGTTCTGAAGGCGCTGAAGCCGGATCCCGCCACAGGCAAGCCGGACGAGAAGAGAGTGATGCAATTACTGGCAACCCGTCCATGGATCGCTAAGGCATTCCAGCTAGCTAAGGCTGTGCCAGCCCCAGTCAGTTTTGCACAGACTGCTTTTCATGCACTTCATGCGTTCAGGTTTGTAAACGCAGCTGATGAAGCACAGTACGGTAGATATCACTGGGAGCCGGAGGCAGGCGTTGCTGGTCAGTCTCTACAAGAACTGCAGAAGCAACCGCCATCATATCTCTTTGAAGAATTGGAAGCACGACTGAGAAAAGCACCGGTGGTGCAAAATCTTGTCCTTCAACTTGCTGGAGATGGCGATCCTACTGACGATCCGACCGCGCTGTGGCCAGACGATCGGCCGCGAGTACGCATCGGTCGGCTCGAAATTATCCGAACAACTACAGTCGAAGAGATCGGCGATCCTGTGATGCTGCATGATCCTACACGCCTGACTGATGGCATTGAAGCATCCGATGACCCCATCTTAGCTGTGCGCCGTGGCGTCTATGAGGTCTCGGTCGCACATCGCACTGGCGGGTGGAAGGGACGTCTGGCGGCATTGGAACGAGCTGGTTCACCATTTGCAACATAAAACAAGTAGAAAGAAATGGGAGCAAATGCTACCGCAGCTTCCAAAGATATTTGGCTAAACAGAGTTAAATGTCGATATACCGATATGCAAAATAATCAAGTTCCAACTCTGGACATGAGCGACATACAGGCGACTATTTTGCGGCCGCCTCCGTCGCCTTACAAAGGAGAATATATTGTGCTTCGGATAGACGAGGCTGCTCAAGGACGGGAGATGCTACGTCGTGTTATTCCATACGTGGCTACGACTAGTTCGGCTCCCATTTCACTCAACACCTGAGATCGTTCGTCGAGTCGGCGTACAAGCGCTCTGACTTGAGGATCGCGCTCTCGAAGAAGTTTGACGACACCTCTCCATATGGAACCAACATTTCCGGCAGCTCCAGTAACAAGGATCGGTGTGTTGTTTGACATGGCTATTCCTGTAATGTAATTAAATATAAGTTTGAAAGCCCCACACAGAGACATTTATTTTCTCAAGACTGGTCATGGAGATGCGTAAACGTAGAGTTTGACCTAATGAAATATCTTATGAGGACCTGTTGATGTGTTTTGGTCAAATATATATTCAATAACTAAAAATAGACAGGGTTGGCATATAGTCTCCCATTATCGTTCCTTAATTACATATCATACTTTTGGTTTTATCTACGGATCTGTCACGGAATGCAGGGGAAGTTGAAGAGCTACAACCAGCTGTCGCGCGTTCCTTAGAATAGGAATTACTTTGCTCCGTGAAGAGCCATCGGCCCAGAACCCATGGAACAGAACAAAATTCGTAGCATTTATTGCCATACCCGGTACTCCTTGAGGTTCCAGAATG
>Ga0207677_10000934_pt1 | contig 16350 bp, 13 predicted proteins | sample KBSMisM42_FD_184311 | JGI IMG/M metagenome (GOLD analysis project Ga0207677, IMG submission 184311) | Miscanthus rhizosphere microbial communities from Kellogg Biological Station, Michigan, USA - KBS Miscanthus M4-2 (SPAdes) (version 2) | ecosystem: Host-associated > Plants > Roots >...
TGAGTCGGCGAATGCCGCGCGTCTCGATCAGCGCGTGGAAGTTTTTCCGGAGCCGCGCAGCGCGCGAACCGATCTTCTGGCCGGCACCAACCTCGAGGGCAACAGCATCAATCATTTCTTCCCGTGGGAGATCAATGAGGATGGGACGTCCGAGGAGACGGTGAACCATGTGGGGCGGCATGAGCTGTTCGGGTACTTCGACCGCAGCATGAACGACGCCGGCTTGTCCGAGTTCAACGGAAGCGGGAACGTCGCCGAAAATCTCTTTCAACTGCACGAGGATCCGGCGCACCTCGGCGTCTACTACGCCGTCGATGCGCCGGAGTTCCAGACCCACGCCTCGGGACAGATCGTCCGCTTCGCCGCGGAGCCGGGACGGACGGCCGACAACATCGCCATCACCTACGTCACGCCACGCTCGACGCGCGACGCCGCCGACGGAACGCCTGCCGCCGACGCCTCGGGGCACTATCGCGATCCGTTGCCTCTCGCGGACGGGACGCTGCTGGCCGTGCACACGAGCGAGACGCGCGGCGACGTCAACGACGGCTCGCGCGAGGCGCCGAAGTCGCGTTACGCGTTTCGAATCCGGACGATGACGCCACAAGGCGGCGTCTTCGTCCCCGGCCAGCTTCTAACGCAAGGCATCACAGGAAGCGTTTCCTACTTCGATCCCGACGCGCTGGTGAGCTGGTCGGGCGAGATGTGGGAGCTCAATCCGGTGGAAGTGCGCGCGCGGCCGCGGCCGACGCGGCGGACGACGCCGCTCGAAGAGCCGGAGGCGAAGATTTTTCGCGAGGAGAACGTCGATCCCGCCGTGTTTCGCGCGAATCTGCAGTCGCGCAATCTCGCGGTGATCGTCAGCCGCAACGTTACCTCGCGCGATGCCGCGGATAAGCAGCAGCCGTACAACCTTCGCGTGACCGGAACGACGACGCAGAAAGTCGTCGGCAGCAGCAAGCTGTTCGACGTCGCTCACCTCCAGCTTTTCCAGGCCGACCAACTCCGCGGCCTCGGCGGAACCACCTCGCCGCGCGACGGACGCCGCGTGCTCGCGCGCGTGATGCACGATCCCGCGGCGAAGAATGCGCCGACGTCCGGACCGGCCGGCAGCGTCGCCATCGCCGCCGACGGATCGATGGCCGCGTTCGTTCCCGCGCGCCGGGCCATGAGCTGGCAACTGACCGATGCCGCGGGAACGCCGGTCGTGCGCGAACGTTACTGGCTGACGTTCCAGCCCGGCGAAGTCCGCGTCTGCAGCGCGTGCCACGGCGTCAACTCACACGATCAACTCGGCGCTCCTGCTCCAACGAATTCGCCCGAGGCGTTGCGATCGCTGCTGCGCGCGTGGAAAGCGACGCAAACGCCGCCGGCGCGGCGGCGAGCAGTGAAATAGTGGATTAGTGGATTAGTAGAGAGGTCGATCGGGAACCGTGGCCCGTTAGCCCCCTGATCTACTGATCTACTAATCCACTAATCTACTGCCTCAAAACCCGTACTTTTTGGGATTCTTGCCGATCGTTTCGAGCGCGAGGATGGCCGGGACGTAATCGCGAGTCTGCGGCGGCAGATCGTCCCATATGCGGTAATAGTCGCGATCCGTCCCGGTGTGCCGGCCGAACTTTTTGTGCATTGTCCGCGCGATCTTGTGCTCACCGGCGTTGTACGCGGCCGCGGCCAGGTACCACGATCCGAAGTAATGGTAGAGGTGATCGAGAAAGCGCAGCGCGGCGTCCGTTTCCTTCTCCACCTTCAGCCGCTCATCCGTTTTCTTGGAGACCTTCAGGCCGTAGAGTTTGGCGGTGGCCGGCATGAGCTGCCAGATGCCGACGGCACGCTGCCCCGACCGCGCCGCAGGATCGAACGCCGACTCCTCGAATGCCAGGTAGATCAGGTTCTGCGGCATCCCACGCTTGCGCAGTTTCCGCTCCAGCATCTCCTGATACTTCGCCTTCCGCTCGAAGCCATCCGCGATTTTCTTGTGGTAGTCCTTGTCCGAACTGAACTCGGCAACCCAATAATCGACGCGCTCGTGCTTCAACGCCGGGAAGACGTCGCGCGGAGGATGTTTCGCCGCGAAGAGCGGTAAGGCGACGAGCACGAGAAAACCGGCGAAGATCTTCCGCACGGAATCGCTCGTTTGCAGTGCGTGTGCCTGTCAGCCGCGAATCACTTCTTGTACGTTACGTTCACGCCGAGGTCGTCGAGTGCCTTCGGCGAGGCGGTGGCCAGCTTCTGCAGCGTCGGGAAGTCGTACTCCCAGATCAGCGTGTTCCCTTCTTTCCGCGTGGCATTGCTGGAGACCACCTCGAACGGCGCCGTGATCTTCCAAGCCACGCGGAGGTTCTTGAAGGCGTCGTTCATCATCTTCTCGGTTTCGGGATCGAGTTTCGGTGCGCCCTGCTCGCTGGTCTCGGCTTTCACCTTGTCGGCGGGATTCTGCGGCTTCGTATGGATGGAGATCGTCTTCGCCGTTTCGGAGATCTCCAGCCCCTTGAACGGCGAATCGAGGACCGACTTCTTGGTCGGATCGCCGCCTTCTTCCTGCTTGGAGCCGAGCTTCACGCCGACGAGGCTGGAGAGTTTGTCGAAGGCGAACTTCATCGTCGTCGTCATGCCGAATTCCTTCTCGGCCACGGCCACGTCGAGCAGCTTGACGCCCGGCGGAAGGCCGCCTTCGGCCTGTTTGCGCGGATCGTCGGCGGTGGTCTCGGTGGTCTTTTTTTCCTTCTTCTTGAAGTCCGCCTTCGCCGCCGCGATCTCCGCCTTGGTGAGCGGACTCTTGTCGCCGCTCATCTCTTTCTGGACCTTGGCCATGATGATGACCATCGGCTCCATGTCCACGCCGAGCTTGAAACTTGCCGTGCCGGAGAGGTCTCTCTTCAGCTCGATCGACTGCTCGACTTCGAAGCAGCCGGTAGCAAAGACGACGAGCAGCGCTGCGAGGATCCCGCGTGTGCGATTCATCCGATTCTCCTGTTGTTTGGAAAGTATAGATCGGGATCAGAACTTCTCGCCGAGCGCCTCCTCCAATGCGGCGCGGTAGGTGGCGCCGAGGGGGATGGCGGTGGTGTTCTGGAGGATGATCGAGAGGGAGCCGTCGGGGGCGGGGACGAGTTTGCGGACGCGTTCGATGTTCACGATGGCGCTGCGGTGGACGCGCAGGAAGACGGCGGGATCGAGCTCGGCGGCGACGTTCTGTAGCGGCTCGCGCAGCAGGTACGACTCGGTTCCGGCGTGGAGGCGGACGTAGTTGCCGGCGGCGGCGATCCAGTCGATCGACGACACCTTGATGAATACCACCTCGTTGCGGACGCGGACGCCGAAGCGTTCGCGCCAGCGGCGGGCGGGCGTGCTGCCGATCGGCCTCGCCGCGCTCTTTCCCTCGATGAAACGCCGCACGCGCCAGAGCGCGCGGTCGAGCCGCTCCTGCGAGAACGGCTTGACCAGGTAGTCGACGGCGTTCGCTTCGAAGGCGTCGAGGGCGAACTCCTCGTGCGCGGTGACGAAGACGATGGCCGGCCGGCTTTCGATCGACATCGTCTGCAGCATTTCGAAGCCGTTCGCTCCCGGCATCTCGATGTCGAGCAGAAGCAGCGCGGCGGGCTCGGTTTGCAGCAGCGACGCGGTTTCGCCGGCGCTGCTGCATTCGGCGACGACGTCGATGTCGTCGTGCGGCATGAGCATGGCCCGGATGCGGCTCCGCGCCAGCGGCTCGTCGTCGATGATCAGCGTGCGGATCATGCCGCTGCCTCACATGGAATGCGCAACGTCGTCGTCACGGGAGTACCGCGCGATGCGGCGGTCGAGCAGACCTCGATCACCGCATCGTTTTCTTCGCGTCCGCAGCGGACTTCCACCGAACCTCCTCCTCCCGACGTCAGATCGAGTACGACCGTTTCGATCACTGGTTGCAGGATGAGGGCGGGCACGTGGCAGGCCAGGACGTCCTCACCGGCCAGGTAGCGCACGGTCACGGAGAAGCGGCCGCCGGCGCGGCAGAGATCGAGACAACGATCGAGATGCTCCAGCTCGTCGGCGAGCCGGATCTGCTCGTCGCTGGTGCGGCCCATGCTCCGCCGCAGGATCGCGCTCAGGTTCACGATCAACGCATCCGCGGCTTTCGGTTCGTCGCGGAGCACGCTGCCGATGTGCCGCAACATGCGAATGGCGAACTGCGGCTGGAAACGCGTCCGCAGCTCGTCGATCTTCGTCCGCGCCAGCAGCGCCTGTGCGCGAAGGCGCTGCCGCTCCTGCGCCGACGCCTCGCGCTGCGTGTCGGCGAAATTGCTGAGAAAGAAGATCGCCGCGAGGATGGCGATGTCGCGATGCGTGCGGATGCCGATCGAGAGCGTGATCATGCCTGCCGAGACGGGGTGATGCTCCGCGAGGTCGTTCACCGCGCCGCCGAACGCCGCGCGAAAAACCGCCAGCAGCGGGAGGATCGCGATGACGATCGCCACGTTGCGTCTGAGGTTCGTCCGCTGCACGGCAAGACGCTGCGCGATGAACACAACGATGGGCGTGAACGCGGCCCAGAGCAACCCCGTGCAGATCTGGACTTCGAGCGCCTGGTCGAACGGCTGCCCCATCCCCATCACCACGGTGCGGTGATAGAACTCGCTCGCGGCGAAGAAGGCCACCAGCATCCAGATGCCGAGGTTCCCGGCTGTGAGGAGCAGCAGGAAGCGAAGGCGGCGCGGCGGGATGCCCATGAAGGTCATGCGCTCACCGGAACGCGCAACTCGGCGACGAACTCGCCGCGGTCGCGGTGATAGCGAAGCCATCGCGCATCGCCGTAGAGATAATCGAGACGGGCCACGGTATTCGTGACGCCGACGTGCCCGCGTGCGAACGGCATCTGCGGATCGCAGCCTGGTCCAGTGTCGCGCACCTCGAAGCGCAACTCGTCGTCAACGCGCGAGGCGCGCACGGTGATCATGCCTCCTTCCGGCAGCGTTCGAATCCCATGCACGATGGAGTTCTCGACGAGCGGCTGCAGGAGGAGCGGCGGAATCAACAGCGAGAGCAACTGCGGATCATCGACCTCGATGCGCGCGCGCAGCCGCGGACCGAAGCGAAGTTTCTGCAGGTCGAGATAGCGCCGGATGAAGTCGAGCTCCTCCGAGAGCTGCACGTACGGCCGCTCTGCTTCCGCGCTCCGCTCCAGCAGGTCCGCCAGCTGCGTAATCGCCTCGGCTGCAGCCGTTCCGTCGATCCGCGCGAGCGCTGCGACGTCGTTGAGCGTGTTGAAGAGAAAGTGCGGCTGCAGGTCCAGCCGCAGCCTCACCAGCCGCGCATTGGCGAGGTTCGCCTCGGCATTCGCTTCGCGCCGGTGCTGATCATCCGTCTTCTGCCAGATGCGGCCGTAGTTGACCATCGCCGCTAGGGCCAGAAAGAACAGCAGATCGATGTGAAAGCCGGCTTTCTGGAGGTCGAGGAACCGTTGCCGATCGAACCGCTTCGCTTCGAACGCCAGCGGGACGCCGGCATCGATCGCGCCGCGCAAGACGGAGAAGACGAGGCCGATCACGATGATTGCCGCGGCGTTGCGCCGTGTGTTGGGCCGCTCGATCGGGAGCCGTTCGGCAATGCCGATCAACATCGGCGTGAGCAGAGCCCATACGATCATGGCCACGGTCGTCTCGATCTTCAGTTCGTAGATCTCTTCCGGTTCGCCGCGCGTCCTCGAAACCGTGTAGTGCTGGCTGGCCAGGAAAAAGCCGAGGAGCGTCCAGGCGGCAGTGATCACCACCGCCAGCCGCACGAGGTGGAAAAATCTTCCCCGCGAGATCGCCACGAGGTCGATCTTGCTGATGTCATTGCGGAAAGGCAAGCCAACTTCCTGACACCGATCGTGACCTCCTGACCGCCGCTTCGAGCGCCGTCACGTACTTCCGTCAGTTCGTACCGCCGTTCCGGGTGTTCGTCACAAAGGGCGAAAAAACGGGGTCTTCGGGCACGCGCAATGAACGCCCTCGCCACTCGTTGAATCGCGATTCATCGTCGACATTTCCGCTGTGGCTGTATGACGTTTCGTCCAATGTGCAAGGAGGTCTGTGTGAAGTACCGCACGAAAGCAGTCGTGCCTTTGTGTCTCCTGTTGTTCGCCCTTCCCGCATTTGCCCAAACCGATCCCGGACTCCGAGGCGGGACGCCGAGCGCCGGCGGTCCGCTCAGCTCCGTCGCTTCCGACATGCCGCCGACGATCCTGGCTTTTTTCAATGATGGAAGAACGCGCTTTACGAACATCGACTCCGTCTCCAACTCGATCGTCGGCGAGCCGGGCTTCGGACTTGGTCCGCGTTACAACTCACGAAGCTGTGGGCGTTGCCATGCGCAACCGGCAGTGGGAGGAACGAGTCCCGCCACCAATCCACAGGTGGCCGACGCCACGGCCGACGGCGCCACGAACACGGTTCCGTCGTTCATCGTGTCGAACCAGGCGGTGAAGGAGGCGCGCTTCGTCTACTTCACCGACGCTTCCGGCAACCCGATGTTCGGTTCGCCAAACGGCGGCGTCGAGCCGCTTTATACGATCGCCGGCCGCACCGACGCCACCTCCTGCACCGCTTCGGTGATCTCGCAGCCGGATTTTGCTTCGGCGATTCTGCACAACAACATCATCTTTCGCATTCCGACGCCGGTCTTCGGCGCCGGTCTGATCGAGAACATCGATGACACCGACCTGCTGACGGGAGGCTCCAATCCGTACGGCATCTCCCGTGAGTTCAACCGCAACGGCAACGACGGCACGATCAGCCGTTTCGGCTGGAAGGCGCAGAACAAGTCGCTGGAGATCTTCGCCGGCGAGGCCTACAACGTGGAGATGGGCGTGAGCAACGAGCTGTTCACGCAGGAGCGTCCGACTCCCGAGGAAGATCGCGCCACGGGATTGCCGTCGCAGTGCAGAACCAACGGCACCCCCGAGGACCACACGAACTTCAATCAGACCGCCATCGCCACCGGCAGCGACACCGTGCAGTTCGCGATGTTCATGCGCCTTCTCGCGCCTCCCGCGCAGGTGACCGGCACCGGCATGGCGTTGATCTCAGTCATCAACGGCGAAGCCGCATTCGGCGACGTCGGATGTACCGCCTGTCATCGCACGCAAATGGTGACCGGTAAGCCGGTGACCGGCCCTCCGAGGATCACGGCCAGCCTCGAAAATGTCACCGCCAGGCTTTTCAGCGACCTCGCCATTCATCACATGGGAACGGGACTGGCCGACAACGTCCAGCAGGGAAATGCCAGCGGCGATCAGTTCCGCACCGCGCCGCTATGGGGCCTTGGACAGCGGATCTGGTTCCTGCACGACGGGCGAACGAACAACCTGCTGACCGCCATTCAGGCGCATTCGTCGACGAACTCCGAGGCCAATGCGGTCATCGCCAACTTCAACCTGCTGTCCGTGAGCGACAAGCAGGACATTCTCAATTTCCTCCGATCGCTGTAGGAGAAAACCATGTCGCTCCTGTTGATTCTGTGGATGTCGGTGGTGACCGTCGTTCCGAAGAACGTCATCCTCGTGAAAGGAGCGATTCCCGGCGCGAGCGACTCGACCACGCCTGTTCCCGAGAAGGGGACGGTGTCGGCGGGCCGCTATCGCAACGCCTATTTCGGTTTGTCATACCCAATCCCCGCCGGCTGGAGGGAGCAGCCGGCGGGACCGCCTCCCTCGGACAGCGGCGTCTACGTCTTGGCGCAGTTCGCGGTCTCCGACGGCGAGCGCCTCAAAGCACACGTTCTGATCACCGCCGAGGATCTCTTTTTCAGTGCGGTTGGTGCTACGGGCGCGAAGGACGTCCTCGCATCGATCCGACACGATCTTCCCGCGCGCTACGAATTCGATCACGGTCCGGAGGACGTCACGATCGCTGGCCGTCAGTTTCATCGCCTCGCCTACACCGCGCCGCGCACAGGGCTGCGCTGGCGCATCTTCTCCACCGACGCACGCTGCCACGCGCTGACCTTCACGTTCACGGGCGTGGACACTGAAGCGCTCGACGCCGGCGAACGCAGTTTGAGCGCGATCTCGCTGGCGTCCGCTGCTCCGGCGTGCGTCAACGACTACGCGTCGAACGACAACATCATCGAGAAAACGGATCCGCTGCTCGGAACGCACCGTTTCAACACCATTCCGGTGCGTGTTCTCATCGCCGCAAACGGACGAGTCAAGCACATTCATCTTCTGAGCGCCTTTCCCGAGCAATCGCAAGCGATCATCGCCACTCTCCGCAACTGGCGCTTCAAGCCGTACCGCGTGGACGGAAAGGCTGTACCGATCGAGACCGGCATCGTCTTCGGGGTGCCGCGAATGGTCGCGAAGACGACGCGCGCGGGCTGATATCGTTAGCCCGCTTGTCATTCCTCGCCGCGCTGCTCTTCACGATTGCCGCCGCCGCGTCGTCGCATCATCCGACGGCGAAACTGCCGAAGGTCGGCGAGCTCGCGCCCGTCTTCACGCTTCGCGATCAGAACCGCCGTCCCGTCACGCTGGCCGCGGGGACGAAGGTCGTCCTCGTTTTCTACCGCGGATATTGGTGAGCGTATTGCGCCCGGCAGTTGGCCGGGCTTCGCGAGATTGCCCGCGCGTATCCCGAGGTGAAGATTTACGCGATCAGCCCCGATTCGACGGAGGAGGGGAAGAAGTTCGCCCAACTCCTCGCCTCCGATCACCGAGGAGAGGTGACGTTCCCGCTCCTCTCCGATCCGTTGTCGCGAGTCATCGACCGCTACGCCCTGCGCGACGAAGCGTACGCCGGGAAAAAGGAGAACGGCATCCCGCACCCCGCCGTCTTCGTGCTCGACGCCAAAGGACGCATTCGCTGGATGAAAGTCGAGACCGACTTTCGCGAGCGCCCGACAAACGCCGAGATCGCCGCCGCGATCGATGGGATGGAATAGGGGTCACACCTTCGCATCGGGATCTCGATCTGTCGCATTCTCCCCAATAACTATCGCGTCGAGCGAACGCTGAAATTCGAAGTCAACAAGATCTTTCGCACCAGTGTTTTAGCGCGATCGAAAAACGAAGGTCTGACCCCCTCTGTCTAAAACGGCACGATGACCGAAGCGCCGATGACGCGGTACCAATATCGATCGGCAACCGCAAAACCGGCCGAGCGGTTGTAGGACACATGCAGGGCGAGGCGGACCCCGTTTCCGATCGTCCCCTCGGTGCGCAGTTCGGCGAGCGCGGTGGGATGCTCGACCGTGCCATCGATCCGTTCCCGTCCTGCCGCGAGTGTTCCGGACCAGATCCAGCCGGCGTAGCGCTTGCGAATGGCCACTGCACCTTGCAACTCGCGGTAACGGCCGGGATTGAAATACGCGTCATCGACGTCGATCTGATTGCTCTCGAACTGCCGGTATCGCACCTGGGCGGTGATGCCATGCTCGGGAACGAGGAGCCAGATCATACGGCCTCGCAAATGCACGCGCGCGTTGCCGTCGGTGAAGTGCTGATATCCGGCCAGACCGATCACAGTGAAACGCTCGCTCACCTGCTGTTCCGCGCTGATGCCGGCGAAGGTGTAGGCGGTTGCTCGCTCGAGCGCGCGGCGTGTTTCGACGAGGTCGCCCGCCGCCAGCAGCTCGATGCCGGTATGCGTGGCCGGACGCAGACTCCAGGTCACATCGCCGATCGGCCGCGTGCGTCCACCGATGCGCACCAGTCCCGCCTCGGCGATTGTCCCGGCCAGCGTGTCGCGGTGCTGATTTCGCCAGAGGAGCATGACTGCCTGCGCGTCGCGTTGCCATCCGGATTGCTCGTACCGGGTGGTCTGTGCGGCGACGCCTGCATAGTCGAAGGGCGACTCGTAACGCAGGAGCGCGCCGGCGCGCAGCCGTAGTGTGTGGAAGTGGCTGGCGTCCTCACTGGCGGAGACGTCGACAGGCACCGCCATCTGCGCGCTTGCGCCGGCCGCCGTCAATACTGCCGCCGCGAGCAGAGTTGCACGAATCATTTCGTTCCCCACGACTTACGCAGTCCCAGCATCTCGGAGATGTATCCGCCCACGCTGACCGGTTGCAGGATCAGGCTGTAGGCAAACACGTAGATAAAGAACCCGCCGAAGTTGCGGCGCACGCGCAACCCCTGGGCATCGAACATCCGCGCGCTGATGCGGTACATCAACAGATTCATCAGCAGCGACATCGGCAGTAGCGCCAGTGTCATCGGACCGGCAATCCAATAGACGCCGAACAGAGCCAGGATCACTCCCGGAATGAACGCGACGGTGTACGCGAAGTCGAGCCAGGGAAAAAGAAGATTCCAGTACACGAAGAACGTCGACAGCCGAGGGACGAAGAGGATGCTCGGGTGGCGGCGGAACGCTTCCATCATGCCTCGCGCCCATCGCCGCCGCTGGCTGGCGAAGCGCCCGAGCCTGTCCGGCGCGTTCGTAAAGCAGCACGCATCCTCGGCATGCCCGATCCGCCAGCCGCGCGCGAGCATGGCCCAGGTGAGCACGATGTCCTCACCGACGCATTCGACCCAGCCGCCGATTTTTTCCAGCGCGTCGCGGTCGTAGATCGAAAAGGCGCCCTGCGCCACGAGCGTGCCGTGGTAGAACGACTGCATCCGTTTGATGGCGGCGATCCCGTCGAAGTAATCCCATTCCTGCGCCTTGGTCACCCAGTTCAGGCGGGAGTTGCGGACGAGCATCGTGCCGGCGACGGCTTTGGTGCCGGGAGGGTCGCTCAGGTAGCGCTCGACGAGGTTGCGCAGCGCATCGTTGTACAGATAGGAATCGCCGTCCAGCGTGACGATCAGGTTGAACCGGGCCGCGGCCAGGCCGCGGTTCAACGCCGCGGCCTTGGCCAGGTTGCTCTCCTGTTTGATGAGACGAAGCCAGGGATACTGCAGCGACTCCACCACGCGCACGGTGCCGTCCGTGGAGGCATCGTCGATGACGATCGCTTCGAACTGGCCGGGGTAGTTTTGCGCGGCGATCGACTGCAGCGTTTCGGCGATCGACCCCCCTTCGTTATAGGCGGCAATGAGAATGGTGATGGCGGGATATCGGTCGAACGAACCGCGCGGCGGCCGTCGATCGATCAGGAGGCTGACTGCCAGAAAGGCATTCATGAAACCCGGGACGAGCGCGATGCCGCCGATGACCAGGATGGCGATCGGCCAATTCGCCAGGCGCGCCAGATCGCGCATCCACGGCATTGCAATCCAGATCGTGAGCGCGAACCACGCCAGGCTCAGCACCATCGCCAGCGCGAATTTCGTGTTCACGCTGGTGACGGCGAGAGTGGAGGATTCGGAAGGGCGAGACTCGACGTCGCGTCGGTCTCTCATTGAGCGCGGCATGGAAAGTTATTGGTACCGACGACGTTAAGTGCACAACCCCCGCCATGCGTCGATTCGCGGCGTAGCGCCGCCAGCCCGGCGGCGGTCCATTTTTGACTACGCGTCGCCGAGCGGCGGCGATCGAGCCGTCGACCACGGCGCCCCGTTTTCATGAAACATTTCCGTCCCGCTGGAATGATTCGTTGACGGATCGCTTTCCTACTTCACAGATCCGTCCATATCTCATTAACTGCTAACTGCAACCGGAGGGCGTATGTCCTGTAGATCTCTGTCTATTTTCTTCGCGTGCGTAGTTCTTGGTGTTTTCCCGCTCATGGCCGCAACGCAGCCTGTCCCCGCGAAAGCCGCGGCCAGCGCGCTCGCGAAGCTGCCGCTCACCTTCGAGGCGAACCACGGCCAGTTCGACGCGCCGGTCCGCTTCCTCAGCCGCACTCCGCGCTACACGATGTTTCTCACTCCGAATGAGACCGTCCTGCAGTTGCACGGCGCGCAGCACGACGTCATCCGCTGGCATCTCAGCGGCGCGAACGCGGATCCGAGCATCCAGGGCGAACGCCCGCTCGAGACGCGCACGAACTACTTCCGCGGCACCGACCGCGCGAAGTGGCGCACCGACGTCGACAACTTCGCCCAGGTGCGCTACGAGCGCGTCTATCCCGGCGTCGATCTCGTTTTCCGAGGAAACCAGCAGCAGGTCGAATACGACTTCACGCTCGCGCCGAACGCGAATGCGAAGCAGATCCGCTTCGCGTTCGACGGCGTCGACTCGATGACCACGAAGAAAGACGGCTCGCTGCTCCTGCGCACGCCGCACGGAACGCTCGTGCAGTCGCGTCCCCTCGTCTATCAGGAGATCGGCGGACGCCGCAGCATCGTCGACGCGCACTATCGCGTCAACGGCAAGTCGGTCGGATTCGCTCTCGGCAACTACGACCACAGCCAGCCGCTGATCATCGATCCGGTGCTGGACTGGTCCACCTACCTCGGCGGCAGCGACGTAGACCTCTCGTATGCGATCGCCCTCGACAGCTCGGGCAATGCCTACGTCACCGGCGTCTCGGGATCGACCGACTTTCCCACCGTCAATCCGATTCAGGGGACGAAGGCGTATGACTGGGACGTCATGGTCGCGAAGATCAATGCTGCGGGGACAGCGGTCGTCTATGCGACGTACCTCGGCGGCAACGGCGGCAACGAATACGGTCTCGGCATCGCCGTCGACTCTTCGGGGAATGCCTACGTCAGCGGTGGCACCAATTCATCCGACTTCCCCGGCATCACCGGCGGCTCGATTCAGTCGACCTACGGCGGCACCGGCTATTACCGCGACGCATTCGCGCTGAAGATCAACGCCGCCGGCAGCGCCATTCTCTGGGCCACCTACCTCGGCGGCTCCGGCGACGACATGGCGTATGGCATCACCGCCGACAGCTCCGGCAACGCCTACGTGGCCGGCTACACCGAGTCGGCGTCGCTTCCCTGGATCAGCGGCAGCGCCATCCAGCCGACGTTCGGCGGCAGCACCGACGGCTTCGTCATCAAGATCAACTCCTCCGGCGCCAACGTCTGGGCCACCTATCTCGGCACGAGCGGAGGCGACAGCCTCGGCGTGGTCCGTCTCGACGGCTCCGGCAACGTGTGGGTAGCCGGTACGACCGACTCGAGCTCGTGGCCCGGCGTCACGGGAAGCTCGGCGCAGTCGACATACGCCGGCAACGGCGACGCGGTCATCACCGAGATCAACGCCGCCGGAACCGCGATCGGCTACTCGACCTACCTCGGCGGAAGCGATTACGAAGAGATGCAGGGTCTCGCGCTCGATTCGTCAGGGAACGTCTACGTGACCGGCACCACCCTGTCGACCTCCTTCCCGGGGGTGACCGGCAGCTCGATTCAGCCGTCGAACGGCGGCAGCTACGACATGTATGTGACGAAGCTGAACTCGACGTTGTCGTCGATCACCTGGTCGACCTTCCTGGGCGGCAGCGATTACGACGGCAGCCAGGACATCGCTGTCGATAGTTCGGGCAACGTGTACGTCGCCGGCATGACCGCCTCGACGAACTTCCCGGTGTCGAACGCCATTCAAGCCACGTACGGCGGCGGCACGGTGGACGCGACCGCCACGAAGATCAACGCCGCCGGAACGGCCATCCTCTATTCGACGTACCTCGGCGGAAGCGACGAGGATCAGTGCTACGGCGGAGCGATCGACGGTTCGGGCCACTTCTATCTGACCGGCTTCACCGCCAGCAACGATTTCATCGGCACGAGTGGCAGCGCCATCCAGCCGGCGTACGGCGGCAATTACGACGCATGGATCGCCAGGATCGGCGATTCGGCCTCGCCTTCGCTCACCAGCATCAGTCCGACCAGCGGCGTCCCGGGAACGCAGGTCACGCTGACCGGCACCGGATTCGGCGCGGTGCAGGGCACCGGAAGCGTGTGGCTCGGCAACAAGCTCGCGGGCAGCATCGTGAGCTGGAGCAACACGCAGGTCGTGGCCACCGTGGCCACCAACGTCGCTTCCGGCAGCGCCCAGGTGCAGCAGGCTGGCACGTGGAGCAACGCGATCACCTTCACCATCATCACGCCGACGATCAGCAGCATCAGCCCGTCCAGCGGCGTGCCGGGAACACAGGTCACGATCAACGGCACGAACTTCGGCACGACGCAGGGCTCCGGCCAGGTATGGCTCGGCAGCACCTACGCCGGCAGCATCGTCAGTTGGAGCAACACGCAGATCGTGGCCACGGTCGCCGCCAACTCGACCAGCGGCAACGCCCAAGTGCAGCAGAGCGGCGTTTGGGGCAACCAGGTTGCCTTCACCGTCACCTCGCCGAGCATCAGCAGCATCTCGCCGTCGACGGCGCGCGCCGGCGACTCGATCACCATCACCGGCACGAACTTCGGCTCGACGCAGGGGAGCGGCCAGGTGTGGCTCGGCAGCAAGCTGGCCGGCAGCTACGTGAGCTGGAGCAACACGCAGATCGTGGCCACGGTGGCCTCGGGTGCAACCAGCGGCGTCGCCCAGGTAAAGCAGAGCGGCGTGTGGGGCAACACCGTCGCGCTCACCGTGATCACGCCGGTCATCAGCAGCGTGTCGCCAACGACGGCGCGCGCGGGCGACTCGATCACCATCACCGGGACAGGTTTTGGATCGACGCAGGGATCGGGCAGCGTTTGGCTCGGCAGCAAGCTGGCCGGCAGCATCACCAGTTGGAGCGATACATCGATCGTCGCCACCGTGGCCTCGGGATCCGTCACCGGCACCGCCCAGGTGCAACAGGGCGGCGTCTGGAACAACTACGGAACGTTCACGGTGATCACGCCGGTGCTGAGCAGCATCTCACCTACCAGCGGTCCGGTCGGCACGCAGGTCACCTTCACCGGCACCGGCTTCGGCACGACGCAGGGCAGCGGCAAGGTATGGCTCGCGAACAAGTACGCAACGATCGTGAGCTGGAGCGACACGCAGGTCGTCGCGACGGTCATCGCCGGCTCATCGACGAGCGCCTCGCAGGTCTACCAGAACGGAGTCTGGAGCAACACCATCACCTTCACCGTCACGCCGTAAGCGATCAAAAAGGAGCGCGGGCGAATCGCCCGCGCTCCTTTTTATCTGTGTAAATCTGCGTCAATCTGCGGATCAGAAGGGGAGTTTCCTCAGCTCGTCCTCAGACATCCTCGTCGTACCCGCCTCGGGGGTGATGATCGGCGCAACTGCGCCCATCATGACCGTCTCTTTCGTGTTCAGCCGCATATCGACGTTCGCACGGATCACCTCTCCCGCCTCGATCTCGAGATGCTCCGTCGTCGCCGTCAGGAATCCCGACAGCATGAACTGGATGCGATAGACGCCGTCCTGCAACGCCGCGATCGTGAACGCGCCGTTCGCGTCCGTGACCTTCGCGAACTCGCGACGGGTAGCCTCGTCCCTCACGACGACGGTCACACCCGGCAGCGCAGCGCGGGCGTAACGAACGATGCCCGTGAACACCGCCCCCTGGCCCGCCGCAACCCGCTCGACCGTCAGCTTCACCTTCGCTCCGCGCGTTTTACAGGTCGTGCCGCCGAACGCCAGCCCCGGAAGAGTGAGCAACGCGGCCACCAGCGCCGCCGCCGCGCGCGATGCCCTCCGCCGCAAGGCCCGAATCCCGGTCGGACAATCGCGCGTCAGCACCGTCCCATCCGCCCGCCGATAAAGCCGCGCGCACACGCGCCCCTCCGTCCGCACGAGCAGCTCCCGCACTTCCCCCGCCGTCATCTCCGCAAAGTTGTAGACGTTCAGCGAGCACAGCGAGCAATGACGCACCCGCTCATCCCCCGCCATCCCCTCCCACGAAGCCGTGCACGGCGCCGCGATACGAAGACCACCGAACGGATCGTTTGCCATCCCGAGAGTCTAGAGCGCAAAAGGTCGCATTAGCTGTCAACGGCCGGAAACGATGCCGAAGATTTGACCTGCTTTATCTGCCGCCAGGGGATAGCGATATCCTCGGCGCATGACTGACGTGTTCCTTCACAACCCACGCTGCAGCAAGAGCCGCGCGACGCTGGAGATCGTTCGCGAGGCGGACGTCGAGTTGCCGGTGCGGGAGTATCTGCGCGATCCGTTGTCGGTCGAGGAGCTGCGCTCGATCGTCGAGATGCTCGGCGTCCGTCCAATCGAGATCGTGCGGCGCGGCGAGGCGCCGTACGCGGCGCTCGGGCTCAGCGACGCCACGCCGGACGATGACATCCTGCGGGCGATGGCCGAGAACCCCATCCTGATCGAACGGCCGATCGTCGTCCGAGGACGGCGGGCGGTGATAGGACGTCCACCGGAGAGGGTGCGGGACATCCTGTAGGCGGCGATCCCGCCATTCGGGGGCGACATCCGTTAGGCGGACGACTTTTCGAGGTCGAACCTTAACTTTTCAAGGTCGAACCTTAACTTTCCTAGGTCGAACCTTAACTTTCCTAGGTCGAACCTTAACTTTCCTAGGTCGAACCTTAACTTTTTAAGGTCGAACCTTAACTTTCCT
>Ga0207677_10000936_pt1 | contig 16339 bp, 10 predicted proteins | sample KBSMisM42_FD_184311 | JGI IMG/M metagenome (GOLD analysis project Ga0207677, IMG submission 184311) | Miscanthus rhizosphere microbial communities from Kellogg Biological Station, Michigan, USA - KBS Miscanthus M4-2 (SPAdes) (version 2) | ecosystem: Host-associated > Plants > Roots >...
GGGCAGACCCGAAGGATCTCGCTGGCACCTGGCCTACGGTCGAGAAGAACACGCGCGACTATCTGGCGCGGCAGGTCGCCATTGCGCGAAAGCTGAACAAGCCGCTGGTGGTCGAAGAGTTTGGAATGCCGCGCGACGGCGGCAGCTTCGAGCCCGGCACGCCGACGACCTACAAGGACCGCTTCTACCAGCTGATCACCAGCGCCGTGCTCGGCAGCGTCCGTGAAGGCGGCCCGCTGCAGGGCTGCAACTTCTGGGGATGGGGCGGCGAAGGTCGAGCACAGCACGCCGACCATCATTTCGTTCGCGGCGACAGCAGCTATCTCGCCGACCCGCCGCACGAACCGCAGGGCTGGTACAGCGTCTTCGACAGCGACGCGTCGACGCAGGCGGTGATCCGCAACTACGCTAGCGCGGTCAAAGCCTGAACAACCGGAACATCGCCACTCCGTGGGGCTCGACCGTGGCCGTGAGCGCTCCCCGCCGAAGCCGGACATCGCGGTGCGCCCACAGGTCGCGAACGCGGACGCGCTCTTTTGCGGGCCAGCCGATCTGGTTCGCCGTCGCGCTGATCGTCGCCGCCTGCTGGCCGCGATTGAACAGCAAGACGGCGACGCCGCCGTCGGCAAGCGTCTTGAGCCAGATTTCGCGGTCGCCGTCCTTCCACACACGATGGCCCTGCACCCCGAGCTTGTCCTGGTCGACGGCGATCACGTCCTTGTTGAGCAGGATCGACCGCGTCGCCTCGTCCATGTGCGCGACGTCGTTCCCGGCCATTAGCGGCGACGCCATCATCGCCCATAGCGAAAAGTGCGCGCGATATTCGTTGGGAGCCATCCCGCGATTCCCGACCTCGAGCATGTCGGCATCGTTCCAATGCCCGGGCCCCGCGTGCGACCACAGCGGCTCGTTCAGGTCGACGATCTCCACAACCGTATGTGCCCAGCTCTTGTGGGCGTCGTCCTGCTTGTCGAAGCTGTCGAAAATGTCGCCCGTCGTGCGCCAGAGATTGCCGGTGTTCTTTGCCCACAACCACGGCTTGGCGGTGCCCCATTCGCACATCGAAAAGACGATGGGACGCCCGCTCTGGCGGAGAGCGTCGGCCATCACCGCATAGGCTTCCTGGGCGTTACGGTCGCCGGTGTTGCACCAGTCGTATTTCAGATAGTCGACGCCCCAGCTGGCATAGGTCAGCGCGTCCTGATATTCGTGGCCCTGGCTTCCCGGGCGTCCGCCGCAGGTCAGCCGCCCCGCGTCGGAGTAGATACCGAACTTCAGCCCTCGCGAGTGGACGTAATCGGCGAGTGTCTTGATGCCAGACGGGAATTTCTGCGCATCGGCAGTGATGAAGCCGTTCGCGTCGCGAGGTCCGTGCCAGCAGTCATCGATCACGACATATTGATAGCCGGCGTCGCGCATGCCCGAACTGACCATCGCATCGGCGGTGTCACGGACGGTCTGCTCGTTCACGTTGCAGGCGAACTTGTTCCAGCTGTTCCAGCCCATCGGTGGCGTGAGCGCGAGGCCGTTTGGGGCCTTGTTCACCACCTCCTGCGTGGTCTCCGCAACGAGCGCTGACGGCATGCATGCGCTCAACGCCAGCCAGAGAAATGCCCGCTTCATTTCTCATCCCCCCTATCTCAGACCCTCTTGCGTTAGCGCTACCAACGGGCGATGCAAACAGCAGAAGAGGGGTGAATCGTGCGGAAGCTTCGCGCGCTGCTGTTAGGGGCATTGCTCGGCGTCGCGACCGCGCCGCTGGCTGCCGCCGAGCTGCCCCGCATTGTTCACTCAGGCGGCAAGCATGCGCTGATCGTGGACGGCGCGCCGTTCCTGATCCTCGGCGGTCAGGCCAACAACAGCAGCAACTACCCAGCCATGCTGCCCAAGGTATGGCCGACGATCAAAGCGCTCCACGCGAACACGCTGGAGGTCCCCGTCGCCTGGGAACAGATCGAGCCGGCCGAAGGCAAGTTCGACTTTTCCTGGATTGACGCCTTGCTGCCGCAGGCCCGCGCGAACGGCGTCCGGCTGAACCTCCTGTGGTTCGGAACCTGGAAGAATACGAGCGGCACCTACCGGCCGGAATGGGTGAAGTCCGATCGCAAGCGTTTCCCGCATACGATCACGAAGGACGGGAATGTCCATTACGTTCCGAGCCCGCACAGTCGTAACGGGCTGGAGGCCGACAAGCGCGCGTTCGTCGCGTTGATGCGCCACATCCGTGAGACCGACGCCGATCACACCGTGATCCTCGTCCAGGTCGAAAACGAGGTCGGCAGCTACGGCAATCCGCGCGACTTCTCGCCAGAAGCGAACAGGCTGTTCGCGGGTCCGGTCCCGGCCGAGCTGGCGCGCAAGGTCGGTAGAAGCGGCACCTGGGCACAGGTCTTCGATCGCAAGGCCGACAGCGCGTTCAACGCCTGGTACACCGCCCGCTACATCGACGAGCTCGCCGCAGCCGGACAGGTCGAGCTCAACCTGCCGATGTACGTCAACGTCGTCACCTCGGATCCATTCGATCCCAAGGCCGGCGAAGGCGGCGGCGCGAGCGGCGGGGCGGACTGGCCCGTGCTTGACGCGTGGAAGGTGGCCGCCCCGCATATCGCAATCGCGGCGCCGGACCTCTACGACCACGAATATCGGCAGGTGAATGCCAAGCTCGACAAGATGTCGCGGCCAGACAATCCCCTGTTCGTGCCTGAGAATGGCAACGACCTGCCCTTCGCCCGCTTCTTCTGGCTCGCGCTGGGCAAGGGCACGATCGGCTGGGCGCCGTTCGGGATGGACTCGACCTATTTCAACTATCCGCTGGGCGGAAAGAACAGGCCGGAAGAGCTCGAAGCGTTCGCATCGAAATTCGCGCTGATGGCGCCGATTGCGCGCGACTGGGCAAGGCTTGCCTTCGAGCATCCGACCGCGGGTTTCGCAAAGGGTGATGATGCGTCGGATCAGTCGCAGACGCTCGGCCGCTGGAAGATCACCGCGCAATATGGCCTGTGGGCGTTCGGCGATCCGACCTGGACCTTCATGAAATTCCCGCCGAACCCGAAGAAAGAGCAGCCGATTGGTGGTGCGGCACTAATTCAGCTCGGGCCGAATGAGTTCCTCGTCGCCGGATCCGACGTGCGCTTGAGCTTTGCGCTGGCGGCTCCGACTGCGGGCGAGAGTTCGCAGTTCCTGGACGTCGAGGAAGGTACGTTCGAAAACGGCGAATGGATGATGGCGCGGCGCTGGAACGGCGACCAGACCGATTACGGGCTGAACCTCGACGCCCCGACGCTGTTGAAGGTGCGGTTGGGAACCGTTCGATGAGGTTGGGGGCCGCGCTTCTGATCTTGGCCAGCTCGACGGCAATTGCCGCACCGACATGGCAGCGGACCGCGACCGGGATCGTCGTCAGTCCGGCAACGGGGCCGAAGGCAGTTCGGCTGGAGCTGTATGGCGACCGCATCGTCCGGGTCACCGCCAGCCCGGACGGAAAGCTCGATATCGTGCCGACGCCCGCTGTGATCGCGCAACCCAAGCCGTTGAAATTCGATGCGGCGGAGAGCGGCGGCGCAGTAACGCTGAGCACAAGCGGCGTTCGCGCGCGGGTTTCGCTCGCTGACGGCCGGGTCAGCTTCGTTCGGCCTTCGGGCAAGGTCGATCTCACCGAGGCGCGGACGGCGAGCTTCGCGCCGATGACCTTCGAGGGGGTGCCTTTTTTCTCGATTCAGCAGCAGTTCAATCGCGGCACCGACGAGGGGCTGTTCGGGCTTGGCCAGCACCAGCTGGGGCAGATGAATTACAACGGCGAGGACGTCGAGCTCGCGCAGCACAACATGGACGTTGCGATCCCGTTCCTGGTCTCGACGCGCAATTACGGGCTGCTGTGGGACAATGCGTCGATCACGCGGTTCGGCAATTCCAAGCCGTACGCGAAGGCAGGCGCCGCGGACGACAATCTCCGCGTGAATGGCGGCGCTGGGTGGACGGCCACGTACAGCGTGAACGGCAAGCAGGTCGCGCAGCGGAACGAGCCCGCGATCGACTATCAATATCTCGAGGACCGAACGCGCTGGCCGAGGGGCACGCGCACGCCGGACTTGTCGAATACGGTCCCAAGCCTAGCGGTCAGCTGGCAGGGGCGCGTCGTCTCCAAGGCCGGCGGCCTGCACCGTTTCCGCCTCTACTCCTCGGGTTACGCGCGCGTGTTCCTAAACGGCCGCAAGGTGCTCGACCGGTGGCGGCAGAACTGGAACCCGTTCTTCCACAATTTCGACCTGCGGCTGACGGCCGGAAAGCCAGCCAACATCCGCATCGAGTGGCAGCCCGACGGCGGCTATATCGCGCTCGAGCATAATGGGCCGCAGCCAGAGGCCGACCGCCACTCGATCAGCTTCGCCTCGGAAGCCGCTCGCGCGATCGATTATTATTATGTCGGCGGCGACAATCTCGACCAGGTGATCGCCGGATACCGGCAGCTGACCGGCAAGGCCGCGCTCGCGCCCAAATGGGCGTATGGCTTCTGGCAAAGCCGGCAGCGTTACGAGACCCAGGACCAGCTGATCGGCGTTCTGAATGAATATCGACGCCGCGGCCTGCCGCTCGATAATATCGTGCAGGACTGGCTCTATTGGCCGGAAAACGCGTGGGGCTGCCAGTGCTTCGACACCAAGCGTTTCCCAGATGCGAAAGCCATGGTCGAGAAGGTCCATGCAGCCAACGCGCACATCATGGTCTCGGTCTGGGCAAAATATTACAAAGGCCTGCCGAATTTCGCCGAGCTGGACGCCGTCGGCGGAATCCATCGGAGGATGACGGACCCGCGTCCGGACGAGCCGAAGGACCCGGCCTACATCAAGGACATGTACCTCGACTGGGTCGGGCCCGGTTACCTCAACGCCTTCTACGACCCTTACAATGCCAAAGCGAAAAGCATCTACTGGCGGCAGGTACGCGACGGCATCGTGTCGAAAGGGTTTGACGCCTTCTGGCTCGACTCAGACGAGCCCGATTTCCATTCCAACCTGTCGCGCGACGAGACCGCGCGGCGCATAAGCCCGACCGCAGCCGGGCCGGGCCGGGCGTTGTACAACAGCTATCCGCTTGTCCACGTCGATGGCGTCTATCAGGGCTGGATCGCGGACAAGCCGGACGTGCGGCCATTCATCCTGACGCGCTCGGCTTTCACCGGCATCCAGCGTGACAGCGCCGCGGTCTGGTCGGGCGACGTCGCCTCGCGCTGGGACAATCTCAGGGAGCAGATTTCGGCGGGCGTGAACTTCTCGATGACGGGCGTTCCCAACTGGACGACCGACATCGGCGGCTACACGATGGAGCCGCGATTCCTGAGGGTGAGCGCGGCCGACCTCGACGAATGGCGCGAACTCAACACGCGCTGGTTCCAGTTCGGCGCCTTCTCGCCCCTGTTCCGCAGCCACGGCGAGAATATCCATCGCGAGATTTTCGAGATGTCGGATGAAGGCTCGCCGACCTACAGCTCGATGGTCTGGTACGACCGCCTCCGGTATCGGCTCATGCCCTACATCTACACGCTCGCCGGCGACAGCTACTGGCGCGACGGATCGATCATGCGCGGCTTGGTAATGGACTTTCCGGCCGACCGTCGCGCCTGGGGCGTCAAGGACGAATATCTGTTCGGGCCAGCGCTGCTCGTTGCGCCTGTCACCCAGTTCAAGGCGCGCAGCCGAACCGTGTACCTTCCGGCCGGCGCGAGCTGGTACGACTTCTATACCGGGCGAGTCAGCCGCGGCGGGCGGACGATCACCGCCGCCGCGCCCTATGAGCGCATGCCGCTGTTCGTGCGTGCAGGCTCAATCATCCCGACTGGGCCGGCGGTTCAATATGCGCTTCAGGAAGCGAACCCGGTGCTGACGCTAAACGTGTACACCGGCGCGGACGGCACGGGCTCGGTCTACGAAGATGACGGGACGAGTCGGCAGTATCTTTCGGGCAAGTTCGCACGCATTCCGCTGCGCTACGACGACCGCGCGAAGACGCTAACGGTCGGCGCGCGCGAGGGGAGCTGGCCGGGCATGGCGGTGACACGCACAATCCGCGTTCGGTGGATTACTCCGGGCCGCTCGCTCGACCTCGACGCGGCCGATGATAAGCTGACCTATACGGGTGCGCCGCTTACGGTGCGGATGCACTAGCCCGATGGGCGGGTTCCGGATCAGTCGCCGCGAGGCGCTGCTCTACGGCAGCGCGGCGGCGGTGGGTTCAGCGGCGCGCAGCACACCAATCGAAGGCCCGGTTGCGCCAACGTGGGAATCGCTCGCCGAGCATTATCGAGTGCCCGACTGGTTCGCCGATGCGAAGTTCGGGATCTGGGCGCATTGGGGACCGCAATGCCAACCGGAGTTCGGCGACTGGTATGCGCGGCTGCTGTACATGCGAGGCCGTTTTCCGTGGCAGCATGGCGAAACGCCCTACGAGAACCACCTGCGACGCCACGGCCATCCCAGCCGCACCGGCTTCATCGACATCATCGGACAGTGGAAGGCCGAGAAGTGGCGGCCCGAAGAGCTGCTCGCCCGCTATGTCAAAGCCGGTGCACGCTACTTCATGTCGATGGCGTGCCATCACGACAATTTCGACAATTTCGCGAGCAGACATCACGAGTGGAACTCGACCCGAGTCGGCCCCAGGCGCGATATCATCGGCGGATGGGAGCGGCTTGCGCGTGAGGCCGGCCTGAAGTTCGGTGTCTCCAACCATTCGAGCCACGCCTGGCACTGGTACCAGGTCGCCTACGGCTATGACGCGGAAGGGCCCATGCGGGGCCGTCGCTACGACGCTTACTGGCTGCGCAAGACGCATGGCCGCGGCAAATATTGGCAAGGCCTCGATCCGCAGGAGCTGTACACCGGCCCTTATTATGTGCCGCCCGCCGGGATCACGTCAGACGATGCCATGAACGCCTGGCACGACAAGCGCGACGGCCAGTGGATCGAAGCCGCGCCGCCGGGGAACATGCGCTTCGTCGAGAAATGGCTGCTTCGCCAGAACCAGCTGGTCGACGATTACCGACCAGACCTGATGTATTTCGACGACACGGGTCTACCGCTGGGCCAGGCCGGGCTCGAGGCCGCGGCTCATTATTACAACCAGGCCCTGAAGCAGCGCGGCGAGATCGACGTCGTGCTGTTTGGCAAGAAGCTCGAGGGACTTCATCGACGCGCGATCGTCGAGGATGTCGAACGCGGCTTCCTCGATGAGATCAGGCCGGTGCCGTGGCAGACGGACACCTGCATCGGCAACTGGCACTATGACCGCCGGCTCTACGAGCAGAACGCCTACAAGACAGCGAAACAGGTGATCCAGCGTCTCGCCGACGTAGTGTCGAAGAACGGCAATCTGCTGCTCAACATTCCGGTCCGCGGCGACGGAACGATCGATGACAAAGAAGTCGCTGTCCTCGACGGAATTACCGAATGGACGCAGCAGAACGGCGAAGCGATCTTCGGTACGCGGCCGTGGCGCAAGTTCGGCGAAGGACCGACCAGGCCGCCGAGCGGGATGCTCAACGAGGACCAGGCCACGCCTTTCACCGCCGAGGACATCCGCTTCACGCGGAAGGGCGGCACGCTTTACGCGATCCTGCTCGACTGGCCGCAAGGCGAGACTGCGATCACGTCGCTCGGGCAAAGCGCGATGCGCGACGCGGTGATCGAGCGTGTGCAGCTTCTCGGTGGGCCTAGGCTTGCGTTTGCGCGTAGCGACGATGCGCTGCGAATCGCCTTGCCGCCATCGACGAATGGTCAGTTCGTGCCGACGGTGCGGATCGACGGGCGGGGCCTGACCTGATGACCATCCGCGTCGGGCTCATCGGTTACGGATTGGCCGGATCGGTGTTCCACGCACCGTTGATCGACGCGTGCGAACGGATGGAGCTCGCGGCCGTGCTGACGTCGCGCGACGCTCCAAACAGGGTCGCGTCAATCGAAGAGCTGATCGACCGTTCGGACCTGGTGGTCGTCGCGTCACCGAACACCACGCATTTCACGCTCGCCAACCAGGCGCTCGAGGCCGGAAGGCATGTCGTGGTCGATAAGCCTTTCACCGTCAGCCTGAACGAAGCCGATGAACTGATCTCGCTCGCCGCTGAGCGGCAGCGCGTCCTCACCGTCTTCCACAACCGGCGTTGGGATTCGGATTATCTAACCGTCGGCGAAGTGCTGCCGCTGCTCGGCGAGGTTTCACTCTTTGAAGCGAACTGGGACCGCTTTCGCCCCGAGATCAAGCGCGGCTGGCGCGAGCAGCCGGAGCCGGGCAGCGGCTTGTTCAACGATCTCGGCCCGCACCTCATCGACCAGGCGCTGCTGCTTTTCGGAATGCCCGAAGCGGTCGAAGCCGAAATTGCGACGCAGCGGCCAGGCGCGGTGGTCGATGATTGTTTCAACGTGACGCTGCACTGCGCCAGCCGACGCGTGTGTTTGCGAGCTTCGAGCCTGATGGCGACGCCGCGGCCCCGCTTCGCGATCCACGGGACCCGCGGCTCATTCGTGAAGCACGGCTTCGACCCGCAGGAGGCGCAGCTCAAGGCCGGCATGGATCCGCGCTCGCCGGAATATGGCATCGACCCGCAGGACGGGACTCTCACCTGCTCCGACGGGACGAGCGAGCGCATGCCGACGAAGCGCGGCAATTATCTCGCTTTCTACGACGCTGTCGCAGCGGCCATCCTCGACGGCGCACCAGTACCTGTCGCGCCGCAAGACGCGCGCGACGGGCTAATGCTTATAGGCCTCGCTCGGCGCGCGTCGGAGCGGGGGCAGCGGCTGCCTGTTCGGGCCGCCAGTTCGCCGGCAGGCTGAGCGCCGGCAGAGTCACCGTCGTGCCGGTCCGAACGTCCGCGGACGACGCGCCGAGCATCAGCTTGTAGGTGCCACCCGCAACGCGCCACGCGCGCCTCGCTTCGTCGAAGTTGGCGAGCAGTCGCGGATCGACGTCGACGGTCACCGACTTCGACTGCCCGGGTGCCAGATCAACCTTCGAGAAGCCGACGAGGCGCTTGGGCGCTTCCCATCCGCCAGCCGCCGGCGATGCATAAACCTGCCCCACTGTCATGCCGCCGCGCTTGCCAGTGTTGCGCAGCGTGAAGCGTACGCGGATACCGCCATTAGGCGCCGGCGTCGCGCTGATCGGGCCGTAGCCGAAGCTCGTGTAGCTAAGCCCGTGACCGAACGGGAACAAAGGCTGCAGCTTCTGCCGCTCGACCCATTTGTAGCCTAGCGCCGCGCCTTCCGAATAATCGAGCGTGAACTGGTCCATCTCGGAATTGCTTCCCGGCCGCACTGGCCGCGGCAGCTGCGCCTCGCTTGCGTAGAAAGTGACGGGCAAATGTCCCGACGGGTTCACGCGCCCGGTCAGAATGTTCGCAATCGCCTTGCCGCCCGCGGTCCCGGGATACCAAGCCTCGATGATCGCACGCACACGCGCCGCCCAGGGCATCGCCACGCCGGCATTGGTCTCCAGCACAACGGCCGTCTTCGGGTTGGCTGCAGCGACCGCGTCGATCAGCGCATCCTGGTTGCCGTCGAGCTTCATCGCCACGTCGATCGACTCGCTCGACCATTGTGTCGCGAAGACGATCGCGACATCGGCCGCGCGCGCCGCAGCAGCAGCGGCTGCGGGATCGCTCCCGTCGGCGAATGTCACCGACGCGTTCGGCGCGAGCGCCCGGATCTGCGCGAGCGGCGAGGACGGATAGTACATCACCGGCCCCGGCCAGCCGGCCGGCTCCAACCCGGGAACCGCATTGCCTCCCGTCGGATAGACAAGCGACGACCCGCTTCCGGCGAGCACACCCTTGTCGGCATGACCGCCGATCAGGACGATGCGGCGAACGTTGGGCCCAAGCGGAAGCAGATTGCCCTCATTCTTGAGGAGCACAATGGCCTGCTCGGCATCAGCCTGGGTAACCGCCTGGTGCGCTGCTTCATCGATTGCGCCGTTCTCACTCACCGGATTGTCGGCCGCGCCGGTCGCATAGAGTGCGTGCACGATGCGCCGCGCCATGTCGTCGATCCGCGATTGCGGCACCGTGCCGGCAGCAACCGCCGCCTTCAGCAACTCACCATAATAGGGCCTGTCGTCAAACGGCCAGCCGGACTGCTGGTCGAGCCCGTTGAGCGCCGCCCTTTCGGTGCTGTGGACCGCGCCCCAGTCCGACATGACATAGCCCTTGAAGCCGAAGTCGCCCTTCAGCACGTCGTTCAGCAGCCACGCATTCTCACAGGCGAAGTCGCCGTCGACCTTGTTGTAGGCGCACATGACCGAGCCGGGCTGGCCGCGCTCATTGGCAAGCTGGAAAGCGAGCAGGTCGGACATGCGCGCGGCGCCATGATCGATCCGCGCGTCGTGTCCTTTGCGGCCAGTCTCGAGGTCGTTCAGCGCATAATGCTTGGTCGTCGAGATGATGTGGTTCGACTGGATTCCGGCGATCTCCGAACCGACGATCGTTCCGGCGAGCAGCGGGTCCTCGCCGCCGTATTCGAAGTTGCGGCCGTTGCGCGGATCGCGCGCGAGGTTGACGCCGCCAGCGAGCATGGCGTTGAAGCCGGACGCACGCGCTTCGGCGCCGATCATCTGGCCGCCCTTGAACGCCAGGTCCGGATTCCATGTCGCTGCAGTCGCGATTCCCGACGGCAGCGCGGTGCGCAGCCGCTTGACCGAGGCGCCGCCCTGAGTCGCAACGCCGATCCCTGCATCGGTCTCATATTGCGGCGGAATGCCGAGCCGCGGAATGCCGGGTACGTAGCCTGCCGAGCCATAGCGCGCCTCGGCCGGCGGCTTCTTCCCCTGCCAGTCGGAGCCGAAATAGCCGAGCACCAGCTGCAGCTTCTCGTCGAGCGTCATCTTGCCGACGGCCGCTGCTGCACGCTCGTCCGGTCCCGTCTGTGCGCTAGCCGCAACGGCAGGCGCCGCGCACGCGATCAACAATGCAATTCGAAACCCCTGTGTACGACGCATTATTCTCTCCCCGCGGAAGCGACTCCGGTCTATCGATTGAAACTTGACAGTAGCCGCTGCCAGCGCCGATTGGTAGCGCTACCACAAGGCTCCGAGGTCCTCAGTTTTCATGCAGTTCACGGCTTCGATGCTACCCGTCGACGTTGCCAGCGCAACGCTTGCCGGCCGCCTGCTGCTCGACGACGGGCCGACTCCGGTACTGATCCGCAACGGCGCGGTCGAAGACATCAGCAGATCAGTCCCCACGATGGCCGACCTGATGGACCTCGCCGACCCGGCGTCCGTCACTGGCGAGCGATTGTGCGGCATCGACGATCTTCCATCCGACCGCTTGCTTGCGCCGGTCGACCTGCAGGCCGTGAAGGCTGCCGGCGTTACCTTCGCAATCTCCGCGATCGAGCGTGTGATCGAGGAGCGTGCGCGCGGCGATTACCGCCAGGCCGCCGCGATCCGCGACAAGCTCGAGGAGCGGATTGGCGGCGGAATCCGGAGCGTCGTGCCGGGAAGCGAGGGCGCTGCACGGCTCAAGCAGGCGCTGATCGACGAGGATCTCTGGTCGCAATATCTCGAGGTCGCGATCGGCCCTGACGCTGAGATCTTCACGAAGACGGCTCCGCTCGCGAGCGTTGGCTGGGGTGCCGAGATCGGGGTCAGGTCCGACTCAACCTGGAACAACCCCGAGCCCGAAGTCGTGCTGGTTGTGAACAGCCGCGGCGAGATCCGCGGTGCGACGCTTGGTAATGACGTGAACCTGCGCGACTTCGAGGGCCGCAGCGCGCTGCTGCTCAGCAAAGCCAAAGACAACAACGCGTCCTGCGCGATCGGCCCGTTCGTCCGGCTGTTCGACGATAGCTTCATGCTCGATGACGTGCGCTCGGCAGTGGTCGAGCTTGAGATCAGCGGCCCGGACGGGTTCCGGTTGCAGGGGCAGAGCCGGATGGGCGAGATCAGCCGAGATCCCGAAGAGCTCGTCCGCCAAGCACAGAGCGAACATCATTATCCTGACGGTTTCGTGCTTTTCCTGGGCACGCTGTTCGCGCCGACGCAGGATCGCGACGAAGAAGGCCGCGGCTTCACTCATAAGATCGGCGACGAGGTGCGCATCTCGACACCGAAGCTGGGCACGCTTTTCAACACGGTCACGACATCGCGCGACGCTCCGGCATGGAAGTTCGGCGCGCGGGCGCTAATGCGCAATCTTGCTGAACGGGGACTGCTGGCCGGGGCCACGGAGGAGGCCTGATGTTGGACACCCTCAACCACCTGATCAACGGCGAGGCCGTCGCCGGCGATCCGGCAGGCGAAAGCCTCAACCCGTCGAACCTCGACGATGTCGTCGCTCGCTATCCGAAGGGTGGGGCGGCAGAGGTCGACCGCGCCGTCGAAGCTGCGCGCGCTGCTTTCCCAGCCTGGTCAGAGGGTTCGCCCGAAGTCCGCTCCGATGTTCTCGACAAGGCTGGCACGTTGATCATGAGCCGCGCCAAGGAGCTCGGCACATTGCTCTCGCGCGAAGAGGGCAAGACCCTGCCCGAAGGCACCGGCGAAGTGATGCGCGCAGGGCGCATCTGCAAATATTTCGCTGGCGAGGCGCTTCGGCGGCACGGCCAGACGCTGGAATCAACGCGGCCCGGAATTGATGTTGAAACCTACCGCGAGCCGATCGGCGTATTCGGGCTGATCACGCCATGGAATTTCCCTATCGCCATCCCCGCTTGGAAGAGCGCACCGGCGCTCGCCTTCGGCAACACGGTCGTCCTGAAGCCTGCGACTCCGACGCCGGCGATCGCTCATGCGTTCGCGGAAATCCTGATCGAGGCCGGCGCCCCTCCGGGGGTGTTCAACCTCGTCATCGGCGAAGGCGATGTCGGTCGCGCGATTGTCGGTCACCCCGGCATCGACGGCATCTCCTTCACCGGCTCGCAAACGGTCGGCGCATCGGTCGCAGAAGGAGCAGCCAAGCGCCAGGCGCGCGTGCAGCTTGAGATGGGCGGCAAAAACCCGCTGGTCGTACTCGACGATGCAGACCTCGATCGCGCGGTCATGTGTGCCATCGACGGCGCATTCTTCGGCACGGGCCAACGCTGCACAGCATCGTCACGGATCATCGTCACTGACGGCATCCACGACCGCTTCGTCGGGGCGCTCGCCGAAAAAGCGCGGTCGCTCCGCGTCGGCGATGCGCTCGATCCACAGACCCAGATCGGGCCGGCAGTCAGTGAGAGCCAGCTCGAGCAGAATCTCCGTTACGTGAAGATCGCCGTCGATGACGGCGGCAAGGTCCTGACCGGCGGGCCCGAACCGCTCAAGCTCGAGAAACGCGGCTGGTACATGACGCCGACCGTGATTGCCGACACGGCACCTGAGCACCGCATCAATTGCGAGGAAGTGTTCGGCCCGGTCGCGAGCACCGTGAAGGTCCGAGACTATGAGGAGGCGCTCGAGATCGCCAACCGCGGCGACTTCGGTCTTTCGGCCGGAATTGTAACCGGTTCTCTGAAGTACGCGCGGCACTTCCGGCGCCACGTCCGCGCCGGGATGGTCATGATCAACCTGCCTACCGCGGGCGTCGATTATCACGTGCCGTTCGGCGGTACGCGCAAGTCGAGTTACGGCTCGCGCGAGCAGGGCTTCGCAGCGGTCGAGTTCTACACGCAAACCAAGACCGCCTACATCTGGAGCTAAATGCATTGACTGAAGCGTCGTCCCAGCGTGCCGTCTACCCAAGCCTGAAGGGCAAGCGCGTGCTGGTCACGGGCGGCGGCTCAGGCATTGGCGCGGGAATCGTGGAAGGGTTTGTGGCGCAGGGATGCGACGTCCATTTCATCGACATCAACGGCCCCGAAGCGGACGAGCTTGCCCAACGGACTGGCGCAAGCCTCATTCGCGTCGACCTCACCGACATTCGGGCAACGAAGCACGCGATTGCAGGGCTGATTGAGAGCGGCGGACCGATCGACGTGCTGGTCAATAACGCCGCAAACGACGACCGCCATAATGTCGAGGATGTGACCGAGGAATATTGGGACAACCGCCTCGGCGTGAATCTCAAACACCAGTTCTTTTGCGCGCAAGCCGTTGCTCCGGGCATGCGCGCCAAGGGCGGCGGGGTCATCATCAACCTGGGATCCATCAGCTGGCACCTCGCGTTGCCGGGACTGGTGCTCTATGAAACCTCGAAGGCGGCGATCGAAGGCCTGACCCGCGCACTCGCCCGCGAGCTCGGCGACGACAACATCCGCGTCAACTGCATCGTCCCTGGGAACGTCCGCACGCCGCGCCAGATGAAATGGTACACGCCCGAAGGCGAGGCCGAGATCGTCAAGGCGCAGTGCCTGTCCGGGCGTCTGGTGCCGGAGGACATTGCCGCCTTTACCCTGTTCCTAGCGTCGGACGATGCGCGGCTGGTGACGGGCCACGAATATTTCGTCGACGCGGGTTGGCGTTAGACATGGGCGACGAGGGGCCGACTCCAGTCTGGGATCTCAAGGCCGAGCTCGGTGAGGGACCCGTCTGGGTCGAATGCGATCAGGCGCTGTGGTTCGTCGACATCAAGAAGCAGCAGGTCCATCGCTACGACCCCGCGTCCAAGGACAAGCGCAGCTGGGACGCGCCAGAACAAGTCGGTTTCGTCCTTCCCGCTGAAGGCGGCGGATTTGTCGCCGGGCTTCAGTCGGGCCTTTATCGGTTCGACGAGACCAGCGGCGCGTTCGACCTGATCGTCGAGGTGGAGCCCGACCTGCCGACCAACCGCCTTAACGATGGCGTAGTCGATCAGCATGGCCGGCTGTGGTTCGGAACCATGGACAATGGTGAGAGGGCGAAGACCGGCGCCTTCTACTGCTTCGACAGCGGCAAACTCACCCGCACCGCGCTCGATGGCATCTCGATCACCAACGGTCCCGCGGTCTCCCCCGACGACAAGCTGCTCTATTTCGTCGACACGCTCAAAGGGACGATCGACGTCGCCGACATTCGTGACGATGGCTCCCTCGACAACGCGAGGCCGTTCACACGCATCGATCCGAAGGACGGCTATCCCGACGGGCCCACCATCGACTCCAACGGCTATGTCTGGATATCCCTCTATGCCGGATGGGAAGCGTGGCGCTTCGCACCCGACGGCGAGCTGGTAGATCGCGTCCGCTTCCAGGTCGCGAACATCACCAAGATCGCGTTCGGCGGCGAACGGCTGCGCACCGCATATGCGACGACCGCCCGTCAGCTGCTTTCGCCCGAAGCCATCGCCGAGCAGCCGCTGATCGGCGCCCTTTTCGAATTCCGCGTCAATGTGCCGGGAGTGCCATGTCCGCTCGTGCGTCTCTGATCCTCGTCGGCCTGCTTTCTTCGGCCGCCGCAGCCGCTCCCGCAATCCACCCGCAATACGGCAGCCATGCCGTCATCCAGCGCGACAAGCCGATCCTGCTGAGCGGCACCGCCACTCCCGGCGAGCGCGTAAGCGTGGATTTCGCCGGCACCACGAGCACTGCGGTTGCCGACCGCAGCGGCAAATGGAGCGCGACCTTTCCTGCGCGCTCGGCCGGCGGGCCCTATTCGATCAGCGTGCACGGTGCCGATGCGACGGCTTCCGCTGACGACATCATGATCGGCGACGTCTGGCTCTGCTCGGGCCAGTCGAACATGGAATATCCGGTCCGGCGGGCGCTCAACAGCGACGGCGAGGTCCAGACCGCAGGCGACAGCGACCTTCGCCTGTTCAAGATTCCGCAGCAGGTCGCCGATGTGCCGCAAGCCGAATTCGCCAAGCCCCCGCAATGGCGGGTGACATCACCCGACTCGGTCAAGGACTTCTCCGCCGCCTGCTACTTCATGACGCGCGAGCTGCGCACGTCGCAGCATGTGCCCATCGGTGCGATCGACGACAGCTGGGGCGCAACGCCGATCCGTCAGTGGATGGACGAAGCATCGGTGCGCGCCAGCGGCGAAGGCGAGGTTGCCGACCTTGTCGCGCTGGCCCGCACCAACCCTTCACTTGCGCTGCGAACTTTCGACAAGGCCTGGGCCGCCTGGTGGGACAAGGAGGCCAGCACGCGACCCGGGGAGGAGCCATGGCACGCGACCGACCGCCTGTCCTGGAAGCCCGTCCCGAAGATCGACTATTGGGATTCCTGGGGACGCGAGTGGAAGAATCATGTCGGCGCAGTCTGGTTTCGGCGCCGCCTCGAACTGACCTTCGCGGAAGCTGCGAAAGGCGGCACGCTTTCACTCGGCGTGTTCGACGACATGGAGCAGACCTGGGTCAACGGCGTGCCGGTCGGTGGCACCAACGACTGGGCTCTCCAGCGCGTCTATCCGGTGCCAGCCGGCGTACTTCACGCGGGCACGAACGAGGTCGTGA
>Ga0207677_10000940_pt1 | contig 16272 bp, 12 predicted proteins | sample KBSMisM42_FD_184311 | JGI IMG/M metagenome (GOLD analysis project Ga0207677, IMG submission 184311) | Miscanthus rhizosphere microbial communities from Kellogg Biological Station, Michigan, USA - KBS Miscanthus M4-2 (SPAdes) (version 2) | ecosystem: Host-associated > Plants > Roots >...
CACGGTGCTCCGTGGTGACGTGACGCGGCTCGACGCGCTCGCGGTCGACGGACCGTTCGACCTCGTGCTCGACATCGGGTGCTTCCATTCGATCGCGCCGGGGCGACGGGACGCGTACGCGCTCGGCGTTGCCACCCGGACCGCCCCGGGAGCGACGCTGTTCGTGTTCGCCTTCGCGCGGCGGCCCGGGCTCGTGCCGATCGGCGTCACGCCGCGCGAGATGCGCGACCGCTTCGCGCCGTGGTTCGAACCGGCCGGCCGCATCGCGGGCACGCAGCCGCCCGGCGCTGCGTGGTACCGGCTACGCCGGGTCGCTTAGGCGACCGGCTCCGTCCGCGTGCGGTAGTCCGGCAGCTCGGGGTACACCCGGGCGACGACGAAGGCGCCCACGATCGTCAAGAGCCCGCCGGTGATCACGCTCACGGTCGCGCCGAACGCGCCCGCGACGAGCCCCGACTCGATGTCACCGAGCTTCGGGCCGCCGGTGACGACCACGAAGAAGACCGACGACAGGCGCCCCCGGAGCCGGTCGGGCACGGTCACCTGCAGGATCGTCGAACGGAAGATCGCGCTCACCACGTCCGCGGCGCCCGCGACCGCGAGGCACACCAACGCCGGCACGAGATGCGTGCCGGACAACCCGAACCCGGTGATGGCCGCGCCCCACGCCACCACCGCCCAGACGATGGCATCGCCCTGGCGGCGCAGGCCCGTGACCGATCCCGACGCGAGCGTCATCAGGAGCGCCCCCGCCGCCGGTGCCGCGAACAGGAGCCCGACCACCTCGGGCCCTCGGTGCAGCTGCTGCGCGGCGATCACCGGATAGAGGGCTTGCGGGCTGCCGAAGATCATCGCGACGAGGTCGACCACGAACGTCGACTGGAGCAGCCGATGGTTGCGGAGGTACTGCAGGCCCTCGGCGACGGCCTTCATGCCGCGTTCGACGATCTCCTCGCCGAGGGGGATCGGGGCGAGCAGGAGCGCGACGACGAAGGAGAAGACGTAGGACGCGAGATCGACGCCGTACGCCCACGCGACGCCCGAGACCGCGATCACCACCCCCGCCAACGCCGGCCCGACGATCGAGCCGACCTGCCATCCGGCTTGGTTCAGGGCCGACGCGGCCGGGATCTCCTCCTCGGACAGGAGCCGGGGGATGGCCGCCTGCCGCGCCGGTCCGTGGATCGCAGCGAGGAACCACGTGCCGAGGTTCGCGGCGTGGAGCAGCCACAGCGGTGGATGTCCCGACAGCGCCCCGAAGAACAGGATCGCGGCCACGCCGATCGACGCGAGCTGCGTCCAGACGAGCGTGGTGCGGCGGTCGTAGCGGTCGATGAACGCCGAGCCGACGAACACCCCGGCGAGACTGCCCACGAGCCCGGAGAGACCGAGCAGCCCGACCGCGGTGGCCGAGCCGGTGAGGGCGTAGACCTGGACGTACAGCCCGACCCGCGAGAACTGCGAACCCATCGCCGAGACGACGGCCCCCAACCACAAGAGCCGGAACTGGCCCGACCGCAGCGGCCGGACGTCGATCGCGAGCCGTCGCAGCCACCGCATCGCGGCAGCCTACCGACGCCGGCGGAACGAACCGCGTCTACGCGAGGGCGGTCGCGACCGCGTCCTCGAGCACGTCGAGCCCGTCCGCGAGCAACGCGTCGTCGATGTTGATCGGAGGCAGGAGCCGGACGACGTTGCCGTAGGTTCCCGCGGTGATCACGACCACGCCCTGCGCGAGGGCGGCCGACGTGATGGCCCCCATCCGGGCGGCGTCCAACGGCTCCTTCGTCGCCGGGTCGGCAACCAACTCGATCGCGCACATCGACCCGCGCCCACGCACGTCGCCGATCTGTGGGAACCGCTCCTGCATCGAGCGGAAGCGCGCCATGATCGTCTCGCCGGTGCGGACCGACCGGTCGAGCAGCTGCTCGCGCTCGATCTTGTCGAGCACGGCGAGGGCGGCGGCCGCGGCGATCGGGTTCCCGCCGTACGTGCCACCGAGCCCGCCGACATGGACGCCGTCCATCAGATCGGCGCGCCCGGTGATCGCGCTGATCGGCAGCCCGCCGCCGAGCGACTTCGCGCTCAACACGATGTCCGGCTGCACGCCTTCGTCGACGATGGTGAACCACGCGCCGGCGCGGCCCATGCCCGACTGGATCTCATCGTCGATGAACACGATGCCGTTGGCCGCGCAGTGGTCGGCGATCCCCTTGACGAACCCCGGCGCCGGGATGATGAAGCCGCCCTCGCCTTGGATCGGCTCCATGATCACGGCCGCGATGTTGTCTTCGCCGATGTGCTTGTGCATCTCGTCGATCGCGTATCCGAGCGCCTCCTCGGCGCACCGATCAGGGCCGCTGGGCCACCGGTACGCATAGGCGAACGGCAGCCGGTAGACCTCGGGCGCGAACGGGCCCATACCCTGCTTGTAGGGCATCACCTTCGCGGTGAGCGACATCCCGAGCAGCGTGCGCCCGTGGAACGCATGGTCGAAGGCGACCACGGCCGAGCGCCCGGTTGCCTTGCGCGCGATCTTGACCGCGTTCTCGACCGCCTCGGCGCCGGCGTTCGCGAACATCGTCTTGGCCGGACCGTCGATGGGTGCGAGCGCGTTCAGCCGCTCCGCGAGCTCGATGTACGGCTCGTTCGCGGTGACGTGGAAGCACGTGTGGGTGTCGAGCTCGGCCTGCTTCTGGACGGCGGCGACGACCTCGGGTGCGGCGTGGCCAACGTTCAGCACCGCGATCCCGGTGGCGAAGTCGATCAGCCGGTTGCCGTCGACGTCTTCGATGATCGCGCCTGAGGCACGCGCGGTCACGATGGGGTGGAGGTTGGCGACCCCGGTCGGAACGGCGCTCGCCCGCCGAGCGAACCACTCGGTGCTCTTGGGGCCGGGGACCTCGGTGACCAGCTTGCGTTCCTGTGGGATGTCCATGCCCGCCAGTGTGATGCGTCCGCGAGATGCCCGTCAGGCGCACTGCTGGCCCGTTGTATCGAACGGTTTTGTACCGGTTGTCGAATCGGCCGTATGTGGCGGGCTCGGATCGGCCCTCGATGCGCCGTTCCGTACAATCGGTTCATGGCCCTCACGGTGCGCGACATCGTCTCGATCCCGGGGATCCCCCTGAAGCTGCTGGCGGGGGAGGAGGGCGCGGACACGCCCGTCCGCTGGGTCCACAGCTCGGAACTCGAGGATCCCACCGCTTGGCTGAAAGGCGGGGAGTTGATCCTCACGACCGGGATGGGCGTCGGGGAGACGGCCCCGAAGCAACGGACGTACATACGCCGGCTGGTCGACGCAGGCGTCGCCGGCCTCGGGTTCGGGCTCGGGTTCGGGCACGACAAGACACCCCGCGCGCTCGTCACCGAGGCCGCGAAGCATGGGTTCCCCCTGTTCGAGGTGCCCTACCCGGTCCCGTTCATCGCGATCACCGAGGCGGTCTTCACCCGTGCGGTCGCGGAGCAGTACGACACGTTGCAGCGGGCAGTGGACGCTGAGCACGTGTTGACGCGTGCCGTGCTCGAGGGCGGTGGCGTCGAGGGCGTCGCCCGATCGCTCGCCGACGTGGTCGAAGGCTGGACGCTCGTGCTCGATCTGCACGGTCTGCCGCTCGCGGCGACCGATCCGGCCGCGGAGGCGCGGCGCGAGCGGATCTGGGACGAGGTCCGCACCTCGCGGCCCGAGGCGGCGACGTTCTCGCTGACGCTGCTCGACGACGCGTACCACGTCTGGGTGCAACCGGTCGGCGCGCACGGCCGGATCGAGGCCTTCCTCGCCGTCGGAACGCCACAGCAACCCACCCAGCTCGATCGGATCGTGGCGGGCCACGCGCTCAGCCTGTTCGCGATCGAGCTCGCGAAGTCCCGTGCGGTCGCCGAGGCCGAGCGCCGCCTGCAAGGCGACTTCTTCGACGAGCTGGTGCGCGGCGAGCTCGCGCCGGACGACGCCGCCCGCGGCCTCGCGCGGTTCGGCTTCGCGCGCGACGCGGCGGTGTTCGTCGTCGCGATCGAGCCGGTGGACGCGGGCACCGAACCCGGCGGGCTCGCGCTCGCCGCGACCGACCGATCCTCCCGGCGCGAGGGCGGGTTCGTCGTCTCGACGAGTGGCGACGGGATCTCGATGCTGTTGCCGGCGAGCGCCGCGGCGGAGCTGCCCGAGGTCGTCAAGGGGATCGGGCAGCGGGTCGATGCGGAGCTGCGGGCCGGCGCCGGTGGGCCGGTCGATGCCGCGTCGGTCGATCGGTCGCTCCGCGAGGCACGCTACGCGCTCCAGGTGTGCCGCCTCGAGGGTTGGCAGTTCGCGGGCTTCGAGCAGCTCGGCACCTACCGGTTGCTGTTGAGCATGACCGAGCCCGACGCGCTTCGCGCCTTCGCGGACGCCCTGCTCGCGCCACTCGACGCCTACGACGCCGATCACGGCGGAGAGCTCCTCGCGAGCCTGCAGGCGTTCCTGCAGCACAACGCGCGGTGGGAGACGGCCGCCTCCCAGCTGTACGTCCACCGCCACACGCTGCGCTACCGGATGCGCAAGGTGGAGGAGCTCACCGGGCGCGACCTCGGCAACTCGTTCGACCGGATGGAGTTCTGGCTGGCGCTGCGGGCCCGCGATCTGCTGGCGGCCTCACCGGAGACGTAGCCCTCCTTTGTCCAGGACGTCCAACCGGGAGCCGTCCCGGGGACCGAGCGGCGGGTGGTCCGTTCGTGCGGGAACGCGGGATACTGGCATCTCGAGCTGCTCCGATCCGTACAAGCGTGATCGCCGAGCCGAAGCGTCGAGCAGACGCGAGGAGGAGACCATGGCGGACAGTCACCAGATGTTCATCGGAGGCGAGTGGGTCAACTCGTCCGACGGGGGGACCCGGGACATCATCAGCCCCCACACCGGCGCCGTGATGGCCACGGTCCAAGAAGGTACGGCCGAGGACACGAACCGCGCGGTCGCCGCCGCCAAGAAGGCGTTCGACGAGACCTGGTTCGACTCCACGCCCAAGGACCGCCAGGTGGCGCTCCTCAAGCTCGCCGACGCGATCGAGTCCAACGCCGACGAGTTCGTGAAGATCGAGGCCCAGAACGCGGGCAAGCCCGCCGAGGTCACGATGAGCGAGGAGATCCCGCCGATCGTCGACAACATCCGGTTCTTCGCCGGCGCGGCGCGCACCCAGCAGGGCATCTCCTCAGGCGAGTACATGACCGGGTTCACCTCGATCGTCCGTCGCGAGCCGATCGGGGTCGCCGGGCTGATCGCCCCGTGGAACTACCCGCTGATGATGGCGATCTGGAAGATCGGTCCGGCGCTCGCCTCGGGCAACACGGTCGTGCTGAAGCCGAGCGAGCTGACACCGCTCACCGCGCTGAAGCTCGCGGAGTACGCGGCCGACATCTTCCCGCCCGGCGTGTTCAACGTGATCACCGGCGACGGCATCCCGGTCGGCGACACGATCGTGCGTCACCCCGACGTCGGGATCGTGTCGCTCACCGGCGACACCGCCACGGGCAAGCTGATCGCCGCCAACTCCGCCGAGAGCTTGAAGCGCGTGCACCTCGAGCTCGGCGGCAAGGCCCCGGTCGTGGTGTTCGACGACGCCGACCTCGACGCGGTGACGGAATGGGTTTCGATCGCGGGCTACTTCAACGCCGGCCAGGACTGCACCGCGGCGACGCGGGTGCTCGCGGGCCCGAAGATGTACGACAAGCTGCTCGGCTCGCTCGTCCCGGCCGTCGAGGACATCAAGGTCGGCGGCGCGTTCGAGGAGGACGTGGCCGTCGGCTCCGTGATCTCGAAGGACCAGCTCGAGCGGGTCGAGGGGTTCGTGGAGCGTGCGCAGGAGGCGGGCGCCGAGGTGCTCACCGGCGGCAAGGCGATGGGGGGCGACGGGTTCTACTACACGCCGACCGTCGTCGCGAACCCCGACCAGTCCTCGGAGATCGTGCAGCGCGAGGTGTTCGGCCCGGTCGTGACCGTGCAGCGGTTCAGCGACGAGGACCAGGCGCTCGCGTGGGCCAACGGCGTCGACTACGGCCTCGCGTCGAGCGTCTGGACGCGCGACGTCGGCCGGGCGATGCGGATGGCACGCCGGTTGCAGTACGGCTGCGTCTGGGTGAACACCCACATCCCGCTCACGCCCGAGATGCCTCACGGTGGATACAAGCAGTCCGGCCACGGCAAGGACATGAGCATCTACTCGCTCGAGGACTACACGAACATCAAGCACGTCATGGTGTCGCTCGACTGAGCGGCTCCGGGTACCGAGCGGTGCGGGCGGCCCGGCGACGGGCCGCCCGTCTCGCGACAACGAAGAGCCAACTCGAGAAGGTGGTGACCGAACGATGACCGTCCGTCCGTACCTGGTGAACGGTGAGTGGCGCACCGGCGACGGGACCTTCGAGGTGAAGAACCCGTTCGACGACTCGCTCGTCGCCGAGATCGCGATCCCGACCGCCGACGACGTCGAGGAGGCGACCGCCACCGCGGCGAAGACCTTCGAGGAGTCGCGGCACCTGTCCGTCGCGGCGCGCTCGACGGCGCTCGATCACATCTCGCAGCGGCTCGCGGAGACGATGGACGAGAACGCCGAGCTGATCGCGGCCGAGGGCGGCAAGCCGCTCAAGTGGGCCCGCGTCGAGGCGGCGCGCGCCGTCTCGACGTTCCGGTGGGCCTCCGAGACGCTCCGTCACGGCCAGGACGAGGTGATGCGCCTGGACACCGAGGCGGCGTTCGGCTCGCGCATGGGCATCGTTCGGGAGTTCCCGATCGGGCCGGTGCTCGGCATCACGCCGTTCAACTTCCCGTTGAACCTCGTCGCGCACAAGGTCGCGCCGGCGCTCGCGGTGGGCGCCCCGATCGTCGTCAAGCCCGCGAGCGCGACGCCGATCGGCGCGCTGCGGCTCGCGGAGTTCTTCGCGGAGACCGATCTCCCCAAGGGGATGTATCAGGTGGTTCCGGTGAGCTCGAAGGTCGCTGACGGCATGGCGCGCGACGACCGCTACCGCAAGATCAGCTTCACCGGATCGGCAGCGATCGGGTGGTACCTGAAGGGTCTCGACCCGAAGAAGAAGGTGACGCTGGAGCTCGGCGGCAACGCCGGCGTGATCGTGCACAGCGATGCCGACCTCGACCTCGCGGCCCAGCGGATCGCGTTCGGCGCGTACTACCAGGCGGGACAGAGCTGCATCAGCGTGCAGCGCGTCTTGGTCGCGTCCGAGGTCTACGAGGAGTTCTCGAAGCTGCTGACGAAGCAGGTGGAGCAGCTGATCACCGGAGACCCGATGGACCCGAAGACCGACGTCGGGCCCGTGATCGACCGGGGCGAGGTCGACCGGATCGCGGAGTGGGTCGCCGAGGCCGAGACGCAGGGCGCGGAGATCCTCACCGGCGGCAAGGCCGACGGTCCGTTCTTCCAGCCGACCTTGCTCAGCCAGACCACGCCCGAGATGAAGGTGCGTTGCGAGGAGGTCTTCGGGCCGGTCGCGACGATCACGCCCTACCAGACCTACGAGGAGGCGCTCGCGGAGGTGAACGACTCGAAGTACGGGCTGCAGGCTGGCGTGTTCACGAACGACCTCAACCGGGCCTTCGAGGCGCACCGCACCCTCGAGGTCGGCGGCGTGATCATCAACGACGTCAGCGCGTTCCGCGCGGACCAGATGCCCTACGGCGGGTCGAAGGACTCCGGGTTCGGCCGCGAGGGCCTGAAGTGGGCGATGGCCGAGATGACCGAGCCCCGCATCATGGTCCTGTCCCACGTCCCGCTGTAACGGCTCGTCGCGGCCGGGGTAGCCTCGGTCCATGACGCCGGAGAACACCTGGGTCTACGCGATCTTGCCGTTCGTCACGATGGCGTTGTTGACGGCCGGGTTCGTCGTCGCCTACCGGCGACGGTCGGCGGCTCGTCGCGAGGCCTTGGCCGCGCACCCGCGGCGCCGCCCACCGCCGCGCCCCTGGTGGTCCAGCCCGTGGCTCTGGCTCGGGGTCGGCGTGGTGTCGATCCTGCTCGCGGTGTTCGTCTGGCCGTGGTTGTTCGGGTTCACGTTCATCGCGATCCCGTTCGTGTGGATCGGGCGGCCGCGCGAGGAGCCGGTGGATCCGCGGTCCAACGGCCACGCCGATCGCGACGCGGGCTCGTTCATGCCGGAGTGAGGACGCCCTGCACGAACCCGCCGACGATCGCGGCGGCCTCGCGCTCTCGCCGCCAGAAGTAGTGGTCGGTGCCGCCGACGATCCGCACGGTCGCCTCCGGGAACGACGCGGCGTAGGACTCGACCTGTTCCGCCGGTGCGAAGGTGTCGTGTTCGCCGGCGAGCAGCAGCACCGGTCTGCGGAGGGCGCGCAGATCCGTCGCATCCGGCAATGGCGGCAGTGACAGGTCGTTGGGGACGAGCGGCAGGCCGATCAGCGCCAGCGCCGCCACCCGGGCGTCGTCGATCGCGGCGCGCACCGCGACGTTCGCGCCGAACGACCAGCCGATCAACGCGGTCGGCAGGTCCGGCGCGACCCGCTCCCGCACCGTGCGGATCGCGGCGGCGACGTCGCGGATCTCGTCGCGCCCACCGCCGTACGTTCCGCCCGAGCCCATCACCCCGCGGAAGTTGAACGCGAGCACCGCGAGCCGGCGCGTGGCCGCCAGATCGTTCCGGATCGCCCACAACAGCGGGTGATCCTTGGACCCACCGTGCCGCGGGTGTGGATGGCAGAGCACCGCGGTGCCGCGGGGCTCGCCCTCGGGCATCCGGAGCTCCCCTTCGAGGCGGGCAGCGTCGTCGGTGGTGAAGGTCACGGGGTCCATGGCTCTGCCACCATCGGAGCATGCCCGAGCGGTCTCGCCAACCCCTGGCCGTCGCGCTCCGCGACCCGTACCCCTGGTCCGAGTTCGCGGGGCTCGCCCGGACGGTCGAGGCCGCCGGGTACGCCGCGCTGTTCCTGCCGGAGGTCGGAACGCGCGACACGCTCGCGGCGCTGGCCGCCCTCGCGGGCGAGACGACCGCGCTCCGGCTCGGGACCGGTGTGGTCCCGCTCCCATCCCGCTCGCCAGGACTGCTCGCGATCGCCGCGGCCACGGTCCAGGAGCGGTCGAACGGCCGGTTGATCCTCGGCCTCGGCACGGGCCCGTCGACGCCGGGAGCGCTCGATCGTCTCCGCGCCACGATCGTCGCCCTCCGATCGGCGTACGCGGGGGGAGCGGGCTCGGTCGACGGCGCCCCGGTCCGCTCACCCTTGCCGCTCCCGGCCCCGCCCGACCTGTGGATCGCCGCGCTCGGGCCCCGTGCGACGCGGCTCGCTGGCGAGGTCGCCGACGGCGTGCTCCTCAACTGGTGTACCCCCGAGCGCGTCGCGGCGGCGGTGACGCAGGTCGCCGACGGCGCCCGTGCCGCCGGGCGCGATCCGACAGACGTCACGATCTCGGTCTACGTCCGCGCCGCGCTCGCGCCCGGCAGCATCGACGGCGCTCGGAAGGCCGCGACCGAGTACGGCTCCTTCCCGGCGTACGCGCGGCAGTTCGCGGCGATGGGGCTCGACGCGTCGGACCCCGAGGCCGTCATGGCCGGCGTGATGCTCACCGACCCGGCGACGGCGCCCGATCGGCTCGAGGCGTACCGCGCGGCGGGGGCCGACCTCCCGGTCGTGTACCCGGTCCTACCCCCGGGGGCACCCTCCGCCGACGCGGCCCGGTCGACGATCGAGGTCCTCGCGCCGGGCTGACCCGCGCTCGGTGGCGGGGGCCGATGCCTGCGCTACCATCCCTGGGACCACCCCGGCATCCGAAAGGGAACCGATGACCTACACGATCTGCGAGCCCTGCATCGACGTGAAGGACCGCGCCTGCGTCGACGAGTGCCCGGTCGACTGCATCTACGAGGGCGGCCGCATGCTGTACATCCAGCCCGACGAATGCGTCGACTGCGGGGCCTGCGAGCCCGCGTGCCCGGTCACCGCGATCTTCTACGAGGACGATGTTCCCGCCGAGTGGAAGCAGTTCACCCCGGTGAACGCCGAGTTCTTCAACGACTCGGTGTCGGGGATCGGCTCGCCGGGCGGCGCCGCCCAGGTGGGCGCCGTGGCCGCCGACCATCCGACGGTCGCAGGCTGGGAAGCGATCTAGCCGGTCACTCGACGCCGGCGCCCGGCCGGCCATCGCCTGATGCCACCGTCGGAGCGGTTCCGGGCGGCTCGAACGGCAACAGCACGCGGAACGACGCCCCACCGCCCTCGCGGTCCTCGACCCACGCGCGGCCGCCGTGCAGCTCGGCGAAGCGCCGCACGAGCGTCAGACCCACCCCGACGCCGGGGGAGTGCCGCGGCGCGTCGGGCCCCTGTTGGAAGGGCTCGAAGATCGTTTCGCGGAGCGCCTCGGCGACGCCCGCACCGTCGTCCTCGACGGCCAGGAGCGCGCCCTCGTCGGTGGCGGTCACCGAGACCCAGATCGTCGCCGTGGCTGGCGTGTGGCGGACGGTGTTCGCGAGGAGGTTCTCGACGATCCGCTCGACCTTCGAGCCGTCGGCACGGACCATCACCGGCCGGATATCGGTCCGCAGACGCGCGTCGGGGATCAGCTCCGATTCGGACAGCACGCGGCGCACGACGGACCCGACGTCGGTCGGCTGGAGGTTCGGCGAGACGATCCCGCGGGCGAGCCGGTCGAGGTCCAGGAGGTTGGTGACGAGCCGGTCGAGCCGCCGCGCGTTCCCGGCGATCCGCCGCGCGAGGTCTTTGGCGTCGTCCTCTTCCAGGTGGACGTCGCCGCGCTCGAGCGTGATCGCGAGCCCGAGGATCGCCGCGAGCGGCGTGCGCAGGTCGTGGGACACCGCCTGCAGGAACGTGTTCTTCATGTCGTCGAGCGCGCGGAGCCGGCGCGTAGCCTCGCGCTCGACCTCGAGGGCTCGCGCGAGCTGTTCCTCCGCCTGCTTGCGCTCGGTGATGTCGAGGATGAACCCCTGCCAGTACGGCGCCTTGCCCGCGACGCGCACGAGCGAGCATGTGTCCTGCACCCAGACGATCCGGCCGTCCTTGCTGATCATCCGGTACTCCATCGAGAAGTGCTCGTCGACGTCGCGGTTGCTCGCCACGTCCGCGGCGAGGACGCGATCGCGGTCGTCGGGGTGGATCGTCTTGGCCCACAGCGTCGGGTCCTCGAGCATCTCCTCGTCGGAGTAGCCGAACAGCGCTCCCTGCTGCGGCGACACGTACGTCGTGCGCGAAACGTCGGGATCGTTCGGGTCGAACTCTTGCTGGTAGAACACCGCCGGCCCTCGCTCGACGATCAGCCGGAAGCGTTCCTCCGCCTCGCGGAGCTGTTCCTCCGCGGCCCGGCGTTCGCTGATGTCGATCATGAATCCCTGCCACCATCCGTCGCCGAGGTCCGCGACGAACGTGGCCTCGTCGTGCATCCAGCGGTAGGAGCCGTCGGCGTGGCGGATCCGGTACTCCGCGTCGAAGGGCTCCTTGGTCTCGTTCGCGCGCACGTTGAGCGCCAGGACCTCGGGGGCATCGTCGGGGTGGATGTGTTCGGCCCAGAAGTCCACCTCCGAGCTCATCCACTCCTCCTGGCTGTAGCCGAGGAGGTCGCGCACCTGGGGGCTCACGTAGAGGTTGCCGCCGAGGGGCCCGTCCGGCGGCTCGCGGTAGACGATGGCGGGCAGGTGCTCGACGGTGGCGCTCTGGACGAGCTCGCTCTCGCGGAGCTGCTCCTCGGCTTCCTTGCGCGCGGTCACATCGAACAGCAGTCCCTGCCAGGCACCGAGCTCGCCGGGTTCGGACTGCAGGAACACCGCCTCTTCCTGGAGCCAGACGTAGGCGCCGTCGGCGCGGCGGAAGCGGTACTCGATCGAATACGGCTGATGGGTGCGCCCGGACTCGAGGTCGAGCGCGAGGACCCGGTCGCGATCGTCGGGGTGCAAGCGGTCGACCCAGAAGTCGTCGGTCCACGTCCATTGCTCGGGCGTATAGCCCAGGATCCGTTCCACCTGTGGACTGACGAAGAACTTCGCGGGGTCCTCGTCGTCGGACTCCCGATAGACGATCGCGGGGATGTGCTCGATCAGCGCCTCGAGCCGCTCGCGCGCGAACCGGAGCTCCTGCTCGGCCTCGCGGCGCTCGGTGACGTCCACCATCACGCCCTGCCACGACACCGGCGTGCCGTCGATGCTGCGGATCAGCTGCGCCTCGTCGTGGAACCACACGACGCGGCCGTCGGCGGCGCGCATCCGGTACTCGCCGCGGTACGTGTCGCCGCTCTCCCCGTTGCGGGCGTCGTGCTCGACGACCGCCATGTCCTCGGGCTCGGTGATGCTCGCCCAGAACCCTGGTTCGGACCATCGCGCGGCGGGATACCCGAGGATCTCCTCGATCTGCGGGCTCACGTAGTACATCGACGACGTGCTGGTGAACGCGCCGTCCTCGCGGGACGGGAGCTCTTGATAGGTGATCACGGGGGTGTGCTCGACGATCTGCCGATAGCGTTCCTCCGCGACACGGATCCGTTCCGCCGCCTCGACGCGCTCCGTCACGTCGGTCAGGAACCCTTGCCAGTACGCCGGCTCGCCATCCTCACCGCGGATCAGCTGCGCCTCGTCGTGGACCCAGGTCGTCGACCCGTCGCCCGCGCTGATCCGGTAGTCCATCGAGAACGGCTCGCCCGTGCGGTTGACCCGTTCGTTCTCGGCGGTGAACGCCGCGCGGTCCTCCGGATGGACGAGCCTCGGCCAGTGCGCGGTGTCGCCGAGGATCTCGTCGGGCGACACACGGAACAGGCGCTCGAACTGGGGACTGAGGTAGTCGATCGCGAGCCCGTCCGCGCTGCCGGGCTCGATCGTCTCGGTGTAGATCGCCGCCGGCATCTGCTCCACCAGCACGCGGAACCGCTGCTCGGCAGCGCGCAGCCGCTCCTCGGCCTCGTGGCGGGTGGAAACGTCCATCAGGAATCCCTGGAAGAAGACGAGCTCGCCGTCCTCGTCGAAGATCGGGCGTGAGGTGTCCTGCACCCAGACCCAGTGCCCGTCCGCATGTCGCATCCGGTACTCCTGCGTGCTCTCCCAGACGTTCGAGACGCTGAGGTCGCCGGTCTCGCGCAGGCGCGCGTAGTCCTCGGGGTGCATCAGGTCGAACCAGAACCGGCTGTCCTGGAGGAACCGCTCCGGCGGGTAGCCGAGCACGGTCTCGATCTGCGGGCTCACGAACGGCATGGTGGCGTTGATGTCGTCGCCCTCGACCGGTTCGTCGATGTAGGTCACGGCGGGCAGGGCCTCGACCATCGTGCGGTACCGGTGCTCGGCCGCCGCCCGGGCGGCTTCCGCCTCTTTGCGCGCCGAGATCTCGACGAGGAACCCCTGGAAGTACCTCGTCCCCTCGTCGTCGTTCCCCGGCATCGGCGCGGAGGTGTCGTGCACCCAGAGCCAGCGTCCGTCGGCGTGGCGCATGCGGTATTCCTCGTCGAACGACCCTCCCTCGCTGCCGGCGCGGCGCGCCGCCGCGTCGACGCGCTCCTGGTCGTCGGGATGCACCACGTCGAACCACGCGTCGGCGTCGTCGAGGAACATCCTCGCCGGGTACCCGAGGAGCAGCTCGATCTGCGGCGAGAGGAACGACATACGCACGCCGTCGGGCGTCGACTCGTCCACGTAGGTCACCGCCGGGATGCGCTCGACCACGCCGCGGTACCGGGTCTCGGCGTCGCGCAGGCGCTCCTCCTGCCGCTGGCGGGTGATCGCGGCCCCGATCATGGCGGCGGCCGTGCGCACGCCGTCGAGGTCGGACAGGACCCACGCACGAGGACCATCGCAGTCCTCGAAGCCGACGCAGCCCCACCAGCTTCCCTCCACCGTGATCGGGTAGTAGGCGAGCGACGCGATGCCCTGCGCCGTGAAGTCCTCCCGTTCCGCAGACGGGAAGGTGCCGACGTCTCCGACGATGGGCTGGCCCGCCGTCATCGCGTCGACCCACCGCACGAACCGGGGCGACCAGGGTTCCCCGCGCAGGCTCGGGTGGTCGGCCATCGACGGCACGCCCGGAGCGCACCATTCGGCCTCTGCGGTCGCGAGGGGTCCGGCGTCGTCGCCGGGGTCGGCGCGCAGGATGGTCGCGCGCGACACTCCGGCGGCGATCCCGAACCGGGCGAGAACCTCGTCGATCGCGTCGTGCCAGTCGGCAGCGAGCAAGAGCCGTTCGGCCGCGAAGGTCACGGCCTCCAGGACGGCGTCGCGGCGCAGCGGCGCCGGGCGTGTGGTCTGCGCCGGCTCAGCCATCGAAGGTGCTCCTGCGTCCCATCCGTGCAGCGGTCGGCGTCCCCCGGCGGGGGACGTGCTCCCCACGATTATCGGCGCAGGCCACAGGTGGTGGAGTCCCGAGGGCGGGGGGTCGTCGATGGCCCCGCGTGGCTAGGCCGAACGTGGGCTCAGGCGCCGGTCAGGCCCGGGGTCGAGCCGGCGGTTGCGAGCTCGTCCTGCCCCGGCCAGCGCTGCCGCGACTTGACCGCCAGCTTGAACATCAGCGCAACGGCGTCCGGGTCGGCATCGGCGGCGCGCTTGGACTCCAGGAGACCGGCCGCTGTGGCCTCCTCCCAGATCTGCCGGCCCTGCTCGGTGCGGACGATCGACAGCGTCCACCCGTCCCCCTGGCCCAGGCCGCCGAACGAGATATCCGCATGCTCGGCCGCGAAGTCGGGGCAATGCAGGCAGCCCGGACGCGTGAACCGATGGCTCTGTTTCAGCGGGTAGACGATCTCGTCGCCGGTGTCGGTGTAGAAGAGCAGCCGCCCCTTGATGTTCACCCGCGCGAGGTGGTCGAGGTCCAGGCCGAGCTCCTCCTGCGCGATCTCCACCATCAGCCCGTCGTAGGTGAACGATTTGGAGCACAGCAGTCCGAGCGTCCAGGCGATCTTCTTGCGCCACTTGTTGACGCGGCGCGCCTGCATCGCGCCGGTGATCGACGTTTGGCAGCCCATCCCGACGAGCGCGACCTTCGAGAGACCGAGCTCGGCTGCCTTGAGCAACGCGAGCGGATTCGCGCTGTAGGTGTAGCGGCTGCCGGCCGCCGCGAGCACGCCCGCACGATCGGTGACGATCGCCGGCTCGCAGTCCCACTGGCGCTCGCTCGACAGCACGGACGTCGCGGCGCCGTCGATCCGGCCGGTCTCGAGCCCCCAGATCAGCAGCGCGCTCACGACGCCGCCGTCCTGTCCGGCCATCAAGGCCTCGGGCGCGGTCGCGCGGGCGAGGTAGATCTCCTCGTAGGGTCCGATCACCTCTTCGGGCGCGCGGGTGCGGCCGAACAGTGTCTGGTCGATCTCGGACTCCCACTCGCGGAAGCGCGGGCATGCCAGGGTGCAGAGTGAGCATCCGTTGTCGCCGTGCGTGCACGCGTCGGGGCCGTTGTCCTCCAGCTGCACCGGGTAGTTGTCCTCGTACCCGAGCACGTGGAACGGGCAGGCGACGATGCACGCCGTGCACCCGGTGCATAGGCCCGACACGACCACCTCGTGGTACAGGTCGCGCCATTGCGTGGAGTCGGCCTTGGGCATGGCCGGAGGATACCGTCCTGGGTGCCGCGCCCCTCAGATGGCGAACGAGTCGCCGCAGGCGCACTCGTGCGTGGCACGGGGGTTCTTGACCTTGAGACCGCCGCCGAGCAGGGACGAGTCGAACTCCAGGGTGGAGCCCTCGATGATCGGCGCGCTGCGGGGGTCGACCACCACACGGACGCCGTCCGCGCCCACGATCACGTGGTCGTCGGCTGCCGCCCCGTCGTCGAACCCGAGCTCGTAGGAGAACCCGGAGCAGCCGCCCGCCACGACCCGGAGGCGAAGGACTGGCTCGGCACGGCCCTCCTTCACCGCGAGCTGCGCGATCTTCCGCGCGGCGGCGTCGGTGACGGTCAGGGGTGCGGTCGCGGTGCTCATCGCACCCAGGATAGCCCGAGTCGGGCCCGATGCCGGCCCGATGCCGGTGAGGGCTCAGGCGCCGAGGAAGGAGGCGAAGAGCCGCGCGTAGGTCCGGGCGCCCGCGACTAGGTCGTCGACGCCGATCCATTCGTCCGCGGTGTGCGCCACCGAGAGGTCGCCGGGCCCGAAGATGACGGTCGGGATGGCCGCGTCGTTCAGGTAGAAGCGGGCGTCGGTGATGCCCGTGAACCCGACGTCGGGCGGGACCGCGCCGGTCTCTGCCGCGGCCGCCGCGCGGATCGCCTCCGCGATCGGCGTCTCGGCCGGCGACTCGGCGGCCAAGATCCACTCCCGGATCTCGGGCCGCAGGTCGAACGATGGATCGTCGGCGCGGATCTCG
>Ga0207677_10000954_pt1 | contig 16092 bp, 15 predicted proteins | sample KBSMisM42_FD_184311 | JGI IMG/M metagenome (GOLD analysis project Ga0207677, IMG submission 184311) | Miscanthus rhizosphere microbial communities from Kellogg Biological Station, Michigan, USA - KBS Miscanthus M4-2 (SPAdes) (version 2) | ecosystem: Host-associated > Plants > Roots >...
CGACGATGTCGAAACCGACACCATTGCGCACGACGATGCGCGCGCGCTTCAGGTGCTTGACTGCATTCGCATCGATCGGCACGAAGCGCACCACAATGCCATCGCATTCTTCCCATTCAGCGGGCTCGATCGCGTCGAAACGATTCTTGCGCGGGTTGATAAGCACGGCGTCGTTGCCGGTTACTGCTCGTTCTATATCGAGATCGTTGGATCTGCCATCGGGATACAAGAGAGTGAATGACACGGGAGCCGCTTTCTGAGGTCGGGATTCGCTGCGTGATTGTAAGGGTTCCACGACGAGGCGTCAGCATGTGCGGCCAGTGTCACGCCGTAACAGCATAGAGCGTCTGACGATACAATCCACGCACACGTGAGGACGCATGCTTGACGAAGTGTAGAGACATTGGAGTACTCGCAACGATACTTGTGCTCGCCGCCAGCACTGGCGCATCAGCGCAGCCGTCACCGCAAGCTTATCCCGGTCGGATCATTCGTATCGTAACGACTGAGGCGGGTGGCGGCAGCGATTTTGCGTCGCGCCTGATCGCGCACGGCATCGCGTCCGGCTTGAGTCAGCAGGTCATCGTTGAGAATCGCGGCATTCAGGCCGCCGAAATTGTGGCCAGGGCACCGGCCGACGGATACACGCTGCTATTGAACGGCCCGACCATCTGGCTGCTGCCTTTTTTGCGCGATAAGGTTGCGTACGATCCAGTGAATGACTTCGCGCCCATAACACTTGTTACGAAGGCGCCGAATCTTCTGGTGGTGCACCCGTCAGTCCCTGCAAGCTCCGTGCGAGAGTTAATCTCGCTAGCTAGAAAGCGCGCCGGCCAACTCAATTTCGGTACTTCGGGAACCGGTAACTCGGTGCATGTCGCCGGTGAATTATTCAGGACGATGGCACATATCGAAATCGTGCGCGTTAACTACAAAGGCGCCGCCGCTTCGCTGACCGCGTTAGTGAGCGGCGAAGTGCAGCTTATCTTCGCAAACGCAGCGGGCGGACTACCGCTCGCGAAGTCGGGCAAGCTTAGAGCGCTTGCTGTCACGAGCGCAATGCCGTCGCCGCTCGCACCGGGTCTGCCGACGGTCGCCGCTTCCGGACTGCCGGGATATGAAGCGAGCGCGCTGATAGGCGCCTTCGCCCCGGCAGGCACACCCGCCGCAATCGTCGGCCGTCTCAATCAGGAAATGCTGCGAGTGCTCGCCAGCCCCGACGCGCAGGAGAGGCTGCTGGCGTCAGGCGTCGAAGGCGCCGGCACGACGCCGGAAGCGTGGGGCGCGATCATGAAATCTGAAATGACAAAATGGGGCAAAGTTATCAGGGACGCGGGCATACGCGAAGATTGAAGCGACCTTCGCGTTGACCACGGTTCCCGCTGCATTGCAGCTCAGCGCGCCAGATAAAGCGCCGGCTGCTCGAGACGCGTGAGTTTTTTGAGTTCCTCACCGAGATAGCGGGCGATCGCGCGCATCCCATAGATGCAAGCTTCTGCTTCAGCAGCACTGTTGTAGTTGGTATTCGTATTTACATCGTACGTGTAGAGTTCGCCCGCCGCGTCAACGATGAATTCAATGCCGGCAATACCGATGCCGTTCTCGAGAATGAAGCGGCGATAGCGCTCGATGATCGGATGATCGAAGTTGTTGACGATGCGAAAGCGCGGTGCAGGAGCCGCCGGCGCGGTTTCGCCGACCGGGCAAAACGCGTCTCCGACCTCACACACATCGGCCGGGCACAGCTCAAAGCCAAGCGTTGTATCGACGCGTACGGCGTAAAGGAATCTGCCGCCGACGAATTCGACGCGCGTGATGAGCGGCTCGGGCGCACGGATGTATTCCTGCACGAGCGTGATGCCGTCGATCGAATCCTCGAAAGCATCGCTTTCAACATATCGCTTGAGGGCGTCCGTGTCATGAAAAAGGCGCACGCCGAGGCCCTTGCCGGCACGGTTGTGCTTAGTGATAAATGACCCGCTGAAACCGGTCGCCGCTTTAACAATCTGCGAACGTCCGATGGCCGCCACGGTACGCGGTGTGCGTATGCCGTAATTGGCAAGCGCTGCATACTGTGCGATTTTGCTGATCTCGAGTTGCAGTGCCCGCCCGTTGTTCACAAGGCGGCGGTTGTGCGACTCAAGCCACGCGAGAACGGCTGCCGTATATTCAGGCCCGTAGCGATGTCCACGCGTATGCGAAGAAGCGCTCATCCGGTTATAAAAGACGCCGTCCGGAGGCGCGGAAGAAAAGTCGAGCACGCCTTCGTGCAGAAACCATTCTTCGTACGGCAATTCGAGCTGATCGAATGCTGCGCGCAACGGTTCGACCCAGGCGTCGTTCTCGTGTATCACGAAGATTTTCTTCATAACTGTCTCCCTGTGTTCCAAGTCCGGTCGACAGGTTACCGATACGCGCGCCTCACACAAACTGATAAAAAGTTAGCTCCTTATAACCGCAGCGCATAACCTGAAACTTCATAACGTTGGCGCATTCGTAACCACCTATTGCGCAGCAATTCCCGCTTCCTGCGCCGCTTTTCGATAGCGCGCAATTTCCTTGGGCAGCAGATCAGCGAGCTGCGCTACTGTCAGCGGCCACGGCTCGGCGCCTTCGTTGTCGAGAAACTTCTTCATGTCAGCGCTTGAAAGAATTTTGTTCACTGCTGAGTTGATGACATTCATGCGGTCGGCCGGCACACCGGCCGGCGCGAAAATTCCCCACCACAGTTCGTATGAATAGCCAGGGACGCCGGATTGCGCGACGGCAGGCAAACCCGGCAACAGGCTCGAAGGCTCAGCGCTGGTGACTGCGATTGCCCGTACTCGGCCTGCCTTCAGCTGCGGATTGACCGCCGCCGCACTCGCAATGCAGATTTCGACCTCGCCCGAAGCAAGCGCCGTCATCGCCTGCGAAATTCCTTTATACGGAATGTGCGTCAGTTTGATGCCGGCGGCGGACGCAAACAGTGCACCTGAAAAGTGGTTGTTGCCGCCCGTCCCGGATGACGAATAATTGAGCGTCCCGGGTCTTTTCTTCGCCAATGCGACGAGCTCTCTCACGGATTTCGCCGGCACCGACGGATGCACGGCAACCAGCATCGGAGCGCGCGCGATCATTGCAGCGGGAACTATCGCCCGCGCCGGATCGAACGGCAGCTTCTCGCGCACCGCCGCAGTTGCCGGATACGAGGAAGTGTGACCGAGGAGTGTGTGTCCATCCGGCTCGGTCTTAGTGACAAGCTCAGTGCCTATCATGCCGCTCGCACCCGGACGATTATCCACGACGACATTTTTTCCCCACGTTTCGGCGAGTCTTTGCGCGACCGCACGCGACATGATGTCGATAGATCCGCCGGGCGTGTAGGGAACCACCAACTGCACGTTGCGCGACGGATACACGGCCTGAGAAACCGCCGCTGTACTAAACGCGCCCGCCGCCCAGCACAGCACCGTCTGACTTATTGCTTTGAATGTCGTCTGTTGCATGAAGTGCTCCTTGTATTTAGCAGGATCTAGACTTTTTCGGTGCTAAATAATAATGCTGCTGTCTGTTAGATGCGCTCCGTGACAGAACGCCGAATCGCGGTTGCATTCGGTGTCAGGCCGCGCGTGTACTTATTACAAAACTACCAATGCGGTCGGATGCCATGAAACCGGATCCGAACGATCGCTTCCTTTATGTTGACTAATGATAGACGGCGGCTCACGATACCGCCTAATTTCATTGGAGAACCATCATGCGTAAATTGCATCATCTTTTGATTTGCGGCGCACTCGTGTTTGCCTCGACTGCCGTGCAGGCACAAACCCAGATGCGCATTCGCGGCACGATAACGGCTGTCGAGGGTGACGTGTTGGCGGTCAAGACGCGCGAAGGACGTGACATGAAGATTGAGCTTGCACCGAATACGACATACGCATATCCGAAGCAGGTCAAGCTCGCGGACATCAAGCCCGGCACGCCCTTGGGTACGACTGCGGTGCCAGGTCCCGACGGTAAGCTCGTCGCGCGCGAGGTGCATGTATTTCCGGTAGACCGTGCCATTCCCAATGAAGGTCATCGCCCGTGGGATCTCGAGCCGAAATCGAGCATGACCAATGCTGCCGTTTCAGCAGTCTCTCAGGGTAGCAACGGCCGCGAATTGACGCTCAAGTACAAAGACGGTTCGCAGACAGTCGTGGTGCCTGAAAATACACCGGTCGTGATGGCGGTGGACGGCGACCGCTCGCTACTGAAAGCCGGCGAGTACGCGTATATACAAGCCGGCATGAACAATGACGGCAAGGTAGTCGCGTCGCGTGTGCAGGTCAGCAAGGATGGCGTCAGGCCGCCGCAGTAACGCCGCCGTGAATTTACGCGTAGTCGCACTAGCGCTGCTGACCGTTGCTCCATTCTTCGCGGCGAGCGCCGCGCATGCGGCGGACGCCGGCGATATCGCTGAGGGCCTGCGGCTCTATACGCAAAAAGGCAATTGTCAGGTTTGTCATGGCTGGGCCGGCGATGGCCGCAAAATGGACAACCAGATGCCGACGGGGGCGAATCTGCGTGAATCCAAACTCGATCGTACGGCGTTCGTCATGATAGTGAAATGCGGTTTGCCGGGGACCGGAATGCCGCCGTTCGACAAGTTTGCCTATAGCGACGGACGCTGCTTCGGCAAAAAGGAATCCGATCTCAAGGCGCAGGGCATCAGCATGGCGGATCCGCCGGCGACATTACAGCCGCGCGAAGTCGAGCTGCTAGCGGATTTCGCTTATGCAAAAATCGTCGGCAAGGGTGCGATGGATCGCACGAAGTGCGCGGACTATTGGGGCGGCGCGTCGGAAGTTTGTAACGAGTTCAAGTAACCGCTTTTGCAGGCCGCAAGGAAACCGCGCACCGCGCGCGGTCTCGCGCGCAGACTCAATTCAGCGCGAACACGAACAGATAGCTCGAGTTCTCGAGCTTGTCGAACTTCTTGGGATGCAGGTGGCGGCCGCTCGTTTGCACCGCCAGATACTGTTTGGCCCCGATTGAATACGTTACCGGCGCGCCCTTGAGCGGCGTGCCGACATTGAAGCGCCAAAGCTCTTCGAGCGTCTCGTCGTGATACGCAACTATCCAGCCGTCCTGCAGCGCCGTGAAGACAAGTCCGCCCGCGGTGGCGATGGTGCCTGAGCGGATTTCGATATCCGTTACCGCCTTGGCGACAACTTTGTGCGCGGCAGTGTCGAACGCGGTGATTGAGCCATAATACAAGTCGCTCGTATAGGTGCGCTTGTCGCTCGCCTTTTCGTCAATGTCACCGCCGCCCGCGATATAACGCACTTCGGCGCCGTTCTGGGTAAAGCAGCCTTCGGTGCCCGCGCCATAGGCGATTTTCTTCACCGGATTGTACGACGTCGGCTGATGCGCAATGCCGCCGTGCCATGTCGGACACGTTTTCTTCATCGGGTCGCCGCGCAGTGAGCGCGCGACGGGATTGTAGATCTGCACGTCGAGCTTTGGATCATATTCAACCGGCATGCCGGTTTTAGGATTAATACCCTTGGTCCAGTTGACGTCGTTCACGTACTGGTCGGCCTTGATGAACTTGCCGTTCGTGCGATCAAGCGTGTAGAAAAAACCGTTGCGCGCGAAGTGCGTGACGACTTTTCGCGTCTGCCCGTTTATCTGCGAGTCGTGCAGCATGTGGATGCCGACCTCGTCATAATCCCACGAATCGTTGGGCGTGTACTGGAAATACCAGGCCATTTTGCCGGTATCGACGTTGATCGCGACGGCGGAATTCGTATACAGATTGTCGCCCGCGCGCGCCTGAGGGTCGTATTGAGGAATTGGATTACCCGTGCCCCAGATGGTGAGCTTGGTAACCGGGTCGTACGAACCCGTCTGCCACAAGCCGCCGCCGCCCGTTTTCCACGCCTGATTTTTGTCTTTCCACGTTTCGCTGCCGGGTTCGCCGGGCGCGGGCACTGCGTACCAACGCCATAGCTCGTTGCCGGTGCGGGCGTCGAGCGCCGCAATCCAGCCGCGGGTCTTGCCGTCGCCCGCGCCGTTCGCGATGATTACTTTGCCGTCCGCCGTAATCGGCGCCGCAAAGAAGCGTTCCTTCTTGCCGAATTCGTTGGCGACAAGTATCTTCTTGTCCCACACAATTTCGCCGCTGTCGCGATTGATGCCGACTACGCGGCCGTCAGGCAGGTTGGCAATGACAAGCTCTTCCCACAGCGCGATGCCGCGCGTGCGCGAAACGTTTCCCTTGTGCGTCACGCCCGGATCCGCGATCCACACGAACTCGCCTTTGTTCGGATTGCGGGCGTCTATCTTGTAGACCGTGCCCCAGCCGTCGGTCGTGTACATGTAGCCGTTGTCGATCAGCGGATTGACTTCGTTCTCCGGCCCGTTGGCGGCAATATCCTGCATGCCGCCCAACGCAAGCGCCCACATCATGCGCAGGTTTTTAACATTGTCGCGGTTTATCTGGCTCAACTTTGAGTAGCGCATCGAGCCGTAATCGCCATTCATCATGAGCCAGTTTTGCGGCTCGTTCTGCGCGTTGAGCAGACGGTCCTTGTTCACGGTCATTGCGTAGTCGGCGGCGTACGTTGCAGCGCTGACAGCAGACAGCAATGCGCAGGCAACGGCGACTCTTTTGAGCTTGAAGCACGGCATGATGACATTCCTCCTTTAAGGGTGGCCGTCCCGATTTTTTCTTATGCGGGCGGATGTTCGACGGCAATGCCCGCAATGTGCCATTCACCGTCATTCTTGTCAAAGCAATGACGGCGATTACATACATCTACTTCAAAGGCGAAAATGCCGTCGGTTCCATAAAGACGGACTGAGTCTTCAGTACGATCGGGCCATTCGCTTCCGATGCAGCACGCGCGGTTTTCCACTCGGGATCGTTGCGAAACTCGTCCCAGTTCCTGGTCGCCGCCTCGCGGTTCGGGTGTGAGAGGACGTAGATCAGGGTATTCGGCGTTTCCTTCGGTATCCAGTAACCGACGCTAACCATTCCGTGCTTTTCGAAAATTCGCATCGTGTGATCGCGAAACCGATTTACGACGTCCCCAAGCCGGCCTTCGTGCGATGTATACGTGCGCAGTTCGTAAATATGCGCTGCAGACTGCGCCGAACACGAGCCGCTAACCATAAGCGCACCTGAGAGCGCCGTTATGCATAAGACAAAGGTCATTAATTGTTTTTTGAACACGATGGTCTCCTTTGAGTGACTCGAACAAAACACGACGGGCTTGCAAGCGAACGACTACTGCATGGGAACGGGCGGCGCGACGGACACACCGCGCACGCCGTGCGCTTTAAGCATACGGTCGATCATGCCGGATGCTTTAGCGTCTTCGACAAAGTCGCGGATGAAACGGGCGCCGGCGTCACGGCCTTTAGCGCTCGCGATAGTCTGCTCTATGTTCATGAAGCGCCCATCGAGCACGCGCGCGCCCGGCAGCTTGTCGGCTTCGACGATGAGCCGCGGGCGTATGCCAACGAGCGCGTCGAGCTTCGAGGAGACGAACACATCGTAGGCGCCGAATGTGCCCGGTCCCGCAACGAGCTTCGCGTGCTTCAGGTTGCGGCTGAGAAAGAATTCGTAGGCACTCTTGGCGGCAATGGCGACGCGCATACCGTCGCGATCCACCTCTTCGACATTCCGGATCGACGAGCCGGCCGGGACCAGATACGTCGCATCGATGTCCACATACGCCGGACTGAAAGTGATTTCACCGGCGCGCGCCGGCTCCGCGGACAGCAGCGCCACATCGAGTGCGCCCGCTTTCAGCTTATCCACCATCGTGCCTGCCGCATCGTATCCAATGAGTTCGGCCGGCACGCCTAGGCGCTTAGCGAGCTCCTGTGCAAGATCGACGTGGACGCCGCGCAGCTCTCCTGTTGCGGCATCTTTCGTCGCCAGGACGACGTTGCCATAGTTGATACCAGCACGCAGCTTGCCGGTAGGCGCAAGATCGGCGCGTGCCGCAGCTGGCACGCCGGATGGCGGCACTGCACATGAAAGCAGCGCGAGGAGCGCGCCGAGTAGGAGTGCGCAGCGCGCGACCGTCATGTCCGCGCGTCGAACCATATCGTGCACGCAATGCAACAGAGCGCCGTGCTGTATCGCTGCAGTCGACTGGTCATACTTGCGGTCCCATCATTCCAGTTTGAATCCACTGTCTTTCACGACCTTCACCCACCGCTCTTTTTCGCTGGCAAGCCAGCGGCCGGTATCCTGCGCGCTGCTGGCAAGCGGCGTGGTGCCTTGTGACACCAGTACGTCTTTCACGTCCGGTAACTTGAGTACGCGCGCTACTTCTGCATTGAGTTTGGCGATCACCTCAGGCGGCGTGCGCGCCGGCGCGAGTATGCCCTGCCACGATCCGGTAACGAAACCGGGCACTGTTTCGGCGACGGTCGGCGTGTCAGGCAGATTCGACAGGCGCTGCTCGCTCGACGCCGCGATGAGTTTCAGCTTGCCAGTATTGATGTGCGGCAGCACCTGAAGAATGCCCAGGAAAAGAACGTCGGCGTCACCTGTCGCGACTGCGTAGCTCGTCGCCGCGCCGCCCTTGGTCGGGATGTAAACCCAGTTGATGCCGGTTCGTTGGGCGAACATGAGCCCGGCGAGATGCGGTGTGCCGCCAAGTCCTGCTGCATAGTTCAGTTTGCCGGGATTTGCCTTGGCAAGCGCCACCAACTCTTTAGTCGTCTTCGACGGCACGCTCGGGTGCACGGCCAGTAGATGCGGCGAATACGAGATCGTTGTCACCGGTGCGAAGTCCTTCAACACGTCGAACGGAAGCTTTGAATACAGAATGGAGCTGGTGACAAGGTTGCCGATGTCCGTCAGCATCAGTGTGTAGCCGTCGGGAGCGGCGCGTGCGGTTAGTTCAGCGCCGATATTGCCGCCCGCGCCCGTACGGTTGTCAGCGATCACCTGCTGTCCCCAAGCTTCCGCAAGTTTGGCGCCGAGCAGCCGCGTCAAGATATCGGACGTGCCGCCGGGCGGATACGGAACGATGACGCGGATGACTTTGGCGGGATACGTCTGCGCGATGGCATGGTCCGGCACGTTGAATAGCGCGGCAACTAATACGGCAAGTATCGCAGCGATGATTCGGCCGCCACTCGACAAGCGTTTATGCAGTATGTTCATGCGTCCTCCTGCGCACTGAGACCTGGATCGCTTTAGCCGGCGCGGCGACTGAACTTTTGCAAGGCGTGCGGCGTCAGTGGCGCCATGCGTTTGACCGCACCGGCCTGAAATATAACTTCGCCCACATACAGATCGCCGCGGCTATCCGCCCAGATGCCGTGGGGCGCAACGAAATTGCCGGGCAGGATCGGGTTCTCACCGCCTAACTGCGCAAAGATTTGTCCGTCGGGATCGCAAACCGTAACGCGTGCAATCGGCGAATGACCTTCCGGCGGACAAATCATCGACTGGTCATGTTTCGGCAGCGGCCCTTCGGCACGCTTGTGCATGTAATTCAAAAAGCCGCCTTCAGCGATGTGCAGCATGTCTTGATCGTCGACGAATATGTCGTAGGGACGATTGAGAAACGTCCACTCGCGCAGATACTCACCGGCGCGCGAGAACACCTGCACGCGCGAATTCTCGCGATCGGCCACGTACACAAGACCGGCGCTATCGACGCCGATGCCATGCGGCAACATGAATTGTCCGGGCCCGCGGCCCGGCTCGCCCCACGAGAACAGCAGCTTTCCTTCCGCTGAAAATTTGTGTACGCGCGCATTGCCATAACCGTCCGCGATATACATGTCACCGCTGGGCAGGACAGCAACATTGGTGACACGATGGAAGGGGCCCGCCGCACGCTGCACGGGACTCGCGCCAATCTTGTACCCGGTGTCCGCGGCTTTGCCCGACTCGCCGAGTGTCATCAGCCGCTTGCCGTCCGTGGTGAACTTGTGGACCGTATGATCTTTGTCGTCCGCGAGCCACAGATAGTCATGGCGATCGATGAATATCCCATGCGGGCCCTTGAACATGCCCTCTCCCCACGCATTAAGGAAGCGGCCCTCCTTGTCGAACACGATCATGGGATGGGCCCCGCGATTGAACACATACACGTTATCGTGGGAATCGCATGCGACGCCTGCTACCTCGATATATGACCAGCCCTCCGGCATCTGGTCCCAGCCTTCCAGAACTTCGTATTCAATCTTGTGCGGTCCGATCCCCATGCGCGTTACCTCCAGTTAGTGCACTTCAACTTGCAAGATCGTTATTCAGGTTTTGCGCCCGATTCGCGCACGACCTGTGTCCACTTCGGGATTTCATTCCTGAGATACGCGGCGAACTCTGATGAAGTACCGCCCTGCGTCTCGGCGCCCTGTGCGGACAGCCGCTCTTTTACGTCGTCGGCCGACAGTGCGCTGTTAATCGCTGCGTTGATCGTTTTAACGATTGCCGGCGCTGTGGCCGCCGGAACGACAACGCCGTGCCAAGTCGTGGCTTCGAAGCGGGGCACGCCCGCTTCTTCAACCGTCGGCAGGTCCGGCAACGTGCGCGAACGGTGTGCAGACGTGACGGCGAGTGCGCGCAATCTGCCGCTGCGCACCTGTGGGATCACTGACGACGCAGTAGCGAACATGAATTGCACCTGCCCGCTGACGAGGTCGATCACCGCAGGTCCGCCACCGCGATAAGGGATGTGCACGAATGTAACGTGCGCAAGCCCTTTGAAGAGCTCGCCCGCCAGATGTCCGGCCGTACCGGTACCCGACGATGCGTAGTTGAGTTGGCCCGGTTTGCTTTTCGCGAGCGCTATAAGATCGCGCACTGAATTCACAGGAAGCGCCGGATGAACGACCAGCACGCTCGGCTGCGATGCAACAAGTACGACCGGCGCAAAATCCTTGAGCGTATCGAACGGCAGGCGCTCATACAGTGCCTGATTCGTGGCCAGGATTCCGTTATTACCCAGGAACCAGGTGTAGCCATCGGGCGCTGAGCGCGCCGCGATTTCGGCGGCGATATTTCCGCCGGCGCCGGGACGGTTATCGATCACGACGTTCTGTCGCATACGTGCGCCTACGGACGACGCCAGTACACGCGCAACCGCATCGCTCGAGCCGCCTGGCGGATAGCCGAGGATGAAACGCACGGGGCGGGCTGGAAACGGCTGGGGCGACGCCGCGCTCGAATACTCGCTAATGATGGCAAGCATCGATACCACAACTCCGAGGAGATGCACGTGCATCCGCATATCTTTAAGTGACACGGATCGCTGTTGTTATGCTGCTATGGAGTTCCGAGCGTGCTCGAACAGTACTCGACACGATGGCAGTCGCTCGATCCGCTGTAGATCATTAAACAACCCGCCGGCATCGAGCTCCGGCCGACCGGCTTCGAGACAATCAAAAAATTTGCGCTGCAGGTCATCCACGGAAAGCGGCCGTCCTGCGTCGCCAAGCGCCCGGCGTACTTGTTCGCTTTCGATTACTACTCCGTCCTTCAAACGAATGCGTACCTGATCGTAGCGCGACATGGCGGGCCATTCAGGATCGTAATCATCATTGCTCGAGACCGTAACGCGCTTGATCAACGCCTGGACATCCGAACGGCGCACAAAGTTATCGCTGACTTCGCGTAAGCCAACGTTGCCCGCGACGATCGCGGCGGCGGCGGCAAACTCGACGCTGAAGATCGCATCGAGGCCTGACGCCGGGCGGTGATTCTTCAACGTCGCCGCCTGTATCCTGCCGATCATCACTTCAATGCTTTCAACCTCGTCCGCGCCAAGCGCGCGTTTCGCTACAACACCGAGCACCGCGTCGACAACGCGATGCGCGCAATAGCACATCGGGTAGCGCTTGATGCCGAGTCCCTGCGTTTCGCTGTGCCAGCGTTTTCCCATCTGAGGAGCCGTTTCGAGATCCACATTTCCCGACGGCGAAATAGCTTGCAGAAAGCCGCGCTCGTGATCGAGGACGTCGGCCGCTGCCGTGATTCCGTTCGCCGCAAGTCGCGCGCTGAGCACCCCGGTATGCGCCGCTTTGCCAACCTGCAGGGCTTTGGCCATCGTGCCATAGCTTCCGGTGATCCCACTGGCTTGTGCCGCTGCAATTCCGAGCGCTGTCGTACTCGTGCTCGCATCGAGTCGACGCAGATTCGCGCAGGCAGCCGCTGCGGCAAGCGCACCGATAAGCGGGGTCGGATGCCAGCCCTTCATCTGGTAGTTATCACGCTCGCGCGTCACAAGCTCCATCCAGGTTTCGTAGCCTGTTATGTAGGCCGTGACGATGGCCGCACCGCTTACACCCAGCGCTTGCCCTTCCGCGAGAATGGCAGGGACTATTACGACGCTCGGGTGGCCGCGTGCCACATCATCGTAGTCGAGAACGTGACCTGCGGTGCTGTTGACCCACGCAGCATCCGGCGCCGGCATACGCTCAGCGCTGAAGTAAAGACTCGATTCCGCATCGCCGTCGAGTGCGGCTAAAGTTTTGCGCAGCGATTGAACCGCCGGCTCGCGGCTGCCTGCAACGATCACGGCAGCACAGTCGGTGAGACCTGTTTTCGCCATTGCTACTGCGGCAGCCGGCAACTGTGGATAGCGAAGTCCCGCCGCAAAATGTCCCAGCGCCTGGGCCAACGTTTCCGGCATGGTGCTCCTCTCAAGCGCGAATGATGACGCGCGCGGTTTAAGTTTGACCGGCTGATTGTAGCGGTTGTCAGCTCGAGTCTTTCAGTAATGCGAAGGCCTGCGGAAAACGCCTGCGCGCAGCCTCGTGTAAAGAGCTCACCGCGTCAACGAATGCAGCGCGCTCATCGACTGTCAACATAACGATCTCGCCGCCCGCCGCGACAATCGCATTGCGCGCGACATTCTCCTCCTCTACTGCAAGCTGGCGTTGCACGAGAATAGCCGCACGCGTTGCTTCTCGTAGTGCCCGCTGCACCGGTTCGGGCCAGCTATCGTAAGCGGCGCGGTTGCAGTAAATGCCGCGCGACAGATAGCTATGTCCCGATAACGTGTGGTAGCGGTGCAGGTTGTGCACGCCGTAGTCCACGGTATTCGCGAGCGGATTTTCCTGCGCATCGACTTCGCCCGCTTTGATTGCGGCGATCGCGGGCTTGAGATCCATCACGATGGGGATCGCGCCGAGCAGCTCATAAGTCTGCGCATGCATCCGGCTCGGCAATGATCTGATCGTCATCCCTTGCATGTCGCGCGGTACGTGAACAGGTCGCAAACGGTTCGAGATATGTCGATATCCGTTCTCGAAATACCCAAGCATGCGATAGCCTGGAATACGCTCTTCTATTTTCGCCGTGAGGTACGCGCCCAGCGCGCCATCCATCGCGGCCCGCGCTTCGTCGAGGCTCGCAAACAGGAACGGCAGATCGGCGAACTCCAGTTCGGGGACGCGCTCAGTCAAATAGCTGGTGGACTGATAAGCGAGCGTGAGAACGCCGCGCTCACTCATCCACAATACTTCTTCGCCTTTATAGCCGAAATCCATGATGTTCCAGACGTACTTGATGTCGACGTCTTTACCGAACTGCGCCGCCATGCGATCGCCGATGATCTTCAGCGCGCGGCTATGCGTGGTCGTGGCGGGTCCGTAGCCGCCCATGCAAATTTGAATCGTCATTTGAACGTCATTGGATCAAGGAGCCGTCACTATTACATTCATTCAGAAACGCTTTCGCCACCGAGGCTGGAAAGAAGCGCAAGCAAACCATGACATTTTCAATGTGTGTTGATTTATGCAGACCGGTTGCATTCTTTCATTCGTCTTTGAGCGCAATCGCCTTGATGAGTTTGCCAAAGCGCGCGAACTCGACTTTTATATAATCGCCAAGCTGCTGCGGCGTCGAGGATGCGGGTTCGTAACCTTGCGACGAAAGCCGTTCCCGCAGGTCGGGAGATTTCACGCCGGCTGCCAGTTCCGCATTGAGGCGATCGATAATATTTTTTGGCGTGGCACGCGGCGCTGACATCGCAATCCATTGCACCGTCTCGTACCCAGGCACGCCGCTTTCCGCGACGGTGGGAACCTTCGGTGCAGCGGGGGACCGCACTACGGATGTGATTGCGATCGGCCGTACTTTGTCGCTCATTGCCTGCTGGTAAACCGAACTCATCGTCGCGAACATCACCGACACATGGCCGCCCAACAGATCGGTCACTGCCTGCGCGCCGCCCTTGTACGGAACATGCAGCATATCTGTGTGCGTCATCACCTTGAAGAGCTCGGCAGACAGATGACCGCCCGTGCCGATTCCTGACGAGCCATACACGATCTTGCCGGGCTGCGCCCTCGCGAGGGCGCTGAGCTGACGAACGTTGTGCACCGGCAGCGACGGATGCACGACGACCAGATAAGGCTGCGTCGCAAGAAGCGAGACCGGTTCATAGTCGCGCACAGGATCGTATGGTACTTTGCTCTTGAGATTTGGCACGATCGCGAGCGTTGTCTGACTCGACACGAACAGCGTGTAACCGTCCGGCGGCGCTTTGGCGGCGAGCTCAGCGCCGATGATCGTGCTCGCACCCGGTCGATTGTCGACGTAGAACTGTTGGCTCGTGCGCCTGCTGAGTTCGTCGACAACCGCACGGGCGATGATGTCGTTGCCACCGCCTGGAGGATAAGGCACGATGACGCGCACCGGTCTCGCGGGATACGCCTGCTGCGCATATGCACAGAACGGTGTGCACGAGATTAACAGGATGCTCGCGCATCGACGAATAGGTACAGTCTGCTTCAACAATCCGATTATCGATTGATACATTCTGCAAAAATACTAGCACACACGCTACACGTGCCGGGTTATCGAAGCATGCAAAAGGATATGTCACAATGCGCGCTCCAAATCACAGCTTATCGAGCGCCATCATCTCAGGCGGAGCGTAAACGCCGTGGCGCGCCATAGTCATCACGGAGGACACATGCGGCATATCCCGCGCTCAGTAACGTTACGCATTGCGTTTGCTGTGTCCGCGCTCATGTGTGCGGCTGACAGCGTTATTGCTCAGGCGTATCCCGTCAAACCGGTACGCGTAATTTTTCCGTTTCCCGCGGGCGGGCCGACGGATCTGCTCGGCCGTGCAGTCGCGCAAAAACTTTCCGACCAGACCGGACAGCAGTTCATCGCTGACACACGACCCGGCGCAGGTGGCAACCTCGGGCTCGAGCTCGCAGCGAAAGCGCCGCCCGATGGTTACACGATTGTCTTGAGCTCGCCGCTGGTCGCGATCAGCCCGTCGCTGTATGCGAAACTCAACTACGATCCCGCAAAAGATCTTGCGCCGATATCTCAAATCGCCATCATCCAGAATGGTCTGCTCGTCCATCCATCGGTTCCCGCGAAATCGCTCAAGGAGTTCATTCAGCTCGCGCGCCGCAATCCGGGCAAGCTCAACTTTGGCTCGGGCGGAGTCGGTACGACCACGCATCTGGCGCCTGAGCTATTGCAAAGTCTCGCCGGCATAAAGATGGTGCACGTCCCCTACAAAGGTTCGGGACAGGCGCTCGTCGGCATGATCAGCGGCGAGGTCGACATGCTTATCATGGCCGTGCCGGCGGCGGCCTCTCAGATTCAGGCGGGGAAGGTGCGCGCCCTCGCCGTGCTCTCCAATCAGCGCTCGCCGCTTATCCCGCAAGTGCCCACTTCCAAGGAAGCGGGTGTCGAGCATTTCGAAGTGCCCATCTGGTATGGCATTCTGGCGCCCGCCGCAACGCCGCGCGAAATCATCACGCGCTTAAATGCAGAGTTGAGCAAAGCATTGACGGCGCCCGACATGAAAGAACGGCTGGCGTCTGCCGGCATCGAACCCATGACGAGCACGCCGGAGCAGTTTGCAAGCTTCATCAAAAGCGAAACGGTACGTTTCGCGAAAGTCATCAAGGATGCCGGCATTAAGCCAGAGTGATCGTCTTATTGCGTAAACGGATCGTCGCGATATGCTAGACGCTGCCATTGTCGGACTCGGCCGCTGGGGCCAGAACCACGTCAATTCGGTGCAGGGGGTCAGCGATCGCCTGCGATTCACGCGCGGCGTCGTGCGTCATCGCGAAAAAGTTGCGGACTTCGCGAGTCGTCAAGGCTTGCGGCTGACG
>Ga0207677_10000955_pt1 | contig 16077 bp, 25 predicted proteins | sample KBSMisM42_FD_184311 | JGI IMG/M metagenome (GOLD analysis project Ga0207677, IMG submission 184311) | Miscanthus rhizosphere microbial communities from Kellogg Biological Station, Michigan, USA - KBS Miscanthus M4-2 (SPAdes) (version 2) | ecosystem: Host-associated > Plants > Roots >...
CCTCAACGGCCCCGACAAGGCACTGATGGGCCAGACCGCGGCCAAAATCCGCGGCTTCCGTCCGCCGGAGCCGTACGGCGGAAAAGGCGTTCGCTACCAGGGCGAGAAGGTCCGCGAGAAGGCGGGCAAGGCCGCGAAGGGCGCCGCCGGCGGCGGGAAATAAACCAAGGGTCTCAAGGATTAGGTACGGAGCTTCATCATGGCCATGCGAATCGTCGGGCGAGAGCGCCGCAAACTGCGTATCCGCCGCAAGATCAGCGGGACTCCGGTCCAGCCGCGTCTCACGGTGTTCCGTTCGAGCAAGCACATCTACGCGCAAGTCGTCGACGACGTCGCCGGCAAGACGCTCGCGCACGCCTCGACGCTCACGAAGACCGTCAAGGGCAACCTCGGCGAAGCCAACAAGACCGACGCGGCGAAGGCCGTCGGTCACGCCATCGCCGACCAGCTGAAGGCGAAGGGCATCTCGAAGATCGTCTTCGACCGCAACGGTTATCTCTATCACGGCCGTGTGAAGGCCCTTGCCGAAGCCGCCCGCGAAGCCGGTTTGAAATTCTAAAGGACACGTCATGCCGCATTTCGAAATCGATGAAGAGAAACTGAAGGAGCGCATCATCTCCATCAACCGCGTGGCGAAGGTCGTCAAAGGCGGTCGGCGCTTCTCGTTCGCGGCGCTCGTCGTCGTCGGAGACGAGTCGGGTCACGTTGGCGTCGGTCTCGGCAAGGCCAACGAGGTCCCCGAAGCGATCCGCAAGGGCAACGACCAAGCGCGCAAGAACATCTTCCGCGTCCCGCTCGACGGGCAGACGGTGCCGCACGAAGTCCGCGGCGAGTTCGGCGCGGGCAAGGTCTTCCTGAAGCCGGCCTCCGCTGGTACCGGCGTCATCGCCGGCGGTGCAGTTCGCGCCGTCGTCGAGAGCGCGGGCATCCACGACATCCTCACGAAGTGCATCGGCAGCTCGAACCCGCACAACGTCGTCCGCGCGACGATCGCGGCGCTCCAGCAGCTCCGCTCGATCGAAGACGTCGCTCGTCGCCGCGGCAAGCAAGCGGCCGACATCTACGAGAGCGCCGGCAAGAAGGCGCCTGAGGCGACCGCATGAAATCCCATCTCCACGTCGTGCAAATCCGCGCGGTCTCGAAACGCGATCAGGGCCTGACCATCAAAGGTCTCGGCCTGCGCGGCATTCACTCCGAGGTGTGGGTGAAGAACACGCCCTCGTTCCGCGGTGCGATCAAGAAGGTCATGCACCTCATCACCGTCGAAGAATCCGACGCTCCGGCTGCAAAGAAGCCGGCAGCAACGAAGAAGAAGTGAGCTGAGTCATGGCTGACACGCTGAGCAAGATTCGTAAACCCATCGGCGCGACGCGCGACAAGACCCGCCTCGGGCGCGGTGTCGGCTCGGGCCTCGGAAAGACCTCGGGCCGCGGCTCGAAGGGCCAGTATGCACGCAACGGCATCAAGCGCGGCTTCGAAGGCGGGCAGACCCCGCTCGCGCGCCGCTTGCCGAAGCGCGGCTTCAACGTTCCCTTCCCGACCAAGGTCGCAGAGGTGAACGTGGGCGACCTCGAGCGCTTCGATTCCGGCGCGAAGGTCGACGAGAAGGCGCTCCGTGACCGCGGCCTCGTCAAAGGCCAGTGCGACAAGATCAAGATCCTCGGGAGCGGCGAGCTCAAGAAGAAGATCACCGTCACCGCGCACGCGTTCTCCAAGTCTGCAGTCGAGAAGATCGAGAAGGCCGGCGGCAAGGCGCTGCTCGTCAGCGCGAATCAAGCGGAGGCCTGATTGGCCTCCTTTGCCGGCTTCGCGAACATCGGCAAAGTCCCCGAGCTTCGCAAGCGTGTCATCTTCACGCTCGTGATGCTCGCCGTCTATCGCATCGGCGTCTTCGTCACCATCCCCGGCGTCGATCGCAGCGTCATGCAGCAGGTCGTCTCCAAGGGTGGCGGCTTGCTCGGCATGTTCAACTTGTTCTCGGGCGGCGCGCTCTCGAACATGTCGATCTTCGCGCTCGGCATCATGCCGTACGTCAGCGCGAGCATCATCCTCCAGCTCCTGACGATGGTCTTCAAGCCGCTCGACGAGCTGCGCAAAGAGGGCGAAGCCGGGCAGCGAAAGATCAACCAGTACACGCGCTACGGAACGATCGCGCTGTCGCTCATCCAGTCGTTCTCGATGGCGCTCACCGTCGAGGGTGCGTCGAACGGTGACCTCGCGAGCGCCCACGTCGGCTCCGTCGTGACGGATCCGTCGCACCCGTGGATGTTCCGCTTCATGACGTGCCTCACGCTGACGACGGGCACGGCGTTCATCATGTGGGTCGGTGAGCAGATCACCGAGCGCGGCATCGGCAACGGCATCTCACTCCTGATTTTCGCGGGCATCGTCGTCGACATCCCCGCCGGCGTGATGCGCTACTTCGAGACGCACAAGGGCAACATCCAGCCTTTGAACCTCGCCGCGGTCGGCTTCATCATCCTCATCACGGTCGCGACGATCGTCTTCTTCGAGCGCGCGCAGCGGCGCATCCCGATTTATTACGCGAGACGAACCGTAGGTCGCCGAATCTATGGCGGCCAGACGGCGCACCTCCCGCTCCGCGTGAACACGGGCGGCACGATCCCGCCGATCTTCGCGATGTCGCTCCTCGGCTTCCCGTCGACGCTCGCGAACTTCCACATCCCCGGCATGAACGCCTTGCAGGCGATCATGAACCGCGGCGACTGGCTCTTCAATTTCTTCTACGTCGTCCTGATCGTCTTCTTTTGCTACTTCTACACGGCCGTCACGTTCCAACCGGTGGACGTCGCCGACAACCTGAAGAAGCAGCAGGCGTTCATCCCGACGATCCGCCAGGGCAAGCAGACGGCCGACTACATCGACAAGGTCCTGACGCGCATCACCCTCGGTGGCGCCGTCTACGTCGCCGCCGTGTGCGTCGTCCCGACCATCATCACGGAAGCGTTCCACGTGCCCTTCAGGATGGGTGGTACGTCGTTGATGATCATCGTCGGTGTCGCGCTCGATACGGTCTCGCAGATCGAAGCCCACCTCCTCACGCGCAACTACGAGGGGCTCTCTGGCGGCGGTGGCCGTGCGACCCGCATTCGTGGTCGTCGCGACTTCGGTTAAAACCGCCAAGCCGCCAAGGGCGCCAAGCCGTGAGAGGTTTTGCCGCCAAGACGCCACGGACGCCAAGACGAGAATTTTGGGTTCGCAGCCCGCTTGCTCACTCTTGTCCGGTGTGCACGGGCGAACCGGACACAGGGCCACGTCCTTGGTGTTGCAGGACGACGAATAGTCGTCGTCAGCCGAAGGCGCGCGCGGCGTCGGTCACGGCGTGATTCTTTCGATCGAGCCAAGACCGTTCAAGGAGCTGCGGTATCTCAACGCGTCACGTCGTGGGCGCGCCGAGGTGGCGCGGCTGCCGTTTTTTCACGGGCGTGCCGAGCTACCTCGTTCGTGGGATGCGCTCGTCGTCGCTTCGGACCTGCAAGGGATCGCGACTTGGGGTGAGGCTGCGGCGCTGCTGGGCGTGTCGGTGGCGCGGGAGATCGACGCGATGGATCTCGGACGCGTTGTGATCGTGCTCGCGGGGGATTTGTATTCGGTTCCGGAAGCGAACAAGCGTGGCGGGTTCGGGGATGTGTCGAGCGTCTGGGACGCATTCGCCGAGATCGGCGAGGTCGTCGGTGTGGCGGGGAATCACGACGACGTGAGCCGCGTCTCGCGAGGCACGCTGCTCGATGGTGATGTCGTCGAGATGGATGGCGTGCGCATCGGTGGCGTCGGGCTCGTCATCGGCAATGACGACGACGACAAACCGGGCAGGCGAGGGACGGACGATCAGCTCGAGCGGCTCTACGACGCGATGCCGTGCGATGTCCTCGTTCTCCACGAAGGGCCTCGTCTCGACGATGACCGTGATGGCGCGGAGGTGGTGCGCGATGCGCTCGAGGAGGCCCATGTGAAGCTCGTCGTCTGCGGTCATCGGCCTTGGGTCGAACCGCTCGCGCGCATGGGACGGGCGACGCAAATCTTGAACGTGCACGAGCGAGTGGTGGTGCTCCAGAAACAGTGAGCAAGATCTCGTCCGACCCGTTCGATGCGGCGAACGAGGCGATCGCGAGGGGCGATCCTCAGGCCGCGATCACGATGTTGCGCGTGGCGCTCGCGGGGAGGCCGGCGAAGGCGCTCGCGTGGGTGACGCTCGGCGCGCTCCTACGAGGTCGAGGCGAGCTCGATGAATCGATCGTTTGCTTCGTGAAGGCCACGGTGCTGCGGCCGCTCCGCGATCGATTCGCGTCGACGCTCTGCGCCGCGTTGCGAGCTGATGGACGGTTCGACGAAGCGCGCGTGGAGGCCGAGCGCTTCATGAGCCTCGTGCGCGAAGGGCACGCCGGCTGCGGGCCGAACCACAAGCGCGTGTTCGACGCGTGCGTCTCAGGCAGCCCAAAGTGACGGCGCGATCACGTCGAGCATCGCGAGCGCCTTCGCCGCGGGCGGGATACCAGCGTCGTGCTCGAGATCGTGCGCGACCGGCGACGCGAGCGACGCACGAAGCGTTAGGGCCGCGCGCGCACGAGCTTCCGTGACCAAGCGTCGATCGTCTTCGCCGAGCCGGGAATCGAGCCACTCGGCGACGTCCCACGCGAGCGCCGCGTGACGCGTCTCGTCGTCCGCGATGCAGCGCATCACAGCCGCTACGCGCGCGTCTCCCGCATGCGCGGCTTGATGAACCGCGACGAGCGCGCCGTACGTCTCGCGCACGCACCCCTCGACGGCGTTCTCGATCGCGATCGCGAGGAGCGAGCGCACAGGAAGAACCTCGACGACGACCGTCTCGGGCTTCGAGCCCCGACGACGCGCGAGCGCCGCGGTCGCCTTCGCGTGGCGCACTTCGTCCGCTCGCGCGCGCAGCGCACGCTTCACGAGACGCGCGGGCGCACCATGCGCACGAAGCTCACGCGCGAGGCGCTCGAACGCAGGAACCGAAGCGGCCTCGAGGTACGCGCACTCCGCGAAGAACGCTCCCACCGCGTCACCACCGCTGCGCGCGTGCGGCCTGAGGCCTTCGGGACGACGCCCGCTCACGCAGTTCGGATCGCCGTTCTTGATGACGACGTCTTCCTTCACGGTCACGTCGCCGGTCGGCGAAACGGAGACGAGCACTTCATCGAGGTGCGTCCCTTGTCCGCACGTGTCGCCCGTCTCCGCGACGAGCTCGTAACCGTCACCGACGGGCCCGCCCGTCTTCGGTCCGCAATCGATCGTGTAATACGCGTCGGGGTTCTCCGCGACGAGCAGTGACGCGTCGTGAATGTTGTCGATCGGCAAGAGGAACGTCTTCAGCTCGTCGTACGTGTCGATCGTGTCGACGGTGTCGCCGACCGTGTACACGAGGTAGACGTTCGTGATCGCCGCGTTGCCGCCGCTCGACGCGAGCTGCCAGCCCGGCGACGTCGCCGCGTCGAGCGCCGCGCTGCACGCCGTGACGTTCGTCGCCGACGCGCACGGGTTCCCGTTCCCCGCAAGCACCGTCGGCGGCCCCGATCCGAAGTTCTCACGCAGCTCGAGGTAATCGAACGGGATCGACGCGGTCAGGCCAGCGAGCGGCTCGTAGATCGGCGCGCCCGTGCACGTGTCACCCGTCAGCTGCGAGTGATCGACCGAAGAAGGTCCACACGCCGTCACGCCCACGGCCGTCGCGAACAGCGCCCGAAGCTTCACGATGGATCGCATGCGATGGCCTCCAGGCCATCGCAGGCCGGGCCCCACGGAGGGAGCGAAGCGACCGACGAGGGCATGCGATGGAGTAGAGCACATCACGGAGGCTCGGCCTTCTGTCACGCGCGCGCGACGAGAGAGGCGATGAGCTTGGCCGACTCGTCGGGCGCTTCCATCATCACCCAGTGCCCGCAATCCGCGAAATTGTGCACGTCGGGCACCTCGAACCGATCGCGCACGAACGACGGGATGTACGGATCGCGCTCACCCCAAAGGATTTGCCGCGGAATGTCTTTCATCGCGTCGCGCAGGCGAACGTCCCAACCGGCGAGCACCTTCTCGAACGTCATGTAGCGATACCAGCGAAGCACCTGACGCCGCGTCTCGGGCGTGTAGTGCTTCCACGCTTCTTCGGCGTACTCGCGCTTCATCTTCGGACCGCCCTTGAGCGTCTCGCTGACGAAGAGCCCGCGCGTCGCGAGCTTCATCGAGATCTCGCCGAGCACGGGCGTGCGCCACACGCGCGCCCAGAAGTGCCACGGCTGATCGGGCGTGAAGCCCGTGTTGAAGATCGTGAGCGACGCGATCTTCTCCGGATGCTGCGCGACGAAGGAGCAGCCGTACGCTCCTCCGACGTCGTGAATCGCGAGGTGCACGCGCGACAGACCGAGACCCGTCACGAGCGAATCCACCCACGCGCCTTGTTTGTCGATCGACACGTCGAACGAATCGTCCATGCGCGTCTCGCCGTATCCGGGCAGATCCGGTGCGATGCAATGATGTTTGTCCGCGAGGCGATCGATCACCGCGTCCCACGCGAAGTGCGTGTCCGGATTTCCATGCAGGAACAAAATGTCCGGCCCGCTGCCGCGCTCGAAGACGGCCGTGTCGATCCCGAGCGTCGAAACTTTCTTCAAAGCGCGCGACCCCAGCGTTGGATCGCCGACGCGACCTCACCGAACGCACGCCCCTTCACGCTGAGCTCGTACGCCACGCGCACGGGAGGACCCGGCTCGACGTGACGCGTGACGAGCCCGCGCGCTTCGAGATCTTTCAAACGCGCGGCGAGCACCTTGTCGCTCACGCCCGGTACGGCCTCGCCGATCTCGCAGAAGCGCTTCGTGCTCGCCGCTAGAGCCGTCAGAATCGCGGCCGTCCACGGGCGACCGAGCACGTCGATCGCACGCTGGAAAGCTTTGCACTGACAGTCGACCGCCTTCGCCACGAACACATCTTAACACGTCACTTACCAAAAGAAAGTACCTTGACTTTCGACAGCGCGGCCGCACCTTTTGGACATGGCATTCTCGCTCGCCCCGCTCCTCCTCCATCACGAAGGCGTCTCCGAGGTCGCGCGCGATGCGCTCCGCAGCGCGTCGATTGCCCCGCCGGAGAGCCAAAACGAAGCCCTCGAGCACGCCGCCCGCGTCCTCTACGAAGAGACCGATCTCGAGTGCCGGGACGTGCGCGAGCTCGTCGGCCTCACAGAAGGCACGTGTTGACGAGCGTTCACGCTCGAGCTCGATCTGGCTGAAAATAGGGCATTTCACGCTGGCAAACTCCGTGCATTGCGCACGGGAATGCGCCTCTTCTTCTTCGCCGCTGTCGGTCTTCTTTCACTCAACGCCTGCGCCTTCCGCGTCGGCTCGGGCAGCACCACGATGACCTCGGGCGAGGCCTCCGAGGCGCTCGACGAGGCCGCCGTCTCCGCGCAAGCCTCCGAGCTCACGAGCGCGTCGATCGACATCGCGACGAACTTCACGATCGGCCAGGCCGCAGCACAGGCCGCTCAGAACCTCTCGAGCTTCATCGCCTCGCAGCTCGCGTGCGCCGACATCACCGTGAGCCAGAACACGCTCACCGTCGTCTACGGCGCGAAGCTCGGCGGCTGCACGTACAACGGCCACGTCTTCAGCGGAAAGCAGACGATCACGATCACGACGACGCAGACGAGCGTGGAGGTCGATCACACGTGGACGGATTTCACGAACGGCATCGTCTCCGTCACGGGCGACGCGCAAGTCACCTGGGACGCGGCGCATCCGTCGCGTCACGTCACGCACGATCTCACGTGGACGCGCATCTGGGACGGCCGCCAAGGCCACGGCACCGCGGACGTGACGCAAACGCCGCTCACCGGCGGCGTGCTCGTCGGCTTCGAAGAGAACGGCACGCGCACGTGGAGCGGCACGAGCGGATTGTGGACGCTCGACATCGACTCGGTCGAAGTGCGCTGGGCCGATCCGGTTCCGCAAGCCGGCAGCTACGTGCTCACGGCGCCGTCGCTCAAGACCGCGACGCTCTCGTTCACGCGCCTCACGGACACGACGATCGAAGTCTCGCTAACGAGCGGCAAGTCGTCGTTCGACTTCAAGGTCACCGAGACGGGCCAGTCGAGCTGAACTCACGGATCTTCGACGAGCGTGTGGAGCCATTCCCACGCGTTCGAGCGCGCGAGCCCCGTCGTCCAGTCGCTGGCGTCGAGCTCGAGGACCGCGGCTTCGCCGGCGCCGAGCTCGAACGGCGTCGGTATCGCGAGCTCGCGCGCCAAGGTCACGACGCCGGCTTCGCCGATGACGATCGCGATCGTCTCGGTGGAGCGCGCGAGAGCTCGCGCGAGCGCCGCCGCCGTCATCGGCGAGCCGGATGTCTTGATCTCGGGCTTCCCCAACGCGACGAAGCATTTCCCCGCAGCGTCGACGGCGTCGCGGTTCTTGCCATCGACGACGAAGACGACGGGCTCGTCCCAACCATCGTCGCGAATCTGCTCGAGAACGAGCTTCGGGCGTTTGCCGACGCGGTAGATGACGAGGACCATGCTACGCGCGCTCGATGCGAACCGCGCCCCCTTCGACGTGCACGACGCGCGGATGACAGCAGCTCGCACAATCTTCGACGAACGTCTGTGAGCTCCCGCCGCTCGCGTCGATCGTGATCTGATCGAGCGAGCCGCAAAACGGGCACACCACCTCGACGACGTCCGTGCCGTCGTACCCGCTCGATTCCGTCGCCACGAGCTCGCCCAACGTCGGCGCGATCATCTCGTCGCCGACGAAGAGTGCCTCACCTCGAAGCACGAGAACGTCATCCCCACGCGTCCCGACGGCCACACCCCCATCCGTCATCCGAAACATCACCGGATGGAAAAGCACCAGATCGTTCGGTTCCGAACGATTGACACCTTCTTCGTACGCTTCTCGGAAGGATTCCGGGAGGTTGCACCCGAGACGCGCCTCCGCGGCAGCGAACGCTTTGTCTAAAACTGCCATGACGCGTTGATGTGCGTGACGATCGGATCCATCGAGGGCTTCACCGAGTCGAGGTACTGGATGCGAAGCGTGTAGAGCGCGCCACGCGAGATGACCTCGCGCTCCCAGAACGTCGTCGAGTCGACCTTGCCCGTCGCAAAGCAGCTCGTCTCCGTTTCCTTGTGCGTCGTCACGTCGGGCGAGCGCGGGCACTTCAGGACGAGATTGTCGCGCGTCGCGCTGATGCTCATCGCCGCGAGATGCCCGAGCCGCCACTGCCGGCCGTCTTTGTTCATGTTCATCGGATCGGGCATCGCGACGAACGAGAGGGGCACGTCGACCGTGTATCCGTAGCGCCCGTTCGCGTACGCGTCGTAGCCAGGTCGAGCCGTCAATCGCGCAGGATCGCTCGCGCCCGCGTCGAAATTGGCGCCGAGAAATTGGTCCTCGAACTCGCTCTCGTGTGCCGTCGCAACGGGCGCTGCGGAAGCCGACGGAACGACGCTCGGCAAAGAAGGCGCGATGCTCGCGCTCGGCGTGGTTTGGGCGACGCTTTCGGAGCGACATCCGAGACATACGAGGGCCATCGAAACGAGCCGCTTCACCGTTTCGGATGATATGGCAGTGGTGGTATACGAGCCGCCGAACATGAGCACCCGAACATGAAAAGCAGGCTCGTTTTCATGGGTCCCCCTGGTGCCGGCAAAGGCACGCAGGCGAAGCTCGTCTGCGAGAAGCTGGGCATTCCCCAGGTCTCGACGGGCGACATCCTCCGGGCCCGTAAGAAGGCCGGAACGCTCCCGGCCGAGCTCGCGCAAATCATGGCCTCCGGCGGCCTCGTCCCGGACCAAGCCGTGGTCGAGCTCGTCGCTGCCCGCCTCGCGGAGGCCGATTGCAAGAGCGGCTTCTTGCTCGACGGCTTCCCGCGCACGGTCCCGCAAGCCGAGGCGCTCGACGCGATGTTGTTGCAGTCGAACCAGAAGCTCGAGTGTGCCCTCGTTCTGGACGTCCCGGATGAGCTCCTGATCGAGCGTGCAGTGCTCCGGCGAACCGACAAACGTAGTGGACAGATTTATCACTTGAAGTATAACCCGCCGCCCCCGGATGCCGATCTCGAACACCGAGCGGATGATCAGGAGGACGTGGTTCGGAAGCGGCTGAAAGCCTACGCCGAAGCCACGGCGGCGGTGATTCCTCACTACGAAAAGCAAGGAATCGTCCGGCGAGTCGATGGAACGAAAACGATGTCCGACGTGACGAAGGCAGTCTTCGAAGCGCTCGGAGTTTGAGGAGAACAAAGGGTTGAGACAAGTGAGCGAACGCAGGGAGCGAAAAGAGCCGAAGGGCGACAAACTCGAGTTCGACGGAGTCGTTCAAGAGGCGCTTCCCAACGCGATGTTCAAGGTCAAATGCGACAACGGTTTGGCTGTGCTCGCGACCATCTCCGGTCGCATGCGTCAGTTCTACATCCGCATTCTTCCCGGTGACCGCGTCACCGTCGAAGTCAGCCCGTACGATCCTTCTCGCGGTCGCATCACGTACCGCCACAAGTAGACAGAAGAGCGTCCGATGAAAGTCCGTCCGTCAGTCAAAAAGATTTGCGACAAGTGCAAGGTGGTCCGCCGCAAGGGCGTGGTCCGCATCATTTGTGAGAATCCCCGTCACAAGCAGCGTCAAGGATAAGTCATGGCTCGTATCGCAGGCGTCGACCTCCCCAACCACAAGCACGTCGCGTACGCGCTTCCGTACCTGTACGGCATCGGCAAGAAGACCTCGTTCGAGATCTGCAAGAAGGCAGGCATCTCTCCGACGAAGAAGACCGAAGAGCTGACGGAAGGCGACATCAAGAAGATCCGCGAGCTCCTCGAGACGGAATACAAGGTCGAAGGCGATCTCCGTCGCGAAGTTCAGATGAACATCAAGCGCCTGATGGACCTCGGCTGCTACCGCGGCCTCCGTCACCGAAAGGGCCTGCCCGTTCACGGCCAGCGCACGCACACCAACGCCCGCACGCGCAAAGGTCCGCGCAAGGGCACTGTCGCACGTCAAGGCGCCGCGCGCGTCGCTCCGAAGTGAGAAGAGATCATGGCTGAGAAACAAGACAAGAACGCTCCCGTCTCCGCCGCGCCGGACACCGCCGCGCCCGCGAAGAAGGTGAAGAAGAAGACGAAGAAGAACGTCGCGACGGGCATCGCCCACATCCAGTCGACGTTCAACAACACGGTCGTCAGCATCACGGACGTGAACGGCAACACCGTGGCGTGGTCGAGCGCTGGCTCGCGTGGCTTCAAGGGCTCGCGCAAGTCGACGCCGTTCGCCGCGCAGCTCGCCGCCGAAGAGGCCGCGCGCAAGGCGATGGAGCACGGCATGCGCAGCGTCGCCGTCTTCGTGAAGGGCCCCGGCGCCGGTCGCGAGTCCGCGCTCCGCGCTCTGCAAACGGCCGGCTTCAAGGTCACGCTCATCCGCGACGTCACGCCGGTTCCGCACAACGGCTGCCGCCCGCCGAAGCGCCGCCGCGTCTAGTCACGCCACGCGAGCGATTCGTACGGAAACGCGTTCGGGCTCCGGTCCGAGCGCGTTTTGCGTTTTGTCGACATCCAAGGCTCGCGCCCCGTCGCGTTTCTACGAAGCATGCGAGCCGGTGTGCTGCTCCTCTGCGTCGCGTGCAGCGCGTGCAGCTCGCAGCCACCACCGCTTCCGCCACGCGCACCTCCACGCGTCGTCGCACCGCCCGAGGCCGCGAGCGCGTGGATCGATCTCGACACGATGAGCGTGAACCTCCGCGACAAACGCGTTCGAACGCTCCAGCGCGCGAGCCTGGAATACGGAGAACCGCGCCTCGAGATCACGCACGCGGCGAACGCGACGACCGTGCGCGACATCGAGCAACCGGGCGCGAAAATGACGTTCCACGAATCGGTTCGCTGGGTCGGCGGCTACATGTGGTCGAGCGGCGACTTGATCCTTTCGAGCGACAAACGTCTCGTGCGCATCGAGTTCACGAGCACCGATCCGAAGTACGTCGGGTCCACGATCTGGCAACGGCCGCCGCTCGCCGGCTCACGCACCGCGGCGCTCTTACTCGGGGCGAGCGACCGATCGCCGATCGAGGTCGCGAAGCACATCGCCTTCGCCGGCTACGAGCCGAGCGGCGACGCGCCGATCGAGGTGGCCGTGATCGAAGCGCTCGCTCGTGAATCCTTCCACTCCACGCTCGCGGTCCACCGCAGCTGCGCGAAGCGCGAGGTCCGCATGGTCATGTGGCGCCCGCGTGACGTCGCAGTCGTCATCGCGTGCCCCGAAGGCGCCGACATCGAGCACGTGACATTCTGAGATGGCTGTACGCTGCGTTCGATGCAGAAGAAGAAGCCGCTCGACGAGCTGATCGCGTTTTTGAAGAAGCAGCCGAAGTGGAAGGTCGGCAAGAAGCTCACGCCCGCGGAGGCGAAGGCCGTGCTCGCGCTCGCGAAGAAGCACGACGGGCGCGTGCACGAGCTCATGACGCTCCTCGTCACGAAGCCGGCGGCGTTCTGCGTCTTCGACGTCGAGATGTACGGCGAGTACTTGCTGCGCGGCGCGCGTGGCGAGCTCGCGAAGGTCCTCGGCAAGGACGACGTCTGCATCGCGCGAAACGGCGCGGGCGATCCGTGGGTGTGGAACGCCGAGACCGGCGAGGTTCGCATGCTCGTGCACGACGAAGATTGGACGGAGAGCTCCAAATACGACGACGTCGACACGTTCGTCGAAGAGCTGATGGTCCAAGTCGTCGAGGCGGCAGACGCCGATCAGATCGACGGCGCGTCGAAGGCGTACCTCGCGTGCCTCCGCTTCGCGATCGAGATGGCAGGAGAAGACGGCCTCGACGACGAGGTGCGCGAGAAGCTCGGTTAGAACGTTCCGCGGATGCCGAGCATCGCGGTGTCTGCCCGATCGTCGTGCCCGCGAACGATGAAGAGGATCGTCGCGGTTCCGACCGCGAGGATGCCGACGCCGAGCGACACGGCCGCGAGGATGAAGTCCGTGCGCGTGGCGCTGACTTGCCCGGGCGTGCACGTGTGCGCGTCGCCGCACTGCGCGCGAAGGCTCGAGTAGTCGTTCTGACCGACGATCTCGGCGGCCGCGAAGCCACCGAGCGCGGCGACGCCGAAGAGGCCGACCGTCCAAGGTATCCAGCCAGGCATGCGATGCCGTGTCTCGTGCGCGACGGGGCGAGCGATGCGGAGCGGAACGACGCGACCGCGTTCGCTCTCGGCGACGAGGACGTGCTCCGAGTACGTCGTGAAGCCAGGCGCGTCGATCGTCAGCGTGTGCTCGCCGGGATCGACCTCGATCGGCAACCCGTCGAGATGCTCGCGCACGATGACGCCGTCGATCGTGAGACGCGCGCCGGGCACGTCGTGACGCTCGGCGTCTCGCGCCTCCACGACGATCGTCGGGATCGACTGCGCGAGCTGCTCGTACCACTTCGCGCAGTCACGCTTCACGAAGTCGGGGCAGTCGCTCTGCGAGCACGAGAGAAACGCCTTTCGAGCCGCGAGCAGCTTGTGCTCGTCGCGCAGGCGCTCGCCTTGCTCGGCCGAGGTCGCGCACACCTCGCCACGCTCGCTCGCGTGCGCCACGCTCGCGGCAGCGGCCACGCCCATTGCGAGGAGCCAGCGCGTCTTCATGGCAGGCATTCACGCTTGTAGATTTTGTGTCCCGCCGCGTCGATCGTGTACGGCGGATCGCAGCGCGGCTGTGCGCGGGCGACCGGCCTCGCGACCGCATGCGGCGTCGGCGTGGGCGCAACGGAGACTGTCGGCGTGGGGTTCGGCATGTCGCGCGCGAGCGTCGATTCTACCGCGGTCGGCTCCGGTTGCGACGTCGCCGTGATCGACGCGCTCGGCGTAACGCTGACGGGACGTGATGCAGACCCGCGAGCGAAGAACACGATGACGCCGATCATCATCACCACGACGAGCGGCGCGCCGATCCAAATCCACCGCGGGCGCGGCTTCGTCACCACCACCGCGTCGGTCATCGTCGTGACGCTCGCGACCTGCGCGGCGCGCGCGACGAGCTCGTCCTTCGCGAGACGCTCCACCCAATCGGACACGTCCGCGACCGAGCTCGGCGTGATCGCGCGCTCGAGCGCCGTCGCCATCTCGCGTGCAGTGGCGAAGCGTTTCTCCGCGCCCTGCTCGAGCCCTCGCGTCACGATCGCGTCGAGCTCTTCGGGCACGTCGGCGTGCCGGCTCGGCGCGTGAAGACATCCGACCAGAGCGCGCTCGAGCGTGTCCTGCGGCGTCGCCGCGCGAAAGAGCGGCTTGCCCGCGAGGAGCTCCCACAGCACGACGCTTGCCGCGTAGATGTCGGTCCGCCGATCGACCTCGCCCGCGCGAAGCTGCTCCGGCGCCATGTACGCCACTTTGCCTTTCACGCGACCCTCTTGCGTGGTGTGGAGGCGCCCAGCGGCTTTCGCGACGCCGAAGTCCGCGAGCCGCGCGACGCCATCCGCGCCGACGAGGATGTTCTGCGGCGACACGTCACGATGCACGATCCCGAGCGGCTCGCCCGAGCTCCCTCGCGCTTCGTGCGCCGCGTGAAGACCGTGAAGCACACCGACGATCACGGCGACCGCCAAGGGCGGATCGACGGGACCTTCGTGCGCCTCCACCAAATGCGCGAGCGTGACGCCGTGCACGTAATCCATCACGAGCATCAGATCGCCTTCGCCCGCCACGACGTCGAGCGTCGCGACGACGTTCGGGTGCGAGATCTTCGACGCGATGCGCGCCTCGTCGATGAGCATGCGCACGAGCGCCGGATCTTCGTACACGAACGAGTGGGGACGTTTGATCGCGACGGCGCGCTGGAACCCGTGCGGCCCGTCGAGCGTGCCGAGGTGGACGCTCGCCATCGCGCCCCGACCGAGCTCGTGATGAAGTCGGTAGCGCGGGGTCATTCGCTCGATTGTAGTATGAAGCCATGGTGAGGTTTGCGCGCTGGATCGTCATCACGGTCGCGAGTTGCGATGCCTTCCCATTCGACAACATCGACCACTTCGTCGGCGACGGCGCGGCCGATCAGAGCGTCGTCGATCAAGCCGTGCCGGACGCTTCCGACGCATCGGACACGAGCCCGGAGCAAGACGCAGCAGAAGCGGGGTGCAACACGGGTACGCCGCTCGCGCCGCTCCAGGTCGTCCTCGCCACGCCGCCGACGATGACGGGCGCGCACGTCTGCAACCTGCAAAACGCCGCCGCGAAGGACGGTCAGTTCGCGGAGCTCGAAGAGACGGTCGACGAATCGGCGACGGTCCTGAACGAATCGGTGAGCACGTGCATCGCCGCCACGTTTGCTGGCAACCTCTCTTCTGCCGTCATCAGCGCGAAGTCGGAGAGCGCCGCCTGCACGACGGCCTGCGCACCCGATGGCGGCTGCGGTACGGGCCACACCGTGGTCGTCCTCGGCGGAACGAGCACCAACGTCTTCGCGGCGACCTTCGTCGACACTCCGACGTTCACGACGAACGAGAGCGACAAGACCGAGACGTTCCCGACGGACGTCTCGGTCGTCTTCTTCTGCCGCAACGGCACGCAACCGTACCGCGACATTCCCGCGCTCGACGCGATCGTCGGCACGTGCCGCTAGATCATCAGTTCTCGATGTCGATCGTGACGTTGACCTGAGCCGCGAGCTGCTTGCCGCTCTTCGCGAGCCCGTGCCCGTGGAACTTGAGCACGTGCTTGCCGTTCGCGAACTTCGTCGTGTCGAACGGCACGGTGCGCGTCTGCGTCGTGCCGTGGAACATGATCACGATCGTGTCGTCGACCGTGAGCATCCAGTGATCGATGGTCGTCGCGCCCGAGTTCCGCACGCGCCCGTTCACGTTCACCGTTCCCTTGATCGGCTTGTCCGTGAGCTCGTGCACGCCGTTCAGCTGCGCGTAGACGTAGTTGATGGCGTCGCCCGTCGCGATGTCGGTGCTGTACCAGGCGTGCGCGTCGACGTAGTCGGTGCCCGAGTTCTGCCCGCTCCCGGTCCCGGTGCCGTTCGCGAACACGATCGGAAACCCGTTCGTGACCGCCGTGATCTTTCCCTTCTCGGTGGCTGGCGT
>Ga0207677_10000956_pt1 | contig 16043 bp, 17 predicted proteins | sample KBSMisM42_FD_184311 | JGI IMG/M metagenome (GOLD analysis project Ga0207677, IMG submission 184311) | Miscanthus rhizosphere microbial communities from Kellogg Biological Station, Michigan, USA - KBS Miscanthus M4-2 (SPAdes) (version 2) | ecosystem: Host-associated > Plants > Roots >...
ACCACACGGCTCCCTCAGCCACAAGCCGCCCGGAGCTCGCCTCGGCGAGCTGAAGCGGAACAACCTGATCGGGTCTTACACCTAGGCCTCTCGCTTCACGACCAGGATCACGGCCGCGATCGAGGGATCGCGGCCGTCGATCCGGTCGGCCGCTTCGACCCAGGGGAGCGGCCGTGCGTCGCGGCCGGCGACCATCTCGGCGACCGCTGCCTCGGGGGTGTCGGCTTCGACGACGAAGGCGTCGGGTGCCTTCGGCGGCGGCGCGCTCTCCAGCTCGCGCCTGGTGACGTCCTCAGCCGAGCGCCGCGCGTTCGACCAGCCCTGGCCGAAGGCGAGGTCGGGGTTGTCGAGATGGCGCCCCTCGAGGATCGTCAGCGAGCTCTCGCGCGGGTCCCACTCGCTTTCGGCCAGCTCGAAGATCCCGCGCCCCAGCCATGGGTCGAGCACCTTCTCCCGCAACTCCTCGCGGCTCAGGTTGAAGATCCGCGCGTGGCTCATCGGCGAGCTGAGCTGGACGTGGAAGGGCACCCTCGAACCATATGCTGCGCCGCGTGCCGAGCCCCATGCCCGACGCGGTGATCTTCGACAACGACGGCCTGTTGCTCGACACCGAGTCGGTCTGGACGCGGGCCGAGCAGGATCTCTTCGAGCGCCGCGGGCTCGAGTTCACGCCGAGCCACAAGCGCGAGCTGGTCGGCACCTCGGCCGAGATCGCCGGCGGCATCCTCGAGCGTCGCCTGGGCGAGCCGGGGCGGGCGACCGAGCTGATCGAGGAGCTCAACGAACTGGTCGTCGCCGAGCTCGAGCACGGCGTCGAGGCGATGGTCGGCGCTCGCGACCTGTTGCACTCGCTCGCGGCACGGGGCACCCCGCTCGGCCTCGTCTCCAACTCGCCCCTCGCCTTCGTCCGGCGCTCGCTGGAGATCGTCGGCTTCCACGACCGCTTCGACGTCGTGCTCAGCGCCCACGAAGTGGCGGCGCCAAAGCCCGCCCCGGATCCATACCTGGAGGCCTGCCGGCGGCTCGGCGTCGAGCCGGGGCTTGCCGTCGTGGCGCTGGAGGACTCGCCGACTGGAGTCGCGGCGGCTCGGGCGGCGGGCCTGACCGTGATCGGGGTGCCGTCGCTGGAGGGCATCGAGCTGGACGAAGCGCACGAGATCGCGGGGTCGTTGCTCGATGCGGTTGTGGCGAGACGGCTGGCGTTGTAGGCAGGCGGAGGGAGGGGCGCCTCTGCCCTGACAAGTGCCGGTCTAATGAGACCGGCACTTTGAGTATCCGCCAGTTCAGAGGCGCCCCTCCCTCCGCCTCCCGAAAACGCCGGTCTTAGCTCGACAGGATGCGGCGCCGGCGGAGGACTCGCTCGCAGAGGGAGAGCAGGTCGGCGACGCGGGCGGATTCGGTGGGATCCAAGTCACCGCTCAACGCGGACGTGGCCAGCTTGATCGCCTCGTCGCGGCGGGACGCGATTGCTTGCATGTCGGCGTCGTGGTCTGGATCCTCTAGGGCGCCAGGAAGCTCTACGAGCAAGGCTTCGAGGCCCACACGCAGCTGCAGCGCCGCCTCGCGGGTGCGGCCGGCGTCGAGGTCGGCGCGGGCGCGGAGGAGGAGGGTCTCGCAGGCGTCCAGCGTCTCGCGGCCGCCTAGGACGGCGGCGACGCGTTCCTGGGGGCGGAGCTCGTCGTCGCGGCGACGGCGGGAGGAGGTGCCGGCGTGGATGTCCACCTCACGGGCGACCGAGGACTCGCCGACCGCGACCTGCTGGCCGCTGCCGTAGCCGAGGCGGGCGGCGACCACTCGCTCCGCGGTCACGGCCTGCGGATGGGGGTCGGCGCTGGCGACGGCGTGGGCGTGGAGGGCCTGGTTGAGGGTCGCGATGGCTTCGGCGACGAGGTCGTCGATCGCCTCCTCCTCGGTGGTCGTGCGTGCCAACCAGCGCTCGGCGGCCACCTCATCGTCGAAGGCGGCGAAGGCGCGAACCAGAGTTGCTCGGCTGAGCGGCAGCGGCTGTGGCTTGGCGTCCGGAGTCGCGGCACGAGGCTTGCGCCGCTTTCGCCGTGGAGAGGGCGGCGCGCCGTGCGTTTCGACGACGAGGACGCGCTCGCGCTCGCCGTCGCGCAGCACGTAGCGCCCGTCGGCGAGCGCGAGCGCCCCCGGAAGGTCGAGCTGAACGAATGGGAAGAGCCGGGTCAGGGGGACGATTCTGCTGGAATCAGTCGCCCGAGTCGGGCTGTTCGTCGCCACCGCCCCGCCCGTCGGGGACGGCGTACGGCGAGGGCGCGGCCGGCACCGTCGGGTTTTCGATTTCGTCGAGTCGCTTGGTCAGCCGGTCCCACTTCTCGGGCGAGAGCTGGCCAAGGCTGGGCGCCAGAGCGCTGGCGCCGCCGATGCCGCCGAGGAAAGAGGCCATCTCGCGACCCCATTCGGTTTCCTCGCCCTCGCTGTATTCAGCGTGGCTGAGCGGCACGCCGTTCGCGTCGGCGAAGCCGATCTCGATCGAGCCTCCCGGGACGAAGGTCGCGATCTGCTCGCCGGCGGAGACGCTCTCGCCCGGGTGCACCGTCGCCGCCACGCCCTCGTAGACGAAGATCACCTGGCCGGCGCGCTCGCCGCTCACCAGCTGGTAGAGGACACCGCCGCCTTCGGGCCAGCCCGGGGCTCCGACGGCGAGGATCTTGGCGTCCCCGACGGCGACGATCGGCCCGGTGCCGGTGAAGTCGACGCCCTGGTCGATGCGGCCTTCGGTCGCCGAGAGGAAGGGGCTGACGTATTCGATTTCAAAGCCCGACCGGTAGCCGACGTGCACGTGGTCGTAGTGGTCGGCCATCGCGAAGCTGGTTTCGCCGGGCAGGTCCTCGAGCGAGATCACCTGGTGCGGGTGCATCGTGCCCTGCAGGCGCAGCACGGTCTTGATCAGCGCGTCCGCCAGCGTGCCCGGGCCCTGGTGGCCGGTAACCGGCACGCCGTCGATCGTGGCGATGTCGACCGCGTCGCCCGTGCTGTGCTCGGAGACGTTGCCCGAGGTGGTCAGCGTGCCGTGTCCGCACTCCAGCGAGGTAATCGAGAGTTCGAAGCCCTTCGAGGTCAGGTACTCCAGCATTGCCAGGACCCGACGGTCGATCCGCCCGGAGGCGATGTCGTGGCGACCGCACTCGTAGATCGTGAGAGCTTCGTCGCGCAGCACGCGCTGCTGCAGGGCTTCCTTGGGCAGGAGCAGGACGCCGCCGATGCCAAGCGCGGCCGAGAGGGCGTTCTTGCCGTCGGCGCGGTAGATCGCCGTCGCTTCGAGCAGCTTCCAGCCGTCGAGGATCGGCTTCGGGTCGATCGCGGCGGCGCCGGAGCCGGCGGGGAGGATCGCGAAGTTGAGGTGCGGGTCGAGGCCGTCGGCGGCGGGGCCGACCCGGCCGATCACGGCGCCACCGACAACCCTCGAGCCGACCTTGAGGGCATGCGGCGAGCTATCGCCGGAATCGCTGCCCCCGCCCTGCGACTGCTCTTCCTGGGCCCTCCGCGGAAGCGCGTAGAGGCGCGGTCGCAGGTTCTCGCTGTCAACCACCGGTCGCGGTTCGGTGCCGGCGCTGAGCACGCCGCCGCCGTCGCGGACGATCTCGCCGAGCTCGGCGTAGACGTAGCGGTTGCGGTAGGCGTCTTCGAGGACGATGTAGTTGCCCAGCTTCGGTGAGCTTCCCATCGCCTTGATCACGCCGTCGTTGACGGCGACGACCGGCGCGCCCTGGTGGGTGAAGATGTTGATCCCGCGCTCGGTCGGGGAGGAGGAGACGATTTCCTCGGAGGCGGCGCCCCCTTCGTCCGCGCGCTTCAGCGCTTCTCGGGCCGAGAGGTCGTCGGCGTAGCTCGCGTCGGCGGCGACGGGGAAGTGGGCGCCCTGGGTCAGGCCGGTCAGCGAACCGACCAGGTCGGGCGGCAGCTTGCCGTAGGCACGCGCCGTGGCCAGTACCTCCTGCACGTACCAGTCGGCGTGGTTGTAGGTGTAGATCGCGTTGTAGAGGTCGCCGCTGCCACCGCTGATCTTCAGTAGGTGGGCCGCGGCGCAGATCGCGTCGACCGGGTTGTAGGGGTCCTTGCGGCCGTCGCCGTTGGCGTCGAGCCCGTAGGCCTCCCAGCTGGAGGGCAGGAACTGCATCCAGCCGATCGCGCCCGCCGTCGAGGGCCCCATGTTGGTGCCGAAGCCGGTCTCGATCTTGTTGATCGAGGCGAGGACCTCCCAGGGGATGCCGTACTCGGTCCCGCACGACTCGTAGATCGGCAGCAGGAAGGGCGGGATCTCGAAGGAGTCGATGACGAAGTTCGGGACGCCGATCGGGGCGGGCCCGAAGGGAGCGATCGTCACCGTCGGGTTGGCTTCGGTCGGGGCGCCGCCGGTGCCGTACCGCAGGCCGCCGCTGGAGTCGCCTGCGGGGAGCTGGACGCCGGCCGTCGCTGGCGGCGCGGTGACGCCGCCGGAGTGCCCGCCACCGCCGCCCGTTTGGGCGCCGATCGCTTCGTTGCGACGAACGGATTCGCCGCCGCCGATCGCGGCGCCCTGCTGGAAGTCGGCTTCGCCGGAGGCGGACGGCGCCGGCGCTTCGCCTGCTTCGCTCGTGGCCGGAGCGGCTTCCTCGCTGGGGTCTGCCGGCGAGGAACAGTCGCTGTCTTCGGCGTCGATCGCGCCGTCCCCGTCGTCGTCGAGGCCGTTGGCGCAGACCGGGGCTTCGGCGACCGACGGCACGGTGCTGAGGCCGCTGGCTTCGGTCGGCTGGGCCGAGGAGAGCCGCTCGGCGCCGGCGAAGCCGACCCCGAGCGCGGTGGCGATCCCGAAGCAGACCAGGGCGATTGTCAATGCGAGCTTGTGTCTCATCGGACTGCTTCGTCGTCCCCGCGATACCCGTTTAGCGGCCCGTGTGCCCACTCCCCACGCCACACGCAAGCCCAAGCTACTTGTTGACCGATGGGTTGGCAACGACCCTTGCCTGCCCCCAACAAGCCCTTAATCAACGTCGATCGCATGCTTGAGAGCGGCAGGATTTCAGCTGAGCCGGATGCGCTCGTTAAGCTGCTGTCAATGGACGAGTACGACCCGGACGGGCTGCGGGCGCGCAGCGAGCAGGCAATCGGCGAGTTCGCCCAGGCGCTGCTCGACAGCAACGTGCTCGAGAACGCCGTCGCGGCGGCCTTCGGAGCCCGCGAGAAGGCGCTCGAGGCCCAGCACGCGGCGATGAGCGCCCTCAACCTTCCCTCGGCGGGCGACCTCGAGCGCCTCGAGCGCCGCGTGCGCTCGCTCTCGCAGCGATTGGAAGAGGTCGAGGATCAGCTCGATCGGGCGACGCGCGACGTCGGTGAGATGCGTCGTCAGATCGCGGCCGAAAAGCGCGCGGGGAGCCAAGAGTAACCCTCTACTTTAGGTTGAGAGTACGGCTCGGGCAGCCTGTCCCGCGCATTTCTCGCGAAGCTCCGACTCCTCTTTTTCGAGCGCCCGCTTGCCGCCCTCGATCTCGACCGCTATCAGTACCGCCGCCAAGCTGAGATCGAGTTCCCGCGCGCGACTGAGCAGCGCCGCGGTTTGCATGTCGGCAGCGAGGACGCCGTCCGGCAGAGACTCGGCTCGTGGGTGGAAATCAAAGCTCGCGATGGCACCCACTCTGCTCTCCTCGCCGATCGTTTCGGCGAGTCGTCCGGTCAAGTCCGGGTCGGGTCGCGCCGCCGCGCTGGCGCTGCCACCTTCGGCGAAGGCCTCGCTCACCACCAGGAGGTCGCCAAGCCGCGCCCGCGGGCCTCCGGCGCAACTGCCGACCCGGATCGCACGCCGCACTCCGAGCTCGGCGAGGTCGCCGAGCACGAGCGCGGCGCTCGGCCCGCCGATGCCGGTCGCCTGGATCGTCAGCGGGTCCCCGGCCGGCGTCCGGCCGGAGTAACCCCAGAGCCCGCGGGCGTGGTTGCTCATCTTCGGCTGCTCGAGCAGCTCCTGGGCGAGGAGCAGGGCGCGGCCGGGATCGCCGACGAGGATCGCGTCGGCGGCGAGCGGCGCGGTCGGGCGCAGGCGCAGGGGCACCGCCTGACCCTAATCGGCGCCGCGGCTCACAGCCGCCCTGCCCCTCGCTAGCCTCGAGCCTCGTGCCGACCGACGAGCGCATCTCCCTCGCCGAGGCCTCGCGACGCTCGGGGGTCTCGGCCAGCACCCTGAGCCGATGGGCAGAGGAGAAGGTGGTGCCGGTCCGCCGCGGTCGCTGGACTACCGCCGCCGCCGCTCAGGCCCGGGTCGTGGCCCGGATGCGAGCGCGCGGCCACTCGCTCGAGGACCTGAAGCGGGCCGGGCGCGAGGGACGCCTCGCCTTCGGCTTCGCCGAGGACCTCTTCCCGGCGCCGGCGGAGCAGGAGACGGTGGAGCAGGTGGCGCGCGACACCGGCCTCGAGCCGGAGCTGATCGAGCGCATCCTCGTCATCCTCGGCACGCCGCTCGAGCGCGAGCGGCTGCTCAGCCCACACGACGCGCAGGCGATGCGTCACTGCGCCCGGGTCCTCGCCGCCGGCTTCCCCCTCGTCGCCTTCCTGCAGCTGGTGCGGGTGTACGCGCAGTCGCTGCGCCGGATCGCCGACGCCGAGGTTCGGCTCTTCCATCACTTCGTGCACGAACCGCTGATCCGCGACGCCGTGCCGGAGCTCGAGATGGCGGAGGAGATGGGGGAGCTGGCCAGCGACCTGCTGCCCCTTGCCTCGCCCCTGATCGACTACCTGCACAACCGCTACCTGCGCTTCTTCCTCGAACAGGACGTGATCGGGCACATGGAGACGGACTTCGACATCTCCCCCGATCTGAGTCAGGTGCCGGTGACGCTCTGCTTCATCGACCTCACCGGGTTTACCCGCTACACCGAGGAGGAGGGCGACCTGGAGGCCCTCGACGTGGTCGAGACCTTCGTCGAGACGGTGGAGGCGACGCTGCCTCCCGAGGCGACGTTGGTGAAGACGATCGGCGACGAGGTGATGGTCGTCTCACCCGACGCCGTCTCGCTCACCGAGTGGGCGGTCGGGCTGCTCGACCGCTTCCCCGCTCGTCCGCAGCCGCGAGTCGGCATCCACTTCGCCGGCGCCGTGTACCGCGACGGCGACTACTTCGGCACCCACGTCAACCTCGCCCACCGGGTGGTCAACCGCGCCCAGGCGGGGGAGGTCATGGTCACAGACCGGATCGTCGCGGCGATCGACGGCCGCGAAGGACTCGACTTCGAGCCGATCGGCGAGGTCGGCCTCAAAGGTTTCCCCAAACCGACGCCGCTCTTCCTGGTGCGCGCAACACTTACGGCGTGAGCCGCGAGGAGATGCTGGAGGGTGTCCGCGAGGGGGGGTTGCTTCCGCCCGGAAAGCCGGTCGTGGCGATGCTCTCCGGCGGCCGCGACTCGACCTGTCTGGTCGACCTGACGGCGCGGCTGCTCGGCGCCGAGCTGGTGACCGCGGTCCACGTCAACTACCGCCTGCGCGAGGACTCCGACGAGGACGAGGCGTTTTGCGAGGCGCTCTGCGAGCGGCTCGGGGTCCGGCTCGAGGTCGAGCGGCCGCGGCGGCCCGACCGGCCGGGCAACCTGCAGTCCTGGGCCCGCGACGAGCGCTACGCGGCGGCGGCCCGGTTGGCGCTCGCGGCCGAGGCGCGGATCGCGACCGGCCACACCGCCGACGACCAGGTCGAGACGATCCTCTACCGGCTCGCCTCCTCGCCGAGCCGGCGGGCCCTGCTCGGGATGAAGCCGCGCGACGGTAATCTGGTGCGGCCGCTCCTTCCCTTCACCCGCGAGGAGACGACCGCCTACTGCGAGGAGCGCGGGCTGGGCTGGCGTGACGACCCGACGAACGAGGAGGCCGGCTACGCCCGCAATCGGGTGCGCAACGACCTCCTCCCGGCCTTCGCCGAGATCCATCCCGCCGCCGCTCGCAACGTGCTGCGCACGGCCGCGCTGCTGCGCGACGAGGCCGAGGTCCTCGACGCCCTGGTCGACGCCGAGCTGGATGGCGCCAACGGCTCCGCGGGGACGATCTCGCTGCGGCGGCTGGCGGAGCTGCCGGGGGCGCTGCGCCGCCTCGTCGTCCAGCGCCTCGCCGACCGCGCCGCCGGCCGGCCCGTTCCCGGCGCCGCCAACCACGCCGAGGAGGTCGCGGCCCTGCGCCGCACCGGCACGGCGATGCTCGACCTCGGCGGCGGCGTCCGCGCCGTCGTCGAGCGCGGCGTCCTCCACGCCGAGCGTTAGTCTCGCGCCGTGGCCGAGCCGGGCATAGGCGAGACCCTCGTCTCCAGCGAGGACCTGCAGCGCCGCGTCGCCGAGCTGGGGCGTCAGATCAGCGACGACTACGCGGGGCGGGACCTGTTCATGGTCGGCGTGCTGAAGGGGGCCGTCCTCTTCCTCGCCGACCTGATGCGCCACGTCAGCGTGCCCTGCGAGATCGACTTCATGGCGATCTCGAGCTACGGCTCGCAGACCGACTCCTCGGGCGTGGTGCGGATTATGAAGGACCTCGACGCGCCGATCCAGGGCCGCCACGTGCTGATCGTCGAGGACATCGTCGACTCCGGGCTCACCCTCCAGTACCTGGAGCGCAGCCTGGAAGCGCGCGAACCGGCCTCGCTGGAGGTATGCGCGCTGCTGACCAAGCCCGAGCGCCTGCGTACCGACGTCGAGCCACCGCGCTACGTCGGCTTCGAGATCGCCAACCGCTTCGCGATCGGCTACGGGCTCGACCACGCCCAGCGCCACCGCAACCTCCCCTACGTCGCCGCGTTGGACGAGTAGGCCACGTCCGAGCGCGGTCGCTCCAAACCGCCCTGGTACGCTGGATTTTCCCTGTGAGGCGTTTTTTCAAGAGCGCGGCTTTCCCGATCCTGCTGGTGGTGATCCTTGCCTTCGTCGCCCAGCGGGTGATCAGCAGCCCGTCCGGTGGCGAGGCGCCCACCTACAACGCACTGATCGAACAGAAGACGGGGCTGATCGCCGAAAAGAAGGTCGAAGAAGTCAACGTCAACGTCAAGGACAGCACCCTCGACGTCAAGATGAAGAACGGCGAAAGCTTCTCCACCGGCTACCCGCCCAACGCCGAAGAAAGCCTGATCGACAGGCTGGAAGCCGCCCACGTCGCGACCAAGGTGCACGGCACCGGCAGCTCGGGCCTGCTCTCGCTGCTCACCTACGTCTTGCCCTTCGTCCTCTTCTTCGGCTTCTGGATCTTCCTGATGAACCAGATGCAGGGCGGCGGCTCGCGGGTCATGAACTTCGGCAAATCGAAGGCGAAGCGGATGTCGGTCGACGCGCCGAAGATCACCTTCCGCGACGTCGCCGGGGTCGACGAGGCGGTCCAGGAGCTGCAGGAGATCAAAGAATTCCTCGAGAACCCGAAGAAATTCCAGGCGCTCGGAGCGCGCATCCCCAAGGGCGTCCTCCTATATGGACCGCCCGGCACCGGCAAGACGCTGCTCGCCCGCGCCGTCGCCGGCGAGGCCGGCGTCCCCTTCTTCTCGATCTCCGGCTCGGACTTCGTCGAGATGTTCGTCGGCGTCGGCGCCAGCCGCGTGCGCGACCTCTTCGAGCAGGCCAAGCAGAACTCGCCCTGCATCATCTTCATGGACGAGATCGACGCCGTCGGCCGCCACCGCGGCGCCGGCATGGGCGGCGGCCACGACGAGCGCGAGCAGACCCTGAACCAGCTCCTCGTCGAGATGGACGGGTTCGAGATGAAAGACAACATTATCTTGATCGCCGCCACCAACCGGCCCGACATCCTCGACCCGGCCCTGCTGCGGCCCGGCCGCTTCGACCGCCAGGTCGTCGTCGACCGTCCCGACCGCAAAGGCCGCAAGCACATCCTCGAGGTCCACACGCGTGGCAAGCCGCTCGCCAAGTCGATCGACCTCGACGCGCTCGCCGGCCAGACCCCCGGCTTCACCGGCGCCGACCTCGCCAACCTGATCAACGAGGCGGCGCTGCTGACCGCTCGCGAGGGTCGTCGCGAGATCTCGATGCGCCAGCTCGAGGAGGGGATCATGCGGGTGATCGCCGGCCCCGAGAAGAAGACCCGCGTGATGAGCGAAAAGGAGCGGCTGATCACGGCCTACCACGAGCTCGGCCACGCGATCGTCGGCCACCTGCTGCCCAACTGCGACCCGGTCCACAAGATCTCGATCATCAGCCGCGGCCAGGCGCTGGGCTACACGATCAGCCTGCCGACCGAGGACAAGTTCCTCACCTCGCGCGCCGAGCTGACCGACACGATGGCGATGACGCTCGGCGGCCGCGCCGCCGAGGAGATCGTCTTCGGCGAGATAACGACCGGCGCCTCCAACGACCTCGAGAAGGTGACCGAGACCGCGAAGCAGATGGTCATGCGCTTCGGCATGTCCGAGCGGCTCGGCCCGCGCGTCTTCGGCCACGATCGCGGCCAGCCCTTCCTCGGTCGCGAGTTCTCGGCCGAGCCGGACTACTCCGACGAGATCGCGCGCGAGATCGACGACGAGATCCGTCGCATCGTCGAGGCCGCGCACCAGACGGCGAAGGACCTGCTCAACGACAAACGCGAGGCGCTCGACACGATCTCGAAGATCCTGCTCGAGCGCGAGACGATCGACGCCGAGCAGTTCGTCGCCCTGCTCGACGGCAAGCCGGAGGGCGAGGTGTTCGTCGACGAGGAGGAGCCAGCGGCTCCCGAGTCGGCGCCCGAGCCGGAACGGCCCCAGCGCGAAGGCGCACGGCCGATGCCCCGGCCGAGGCCGGGGTACGCCGGCGGCGACGCTAGCTGACGGGCGACGGATACCGGGAATGCCTCTCGCCCGGACAAGTGACGCGCTAATTAGCGCGTCACTTTGAGTATCCGCCCGTTCGAGAGGCATTCCCGGTATCCGTTGCATGAAGCGGTGGCTGCCCCGGGATACTTCGGTCATGAACGCGAAGCTGATGGGCGTGGTCAACGTGACGCCCGACTCGTTTTCGGACGGGGGGTTGTTCCTCGAGCCGGAGGCGGCGATCGCGCATGGGGGGCAGTTAGTCAGGGACGGGGCGGAGATCCTCGACGTGGGGGGCGAATCGACGCGGCCGGGGGCCGAGCCGGTGGGGGAGGCGGTGGAGCTGGAAAGGACTCAGCCGGTCGTCGCCGATCTGGAGGCGTTGGGCCACACGGTCTCGATCGACACCTCGAAGGCCGCGGTGGCCGCGGCGGCGATCGACGTGGGCGCCGAGATCGTCAACGACGTGACGGCGCTGCGCGACCCTGAGATGGCGGCCGTGTGCGCGGAGCGCGGCGCGACCGTGGTCTTGATGCACATGCCGGGCGACCCGCGGACGATGCAGGACGAACCTCGCTACGGCGACGTGGTCGAGGACGTCAAGGCGTTCCTCGCCGCGCGGATCGAGGTCGCGGTCGCGGCGGGCGTCGAGGAGGAGCGGATCTGGCTCGACCCGGGGATCGGGTTCGGCAAGACGCTCGAGCACAATCTCGAGCTGCTGCGCCGGCTAGGCGAGCTGCGCGAGCTGGGACGCCCGCTCGTCGTCGGCACCTCGCGCAAGAGCTTCATCGGCAAGGTCGACGGCTCGCCGGTCGAGGAGAGGACCGGTGGCACGATCGCCTCCTCGGTGCTCGCCCTCGCCGCGGGCGCCGACGTGCTGCGCGTCCACGACGTGGCCGAGATGGCGCGGGCGTTGCGCGTCGCCGAAGCCGTGCTGGGGTAGGTTGGCGGCACCATGGAGGCTCACGACAATGGGATCGAGTCGAGCGTCGAGGTCGAGCTCCGCGGCCTCTCGATCTACACCCACCACGGGGTCAGCGACTCCGAGCAGGAGGTCGGCCAGCGGCTCGAGTTCGACGTCTCCTTCGACGTCCCCGATTGCGACGCGGTGCTCACCGACCGCATCGAGGACACGGTCGACTACGCCGAGGCCTGCGACATCGTCGCTCTCGCCGCCACCGAGCGCAGCTACCGCACGCTCGAGCGCCTCGCCCAGGTCGTCGGCGAGCGCCTGATCGAGCGCTACGGCTGCCACTCGGTCCGCGTTCGCGCCGCCAAGCCCGAGCCGCCGCTGCCGCTCGCGATCGAGGAGGTCGCGGTCGAGGTCGTCCACGAACGCGTCGACGGCTCCGAGGACGAAGAGCCCGAAGAGGCCTGAGCGGGACGTGCCAGCTGTTGGGTACCCATATGGACCGTTAACTACCGGCACGTCCTGATGCGCGGCGGGTACCTTGGTCTGGGATCGAACGTCGGCGATCGCGAGTCGCACCTGCGCGCGGCGATCGAGCTGCTGGGCGAGCGCGGGGTGGAGGTCGAGGCGGTCTCCTCGCTGTACGAGACCGCGCCGGTCGGCGAGGTGCTCGACCAGCCGGACTTCCTCAACGCCGCGATCCGCGTCCGCACCGAGCTGGAGCCCGAGAAGCTGCTCGACGTCTGCAAGGAGGTGGAGGCCGCCCGCGGCCGCGCCCTCGACGCCCCCCGCCACAGTCCGCGCCCGCTCGACGTCGACCTTCTCCTGCTCGGCGACGTCGAGCTGAGCACCGACCGCCTCACCCTGCCCCACCCCGAGGTCACCAGCCGCCGCTTCGTGTTGGCGCCATTGCTGGAGTTGGACCCCGGCCTGACGCTGCCCGGAGGAGTCGCTCTGGCCGATGCGCTTGCCGCGCTCGGTCCCGGTCAGCGCGCCGACCGCGTCGGCACGCTCTGAGCTAGGCCGCGGGCGTCGCCGCCGCGCCGCGCAGGGGCTGCATCCAGGCGGGCGGGAAGGCGGGTGGGGCGTCGCCGGCGTAGTCGGAGATGACGCGCCTGGCGAACTTGCCCGCCGGCCGGGCGTCGATCAGCGGACGCAGGTCCTGCATCGTCATCGCCAGTCGCAAGCTCGGGGCGATCTGGTAATCGGCGGCGTTGAGCTGCTCGCCGCCGAGCACGCCCGCCTCGATCCAGGCGTCGATGCGATCGAGCATGGCGGGGAATTCGGCGAGACCGCGGCGCACGTTCTCGTCCGTGGCCTTGTTGTAGTAGGCGGTTGCCGCCATGACTGGGCCCGCGGTGGCGATCGCCAGGCCCTTGGGAATGCCGAGCTTGGCGCCGTCCATGAATCCGCGCAGCGGCGCCTTGTCCTTGCGCAGGGTCCACCAGATCATCTGGCGGATCGGGTGCTGAAGCTCCTCGTCGCCGAAGCGCTCGGCCTCTTCTATGGCCAGGCGCTTCTCGGGGTCCTCCGGGAAGAGCGGCGGCTCGGGTCGCAGCCGGTCCAGCTCACGCGCGATCTCGCGCGAGCCCTGCACCTTGCGACCGTCGATCACGATCGCCGGCACCGTCTGCCGCGGGAACCCGCGCAGGCGGACCACCGCCTTCTGCATCACTGGGAAGAGATCGGTGCGCTTGTACTCGATGCCCTTCGCCCGCATCATCGCCTGCACGGCGGCGCCGGGATGCGAGCCCGGAATCGTGTAGAGGCGGACGTCCACGGCGGCGATCCTAACGGCCGTCGTGAATAATCGCCGCACCCATGACCCTCCTCGCCGTCGACGTCGGCAACACCCAGACCCACCTCGGCGCCTTCGACGGCGAGGACCTGGTCGAGCACTGGCGCTTCCAGACGCGCTCGGGAGCGACCGGCGACGAGCTTGCGGAGCGCATCGCCGGCTTCTTCTCGCTTTGCGGGATGGAGTTCGGCCGCGTGGACGCCCTCTGCGTCTCCTCCGTGGTGCCGCCGCTCGGCAGTCAGTTCGAGGAGATGGCGCGGCGCTACCTCGACGCGGACTGCCTGACGATCGGCCCCGGGGTCAAGACGGGGATGCCGATCCGGATCGAGAACCCGCTTGAGGTGGGTGCCGACCGCCTCGTCAACGCGATCGCCGCCTACGAGCGCTTCGGCGAGGCTTGCGTCTCCGTCGACTTCGGTACCGGCATCAACATCGACGCGGTCTCGGCTGACGGGGAGTACCTCGGCGGCGCGATCGGCCCCGGCCTCGCACCTTCGCTCAGCGCCCTGATCGAACGAGCGGCCCGGATCGCCAGGATCGACCTCGAAGAGCCGCGGGAAGCGATCGGCCGTTCGACGCGGGCCGCGATCCATTCCGGTTTCATCTTCGGCTTCGCCGGGCTGATCGACGGCATCGTGCGCCGGATCGAAGAGGAGCTGCCGAACCCGCACGTGCTCGCCACGGGTGGCTACGCCTCCACGGTCGTCCCCTTCACCGAGACGATCGACGAGGTCGACGACATGCTTACTCTCCAGGGGCTGCGCCTGATCCATGAGAGGAACGCCTGAACAACCGCCGCTGACCGATCCCTTCCGGATCGCCGACGTCGAAATTCCGAATCGCGTCCTCCTCGCCCCCTTGGCAGGGATCGGCAACTGGTTCGTGCGCCTGCAGGCGAAGCGCTACGGGGCAGGCCTCGCGGTCTCCGAGATGGTCTCCAGCTTCGGCCTGCACTACCGCAACGAGCGCACGCTGCGCGAGCTGATGCGGATCCACCCCGACGAGCACCCGGTCTCGATCCAGCTCTTCGGCCACGACGCGGAGGTGATGCGCTCCGGCGCCGCGATCGCGGCCGAGGCGGGCGCCGACCTGATCGACATCAACATGGGCTGCCCTGTGCGCAAGGTGCGCAAGACCGGTGCCGGCGCCGAGCTGCTGCGCGACCCGGACCTGGCGCTGGCGCTCGCCCGCGGCGCCGCCGAGGGCAGCGGATTGCCGGTGACCGTGAAGCTCCGTTCCGGCATCGAGGCCGGTGACCGCTCCGGCTTCGACCTCGCGGTGCGGCTCGCCGTGGAGGCGGGCGTCGCCGCGATCGCCTTCCACCCGCGGGCGGCCACGGTCGGCCACAGGGGCAGCCCGGACTACGCCCTCACCCGCGAGCTGAGCGAACGAGTCGAGGTGCCGGTGATCGTCTCCGGCGGGCTGGCCAGCGCCGAGGCAGCCCGAACCGCCTACGAGGAATCGGGTGCCGCCGCGGTGATGATCGCTCGCGGATCGCTCGGCAACCCGTGGGTCTTCGAGGAGCTCGCCGGACGGCGCAGCCGCCCGCCCGACCGGGCCGAGATCGTCGCCGAGCTGCTCTGGACGATCGACCGCGCCGAGGAGCACCTCGGCGCCGATCGCGCCAACCGCTACCTGCGCAAGTTCTACCCCTGGTACGTCGAGCGGCTCGGGGCCGGCCCGGAGCTGACCGACGCGCTGCACCGGAGCGACGACCTTGCCTCGACTCGGCGGCTCGTCGGCGATCTGGCCACTCCAGCCACTCCAGCCACTCCAGCCGCCTCGCTATAATCCCGCGACTTCCGGCCCTGGTGTGGTGACGCAAGCCGTCGCACCGTGGCCGTTTTTTTGAGTTTTGGGAGCCGTTCCGCCGATCCAAACCAACTAAGCGAGGTCAGGACCAGTGAGTCGCCAGTCCGTAATCACCCCCGAGGGTCTCGAGAAGCTCAAGGAGGAGATCGATCACCTCACCACCGTGAAGCGGCGCGAGGTCGCCGAGCGGATCAAGGAGGCGCGCGAGTTCGGCGACATCTCCGAGAACGCGGAGTACGACGACGCCAAGAACGAGCAGGCTCTGCTCGAGCAGCGGATCGCGCAGCTCGAAGAGCGACTGCGGCGGGCGACCGTGATCGACGAGAAGGACGTCGACACCAGCGAGGTCCAGTTCGGCTCGATCGTCCACGTCAAGGACCAGAAGACCGGCGACTCGCGGAAGTTCCAGATCGTCGGCTCGACCGAGGCGGACCCGCTCGAGCAGAAGCTCTCCAACGAGTCGCCGATCGGCAAAGCTTTGCTCGGCCACAAGCGCAACGACATCGTCACGGTCGAGGTCCCGCGCGGCCCCAAGAAGAAACTCAAGATCACCAAGATCGAGAAGGCATAGGCTCTCGCTCGAATGGGCGAGAGCGAAGAGCCGAAACTCTCCGACGTCCTCGCCGATCGACGCGAGAAGCTGGAGCGACTGCGCGAGGTGGGGATCGACCCGTTCCCGCCCGAGTTCGCCGAGAAGGAGGACGTCGCGGAGGTGCGGGCCGCGCACGAGGGCCTGGCGCCGGGGATCGAGACCGAGTCGCGTCACCGGG